>JAABUN010004449.1_pt1 | contig 19107 bp, 18 predicted proteins | sample 5559311 | NCBI WGS metagenome assembly JAABUN01 (sample SAMN10711877, study PRJNA513370) | rock metagenome | isolation source: Antarctica rocks | place: Antarctica: Victoria Land, Siegfried Peak sud | reverse complement strand
GAAGCCGCGCCCACCCGAGACGACACCGGGCGAACTGTCACACCCCTAAGCCAGAATCAGACACAGCCAGCACCTTCGGCGCTGAAACCATGATCAACAAGGGTCCGACGAAAGATCCGGGTTAGGCGCGGCAACGTGGAACCATCGTGTTCCCGTGGTCGAAGCAGTCCAAGATGACCTACGTCGACTACTGCGACGTTGCCGAGTCCGCGGTCAGTGCCTTCACCGACGAACGGCTGTCCTACGGCACCTTCGAGCTGGCGGCCGAAGGGATGACCAGGAGCATCACCGCCGCGGACATGCCCGATTCGGCCGCACCGATGCCCGATCAACCGGAAGGGATCAACGCGATGCTCACGGCGTAGACCGGCACGCCTTCCACGGCGGCAATTCCCTCGTCCTCAGCACGATCCTGCAACGCACCCCGCGGAGCCTCGCCGACTACGTTGCTGAGCTGGCGACCCGACCGAAGGGCTGAGGAGAGGACTGGCTCGGGTCGAAGTGGCGTTGGGCGAAGGTGGCGAAGTCCTGAGCAGTGCGCGAACGGTAGCCGCCCCGGACCCACGCGAGACCCAGCTCGACCGTCAGGGTCGGCGCGGTCAGGAACAAACAGGCCGGGTTGCTTCCGGGCACCAAGACGTGCTTGAGGTTGGGAAGGAACTGGAGACCCAGACCTGAGGCCACCTGACCGCTTCTCGCCGATGCCAGTCAAGCACCGAACAGCACCGCGCAAATACTCCGGATCGCCGACGCCGAACTGCATCGCTACATCGCCGACTTGTCGGGGTCGCCTCGGCCGGTCGAGGCAGAGCGGCAGATCCCAAGCCCAACTCACCAGGACGCTGCGATATTGGGCTCCTCGGAGTCCTCGGTGGGGGCGTTGAGCCGGGATAGTTCGTGTCGGTCCGTTGAGGTAGGTCGAGGTCCTTCAGGATCGGTTGCGACAGTGAGACTGGGTGGGTGACCGTCGGCTGGGGTCTGACTCGGGTTTGCGACTGGCGGACGCCGACTCAGACGCGGACGACGGGCGCACCGGTAGCCTCGCGGAGCTGCTCCTCGGTGACGCCTGGGGCAGTCTCGACCAGCAGGAACGCCCCGCCCCCGGCCTGGTCGATGTCGAGTACGCCCAAGTCGGTGATCACCCGGTGGACCACGCCGCGCCCGGTCAGCGGCAGGTCGCAGGTCACCAGCAGCTTCGGTGAGCCGTCATGCGCCAGGTGCTCCATCGTCACGATCACCCGCTGAGCCCCGTGGACGAGGTCCATCGCCCCGCCGGGGCCTTTGACCATCTTGCCCGGCACCATCCAGTTGGCCAGGTCCCCGCCCACCGAGACCTGCATCGCCCCCAACACCGCGGTGTGTACGTGCCCGCCGCGGATCATCGCGAACGACGTCGCGGAGTCGAAGAACGAAGCACCGGCGTTGACCGTCACGGTCTCCTTGCCCGCGTTGATCAGGTCGGGGTCCACCTCGGCCTCCAGCGGGTAGGGCCCCACCCCGAGGATCCCGTTCTCGGACTGCATCACGACGTTCACCCCGACCGGAAGCTGGCCGGGGATCAGGGTGGGGATACCGATGCCGAGGTTGACGTACGCGCCATCGTCCAGCTCTGCGCCCGCGCGGGCGGCCACCTGCTCGCGGGTCCAGCCCATCACGCGCCCCCCGCCCGCACGGTCCGCTTCTCCACGCCCTTGTCCGCCGCCTCGGCCTCGCTCAGGGCCACCACCCGCTGGACGAAGACCCCGGACAGGTGCACATCGTCGGGGTCGATCTCTCCGACCTCGACCACGCGCTCGGCCTCGACGACCGTCAAGCGCCCTGCGGTGGCGACCACGGGGTTGAAGTTGCGGGCCGCGGCGTGGAAGCGGCAGTTCCCCTCGGTGTCTGCCACCGCCGCGCGCACCAGGGCCACGTCGGTGGTGATGCCCTCCTCCAGCACCATCTGCCGACCGGCGAAGGTGCGTACCTCCTTGGGCGGAGAGGCCAGCGCGACACCGCCGTCGGGGCTGTAACGCCACGGCAGCCCGCCCTCGGCCACCTGAGTGCCCACCCCGGCAGGGGTGAAGAACGCCCCGATACCCGCGCCGCCAGCCCGCAAACGCTCGGCCAGGGTGCCCTGCGGGGTCAGCTCCACCTGAAGCTCGCCGGCCAGGTACTGGCGGGCGAACTCACGGTTTTCCCCTACGTAGGACGCGATCACCCGGCTGACCCGCCTGGCCTCCAGCAGTAGTCCCAGGCCGGCGCCGTCAGCCCCGCAGTTGTTGCTCACCACCGTCAGGTCACCGGCGCCCTGGGCCAGCAGAGCCTGGACGAGCACGCTGGGCACCCCCGACAATCCGAAGCCGCCCACGGCAACACTCACCCCATCGGCCACGTCGGCCACCGCCGACCCAGCATCGGCGCACACCTTGCCCGCCCGGCTCACCGCCACTCGAAAGTGCCGGTGGCCAAGGAGACGGTGATCCCGACGGTTCCCTCGTTCACGCGCCAACGGTGAACCCCCGCGGTTCGCAGCCCCGCTATAACGAAGGGGTCGCCAGCCATGACGGCCTCAGCGGTTTCGTCGTCCGGTGCGCGCAGTACGGTGAGTCCGGTGCCCGGCGCCTCGTCAATCATTGGTCCTGACATGATCAGCGTGCCGTCGACCTCCAGGGAACGCAGCCACGCCAAGTGATCGTCCAGGTGGGAGCCCACGTCTTCCCGGGTCACCCCGGGCGCTGGGGTGGACCAGACCACGAAGCAGTCGCGGCCGAGTAGGTTCAGGGGTGGGTGGTCTTCGTTCATAGGCGCAGGGTGCGCGCACCACGCTGCTGTGTCAAGCCGCACCGGTCGAATGGCGACCGGTCTCGGGCCCCGGGGTCCACCCCAGCTCGGCCGACAGCTCCCGTGTGGTGTGGAGCAGGTCGGCGGCCACTGCGGCGACCTCGGCCTCATCGGCCTGCGCCGCCGGCAGGGCGACGGAGACCGCCATCGACAGGGTCCCCGAGGCGTCGATCACCGGGGCGGCCAGGGAGGTCACCCCCGGGATCACCCCGCCCGCGGTGGTGGCGTAACCCCGCTCAAGGGTGGCCTTCACTATCGCCGCCACTTGCCGCCGGGCGCCGGCCGGGTCCAGGGCGCCGGCCAGCTCGACCTCCAGCACCGGGTCCGTGACCACCCGCGGCAGATGGGCCAGGCACACCATCCCTAGTGAGGAGGTGGTCAGGGGCAGTGTCGCGCCGACGCGGACGGTAATCGGCAGTGGGTAGGAGCCGTAGTCCCAGCGCACGACCATCGGACCGTGATCGCCCCACACCGCGCAGTTGACCGAGTGGCCGGTGCGGTCGCGCAGCCCCGGCATCCCCGCCGAGACCACGCCCACCTCGTCGGTGCGGCGCAGCGCCTCCACCCCCAGGCGGCGCAGTGCGGGTCCGAGGTCGTACAGACCCGAGGTGGGTGACTGGCTGACCAGACCGGTGCGGCCCAGGCTGACCAGGTAGCGATGAGCCCGGCTGGGCTGCATGCCTGCACCGTGGGCCACCTGCGTCAGCGACATCGGGGCGCGACGGCGCTCCAGGGCGGCTAAGACGGCCATCGCGACCTCCACGGACTGGATGCCCTGGCGCTCGTCGTTATGGCCCTCGCTGCTGTCCGTCTCGGTGCTCACGGTGGTCATCTTAAACGCGCGAGGTTGACATCAGCAGCTCCCCGGTTCATCATTAGTAAACTCGCTGCACGATGGTGTATGCGTTGAGTATCGACGAGAGGGTCCCACATGAGGATGATCGGTCTCGAGGAGCACTTCGTGACTCCAGAGCTTGCGAGTTATGGCGCCGGCACCGCGCGGCTGGCCCAGCCCGCGGTGTGGGCCGAGGCCTCTCGGCGCTTGCTGGACCTGACCGGCGAGCGTTTGGAGGTCATGGACGCAGCCGGCCTGGACGTTCAGGTGCTCTCGTTGAACTCCCCGGGCATCCAGGCGGAGGCCGACGCTCCCACCGCGGTAAAGGCGGCCATCGCCGTCAACGATCTGACCGCCGCCACGATCGCCGAGTGCCCCGATCGCTTTGCCGGTTTCGCTGCATTGCCCCTGCAGGATCCGGCCACCGCCGCCAACGAGCTGGAGCGCGCCGTACGCGAGCTGGGCCTGAAGGGCGCCCTGGTCAACGCCCACACCCGCGGCGTCTACCTCGACGACCCGAGCCTGCGCGTGGTGTGGGAGCGGGCCGAGGGCTTAGACGTGCCGCTGTATCTCCACCCGGCCACCGGGGTGGACACCGCCGACGTGCTGGGGGGCCACAGCGAGCTGGTCGGGCCGATGTGGAGCTGGGGCCAGGACACCTCCAGCCACGTGCTGCGCCTGATCTTTTCGAAGGTCTTCGACGACTTCCCGCGGGCCAAGCTGCTGCTGGGCCACATGGGCGAAGGGCTGCCGTTCGTGTTGTGGCGCCTGGACTCGCGCTGGGGTTTCCACGACCACCAGGGCATCGAGCTGGACCGCGGGGTTCCCAGCGCCTACCTGCGCGAAAACCTGTGGATCACCACCTCGGGGGTGTGCTCCCCGGCTCCGCTGCTCTGCGCGCTTCTCGCGCTGGGCAGCGACCATATCCTCTTCGGCACCGACTACCCCTTCGAGGACGTCGCCACTGCGACGGAGTTCCTGCGCGGCGCCCCGGTCAGCGAGGCCGATCGCGCCAAGATCGCCCACGGGAACGCAGAGCGACTGTTGGGGCTGTAATGGACTTCACCGAGGACAGCGCCACCCCGGCCGTCGTCGCCAGCTTCGCGGACGCGGCCGACCCCCGCTTGCGCGACCTGCTGGGCTCGCTGGTCACCCACCTGCATGCCTTCGTACGCGAGGCGCGCCCCACGGTGGAGGAGTGGACTGGCGCGATCGATTTCCTGACCCGCACCGGGCAGGCCTGCGACGACACCCGCCAGGAGTTCATCCTGCTCTCCGACGTCCTGGGGATCTCGATGCTGGTGGAGACTATCAACGGCCAGGAGGTGGGCACCGAGTCCACCGTGGAGGGACCCTTCCACGTCGTTGCCTCCCCCGAGCTCGAGAACGGGGCGAACATCGACCTCATGGGCGGACGCGTCCCGTGCGTGGTGCGCGGACGGGTGCTCGACCCCGACGGTACCGCCCTGGCCGGAGCGCAGGTGGATGTGTGGCAGTGCACCGAGGAGGGTTTCTACGACGTTCAGCAGCCCGACGTCCAGCCTCGCGGCAATGGTCGGGGGCTGTTCATCGCCGACGAGGGCGGCGGCTACTGGTTCCGTACGGTGGTGCCCAGTCACTACCCCATCCCCGACGACGGGCCGGTGGGAGACCTGCTGAGGGCCACAGGGCGCCACCCCTACCGACCCGCCCACGTGCACTTCATCGTCACCGCCCCCGGCCACGCGGGGCTGACCACCCACATCTTCGTCTCCGGCTCGCCCTACCTGGGCTCCGACGCTGTGTTCGCGGTGAAGTCCTCACTGATTGCTGACTTCGTGCTCGTGGAGGACCCCGAACAGGCCGCCGCCCTGGGGGTAGCGAGCCCGTTCCGCCTGGCCGAGATCGACCTGGTGCTCGACCGCGACGCCGGGAGCGAAGTTGTCTCGACCTCGACCGGTGAGGACGCGGCGGTCGGTCAGCCGGGGTCGGCGTGAGCGCCCCCGTCGACGCCCCGGTCGCCGCTGGCATGTCTGCTGGGTTCACTTACGAGGCACTGCCGATGCGAGTGGTCTTCGGGGTGGGGGCTAGCGAACGGGTGGACCAGGAGTTGGACGCCCTGGGCTACGACCGTGTGCTGGTGTTGTGCACACCCGAGCAGACCGCCGTGGCCAGCAGCATCTCGGACGCGCTCGGCGCGCGCAGCGTGGGTGTGCACCCCGGTGCCAGGATGCACGTGCCGGTGGAGAGCGCCGATGCCGCTGTGGACCTGGCCCGCGAGCGCGGCGCGGACGCCTGCCTGGCCGTCGGCGGCGGGTCCACCACGGGGCTCGGCAAGGCCGTAGCCCTACGCCACCACCTGCCCGTGGTCGCGGTGCCGACTACCTACGCAGGCTCGGAGATGACCCCGATCTGGGGGCTGACCGAGGGAGGGACCAAGACCACCGGGCGCGACAGCGCGGTGCTACCGCGCGCGGTGGTCTACGACCCGCTGCTCACCCTGGGCCTGCCGGTGGACCTGTCGGTGACCTCCGGGCTGAACGCTGTGGCGCACGCCGTGGAGGGCCTGTGGGCCCCGAACGCCTCGCCGATCACCTCCCTGATGGCCGCCGAGGGCGTGCGCGCGCTCCTCGCCGCGCTGCCGAGGGTGGTTGCCGCGCCTGACGACGTCGACGCCCGATCCGAAGCACTACGCGGGGCGTGGTTGTGCGGGGCGGTACTGGGGGCGACGACCATGTCGCTGCACCACAAGCTCTGCCACGTCCTCGGAGGCTCCTGGGACCTGCCGCACGCTGCCGTCCACGCCGCCGTTCTGCCCCACGTACTGGCTTTCAACGCCCCCGCCGCCCCGGCTGCCGTCGCCGCCCTGACCCCCGCTTTGGGACTGGGGTCGGCAGGTGCGGGGTCCGTTAGCGGGGACGCGCACGGCGGGTCCTCGGCACCGGATGTCGCCGGGGCGCTGTGGGACCTGGCTCGTGCGCTGGGCGCCCCCACCAGTTTGGCGGACGTGGGCCTGCCGGCCGACGCGGTCGACGAGGTCGTCTCCCGCGTGCTGGCCGCCCCGTACGCCAACCCCCGCCCCGTGAAGGCCGACGCTCTGGCCGCCCTACTGCGCGCGGCGGTGGCCGGAACACGACCGGTGACGGCAGCGCCGTGAGAGCCGACGGACCTGCCGAGCCCGCGTGGACCGCGGCGAGCGCCCGATGACCGGACGCGAGGCGTACGTGCTTGACGCTGTGCGCACCCCCTTCGGCCGCTACGGCGGAGGGCTGGCGACGGTGCGCCCGGACGACCTCGCAGCCGGGGTGCTGAGCGCACTGCTGGAGCGAAGCCCGTCGCTGGACCCCGCCGACATCGACGAGGTGGTGTTCGGCAACGCCAACGGCGCCGGGGAAGAAAACCGTAACGTCGCCCGCATGGCGGTGCTACTCGCGCACTGGCCCACCAGCGTGCCCGGCGTGAGCGTCAACCGGCTCTGCGGCTCCGGACTGCAGTCGGTGATCGACGCCTCGCGCGCTGTCGCGGTCGGCGACGCGGACCTGGCCGTGGCCGGCGGCGTGGAGTCCATGAGCCGCGCGCCGTGGGTGGTGCCCAAGCCCGGGCGCAGTTACCCAGCTGGCGACGCGACGATGGCCTCGACGACACTGGGTTGGCGCCTGGTCAACCCGGTGATGGATCCCCGCTGGACGATCAGTCTAGGGGAGTCAACTGAGCACCTGGCCGAACTGTTCGGCATCGGGCGAGAGCGCCAGGACGCCTTCGCGATGGACAGCCACCGGCGCGCGGCCGACGCCTGGGCGGCGGGGCGCTACGACGGACACGTCGTCCCCGTGACCGTGCCCGGCCGCGGTGGCACCACCGATCAGGTCGTCACCGACGAGTGCGTACGGCCCGAGACCTCCGCCGACGCCATGGCTGCTCTTCGCCCGGCCTTCCGCGAGGGCGGCACTTTGACCGCCGGGAACTCCTCCCCGCTCTCGGACGGGGCCAGCGCGGTGCTCGTCGGGAGCGCGTCCGCGGCTGCGCGCGCCGACACCGAACCCCTGGCGCGTATCGCCGCGCGGGCGGTGGTGGGCGTGGATCCCGACGTGTTCGGGATCGGGCCGGTGCGCGCTGCCGAAAAGGCGCTGGCGCGCGCCGGAATCGGCTGGGGTGACCTGGCGCGCGTGGAACTCAACGAGGCATTCGCCGCGCAGTCCCTGGCGTGCCTGGCCTCCTGGCCTCAGCTGGACCCGGCCCTGGTCAACCCCGACGGCGGTGCCATCGCCCTCGGGCACCCGCTAGGAGCCAGCGGCGGGCGGGTGCTGGCGCAGCTGGTGCACGGACTGCGTGCGACCGGTGGCGGTTGGGGTCTGGCGAGCCTGTGCATCGGAGTGGGGCAGGGCATCGCCGTGGTGGTCGAGGTCCCCGCAGCCCCGCGGTCCGCCCCTGCGGACGGCGCGGCCCCGTGACCGAGGACGTCATCGAGGACAAGCAAGAACAGCAGGCACCCACGACGGAGAGGGCACCATGACGCAGACCGAGACATCCACCCGGACCGGGGCCCGGCAGCCCGGCGACGGCGTCCCGAACGACACGCGCGTACCGCTGAGCTCGGTGGTCTGGCCGCTGGTGCCCGAGAGCGTGCCGGCTACGATGGTCGCCGTCGCTGCCCGAAGTTTTGGGGACCCCGAGGTCTTGGAGCCCGCAGAACTGCCTGGGCCCGCCGTCGGCGACGACGACGTGCTGGTGCGCGTGGGTGCGGTCAGCGTCGGCCGGACGCTGGACGCCGGGGCGCGCGCGGGCAAGCACCCCTACCCCGGGTTCGTCTTCCCGCACGTCTTCGGCGCCGAGCATGCTGGCACCGTGGTCGCGGTGGGCGCCGCAGTACGCGACGTGCACACCGGCGACCGGGTGGCGGTCTACCCCTCGGTGGTGTGCCGAGAGTGCCCGACGTGCCGCGCCGGGCGTACCGAGGCGTGCTCGCGGCTGGAGATCATGGGGATGCACCGCCAAGGCGCTGACGCGGAGTACACCGCGGTGCCGGCGGCCAACGTGCACGTGCTCTCGGCCGCAGCGGCCGAGGAGATCGGCCCGGCGACCGCCGCCGCGCTGGCGCTTTCGGGGCCGGTCTCGCTGCACCAGCTGCGCGAGGCCGGGATGCGCGCCGGTGACTGGGTGCTGGTGCAGGGCGCGGCCTCGGCGCTGGGCTCGGTGACCGCAGCACTGGCCGCGCACCTAGGCGCGCGCGTGATCGGTACCTCCCGCTCGGCGGCCAAACGCGCCGTCGTGCAGGGCCTGGGCGTGGAGGCCGCACTGGACTCCGGAGCGGAGGACCTCACCGAGCAGGTCCTGGCGCTGACCGGTGGGGCGGGCGCGACCGTGGTCGTCGACGACCTGGGCGACCCCGACCTCTTCGCCGTCTCGACCGCGTGCCTGGCCACCCTGGGCACCCTGGTGACGTCGGGGGCGTTCCTGGGCCCGGTCGTGCCGCTGGACCTGAATCGACTGTACTTGCGCAGCCAGCGCGTGGTGGGGGTGCGCACCGGCACCCGCGAGAGCGTGGAGGCGTTCTGGCGCGAGGTCGACGCGGGCTTCCGGCCCCTGGTCGACGCCGCGTTCCCCTTAGAGCGCGCCGCCGACGCCCACCGTCACGTCGAGGGCGGCGAGGGCACTGGGCGGGTGGTGCTGGTGCCGCCCGGCGGCCGCGGTGACGACAGGAGCGCCGGATGAGCACCGATCGGAACCACGCTGGCACTCCGCAGGTGGAGCCGGTGGGCCCGGCCACGATGCTCGGCCCCGGCGAGGGCCGGCTGATCTCGGGAGGCGCGCTGCACGCCACTCTGAAGGTGGCCGGCGGTCCCGCCGCGCTCACCTCCACCTTCGAGATCGAGGTGCCCGCCGGCTACGACGTGGGCGCCCACGTGCACACCCACGGTGAGGAGATCTTCTACGTCGTACGCGGCACTGTGGACCTGCTGGCCTTCGAGCCGGTGGACCGCTCAATAGGGGACTGGCACGACTGGGTGGCCTACGACGGCCGGGGTTACCTGCGTGGCGGCCCTGGCTCGATGATGCACATCCCGGCCGGAGTGCCCCACGCCTTCGCCAACACCTCCTCCGAGAGCGCGACGCTGTTCTTCCAGTCCTCCCCGCAGGGCCACGAGGGCTACTTCGAGGAGCTAGCTGCGCTGCTGCGCGAAAGCGGGGGGCGGCCCGACCCCGCGGCGGTGGCGGAAGTGCGCTCCCGTCACGACATCTTCCAGCTCACCTCGCTGGTGCAGGGCCCCGGGCGCTGAACCAGCCTGCGTATCGACGGGCAGGTATTTGAGAGGCAGGCCGACATACACCAGCACTCCCCAGCTTCGGGTGCGCAGCCGCACCGGCCGCACCCGAACGGAGGCCCCCGTACGGATGCGAGCCGACTCAGTGGTCGAGTTCGTCCTCGTTGACGGGGCCCCAGATGGCGACGGTGGCTCGGTCGACCTCCCAGGTTTTGGGTCCCATGGGGTACTGCTCGTGCCAGGGTCGTGGTTCCCAGACCCCACGCTTTTCGTCAACGACAGTGTCGATCTGGGTGAACAACTCAACGGTGTTGCCATCGGGGTCGCGGTGGTAGGTGAACATGTTGTGCCCCGGGCCATGGCGCCCCGGACCCCAGTGCAGGGTGTGCCCGTGGCGGGCGAGGTTGTCGACCATGGCGATCAGGTGCGCGGGGTCGCGCATCTCGTACGCGACGTGGTGCATGCCCGAGCGCCGCTGGCTCTGCATGAAGTTGGCCACGTGGTGGTCGGCGTTGCAGCGCAAGAACACAAAGAAGTCGCCCACGGTGTCCGACCAGCGAAACCCCAGCAGGTCCTGGTAGAAGGACTGCACCTGCCCCAGGTCCGGGGTGAAGGCCGCCACATGGCCCAGCTTGGTGGGGCGCAGCGGGGTGTAGGGGCCCACACCCGAGGGGTCCTGGGCCTCGATCAGGTGCAGCGGCACTCCGCTGCCGGGCTCGGCAATCACCAAGGCGGCGGGCACCCCGGGGCCGATGTCGGATCGGGGCGAGACCCCGTAGCCGGCCGCCCTCAGGCGGCGCTCGGCGTCAGCCAGGGGTTCGAAGACCTCGAACCCCACCGTCGTACGAGCAGCCTTGTCCCCGCGGGTGAGCACCACGGAGTGGTGGTCGGCGGTGGTGGTCAGGTAGGCCGCCTCGGGCGAGGAGGCCACGCACACGAAGTCCAGGACCTCGGTGTAGTAATGCAACATCGCGTCCAGGTCGGGGGTGGTGAAGCCGACGTAGCCGATCTTGGAGACGTTGACCGCCGGCTCGCTGGTGCGCCCGGCGGGGCGGGGGGTCGGCGCGCCCTCGGGCACGGGCAGGAAAGGACCGGGGTGCGCCCCCGGGTCCTCGCCCACGGTCCGGTCATTACTCTCGGCGGCGTTGGTCATCTCTGCTCCTGACTGCCGACAGTGCTTCCGCTGGCGGTGATGGTGTGGGTAATCGAGCCCAGACGCTCGATGCTGACGGTCACGACATCGCCATCGCGCAAGAAGGTCCCCCGCGGGGCCCCGACCCCGGCGGGGGTGCCGGTCAGCACCACGTCGCCCGGCTCCAAGGTCATCAGACGCGAGGCGCCGGCGATCAGGGCGTCGACGCCGATGACCATCTGCGAGGTATGCGATGACTGTTTGGTCACTGCGTTGACGCTCAACGAGATGGACAGATCCTGCGGGTCGTCCACCAGCCAGGCAGGCACCAGGCCCGGGCCGATGGGGCACGAGCCGTCGGGACTCTTGTGCCCCAACCAGTCAAAAGCGAACGGGGCCATCACCGGGTTGTCCCGCGGAAAGGCGCCGCGGTCGGACAGGTCGTCGGCCACCAAATACCCGGCCACCACGGCGCGCGCGTCGGAGGTGGCCACGTCCTGGCAACGCGCACCGATCACGACGCCCAGCTCCGCCTCCCAGTCCAAAGCCACCTTTGCCCGGTTCGGCAGCGGCACCAGTGCGTCAGGGCCGACGATGGTCGTGGTGGGGGCCTTTAGGAAAAAGAACGGCTCAGCATCCGGGTCAGGACGCTCGGTGCCCATCTCCTCACAGTGATCGTAATAGTTGGTGCCCGCGCACAGCACCTTGCGCGGATAGGTGATCGGCGCGATCAGCCTCGCCCCCGGGACCACCGGGCGCGCGCGCACCGCGTCCAGGTCCAACGCCCGCAGCACACCCTGGTGTACCGCCCAGGCGTCCAAGACCTCGAGCACGGTTAGGTCGGCCAGTTCCTGCGGCGGGGCGTGCACCACTCCGTCCAACAGCAGTCCGAGGCGCGGACGATGACCCCCCTCGGGGTCGGCGTGCTGGACCAACGACCACGCTGTACCGATCACGCGGGCACCCCGGCGGTCCGAGGTACGGTCGCGAACGCTACGTCTCCCGGGGAGGGTGCACGGTCCGCGGCGGGACGGGCAAGGTCGGCCAGCACCTCCTGCGCCAGCTCGCTGGCCGTACCTGGGTCATCGGCGGTGCCGTAGACGTAGAAGTCGGGGCGCACCGCCACCGCGCATGCCCCGTGCCCGGCGAACCATTCGTCGTAGATCCCGTCGACATCCACCAGCTCATCCCCGGCACCTGCGGCGGCGCCGCGGGCGACGGTGGCCACCACAACCCCGCTGGCCACCAGGGTGTCGACCATGCCGTCGGCCAGGGCCGCCCGGGCGTCACGGTCGAGCAGCAGCACCGTTCCGCGGCCGGCCACCTCGTCGAAGCGCGCCGCGCCGCCACCGGCGTCGACGTGGCCCTGCACGAACAGTTCGCCGCGGCCCGCGCTCGCCCGCGGGCTCAGCAGCCCGTCCACCAGCCCGGGGAACCGCATCTGCTGCGGCTCCTCGTCTGCGGCGCGCGCGGCCAGCATCCGCTCGTCACGCTCGGCTGCAGCGACGGGGTCGCGCAGCGCCTGGATGCGACCGAGCTCGATGGCCTTCTCCACCACGGCGCGTACGTGCGGCTCCCGCTCTGTCTGGTAGGTGTCCAGCAGCACGCCGGCGCGCGCACCATCTTGCTCGCGCAGCAGCAGATCCAGCTTGAACGCCAGATTCTGGGCGTCGCGGATGCCGGAGCACATCCCCTGACCCAGGAACGGGGGCATCTGGTGGGCGGCGTCGCCGACCAGTAGCACGCGCCCGGTCCGCCAGCGGTGGGCAATACGGGACACGAAGGTGTAGGTGGCCACCCGGATCAAATCCGCGTCGTCGGGGGTGAGGAAACGCTTCACGCGCTGCCACACTTTGGCCTCCTCACGCTCGGTGGCGAACTCCTCCTCGGAGTCGAGCATGAAGGAGAACCGGTGGTGCTTCGGTCCGAGCGAGATGATCGAGACTGGCTGGGCTGGATTGCCGACCTGCCGCGCAGTGGGTACGTCCACCCCCTCGCGGGTGAACCGGAAGTCGCACACCATCCACGGCTCGGAGAAGCCGTAGTCGTCTTGCTCGACGCCAAGGAAGCGGCGCACCGTGCTGTTGCCCCCGTCGCAGGCCAGCACCCACCGCGCCCGGACCTCGCTCGTGGCACGACCGTCGGGACCACCGGGACCACCGGGACCGTCGGGACCGCTGGGGCCGTCGGGACCGCTAGGGCCGTCGGGGTCGACGGGACCGCCCACCGTCAGGGTCACGCCCGAGGCGTCCTGGACGAGGTGGTGAACGGGGGAACTGTGGCGCACGTCTACCCGGCCGGTGGCGCGGCACGCGCCGTCCATGGCCTCCTCGAGATAGGGCTGGTACATCATGTACCACTCCGCCCAGCCGGAACGCCCCCGCGGTGAGAAGGTGTGCTCCAGCAGCATCTGGCCGGATCCGTTGACCCACTCGTAGTTGCGCTGGACGTGCAGGGTGGGCAGCAAGTCTTCGGACAGGCCGAGCTTGTCGAGGGTGCGCATCGTCTCGTCGTCGAAGATTGCCGCGCGCGGCAGGTTGTACATACCCGAGTACCGCTCGAGAACTACCACGGAGTGGCCCTGCTGGGCGAGCAGTGCCGCGGCGGCCATGCCCGCCGGCCCGTAGCCGACGACGGCCACGTCGGCGTCGAAGGGTCGCTCGTCCGTGCCCGGGTCGGCGCTGGCGTGTGAGGGTGTCGTGTCCACGTCGTACTCCTGATGAGGTCTGCGGGGGCGGTCGGGGTTGCGGGTGGTGCTCAAGCCTGCGGTTCCTGCCGATCCGGCACGGCGGCCCGCTGCCTGCGGCGGTCCAGCCGCAGCAGGCGGGAGATGGCGCCAGCCCTACCGGCGTCGGCCTGATATTTGGCCAGGGCCACGGCGACCAGAAGGGCTGCGCCGTTGAAGGCGTCGGGGATCCACACCGGTGCGCCAGCCAGCTGCAGACCCTTGACGCCGGCCGCGAGGACGTAGACGGCCACCACCGTCCCCAGTACGTTGAAGCGCCCGCCCTTGAACTGGGTGGAGCCGAGGAACGCAGCGGTGAAGGCGGGCAGTAGGTACTGAGGGCCGATCACCGGGTCGGCGTTACCCAGGCGGGCGGTGACCAGCATCCCGGCGAAGGCGGCGACCGCACCGCAGGCCACCAGGGTGCCGACCACGATGGTGGGCGTTCTCACCCCAGCCAGGCGCGCGGCGTCGGGGTTGCCGCCGGTGGCGTAGACGCGTCGGCCAAGCGGGGTGCGCTCCAGCACGTACCAAAGGGCGACCGCGATGAGCACCACAAAGATCACCGGGTACGTCACCCCGAGCAGGTCGCCGGTGCCCACGGTGACGAAGGAGGCCGGAGCCCCCAGGATCTGCTCGCCGCCGGAGATCAACGTGATCGCCGCCGCCAGCAGCGAGGACATCCCTAGGGTGGCGATGAAGGAGTCGATGCGGGCGCGGACGATCAGCAGACCGCTCAACAGGCCGACCACCGCGCCAGCCACGATGGTGATCAGCATCGCTGGCACCACCGGCACCCCGGTGTCGATGAGCAGCGCGCCTACGACGATGGAGCCGAAACCGACCTGCAGGCCGATGGCGAGGTTGAACACACCGGCGCTCAGCGGAAGCAGCAGGCCCAGCGCAGCGATCGCGGTGACTGCCCCGTTGTCCAGCAGCGCCCTCCAGGTGGGCCAGCGCAGGAAGGTCTCGGGGATCCAGAGCGCGAAAACGACGAAGATCAACGCGAAGACGTACAGGGCGCTGATATTGCCGAAGGCGAAGAAGGCCCGCGCCCTGGCGCGTGCGCTCGGGCGCGCCGCTGTGGGAGCTGGATCGGGCCCGTCCTGCGGCGTGGCGTGGACGCTGCTGTCGGTGAGCTGCGTCATCGGGAGGCTCCAACGGGCTTTGACGAGGGTGAGACGGTACGGGGTGCGGTCGGGTGGGCGGCAGGCGTCGCGACCGACTCCACGGATTCGGCGGGTTGCGTGTGTACCCCGGAGAGCACCGCGTGGACCAGGCGTTGCTCGTCCAGGGCGTCACCGGTCAGCACGGCGGTGACCACACCGTGGTCGAGCACGACCACACGATCGCAGATCGCGGCCAGCTCCTTGGCGTCGGAGGAGGCCACCAGCACCCCCGCCCCCGAGGCCGCCGCCCGGGCCAGCAACTCGTAGATGCCAGCCTTAGCGCCGACGTCGACGCCCTGGGTGGGCTCCTCCAGCAGCATCACGGTCGGTTCCATCCGCAGCCACTTGGCCAAGACGATCTTCTGCTGATTACCTCCGCTGAACAGGGCAAAGCCCCGCTCGGGAGTATGGGGGCGCACACCGGTCGAGCGCATCCAGTGGTCCGCCGCGGTCCGCTCGGCGCGGTGGTCCATCCGCCAACGACTGCGCAGGGAGGCTCCCACGCGCGGCAGGGTCAGGTTCTCGCGCGCGTTCATTGTTACCACCGCGCCGTGGCGGCGCCGGTCGGCGGGCACGAAGGCCATTCCGGCGGCGATCGCCGCACTAGGCGAGGACGGGCGCAGCTCAGCCCCGTCGACCAGCACGGTGCCGTCGGTACGCGGGGCGGCGCCGAACAGGGCGCCAGCCAAGCGCTCCATACCGGAGCCGACGAGGCCGCAGACCCCCACGATCTCCCCGGCGCGTACCGTCAGGTCGACCCCGTGTAGATCATCCGCGCGGAGGCCGCTCACCACCAAGCGCTCGGGCGCCTCGGACAGGTGGTCGTCTCCCGCGGCCGTGGACGCCTCCCGCAGGGAGCGCCCGGCGATAATGGTGACCAGGTCATCGTGCTCATACTCCCCGCGCGAGCGCTCTGCGGCCACGGCCCCGTCGCGCAGCACCACTACGCGATCGGCCAGGCGAACCACCTCGTCCAAGCGGTGGGAGACGTAAACGATGCCGGCCCCGTCGTCGGCGACCTGGCGCACTACCGCGAGCAGGCGCTCGACCTCCTCACCGTGCAGCGCGGCGGTCGGCTCGTCGAGGATCAGAACGTTGCGCGGCGAGGTCCACCTGTCGAGGGCCCGGGCGATAGCCACGATGGAGCGCTCGGCCGGGGTCAACCGCGCGACGGGGGCGTCCAGGTCGAACGTGGACCCGAAGCGCTCCAGCAGCGCAAGCGCCCGCTCGCGCTCGCCGCGGCGGTCCACCGGGCGCAACGCACCCCCGCCCAGAGGGCGGGAGAGGTCGAGGTTCTCCAGCGCGGTCAGGGTGGGCACCAGGCCCAGGTCCTGATGGATGAAGTGGACACCGACCCCTTCGGCGACCATGACCGAACCGTGGTCGGTGCGGTAGACCCCGGCGAGGACCTTGATCAAGGTGGACTTGCCCGAGCCGTTATGGCCCAGCAGCGCCACGACCTCCCCGGCACTCACGCTCACGCTGACCCCGTCCAGAGCCCTCACGCCGGGGAACGTCTTGGTCAGGCCTTCGACGGCCAGCAGTGGCCCGGTCGCGGGACTCACGAGGCCTGCGACCACAGCGCGGCGAAGCGCTTGGGGAAATCGGGGTAGGCCACCCACCCACGGCTGACGTCCTTGTCGGCGAGGATCTCCTTGGTGAGGAACTGCTGGGGGGGCGTGTCGGCCTTCGCACCCGGTGCCACCGGCTCCCCGGTGCTCAGGCGCGCCAGGGAGTCTATCTCGGTCCAAGCCACCACGGGAGCGTCGAAGCCGAGACCGACGTCGATCTGGCCGTCTTTGATCAGCTGCAGGGTGGCGGGGTCCGGGAAGATGCCCAGCTTCAGCAGGGAAGGGTCGATCCCGGCGGTCTTCAGCGCCTGCGGTAGGCCGGCGGTGGCTTCGGACTGGCCGAAGACCGCGGCGGTCGTCTTCGGGTGGGCCTGTAGGTCGTCGCTGATGATCGTGGGCGCCTGGGTGCCCAGCGCGGCGGCGGGCACCTTCTCGCTGCGCACCGAGCAGGCCGGGCACAGCCGGGTCAGCTCGGCGGAAAAGGTCTTCTCCAGCACCGGGTTGAAGGCGATTTCGGGGGTGACGTAGAAGACCACGTCGGCCTTGTCGCCCTGCTCCGCCACCACGTAGGAGGCGGCCAGTTTGGCCGTGCGCTCGATCATGGTGTCGGAGACCTGGCTCATCGCGACCTTGGAGGTGTCGACCCCCACGACCCCGGCGGTGGTGACGTGGATGCCGGCGGCGTCGAGCTGCTCCAGGCCCCTCTTCCACAGCGAGGGCTGGATGGCGGGGACGAAGACCCCGTCGTACTTCGCCTGCACCACAGTGTTGAACGCGGCGTTGACCGAATCGGCGCTCAGACCCGACTTGATCGGGGTGAACTCCATGCCCAGCTGCTCGGCCGCGGGCTTGGCCAGCGCGGCGAAGACCCCACAGATAGCCGAGCCGCAATCCATGAATGCGATCCGTTTGCCGGTGGGCTTGACGGCCAGTGGGGTCTCGATGGGGAAGGGGGTGGGCTGGTCGACGTAGGGCTTGATGGCGGCCTTCGCCGCATCCACGTCGGCGGGGGCGGCCGACGTGGGCGACCCCGCGTCCGTGTCGCCACTGCCGCCGCACGCGCCGAGGACCAGCGCCAGGGCTCCGGCCAGGGCGGCGGCTCGCCAGCGTCGGGTGCTGGCCGTGGGGAGAGGCCGGGGGCGGGTCATAAGGGTTTTGCTGGACACAAATCCTCCACGTCGAGGTGCGCTGGCACCGTCTTTAGGTCCTGTACGCACACCATCTCATCCACCATGCATAAAGTCAATGCCTAATGGTGAATGACTACTGCGGCCTCTCGTGCCGGCCAACGCGGCCTGCTCGGTGGGTGTTGATCGTCGTGGTCTTCGGCGGGCCACACCTGAACAAGGCGGTCTCTTACACACTGGCCGCCACCCGGATGGCCGCAGAATCCGCCGCGTTCGGTCGGCCCTCGGCCACCGGAAGGACGACCGGCCGGGTTCATCAACCTCGGGTAGCGATGACATGCCACCCAGAGTTTCTGGTCTGGGGAGGGGATAGAGTCCAAATATGCCTGCTGCGATGAACGCGGTGAGCCGCGGAATTCCTGCAATGTATGGCGATTGGAGCAGTCCCACAGTGTCGAGTCGAGGAGAGAACAGGTTGTATCGATGACCCGATGATCCCACTCGAGACCGCACTGCAGCAACGACAATCCGTTGTCGGAGGCGCAATTCAAGACGTTGAAGTACCGGCCCGACTTCCTCGACCGTTTCGGCTGCATCGAGGACGCCCGCGCGTTCTGCGCCACCTTCTACCGTTGGTACGACCAGGCCCACCGCCACTCCGGGATCGGGATGCACACCCCGTTCGATGTCCACCACGGCCAACGCCCACCAAGTCCGAGAAGCCCGCATCGAGACCCTCTCGGCAGCCTACGCAGCCACCCCGGAACGATCCGTCCGAAACCCACCCCAGCACGGCCCCGGTCTTCGCGTCAGAGCTCACAGGCTCCGGAGTAGCGAGGTATGTGCCGTGCACGCGGGCTCGAACCATGATCAACACACCCTGCGCCAACTGGTCACTACAACGAGCCCGGACACGCCGCCCGTCTGTCGAGAGGGCTCAAACCGGTCCCGAGTCTTGACAAGGTGTCCGCGCCCGGGATCGCCGTCGTTCAAGACCTATTAAGTCTTGACTATTCCTTTAGCCTCGATGATGCAGTAGACGGTTGACTTGGTGGTCGGACACGTGGCGTGGGCGTGACGAAGTGCGCTTGCCGGTAAGGGAAAATTGGACTTGCTACGGGTCCATGGATTCTCTGACTGGAAGGCACTTCTGACGTGCAGGCTACCGGTTTACTTCCCACGATCACCGTGAGCACCGGCGGTCGTGGTGTCGCTTCGCATGTGGGGTCACGGCTACTGGCCGATATCGCGGCTGCGGTCGGGATCCCGCAGGTCCTGGAGGAGGCGGTCAGTGGCTACCGGCAGCGGTCCTCGGCGCATCTGCCCGGGCGGGTGCTGGCCGATGTGGCGGTGCTGCTCGCTGACGGCGGCCAGGCGATCGCTGATCTCGCGGTGTTGCGGGACCAGCCCGCCCTGTTCGGCCCGGTAGCCTCCGATGCGACGTGTTGGCGGGTCCTGGCCCAGGTCGAGGAGGCCGGGTTGG
>JAABUN010004447.1_pt1 | contig 19120 bp, 17 predicted proteins | sample 5559311 | NCBI WGS metagenome assembly JAABUN01 (sample SAMN10711877, study PRJNA513370) | rock metagenome | isolation source: Antarctica rocks | place: Antarctica: Victoria Land, Siegfried Peak sud | reverse complement strand
CGCCGCCGGACTCGCCGAGCTCATCCGGGGCCACTGGGCCATAGAGAACCGGGTCCACCACGTGCGCGAGACCACCTTTCGACGAAGACAGGTCCCAGGTCCGCACCGGCACCGCCGCGCGGGTCATGGCGACCCTGCGCAACATCGCCATCGGCTTGATCCGCACCGCCGACACCACCGCCAGCATCGCCGCCGCCACCCGCACACTCGGCCGCCGCGTTGACCGGTTGCTCCACCTGCTCGATCACGGCCAGATCACATCAGTCACAGGAGCATCAACTATGAATGCACCCTGGCGTCCAGGCCGGTCCGCTGTGAGCCAGGTAGTCATCGGCGACCGCGGCTCCCGCGCCCAGGGGATCGCCGAGTCGGGTCGGGGTTGGCATCGATGGTGGACACCTTTGTCACGTGTTCAATCCCGACGGCCACGGCAGGGTCGATGACGTTGCGTTCACCGGCTGAGCTGATCAAGTGCGGGAGGCGAGATCTGGACCAGCTGCTTGCAGCCGGTCATCGCCCGCCGAAGGCTCGCCGGGTCCTCGAAGTTGCCGAGCACCGCGTCGATGCCACGTCGGGTGAAGCTATCGAGCTGGTCCCGGCGCCGGCACATCACACGAAAACTGGTAGCACCCTCTGCCAGCGCCAACCCCCCCGCGATCGAGGCCGCCGTGCGCGCGGGCCTGTCGGATCGGCCGCCTTGGGCGCATCGCAGGTACGCCGGGTCACGTCGAGGTCGCCGATCACCGCGGCCGAAAGACCGGTGCTCGGCACCCCCGTCATGGGCGACTACCGGGCCGCCGCTTCGACCTTCTGGCCCATGGTGGCCACGAGGTGCTCCCCGCACCGCAGGGCGAGCGCGCCGATCGTTGACGTCGGGTTGCCGGCTCCGCCAGTGACCATTGAGCTGCCATCGCAGACGACGAGACCGGGCGTGTCCCAGACCCGGTGCCAGGGGTCGGTCACGCCGTCGCTGGGGTCATTGCTCATCCGGCAGGTCCCCATTAGGTGCCAGCCGGGCTGAGCGAACGTCTCGTCCATAGGCTGGAAGTCGATCCCGACAGCGCCCGCAGCCTTGCCGATCTCCTCGAGCCGTTCGCTGCCGAACCCTAGGAGAGCGCGGGTGTTGGGGTGTAGGTCGTAGTGGACCTTCGCGGCCGGCAGGCCGCTGGAGTCTTTGACGTCGGGGTCGAGCGTGACCCGGTTGGTCGGCACCGGTAGGTCGTCGGCCTGGATCGCGCAGAAGACGTGCCGGTCGAACCGCTCCTCGAAGTCGCGGTGGTGCGCCTGGCCCCACGCCGCCGGACGCCGTCCGGTCGTCGCGCCCAGGGAGCTCCAGGCCGGACCCCAGGCCCCGCCGAAGGTGATGGTGATCCCGTTGACGAACCCCCGCGAGATGTCGGTGTCGTACCACTCCTGGCAGTACGGGCCGGCGCCGAACGGGCCTTTCCAGTGACCGGTGGGCTGGTCGAACCACATGTCGGCGAGCCGGTAGCCATGGGTCATGAAGTGCCGCCCGACGTGGTCCTCGTTGTTGCCCAGGCCGTTCGGATGCGTCTTGGACGTCGACATCAGCAGTGTCCGCGGGGTCCCGATGCCGTTGCACGCCACCACGACCAGCGGCGCGTCGAGCCGGTGTCCCGAGCCGTCGGTGAGGTCGTCGTACTCCACGCCGTCGACCGCGCCGAGCGCGTTGGTGCTGATCCGGGTCACGCGGCACAGGGGCCGCAGGTCGAGTCCCTGGGCCAGGGCCGGCTTGATGTAGGCCTGCGTCGCAGTGCCAAGCGCGCCACGCGGGCAGCCGATGTTGCACTGACCGCAGGCATTGCACGCAAGCCGCTCGCCGCGGTCTTCGGTGAGGATGGCGTTGTCGGCGGGCCACCAGTGCAGGCCCATGCTGTCGAGCGCACGCGCGAGGAGGTTGTAGTACTCCCCATGCATCGGCAGCGGCATGCGTACGGCGGCCGGACGCGGCGGATATGCCAGGTCTCCCGACAGCCCGGAGATGCCGACATCGAGGTCGTTCTGGTCGTAGTACGAGGCCAGGTCCTCGTAGCTCACCGGCCAGTCGATAGTGCCCTCGAGTCCGTGCTCGGTGCCCTTGCGGAAGTCGACCGGCTTGAGCCGGTGCCAGAACCCCGAGTAGTGGTTCGTGCTGCCGCCGACGGCGTTGTAGAGGTACGGAACGAACGTGCCATTGGTGGCGACCGGGAAGTCGTAGTCCATGCCGCGCTGGTTGGGCGTGAAGGCCCAGTCGCGCCGCATCGAGAACTCCCAGTCGTCCCCGAAGTGCGGGTGGTCGAGCGGGCCGACCAGCGGGCCCTGCTCCAGACAGACGACCTTGGTGCCAGCCTTGGTCAGTATGTGGGCGATGGCGGCGCCGGCCATCCCGGCTCCGACCACGATGACGTCAGGCTGGTCAATCAGCGACATGGTTCACCTCGTCGGTGGGGATGAAGGAACCACGCCGGGCCGATGGCACCAGGAGCTCCTCGGTCCGGGGGTAGCCGAGGGGCTGGGGTGCGCCGTGGTAGCGGTAGCCGCGGTCGACCATTGCCGCGAGCACGCGACGCGAGGAGTAGTAGCCGTGGTAGATGAACTCGCGAAGGAAAACGAACGAGGCCACGTCATGGCGCTCCATGGCGGTGAGGTTCGTCGTGGCCTGGTGGACCGAGGTGGCCGGCCAGCGTTCGGCGATCGTCGAGAGCAGCGAGGCGTCCTGTTCGCTCGCCCGCTCGGCCACGAAGAGGTCGACGTGTGCCTCCCGGCCGGACGGGTAGCCGTCCGTGCCCGGGATGAGCGCATCGGCGACCGTGCCGACGTACTGCTGCATCTGGTCGGACAGTGTCGGTGCGTAGTGGCCCGGCCGCGACTGGTGGGGGAACCCCGTGGTCACGACTCCTGACCTTCGGGCGCGTCCCGGTAGACTTGGCCGCGCTCGACAACGTTCTCGAGGAGGTCAAAATAGGTGTCGGTGTCGTCCTTCGGCGGCGTGGGCACCTGGCCCGGGTAGCCGATGAGTTCGCGGACGTCGGGGTTGAGGAAGTAGGCGCCTGCGGTTAGCGTGCCGAGCGCCTCGAAAGCAGGGATGTGGTCCCGGTTGAGGACCTCGATCGCGTCCTCTGCGGGGAGGTCGCCGGCCGCCTGCAATGCCAATTCAAGGCCGGACACCAGGTCCGGCCGGTACCCAAGGGCGTCGTCGAGCCATCGGCTGGGCACCTCGGCCTGGCTGGCCGAGGGCATCCCCTCGGCCGAGGGGATGAGCACGTCGGCAAGGGAGGCAAACCGCTCCCGCTGGTCGGAAGTAAGCATGGGAAACGCTCCTCAGAGGATCACGGCGGTCGAGGCCACGGCCTGAGCCCGGCTGTTGGCGATGAGGTGCTCCACCGACCGGAGTGCGATCGCCATGATCGTCGCGGTCGGGTTCACCCCGGACGAGGTGACGAACGTGCTGCCGTCGATGATGTAGAGGTTGGCGACGTCGTGCGAGCGGCCCCACTGGTCGATGACCGAGGTGGACGGGTCGCTGCCCATCCGTGCGGTGCCCAGCAGGTGCCAGCCGCAGTCGCGCATCAGCTTCGTCGTGGACGTACTGATGGCGCCTGCCGCCTCGTGCGCCTCGCGGGCACGCTCGACGTGGAAATCGATCAGCCTGCTGGTGTTTTCCGAGCTCGTGTAGATCAGCTTCGGCGCCGGCAGCCCGTCGGAGTCGGTCAGCTCGGGGTCGAGGACAACTCGGTTGGCCTCGTCGGGGAGGTCCTCGGCGATGATCCCCCACTCGAACGACCGCCCCAGGTTGGCCTTGACGTTGCGGTGGAAGTTCACCCCCCACGACTCGTCGACCGGACCGCCGCCGTACCCGACGCGCATGCCCAGGGGCCCGCCGCTGGGCATGACGTTCCACTTCGCTCCGCGCACGAACCCCCGTGACGTGTCGGTCTCGTAGAACTCCATCGATTCGATCGACTGACCGGCCGGGCCGAGCCAGCTGTCCAGTGGTTCCTCATATGTGCCGACCACGGCACCGTACGGGTGCATCATCAGGTTCCGGCCGACCAGCCCGGAGCTGTTGGCCAGGCCGTCAGGAAACAGAGCCGACTTCGACATCTGCAGCAGGCGGGGCGTGCCGACACCGTTCGCCGCGACGAGCACTACCTCGGCCCGCTGGCGTCGCTCGGTGCCGTTGCGGTCGATGTAGACCGCGCCACTCGCCCGGCCCTGGGCGTCGACCGTGATCTCGCTGACCCGCGCACCGGTCACCAGCTTGGCGCCAGCCTCTAGGGCGTCGGGCCAGTGGGTGAGGTCGGTGCTCGCCTTCGCCCCGGCAGGACAACCGGTCAGGCAGGTTCCGTAACGCAGGCAACTCGGGCGGTGCCGGTACTCCCGCGACGGAATGGAGTTGGCGCCGGGCCACCAGTGCCAGCCCAGCTTGTCCATCCCTTCGGCGGCCTTGCGGCCGATCTTGCCGATCGGCAGCGGAGGAAGCGGGTATGCCTCGCCCGGAGGGTACGCCGGGTTGTCACCGAGTCCGGAGACGCCGACCTCGCGGTCCATCCGTTCGTAGAACGGCTGCAGTTCCGCATAGCTGAACGGCCAGTCCTCCGCAATCCCGTCGAGGCTCTTGACCCGGAAGTCGGAGGGCAGGAAGCGGCACCAGTGCGCGGCGTACAGGATCGTGCTGCCCCCGACGGCGGAGTACATCAACGGGTTGACGTCCGACTCGCTGGTGTCGATGGGGTAGTCGGCCGCGTTGCCGCGCACGTTGGGGTTGGGATGCCACTGCTTCTGCTTGACTAGCTCCCACTCCGGCTTGTCGCCGGCGAAGGCACTCGGCGGGGTCCAGTCACCCTGCTCGAGGCAGACCACCGAGAACCCGGCCTGGGCAAGCGCCTTGACCGCCACCGAGCCAGATGCGCCGGCTCCTACGACGAGCACGTCGGCGACCTCGGGCAGGTCGAGGCTCTGGTTAATCTTCACGCGTGCCACCGCTTCCGGGCTCTCGGCGCTGACGCGCCTCATTGCTGGACAAGTCGACGCGAGCCCGGTCGTGACGGCCCCGTCAGCACAGTGGACGTCAGCAGAAAAATCGGGAGGGTGACGGCCACCACCACACACGACGTTAGGCTAGCGGTTACGCCTAGCGCAACCACATCCTGAAAAAGAAACAGAATTTCATGGATTCGCGGTCTGTACCCCGTTCGTGAGCGGGCCGACAACGCCGTCCGTGGGTTAGTCCTCGGGGGACGGGAACCCCAGGAGGAAACTGCGGGCAACGCGGTGGGGGTCAGCTGCGAGGTGGGACGGCCACCGCAGCGACCGGCTGCCCGCGGTAGCCGAGTCTGGTACTGGCCCGGGATGCGACATCGGCCATGAGCTCCCCCAGTGCCTCGTCGCCGCCGTGATGGCGAACCGCGGGCATCATCAGGCCCACGGCGGCGATGGGACGGGCGGTCGCGTCATGCACGACCGAGCTGACCGCGAACACGCCCTCCCGCCACCACGAATGATTGACGCTGTAGCCACGCTCCTGCACCCGCGCCACCTCCGCGCGGATCACATCCGGGTCGGTCAGGGTGTGGGAGGTAGCGGACTCGAACTTCTGCTCCTGCTGCAGGTACAAGTCCATGAACGGCATGTCGGCGGCCATGAAGACGAAACCGGTTGAGGTGGCGTGGACCGGCCACACCTCACCGACCGCCGCAAGAGACACGGCCGACGAGCGCTCGGACGGGATGGAGTCGATGCAGACGCATTCGCGGCCCGCCAGCACGGTGAGGTACGACGTCTCGCCGGTCTTCTCGTGCAGCTCCTCCAGCGCCCAGCGCAGCTCGCGGCGGATGTCGATGCGACCGAACGCCCACGCGGCGAGCATCAAGCATCGAGGACCGAGGGCGTATCGGCTGTCCTCGAGCTGAACCACGTATCCCTCGGACTGAAGCGTCCGTGCCAGGCGGAAGGCCGTCGCCTTGCTGACGTCGAGCTTCGCGGCCAGGGCGGTCGCGCCCACCGGGCCTTCCAGCAAGGCTTCCATCAGGTGCAAGGCCCGCTTCACTGACGCGACGCCGCCGTCCGAACCCACGATCTGACCCCGTTCCTCTGACTGCCCGCTGTTACGCCTGTCGATACCACTCTAGAGGGAATACCTCTCGACGACGTCGTCAGCCAGCGAGATCCCGACCCCGGGACGATCGGAGAGCACAACGCGGCCCCCGTCGATGGCCATCCTCGAGGCCGGCTCAAGCAGCAGCTCGAAGTTGTAGATGTCCTTCTCGAGGGCGAAGTGCTCGACGGTGAGACAGTTCGTGACGGCCGCCGACAAGTGGGCGTGCAGGTTTGCGTGCCAGTGCGGCGCGACCGGCAGTGCGAAGGTGGCAGCGGCGGCTGCGACGCGCATGAACTCGGTGACCCCACCCACGACGCCCGCGTCGGCCTGCAGGATGTCTGCGCCGCCCAGCTCGATGAGCTCGCGGAACTCCCACCGTGAGCCGGCGATCTCTCCGGTCGCGATCGGCGTACGGCTGCGCGCGCGCAGGCGCGCGTGCCCGCGGACGTCGTCGGGAGAGAGCGGCTCCTCGAACCACCAGAGCCCCGTGTCCCCCGCGGCATCCTCGAAGGCGCGGAGCGCGGTCTCGGCCTCCGCCACCGACCGGTAAGCGTTGTTAGCGTCGATCGCCAGCCGCCCGTGGCCGTCCATGGCGACCACGGCCGACTTGACCCGGAGGGCGTCCTCGGGCACCGACAGCCCGCCGACCTTGATCTTGTGGTCGATGAACCCGGTCGCAAGGTTCGCCTCGATCTCCCGGGTGACGGCGTCACCCCAGGTCCCCTCCTCGGGCTGGTAGTAGCCGCCTGAGGCGTACGCCGGCACCGGTGCCGTGCTCCCGCCGAGGAGCACCGCCAGGGGCAGGCCTGCGCGCTTGCCGGCGAGGTCCCACAGCGCGATGTCGACCGCGGATATCGCCCGCATCACCGCACCGCGGCGTCCGTGGAGGAGGGTCTCCTGATACATCGCGTCCCACGCTCCGACGATGTCGTCGGCGGGGCGCCCCACGAGCAGGGGCGCAAGGATCCCGTTGACCGCCTCGGCCACCATCGCGCCGCCAGAGGTGCCGGTGTAGGTGTAGCCGATCCCTTCCAGCTCGCTGTCCTCGCGGCCGACCCACACCAGGACGTAGTCGCGCTTGTCGAGCACGCGGGTCGAGATCCGGGTCGGCCTCTTGACGGGGATCCGCACGGCGACGGCCTTCAGGGAGGTGATCTTCATCGGGTTTCTGCTCTTCGTGGTTCCGCCACGCTCCAGGGCACAAGGCAGTCGTTGTCGAAGAGAGGGAGAGGACCTCGGTCGTCCACCGGCTCGAGCCCGCACCCCTCGGCGAGGAGGTTGGGGGTGATCATCAGCTCGTCGAGCGCCAGCGTGCTGCGGATGCGGACCATCCGGACTGCAGCCGGATCGACTCCGGCCGTCATGATGGCCGCGGCAACGGCGTCACGCTCGGAGGCGAGAGCGATCGGGATCTGCGCCCGCTGGACGCCTTGGAGCCCGGCGGTGAGGGCGTTGGCGTACGTCGCAGCGAGATCGACGTGCTCGAGCGCAGCGACGGGTATGAAGTCGGCAAGGCCGAGGCCGACCGCGTTTCCCTCGGAGCCGGGTGTCACACCCCCCACGACGACGTTGGTGACCGAGAGCCCCTGCGGCTCGGGACTGCCGCGAACCATCCGTCGGCCGAGCACGTTGGTGTCCATCCCCGTACCGGAGATCTCCTTGCCCATCCGATCGACCACCAGCACGTCGAGCTCGGTGAAGGGCAGCCGCGCCTCATGCAGGCGAGCGCGCTCGAGCAGCGCAGACTCGTGCTCCCCGCCGATCCCCGAGGGCGGCACGAAGTCGAGGGAGAGCAACCGCTTGTGCCGGTCCTCGGTGACCGCCAGCCCGCCGAGGACGGATGACCGCGAGACGATCAAGGCGTACGCCGCGAGGACGCGTCGCTCGAGATGAAGCGGACCGAGCCGGTGCAGCTCCTCAGCCCCCCGCTGCTTTCCCAGGCCGATCGCCGCCATCTTCGCGAGCCCGCTCTCGACACTGCCCGAGAATGACGTGTGGCTCTTGACCCGGTTCACGAGAAGCACGTGGTCGGCCCGTAAAACCTCGGCAGACGCGTAGACCTCGACGTCGCCGGCGCGACCGAGGACCACCACGTCCATCGACGCCCGGACCGGAGCGATGTCTTCGGTGATGCCCAGATTGGCCAGCACCGCGGTCTGGCCCGCTGGCGTCGCGCCACCGTGCGACCCCATCGCGGGCACGAGGTAGGGCACGGCCCCGGTCTCCCGGAGCGTCGCGACCACTGCGCGCACTACCTCGGCGATCCGGGCGATCCCGCGGCTTCCGACCGCGACCGCCACCGAGTCGCCGGGCCGCACGACGGCGATAGCGGCCGACAGCTCCTCGGCCACCGCGCGCGGCACGTCCAGCGGCGGGCCTGGGTCGTCGGACCGGCGGTGGACGTGCAGCAGGTGTGGAATTTGAACCTCGCGGGAGAGCAGGTCCGTGAGTGCCAGCCGCGGAAGGACCGGGCGGGCGGCGTGCCCGGGCGTGCTCATGGCCGACCGTGCTCGGCGCTCGAGCTCTCGACCATGAAGTCAAGGTCGGCGCCGAGGTGTGCCTGGGTGACGGTCTCGGCGTACAACCGGCGCCAGCCGCGTGCCGGGACGGTGCGCGGTGGAGCACTGCTGCGTCGCGCCGCGCGTGTGTCGTCGTCGACGAGCAGGTCGATGCGCCTGTTGTCGACGTCGAGCCGGATGAGGTCGCCGTCGCGGACCAGACCGAGTGGTCCGCCGACGGCGCTCTCGGGTGAGCAGTGCAGCACTACGGTGCCGTAGGACGTGCCGCTCATCCTGGCGTCGGAGACCCTCACCATGTCGGTGACCCCGGCTGCAGCGAGCCGCTTTGGGATGGGGAGCGACCCGGCCTCCGGCATCCCGGCGGCGACCGGACCGGCGTTGCGGAGGACGAGCACGGAGTCCGCCGTGATGTCGAGCGCCGGGTCGTCGAGTCGCTGGGCGGCGTCCTCGGGAGAGTCGAAGACCACGGCAGGCCCGGTGTGGCTGAGCAGCGCTCCGGTGGCTGCTGACACCTTCACCACGGCGCCGTACGGCGCAAGGCTCCCGGTCAGCACAGCGATCGCGCCTGTCGGTCCGAGCGGGTCGTCGAGCGTGCGGATGGTTTGTTGCCACGGCGCGGGGTCAGGAGTGTCGTCGACGAGCTCGCCCAGCGTGCGCCCGGTGACGCCACGGTGGTCCAGGCGCAGCAACGGCCGCAAGGCTCGCAGCAGCACGGGCACACCGCCGGCCCGGTGGAAGTCCTCCATGTAGCCCGTGCCCGAGGGCTTGAGGTCCAGGAGCAGCGGGGTCTCGCGCGCGACGTCGTCGAAGTCCTGCAGCGTGATCCCGGCACCGGCTCGGCGGCTGATCGCGAGCAGGTGCACGATCGCGTTGGTGGAGCCGCCCACCGCGGCCAGGACCCGCAGTGCGTTGTGGAACGCGTCGGCGGTCAGCACGTCGCGCGGCAGCACCGGCTCCTGGGTCAGCTGGACGGCGCGTCGTCCGGTGCGCACCGCGTGACGTAACCGGTCGCCCGTGGGCGACGGAGCGGCGGCCCCGCCGGGCAGCATCATCCCGAGGGTCTCGGCCATCGTTGCCATGGTTGACGCCGTGCCCATCACCATGCAGGTGCCGGACGTGGCGGCGAGCGCACTCTCGGCCTCGTGGATGCGGCGCTCGTCGAGGTCGCCGGCGCGGAACTTCGCCCACAGCCGGCGGCAGTCGGTGCACGCGCCGACCCGCTCGCCCTCAAAGGTGTTGGTCAGCATCGGGCCTGTCACCTCGACGAGGGTCGGCACGGTGCTCGACGCCGCCGCCATCAGCTGTGCGGGCACGGTCTTGTCACAGCCGCCGATCAGGACGACCGAGTCCATCGGCTGCGCACGCACCAGCTCCTCGGTCTCCATCGCGAGCAGGTTGCGGAAGAGCATGGAGGTCGGGGACAGAAGGGTCTCGCCGAGGCTCGCGGTCGGAAAGACCAGGGGGAGCCCGCCGGCCTCGGCGACGCCGCGCTTGACGCTCTCGACGATGCCGGGCATGCCGCGGTGGCAGGGGTTGAAGTCCGAGGTGAGGTCGGTGATCCCGACGATCGGCCGTTCGAGGTCGTCGGCGTCGTACCCGGCTGCGGAGAGGAACGCGCCCCTGAGGAAGCGGCTGAAGCCGGGGTCACCATAGGAGGTGAGACCCCGTCCGACTCCGCGCGGTCCGGTCCCGGTCATGCGGCACAGAGCTCGCGGGCGATGTGTTCGCCGATCGTCAGGCACGCGGTGGCGGCGGGCGAGGGAGCGTTGAGGACGTGCAGGGTGCGCCCCTCGCGCAGGAACAGGAAGTCTTCGACGAGGTGCCCTTTGCGGGTGACCGCCTGCGCGCGGACGCCGGCGCCCGACCGTCGTACGTCGGCGGGGCGCAGCTCGGGCAGCATGTGCTGGGCTGATCGCACCAGTGCCCGGCCAGCTAGCGAGCGGGCGAGTTCCTTGGCGCCCGTTCTGCCGTATTTCCGGGCCAGCCGCCAGGCGCCAGGGTAGGACATCGACTCCCACAGGTCGCGAGGCACCACGTCCGACCAGCTGTAGCCCTCCCGGGCCAGCGCCGGTACGGCGTTCGGGCCGATGTGCACCGTGCCGTCGATGCCGCGGGTGAGGTGCACTCCGAGGAAGGGCAGGGCCGGGTCGGGGACCGGGTAGACCAGGCCTTTCACCAGGTGGTCGCGACCGGGCACGATCTCGCTGTACTCGCCCCGGAACGGCAGGATCCGCACGCCGGGGTCGATGCCGGAGGCGCGTGCCAGCCGGTCGCTGTGCAGCCCGGCGCATGCCGCGACCTGGTCAGCCTCCACTACGTCGTCGGTCGTGTGGACACGAGCCACGCCGTTGACCATCTCGATCGACTTCACGGTCACGCCGGTGCGAACCTCGCCGCCGTCGGCTCGTAGACCGTCGGCGAGCGCGGCGGTCACGCGGGCGTAGTCGACTGTCCCGGTCGAGTCGACGGCGAGGGCGCCGACGACCCGCAGGTGCGGCTCACGCTCGCTGATCTCCTCGAGGGTGAGTCGACGCGCCGGTACGCCGTTCTGCCGTCCGATCGCAAGGAGTCGGTCGAGTTGAGGGAGCTCTGCCTCTCGGGTGGCGACGATCAGCTTGCCGCGCACCTCGACCGGGATGCCTTCCTCGAGGCAGAACGCCTTCAACGCCGCGGCCCCGTCGACGGTTAGCCTCGCCTTGAGGGATCCGGGCGTGTAGTAGAGACCGGAGTGGATGACGCCGGAGTTGTGCCCGGTCTGGTGGGCCGCGAGGCGTTCCTCCTTCTCTAGCACCAGGACAGGCCGGTGCGGCTGGAGTCGCTGCAGCGCCCGGGCCGTGGCGAGCCCGACGATGCCTCCGCCGATCACTACTGTGGGTCGCATTAGAAGAGGTCCCACCAGACGTCTCGCTGTCGCGCGTCTTCTCCGGGCTCCTCGAGGACGATCGAGCCGTTCCGGAGCACGTAGACGCGGTCGGCGATCGCCGTGAGGGCCTTGACGTTTTGCTCCACGACTAGCACGCTCATCGACCGTTCTTGCGCGAGGTCGCGGATCGTTCGGAACGTGGTTCCCACGACCGCCGGTGAGATGCCGAGCGATGGCTCGTCGAGCATCATCAGCTTCGGGCGCGCCATCAGCGCGATCCCGAGCGAGAGCTGACGCTGCTGGCCACCGGAGAACCGGCCAGCGATGTCGGTACGCCGGTCGGCCAGGATCGGAAAGACCTGGAAGACTTCCTCCATGCGGCCGCGGATCTCGTTGCGGTCCGATATACCGCAGGCCCCGAGCTCGAGGTTCTGGTCGATGGTGAGGTCGCGGAAGATCGGCTGCTCGGCGGGCGTCATCGACATCCCGCGGCGCACCATCTGCACGCTAGTCGCCCGATCGACCCGCTCACCCTGGAACTCGATTTGGCCCGCACCGAGCGGCACGATCCGCATCAGCGCTTTGAGCAGGGTGGTCTTGCCGGCACCGTTGTGCCCGAGAACGCCCACCACCTCTCCGGGCGCCACGTGGACACTGACGTCCGAGAGGACCCGCCTCTTGCCGTAGCCGGCGGTGATGCCGCGTCCGGACAGGAGTGGTTGCACCGCTGCTTCGATGGTCGGGTTGGTCATCTCGTTCACGTCCCGAAGTAGAGGTCGGCCAGCTCTCGGCGGCCCATCAGCTCGTCCACGGTGCCTTCTGCGATGACTGCGCCCTGGTCGAGGAAGACCGCCCGGTCCGCGAGCCGCTGCACGAAGTGCACGCTGTGCTCGACCAGACACACGGTGTGGCCGAGGTCCCGCAGTCGGGCGATGCCGTCGATCACCTTCTCGACACTGGCGGGGTCGACGCCGCTGGTCGGCTCGTCGAGAAGCAGCACGTCGCAGTCGGTCGCCAGCAGCCGGGCGATGGCGACCAGCTTCTGGTCGCCGTACGATAGCTCGCTCACGCGGACGTGTGCGCGCTCGGCGATGCCGAGCAGGGCCAGGCAGTCCAGCGCCTTCTGACGGACGCGGACCTCGGCGGCCCGCGAGGCGAACGGCCTGAACACCAGCCGCCCGACGTGCTCGCCGGGCTGGTCCTGAACGCCCATCGCGACGTTGTCGAGTGCCGTGAGTCGTTGGCAGACGCGGACATCCTGGAACGAACGGGCCAGGCCCTTGTGCACCAGGTGGTGAGCAGGCTTCCCGGTCACGTCCTCGCCGCGCAGGAAGACTTGACCCTCATCGGCGCGGATGGTGCCGCAGATCATGTTGAAGATCGTGGTCTTGCCGGCCCCGTTGGGGCCGATGAGCGCGGTGACCTGTCCCTGCTCGAGTGCGAACGTCGCGCCGCTGACGGCCTTGAGACCCCCGAAGCTCTTTGCCAGTCCCCTCACCTCCACGATGGCCTCACCCGTCCGGCCGAGCGTGTCGCGGGGGCCCTTCATGGACAAGCGGTCGAGCGCCTCTTCCGGAGTCGGCACCACCGCTCGCGCCTTCGTGCTGCTCTGGCCCGGAACCCGGATACCGCCGACGCCTTCGGGGAGCAGTCCTTCCGGACGGATCCTCATCATCAGCACCAGCGCGGCGCCGTAGACCACGGCCTGCCACGGGATCGCGGAGTCGCCGACATACCTGCGCAGCACCGGCTCGAGCAGGCCCAGGGCGATGGCTCCGATGACCGGACCCCAAAGGTTGCCGATGCCGCCGAGGACAACCACGGAGACGATGAAGATGGAGTAGGTGAGGGAGTAGGTGCTGGGCACGACCGACCCGTAGTAGAACGCGGCCAGGGCACCCATGCCGCCCGCGATGGCGGCGCTGATGCTAAAAGCCAGCAGCTCAGGGATCATCGGGTTCTTGCCGACGCTGGAGACCGCGGACTCGTGCTCGCGGATCCCTTTGAGCAGCCGTCCGAACGGGGACTCGCCGAGACCCCAGCAGATCGCGATCGCCAAGATGGCGGCAAGCAGCATCACCCAGACGACCTGTTCCGGCGCGAGCAGCACCGTGGATCCGATCTGAATCGGTGGCACGCCCGAGAGGCCGTACGGACCTCCGGTCACCGTGTTGAGCACCCCCATCAGCTGGTTCGCGACGAGCTGGAAAGCCAGGGTGAGCAAAATCAGGTACTCGCCGCGGACCAGACGGACCGCCGGAACGGAGATGACCAGGGCCGCGAGGAAAGCCACCACGACCGCTGCGACGAGCGCGGGCACCCAGTTCCAGCCGGCGCCGGATTGCAGGCCCGCGCTCGAGACACCCCCGAGGTCGTGCACGGTAGGCAGGGTCAGCCGGGCGGCGGTGAAACCCCCGATTCCGAAGAAGATGGCGTGCGCCATCGACACGCGGCCGGCGTATCCGAGGAGGAGGTTGAGGGATACCCCCAGCGTCATCAGGATGAGGATCGAGATGGCGATGTCGGCGTAGTAGCTCATCAGGCAGCCGCCTTTCCGAGGAGGCCCTGCGGGCGGATCAGCAGCACCAGGAACATCGCCCCGAACACCACGACCGGGCCGTAGTCGACCTGGAGGTAGAGCGCGCTCCAGCTGCTGATCAGCCCGAGCGCGAGCCCGCCGAGTGCCGCGCCCCACTGCGACCCGATCCCGCCGAGGAAGGCGGCGATGAAGCCGATCAAGGTGGGTTGCAGGCCCATTGTCGGGGTGGCGACGCCCTTGGCCGTGAACAGCAGCCCCGCGACACCGACGAGCAGGCTACCGATCACGAACACCACGAAGTACACCCGGCGGCTGTCGATGCCAACAGCCTCGGCCATCACCGGGTTGGTTCTCATCGCCGTGATCGACCGCCCGAAGCGGGTCCGGGCAATGAACAGGGCCACCGCAGCGACCAGCAGCCAAGAGACCGCGACACTGACGATGTCATGTCGGGAGATCGTGACCGAGCCCAGCCCGTACGTCGGGTTGTCCGGCCTGGGGAGCGTCTGGTTATCCGGTCCGAACATGAGCTGCAACAGGTTGGGGAACGCGACGCTGATACCCAGGGACACTAGGAAGATGGTCAACAGCGTCGCATTCCGCCTTCGCATGGGCCGGTAGAAGAGCAGTTCGATGGCCACTCCGAGCAATACCGCGACGACGAGTCCTGCCACCAGGGCGGGCCAGAAGCTGAGCCCCAGGTGGTTGGCCGACCACACGGCTGCGTACGCCGCGCCGGCGTACGCCACCGCATGGGCGAGGTGGAAGATCTTCGTGGTCGCGTAGATGACCCCGAAGCTCACGCCCAGGAGGGCATAGGTGGAGCCGACGACAATGCCGGACACCGTGAGCTGGGCCAGGAGGGTGAGATCCATGTGATGCTCCTCGGTCGACCGTTGGTCAGACCAGCGCCTTCGTCGGGTCGCTTCCGGCCGCGATCTTGACGATGTCGGCGATCTTCACCGGCTGGCCGCCGGCGACCTTGAACACGCCCATCGGCTTGGAGATGGTGTGGTCGTCGGGGTTGAACTTGACCTCGCCGGTCGTCTTCTCGTCACCGCCGTACAGGGACTTGAAGGTCGGGTTCTTCTCCAGCGCCGTCTGCAGTGCGGCGGTGTCGGTGGCGTCACCCCCGGCGGCGAGCACCCGACGAACCAGCTCCCAAACAAAGAACACCTCTTCGTAGTAGTTGGCGCCGTAGTACTCGGGGTCTGCGCCCCACATCGTGTTGTGGCCCGCGACGAACACCTTGTTCCAAGGGTTCGGGTTCTTCGGGTCGTAGAAGTCGGTCGCGAAGTTGTACGTGTCGTACGCCGCGCCGGCGACCTTCGCTGCCTGCTCGGTGAACTCGATACCCATAATCGGCACCTTCACGTTGGCCTCACGCAGCTGCTTGACGAGGTAGCCCACGTCATCGCCGAAGCTGAAGGTCAGGATGGCGTCGGGGCTCGCGGACTTGATCCGGGCAATGATCGAGCTGAAGTCGGTGGCGCCGACGTCATGCTGCTCGTTCGCGACCACCGAACCACCGGTGAGCTGCTTCCACACCGCGGGGCCGATCGTCTTCGCTCCCGCGACGCCGTTCTCCTGCGTACCGACGATCGCGAGCTTCTTGGCACTCGGGAAGGTCTTGGCGACCCAGGCCAGGGCCCCCGGGGCGGGGTCGTCGCCGAAGATCATCCGGGTCTGCCACAGGAACGGCTTGCCGACCTGGCCCGGGCTGGAGCCGCCGCCGTTGAAGGAGAGCAGCTTGTTCTGATCGATGAGCGGGACGATCGCCTCGCTGGGGGCGCCGTACGAGGTTTGCAGGATCTTGATCTTGTTCTGGGTGATCAGCTGGCGTGTGCCGGTCAGAGCGGTCGGCACGTCACCGCTCTTGTGGTCGGCGATGTGGATGTCGTAGGTGATGCCCTGCGCGGAATGGATCTGTGCGGCCGCCAGCTTGGCGCCCTGGCTCATCACCTTGCCGAAGAAGGAGCCCTGACCCGTAATGGCGAGCAGCATGCCGGCCGAGAGGGTCACCTCAGAGCCCCCCGCCTTCCCACCCGGGCCGAAGATGGCCTGCAGCGCCTTCGCAGCGCCCGGGTCCACCTTGGATGTGTCGATCGTGGCCCCCGATCCGCTGCTGCTGCCTCCTCCCCCGCAGGCGGTCAACACGGCGAGACCGCCGACCGCTGCGGTGCTGCCGAGGAACCGTCGACGCGAGAGGTCGACAGACGGAAATCTCAGGCCGGACGGAACACCCGTCGGCTGGCGTCGGTTACTCATGTATTTCTCCTCAGGGGTCTTTCTCGATAGCTGGTTGGGGATGATGCGCTGCTTGCTCAGGCCACGCCACCGTCGATGATTAGGGTCTGACCGGTCATGTAGGACGACGCATCGGAGGCCAGGAACAGCACGCCTCCAGCGACCTCCTCGGGTACGCCTTGCCGCCCCAGTGGGACGACGTGGTGGACGGTCTCCTCCTGCGACTCTCGACCGCCCATGAAGTCGATGGCAGGCTGGTTGAACGGTGTGTCGATCCAGCCGGGGCACACGGTGTTGACCCGGATCTTGCGGGGAGCCAGCTCAGCGGCGAGGGCCTTGCCGAAGCCGACGATCGCGCCCTTGGAGGCGGAGTACGCCGTCATGCCCGGGCCTCCCTTCACGGCGGCGAGCGAGGCCGTCAGCACGATCGAGCCGCCGTTCTGCTGCAGGTGAGGCGTCAGGTGCTTCGCACCGAGAAAGCAGTGACGCGGGTTGACGGCGAACAGTGCGTCCCACTCCTCGACAGGGAAGCCGGTGACGGCGCCCGAGCGCTGGAGACCGGCATTGAAGAACCCGACATCCAGGCCACCCAGGCGCTCAGCGGCGGTGTCGACAAGGTTCTTGACGGCGTCCTCCGAGGTGACGTCAGTCGGCACCACCGATGCCGTGCCGCCCTCGCTCTTGATGAGGGCCGCCGTTTCCTCCGCTCCGGCAAGATCGATGTCACCGATCACGATCTGCCCACCGTGTCGCGCCATCAGCAGCGCGCAGGCGCGACCGATGTTGGCGGCCCCGCCTGTCAGAACGATCCGCTTGCCCTCAAGCTGTCGCAGGTTGGCCATGGTCAGCCCGCCAGTGCGGCCGCGCCTGCGGCGGCGATCTCGTGGTCTTGGGCTGGCGTCCCGCCGGCGACGCCGATGGCGCCGGCCGGCTGGCCGGCTACGGTGACCATGACGCCGCCTCCGAAGGTGATCAGCGCCCTGCCCACCGCGAGGTGAGCGGTGTGGATCCCGAAGAGCGCCCCGCCGGGCTGGGCGAGCTCCTCTACGTCGCGGGTGTCGCAGCCAAGGGACCTCGAGGTGTAGGCCTTGGCTTGGGAAATGGCGGCGCTGGCCAGCAGGGCGCCGTCCATGCGCGCGAACGCGAGCAGCTCGCGTCCGTCGTCGATCACCGCGATGGACGAGGGCGAGCCGAGTTCGTTCGCCTTGGCCAGGCTGGCCTCGAGAGCCGACTGGGCCTGGGTGAGGGAGAGGGATCCCACGGTGTTCTCCATTCGTAGGGTGCGCGGGCGATCAGGGGACGACGAGGGCGACGGGTCGGACCGGCGAGCCGGTGACCCCTTGGAGCTTCAGGGGCAGGCAGACGAACAGGAACTCGTTCTCCCCGCTGGCGGCGAGTTCCTCGAGCTGGAGGTTTTCCACGATGTAGATGCCGGCCTCGTAGATGAGCACCACATGGCACGGCAGAGATCCGAGGTCGGGGTCGATGTTGTCGGGGACATCGAACGCGACGTTGTCAGCCCCACACAGGTACGGCTTGCGTGACGCAAGCCAGCGGCTGGCATCGAGGCCCACACCGGGACCCGCCAGGTAGGGCTCGGGGTCGTCGTACCGACGACCATTGCCGGTGCGGATCAGGACGCAGTCGCCCTCGCCCACAGTGACGCCCTGGGTCTGCTCGGCCAATTTGAGGTCCTCCGGAGTGACCAGGTAGCCGGGCTCCAGGGCGTCGACGCCGCGTGCCCGGGCGACATCCAGGAGAACACCACGGCGGAAAATCGGCGCGATGGTCTCCACGCCGAGCTCGGTAAAGCCCCGGGGGGTCTGGATTTCGGGGGTGACCTTGACCCCGTCGAACATCTCCATCTCCACCGCCTGATGGCACAGAGCGTCGATGTGAGTGCCGGAATGCTCCTGCATGGTGATCGTGCCCGAGGCACTGGTGCGGACGCGCTCCCCGAGCAGCTCATGGTGCCGATGCAGGGTGTAGACGAAGCCGGGCCAGTGCGCGGGGAAGATCGGCGCCCCGACGTAGCGCCGGTGCTCAAGCTCAAAGACGCGGCAGCTCGCGAGAGTCTCGAGGACCCCAGCGAGTGCGGTAGAGGTCTCAGTCACCGATGGCCCCTTCAGAAAGGCTCAGCGGCTCGCCAGCGACGTTCCAGTCACCTTCCGAGTACTCCGAGACCAGCACCGAGATCCGTTCGCGCGAGGACCCGAGCACGCGCTCAACGACATCGGTGAGCTCGCGGACGAGCTGCGACTTGACCGCTGGCGGGCGGCCTTCGAGGAGATGAACTTGCAGCAGGGGCACGGCCGCAGACCTCGTTCTGAATGAGGTGGACGCCATCGTCCACGTTCCGCCATGATAAACAGGGTTCGCCTGGGGAAACAAGGGTCAATCGTTCATAGACCGGTTCGAGCCGCGGCAGCTGCCCCCACTGCGCTTGCGCGCGGGGGGCGCGGGCCGGCGCATGCCTTCCGGAGGGTGGCCCCGCCTCCGCCCCGATCCGCGGGCGAAGTGAGGCTCTGACCCCGCTCAACCCGGGTTCCGGCGCCTGTGGTCCTTGACCGATTGCTCGTAGAGCCTGCTGGGGGGTTGAACCCGAACACCACCAATCGGGGTTCGGGCTGCGCACCCCGCCTCGGTTGACTACGGCGCCGCCCGCCTGGTCCGTGCCCTTCGGCAGCGCACCCTTGAGGCTGCCTACCCGCAGCGGTTCGGCTAGCCCTCCCTGTCAGGCTGTAGTGAGACACCCCGGAGCCCCCGGGTCCACTGTGGAGGGTGGTGACAGGAGACAGTTCATGAGTAGCAGCAGTCCAGTCCTTCCCGGTGCCGGTGATGACCCGGTGGCC
>JAABUN010004446.1_pt1 | contig 19126 bp, 12 predicted proteins | sample 5559311 | NCBI WGS metagenome assembly JAABUN01 (sample SAMN10711877, study PRJNA513370) | rock metagenome | isolation source: Antarctica rocks | place: Antarctica: Victoria Land, Siegfried Peak sud | reverse complement strand
TCGTCTGGGCGCCGGTGGGCTCGGGCAACGACAGCACGCGCCTGGGCCAGCCGCAGATCTACCGGCCGATGTTCGGCGCGCAGGGCTCGGCCCCGGCCTCGCTCGGGGTCGCCTTCGTCGCCCAGGCTGCGTTGGACAGCGGCCTGGCCGACCGGCTGGGGATACGGCGCCGCCTGACCGCGGTGCGTGGTGCGCGGCACCTGACCAAGCGCGACCTGGTCCGCAACAGCTCCTCACCGCAGGTGCGGGTGGATCCCGGCTCCCTCGACGTCACCATCGACGGTCGTCCCGTCGACCTGCCGCCCGCACGGTCGCTCCCTCTGACGGGGCGGTACTTCCTGTAGTGGCCATTCCCATCCGTCATCCCAATCCTGGAGGCAGTGCCGTGAGAAGAACAGACCACCCCGAGCAGGAGTGGACGCTCGTCCGAGCACGGCAGATCCACACCTTGGCAGGGCCTCCGGTAGAGGCCCTGATAGTGCTCGGCGACAAGGTCGTGGCCGCAGGCGCCGAGGAGGATCTGACGCGGCAATTCCCGGTCGATCGTCAGGTGCGCCTGGACGGCGTTCTGCTGCCCGGCTTCAACGATGCCCACGCGCACCCGACCATGACGGCGGAGAACCTGCTGCACGTGGACTGCTCGCCGGAGGTCGCTGTCGACGAGGCGACGCTGGTGCAGCGGCTGCGGGCCGAGGCCGCTGGTGTGGGCGACAAGGAGTGGGTGATCGGCTCCCGGTACGACCACAGCAAGACCACGCAGGGGCGAGTGCTGGACCGGTGGCGCCTCGACGACATCGTCGAGGACCATCCCATGCTGCTCGTGCACGTGGCTGGCCACTGGGGGGTGCTGAACTCCGCCGGGCTGGCGGCTGCCGGGCTCCACGACGGCAGCGACGACCCGCAGGGCGGGGCTCTGGGGCGCGACGGCCAGGGACGGCTCAACGGCGTCGTCTACGAGCAGGCGCTCTTCGACGTCGCTTACCCTTCGCTGGCGCGGACCACGCCGGTGATCCCGCCGTCGACGATGGCGATGCGGCGCCGCAGCCTGCGCCGGGCGTTCGACATGTTCCACGCGGCCGGCATCACCTCGATGTGCGACGCGCTGTGCGGACCGGAGGACGTCAAGCTGCTGATGGAGGTGCGGGCGGCGGGTGAGCTGTCCATGCGCACCGGGTTCCTGGTCGCCCACCCGCACTACGAGCACCTGGCCGAGCTGGGCCTGCGCAGCGGATTCGGAGATGACCGGCTACGTCTGGTCGGCGTGAAGGCCTTTGTCGACGGTGCCTGCGCGGGCGGCAACTGCCTCGTCGACGAGCCGTTCGAGGGCACCGACGACCACGGCATGCAGGTCATCGACGCTGACGCGCTCGACGACCTGGTCACCCGGGTCTCCGGGAACGGCGTGGTGATCGCCGTCCACGCCAACGGGGACCGTGCGATCCGGCTGCTGCTGGATGCGCACGAGAAGGCCCGTCGCGGTGGGGCACCTCACCTGCGCCACCGCATCGAGCACTGCAGCCTCGTCGACGACGACATCGTGCGCCGGGTCAGCGCGCTCGGCTTGGTGCCGGTGCCCTTCGGGTCCTACGCCCGCTTCCACGGCGACAAGCTCGCCGGGTACTACGGTGAGCAGCGCCTGGAGCGGCTGTTCGCCCACCGGACGCTGCTCGACGCCGGCATCCACGTTGCCGGCTCCAGCGACTACCCGTGCGGCCCCTACGAGCCGTTGGCCGCGATCACCAGCTGTGTGACCCGGCAGGCGCTGGACGGTGCGCCGGTCGGGTTGAGCCAGCGGATCTCGACGGAGGAGGCCGTAGGCCTTTACACCACCGGTTCGGCTTACGCCTCCGGCGAGGAGCGGCTCAAGGGGCGCCTGACCCCGGGGCTGCTGGCCGACTTCGTCGAGCTGTCCGACGACCCGTTCTCCACGCCCGCAGCCGACATCGTCGACCTGACCGTGCGCTCGACCTGGGTCGGCGCCGAGTGCGTGTACGACGCCTCCTCGACCTAGAGGGTGAGTTTTCAGCACCACGCCGACCGGAGAGCGGTCACGCACTGACAGGTCGGGGCGGCTGCCCTCGGTAGCCTGACGGAACGCCGACCCCCGAGGAGAACGCCGTGTCCTTGTACGACCTGCCCGTCCAGACCTTGTCCGGTGACAGCCGCACGCTGGGTGAGATCGCCGGCGACGGCTGCGCACTGGTCGTGAACGTCGCCTCCCGTTGCGGGTTGACCCCGCAGTACGAGCAGCTGGAGCGGTTGCACGCGCAGACGCCCGGGCTGACCGTGATCGGCGTGCCGTGCAACCAGTTCGGCGGGCAGGAGCCCGGCACGGCCGAGGAGATCATGGCCTTCTGCTCGACCACCTACGGCGTCAGCTTTCCGCTGCTGGCCAAGGTCGACGTGAACGGCCCCGGGCGCAGCGCGCTGTTCGCCGCGCTGACAGATGTGCCGGACGCCGAGGGCGCTGCGGGGGACGTGCAGTGGAACTTCGAGAAGTGGCTGGTGTCGGCCCACGGTGAGCCGGTGGCGCGATTCCGGCCGGGGACGGAGCCGCTCTCGGACGAGGTGGCCCAAGCCGTCAGGGATGCCGTCACGCCCGCGGGCTGAGACTCAGCTCAGTAGGAGGTCAGATCCCAGCATGCTCGGAACGCTGCTTCGTTCAATCTGGGGTCAGCGCCGTCACTCTGGCCTGTAGCTGGCGGCCGTAGCCCCGTGACTGAGCGTCGCCTTCCGGACAGTCAGCCCTCGCCGACGGCACCGTCGACCACCTGCAGCGTGCGCGTCGTCGGCACCGCCTCCAGCAGCCGACGGTCGTGGGAGACCAGCAGCAGCGTCCCGTCGTAGCTGGTCAGCGCGGCCTCGAGCTGCTCGATCGCGGCCAGGTCGAGGTGATTCGTCGGTTCGTCCAGGACCAGGCAGTTGGTGCCGCGGGCCATCAGCAGGGCCAGGCCGGCGCGGGTGCGTTCGCCGGGTGACAGGGACGCGGCCGGCCGGGCGACGTGTGGCCCCTTGAGCCCGAACTTGGCCAGCAGCGTCCGCACCTCCTCGGGTGGCAGGTCTGTGGCAGCGCCGAGCACGTCGACGACCGTCGTCTCGGTGCTGAACTCGCGGCGGACCTGGTCCAGCTCGCCGACGATGACGCCACCACCGAGCGTCGCCGTGCCTTCGCTGAGCGGCAGCCGCCCGAGCAGGGCCTGCAGCAGGGTCGTCTTGCCACCGCCGTTCGGCCCCAGCACGGCGACCCGGTCGGCCCAGCGCAGGTCGAGGTCGACCGGCCCGAGCGTGAAGGACAGGCGCCGCACCACGGCCGACCGCAGCGTCGCGACAACGGCTCCTGAGCGGGGTGCGGCGGGTAGCTCGATGCGCAGCTCCCACTCCTTGCGTGGCTCCTCGACCGCGTCGGCGTCCAGGTGCGCCAGCCGGCTCTCCAGCGAGCGGACCTTGGAGGCCGCGGAGGTTGCAGCCTCGATCCGCGCACCGCGTCCGACCCGGTCCCCGTCCGGCGCCTTGTTCTTCGCGCGCAGCGCCCCGCGGACCGACATCTCCCGCGTCGACTGCACCCGGCCCGCGAGCTCGCCGCGCTTGTCGGCATAGGCCTCGTACTGTTCGCGGGCGTGCCGGCGGGCCACCGCGCGCTCGTCGAGGTAGGCGTCCCAGCCGCCGGCGAACTCGCGGCTGGCCTTGTTGTACGGATCGAGCTCCAGCACGCCGGTGATGGTGCGGGACAGGAACTCCCGGTCGTGGCTCACCACCACCAGACCGCCGCGCAGGCCGGACACGAACTGCTCGAGCCGGGAGAGGCCGTCCAGGTCGAGGTCGTTGGTGGGCTCGTCGAGCAGCAGTACGTCGAAGCGGCTCAGCAGGACGGCGGCCAGGGACGCCCGGGCCATCTGCCCACCGGACAGCCCGGCGGTCTCGACGTGCAGCAGGTCCCCGCCGAGCCCGAGATCGGCGCAGAGCTGATCGGCGCGCACATCCAGGTCCGCTCCACCCAGGTCGAGCCACCGTTGCAGCGCAACGTCATAGGCGGTCGCCGCAGCGTCGCTGCTGTCGGTGAGCCCCGCAGCCGCGGCCTGCAGCACCTCGTCTGCGGCGCTCACACCAGAGCGGCGGCCGAGGTATTCCAACAGGGTCTCGCGGGGTCGGCGGTCCGGCTCCTGCGGCAGGTGCCCGATAGTGCCGGTCGCGGAGACCCTCCCCCCGTCCGGGCGCAGCTCGCCCGCAAGGACCTTCAGCAGGGTGGTCTTGCCAGCGCCGTTCGGGCCTAGCAACCCGATCCTGCTGCCGGGGCTGACCACCACGTCGACGCCGTGCAGGACGGGCAGCCCTCCGTAGGACGCGGTGACGCCGCGCGCGACCAACGTCGTCATCGTCTGCGGGTCCTCTCCGTGCCTTTCACGGCGAGGGCTGCGCCGGTCATGGCGGCGGCGGTCAGCTCCACCGACCGCAACCGGTCGGCCACGGCACGCGACTGGTGCGCGACGATCAGCTCGTCGGCCCCGGTCGACGCGGCGAAGTCCCCCAGGTAGGTGCGCACCTGCTCGGGGGTGCCGACTGCGGAGTACCTCAGCATGTCGGCGATGGCCCGCCCGTTGGGCGTAGCCAGCAGGGCGTCGACCTCGGCGTCGCTCAGCCGGGGGGTGCCCTGCCCGCGCGTCAGCATGCTGAGCACCCGGGCGCGGCGCATGCGCTCGAACTGCTGGGTGGCGTCGTCGGCATCGTCGGCTGCGATGACGTTGACGCCGACGATGACATGGGGCTCCTCCAGCTGCTCCGACGGTTGGAAGTCACGGCGGTAGACCGCGACGGCCTCGTGCAGCGCGGCCGGCGCGAAGTGCGAGGCGAAGGCGTAGGGCAGGCCCAGAGCCGCGGCCAGCTGGGCGCCGAACAGGGACGAACCCAGGATGTAGAGCGGCACGTCGGTCCCCGCTCCGGGAACGGCCTGCACCCCGGGGATGAGCGACCTGCCGCGCAGGTACCCCTGCAGCTCCAGGACGTCCTGCGGGAACTGGTCGGCCGCCCGGGGGTCCCTGCGCAGCGCCCGTGCGGTGTTCTGGTCGCTACCCGGAGCCCTACCCAGACCGAGGTCGATGCGACCGGGGTGCAGGGTCTCCAGCGTGCCGAACTGCTCGGCGATGGTGAGCGGGGCGTGGTTGGGCAGCATGATCCCGCCGGCGCCCAGCCGGATCGTCGAGGTGTGCGCCGCCACGTGCGCGATGAGGACGCTCGTTGCCGAGGACGCGATGGAGCTCATGTTGTGGTGCTCGGCGTACCAGACACGGCGGTAGCCGGAGCTTTCCGCGAGCTGGGCCAGGGCGACGCTGGCCTCGAAGCTCTCGCGGGCGGTGCCCGTCGAGGAGATGGGTGCGAGGTCGAGGACGGACAGCGGCAGCATGCGTCCAGTCAACGCCATGACGCAGAGCTGGTGTGGCGCCGGGCTCCCGGGCCGGTCTGAACCGTCTGCCAGCTCCTCCGCACCGCCCATCCTGAGCCATTCGCTGAGGCCACCCACCGCGAGGAAGGCCTTACGGTGGGCCAGAACGCACCAGGGAGGAGCACCATGGTCCGCGACGTGACCGTCGTCGTCATGACGCGCAACCGCCGGGACGAGCTGCTCGATTCGCTGGCCCGCCATGCGGCACCGGTGATCGTGGTGGACAACGCCTCGCAGGACGGCTCGGTGGAAGCGATCCGCAGTCGCTACCCGCACGTCACGGTCGAGCCGCTGCAGCGCAACGTCGGCGCGGTGGCCCGCACCATCGGTGCACGGATGGCCTCGACCCCCTACGTGGCGTTCGCCGACGACGACTCGTGGTGGGACGAGGGCTCCCTCGCCCGTGGCGCCCAGATGTTGCGCGACCACCCGTCCATCGGCCTGCTCAATGCTCGCATCCTCGTCGGTCCGGACGAGGAGCCGGACCCCGTCTGCGAGGAGATGGCCGCCTCGCCGCTGCCCACGCCTGCGTTCCTGCCGGGGCCGAGGTTGCTGGGTTTCGTGGCCTGCGCCGCCATGGTGCGCCGCGATGCGTTCCTGGCGGTGGGCGGCTTCGACGACGTCATCGTGTTCCCCGGGGAGGAGGAGCGTGTCGCCATCGACATGGTGGCCTCGGGCTGGGATCTCGTCTACGCCGACACGCTCATCGTCCACCACCATCCCTCTCCCTGGCGCGACGACGCCGACGAGCGCCAACGCGGACTGGGTCGCAGCCGGCTGCTGACCGCCGTGCTGCGTCGCTCCTGGCCGCAGGTGGGGCACGAGGTCCTCGTCGCGGCCACCGGCGCCAGGACCGGTCGAGCCGGGGCGCTCAGCGCGGTACCCGACCTGCGGCGGGCGCTGCGTGCGCGCCGACGCGTGCCCTCGCTCGTGGAGCACGAGCTGCGGCTGCTCGGGCACCCGCTGCGTCGGCGAGGTTCCGCGACGCCGGCAGCCGTAGCCAACCCATGAACGCGTCTCCTCAGCGGTTGCGGCTCCCACGTGGCTGAGCCAGCCGTCCCGGTCGTGGTGACGGACTCGGCGCGCGAGGTGCTGGCAGGGCTGCCCGAGCACCGCCGTGAGCTCTTCGACCTGCGTCTGGAGCGGTGGTGGCCAGACCTCTACGACGGTCTACGAGGGGCTTACCAGCCGGCGGACGCCGATGCCCTGGCGGTGAGGTTGGTTCGCGCAGCTGCGGACGCCTACGCAGAGCGCGACCCCGAGCTGCTCCGGCTCGACCTGCGGCGGATGCTGGAGCCTGACTGGCTGCAGGCACCCCGGATGCTCGGCTACGCCGCCTACGCCGACCGGTTCGCCGACGACCTGCACGGGGTCGGCGACCGTGTCGGCTACCTGTGCGAGCTCGGGGTCACCTATCTGCACCTCCTGCCGCTGCTGCGCTCGCGCGAGGGGGACGACGACGGCGGGTACGCGGTGGTCGACTACCGCTGCGTGCGGCCGGAGCTGGGCACCGTCGAGGACCTTCGCGAGCTGGCGGGCACGCTACGCCGCAACGGGATCAGCCTGGTCCTCGACCTGGTGCTGAACCACGTTGCGGCAGAGCACGGATGGGCCAAGGCGGCGCGGGCTGGGGACGAGAGGTTCCGGCGCTACTTCCACCTTTTCGACGACAGGCGGCTACCGGACGCCTACGAGCAGACGTTGCCAGAGGTGTTCCCGGACTTCGCGCCCGGCAGCTTCACCTGGGACGACGAGCTGGCCGCCTGGGTGTGGACCACCTTCAACTCATGGCAGTGGGACGTGAACTGGTCGAACCCAGACGTCTTGGCCGAGTACGCGGACATCATCCTGTTCTTGGCCAATCTCGGTGTGGAGGTCCTGCGTCTGGACGCGATCGCGTTTCTGTGGAAGCGGGTGGGCACCACCTCCCAGAATCAACCCGAGGTGCACGCCATCACGCAGGCGCTTCGCGCGGTCGCCCGCATCGCTTGCCCTGCAATGGCTTTCAAGGCCGAGGCGATAGTCGCGCCACGCGAGCTCGTGCGCTACCTGGGTGAGGGCGAACACGTCGGCAAGGTCAGCGACCTCGCCTACCACAACAGCCTCATGGTCCAGGTGTGGTCGATGCTGGCCACCGGCGACGTGCGTCTGGTCGCGCACGCGCTGCGGGAAATCCCCCCGACGCCGCCGACGACCGCGTGGATCACCTACCTGCGCAGCCATGACGACATCGGCTGGGCGATCGACGACGCGGACGCGGCCGCGGCCGGGCTGTCCGGGTGGGCCCACCGCAGCTTCCTGTCCGACTGGTACTGCGGCACGTTCGGGGGGTCCACGTCCAGGGGCTTGGTCTTCCAGCACAACCGGGAGACCGGTGACCGGCGGATCAGCGGCACGGCGGCCAGCCTCGCCGGGCTCGAGGCAGCGCTCGAGACGCAGGACGCCGAAGGCGTCGATGCCGCCATCGGCCGCATCCTGCTGGCGCACGCCGTCGTGATGGGCTTCGGCGGCATCCCCGTGATCTGGTCCGGGGATGAGCTGGGGCTGCGCAACGATCCGGGGTGGGCCGCAGAGGACGGGCACTGCGAGGACAACCGGTGGGCGCACCGACCGCGCCTGCCGTGGGACGTCGCGGCCATCCGGCACGACCCTGCGACCCCGACCGGCCGGGTCTTCGCCGGCCTGGCCCACCTGGCCGCCGTCCGGTCCGGCCTGCCGCACCTGCACGCCTGCGTGCCGGCACAGGTGTTGGACGAGGACGACCCCGGCGTGCTCGGGGTGCTGCGCCGGCACCCGACCGGCCCGCTGCTCGGGCTGTACAATGTGACGGGCAGCTGGCGGTCGTGGCCGGTGCGGGCGCTGGCGGACGTGAGCTTGACAGAGCCGGTGGACGCACTCACCGGTAGGCGCTCGACCTTTCAGGACGCCCGGCTGTGGCTGCCCCCGCACGCTGCACAGTGGCTACGCTGACCGGCTCTGTGTCTGCTCGGGGCTGGGCTAGATCCGAGAGCCGGCCACCGCCTGGGCGGGGACGAGCGCAGCCATCAGGTCGGTGTCTCGGCTCTGGCGTCGGCGCGAGCTGACACGTACAGCGATGCCTGTACCCGCGGTCAGAGTGATCCGAGGTGTCGGGCGCAGCAGCTCGCCCGGCATCAGGTCTATCTGCGTGCTCTGCAACAGCGTGGCCAGCATCAGCGAGGCCTCCAGGATCGCGAAGCTGCCGCCGATGCACTGCCGGGCGCCCGCCCCGAAGGGAAGATATGAGCCGCGGGGACGGGCGGTGGGCACCAACCACCGGTCCGGATCGAAGCCCTCCGGATTTTTCCAGAAGTCGGGATGCCGGTGGGTCAAGTACGGGGCCAGCACGATCGTGCTGCCCGCCGGGATGTCGAACCCCCCGATGGTGTCGGCCTCCTGCGCCTGGCGCTCGAGCGTCCAGGCCGGCGGGAACAGCCTGAGCGACTCGTTGAGAACCGCCGCCAACAGCGGCAGGTCCGGCAGGTCAGCCTGGCAGACGGGTCTGCCGGCCAAGACGCGGTCCAGCTCGGCGTGTAACCGCTCGCGCACCTGCGGGTGGCGCGAGAGCAGAGCCAGCGTCCAGGTCAGGGCCGACGCCGTGGTCTCGTGCCCGGCGAGCAGGAAGGTCATGACCTCGTCGCGCACGGCCTGGTCGCCGGGTGCGGCGCCCTCGTGCGCGACCATCAGCAGCCCGAGCAGGTCGTCGGCCGGGCCGGGGTGGCGGCGCCGGCCGGCGACCAGACGCTCCACGACCAGGTCGAGGTCGCGGACCGCGGCGCGGTAGCGACGTACGCCCGGCGCCGGCAGGCGGCGGACCTGACGCCTGATGGACGGGGTCAGTGGCGAGTACACCCCTTGCAGCGTCGAATCTTGGATGGTGCGCAGCGCGGGGGCCACCACCGCTGCCTCGTGGACTGTCCGGGCCCCGAAGAGGGCCCGTCCTACGCCGTCCAAGGTCAGGCGGGCCATCTCTGCGGCAAGGTCGATCGGCGCCCCGGCGCCGACGAGGAGACGGTGCGACGCGGCTTCCGCCGCCTGGACGAACATGGGAGCCACCGCTGCGAGGCGGTCGGCGGAGAACGCAGGTTGGGCCAGACGGCGATGGCGCTTCCATTCCTCGCCGTGGCTGGTGAGCAGCCCGTCGCCCAGGAACTCCCGCAGCACTTCGTAGGCGGCAGAGAGCTGGTAGTTGCGCGCGTTGCGGACCAGCACGTGCTCGACGTGCTCTGGATGCACGATGAGGTGGCCGACCCTACCGACACCTGGCGGTCCCAGCCGCAGCCGGACCACGTCCCCCGACGCCCGCCAGGCTGCAGTCAGCTCGTCGATGGGGCTGCGCTTGAGCCCGCTCAGCGAACCACCCAGCAAGGACCCGCGCGCGACCGGTGCTGAGCTCATGCCTGCTCTCTCGGCACATGCACCCGAGAACTTGAGGTGGCAGGTGCCGACAGGATGCGGACCCCTTCAAGGTTCAGGACGATGTAGGGGCTGCCGAAACACCGGGCATGGAGGTGATGCGCGTGGGTATGCCTGGTCCGATGAAGAGTCCTGCTCGGGCGCTGCAGACGCGCCTCCTGCACGGTTCACCGCGCGAGGACGAGCGCACCCGGCACGCGCGATCAGGCGGGGTGCTCCTGATGCTGGGCGGCGCCGCAGGGATCGGACTCCTGCCGCTGCTGCCCGCACGCATTGACCATTGGCTCGCTCTCGGGCTGGCCTTCGCGTGCATCCTCCTCGGGTTCGTGCTGCCGTGGTTGCCCTTTCACCAGTGGCCACGGTGGGCGCTACTGGCACCCGTCGCAGCGGGGCTGCCCGTGATCTTCGGTGGCGGGGGCATGGTAGACGGCTCCCTGGACTACTACTCGCTGTTCCTGCCGCTAGTCTTCATCTACCTCGGGCTCACCTTTCCACCGGTCTACTCCAGCGTGACGTTCGCTCTGTGCCTGATAGGGCTGGGACTCGCGCTGGCGTTCGGGCAGTCGGCCGAGGCCATCCCCTTCGTCCTGCTCGGGTCCGTGCTGTCTGCTGTCTGCGGCCTCGTGCTGGCGGTCCAGCGGCGCGCCGAGGCCAGAGGGTACGAGGCCATGCGGGCGCTGGTCGAGGCCGCGACCCTGCTGGGCGCTGCCACCGACCGCGAGCACGTCGCAGATGTTGTTGCGGCGGCGGCGGCGGAGCTGTTGCACGCGGACGGCGTCGAGGTCCTGATCCTGTTCGACGACCCCGTACCTGTTGCCGTCGTCGCTCGCGAGGGTGAGCCGTTCGTCGCGGCCGACGAGAAGGACCTGACCCCGCTCGCACGCACCGAGCTCGTGCTGCGTACGCTCGCGGGCGCACCGACGGCTGCCAGCCGGGCCGGGGCTACGAGCGCCCCCGGCGAGCACCGCCTCACGGTCACCATCCCGGGCCCACTCACGCCCCAGGGTGCGATCATCGTCAGCCCGCACGCTCGGGCGCAGGGGGCCGATCGCTTCGCTGCCCGTTCGCTCGAGCTGCTGGCCAGCGAGGCGGGGCGGGTGCTGGGGCGGCTGCGAATGACCGAACAGCTGGTCCAGACCGCCAGGACGGACCCGCTGACCGGACTGGGCAACCGAGCCGTCCTGCAAGAGGCACTGGAGGTCTCCACCGTCGGGGACATCTTCATCCTCATGGACCTGGACCACTTCAAGCGGATCAACGACACGCTCGGACACGCGGCCGGCGACCAGGTGCTGGTGGACTTCGCCGAGGTGCTGCGGGGAGCCACCCGCCTGAACCAGGTCGCGACGCGGTACGGCGGCGAGGAGTTCGCGATCGTCCTGCCACAGGCTGACGACGAAGTGCTCGCACGTCACCTGCACGATGTGCGTGTGGCGTGGTCCACCCGTCGTTCCGCCGTCACCTTCTCCTCGGGCAGCGCACTCCGCCGCCCGGGGGAGTCCGCGCAGCAGGCGCTGGACAGGGCCGACCGGGCCCTCTACCGGGCGAAGGCGAACGGCCGCAACCAGGACAGCGGGGACGTGCAGCCGGGGGGCGCCGCGCCCTGGTCTGCTTCGACGACCAGCTCGGGGGTAGGCACCAGGGGATGACCAGCCTCGCTCTGCCCGGGGCCGGCGCCGGCGCAGCGTTCGACGTCGCGACCGCGATGTGTGGTGCGCGATCGTCCACCCGCAGGGAGCTAGTGCGGCAGGACCCGTAATTCGAACCACACCGTCTTGCCGCCTGCGGCATCGGAGGGGGTACAGCCCCACTCGGCCGACAGTGCCTCCACCAGCCACAGGCCGCGGCCGCCCTCTGCGTTCACGTCGGCACGCATCTGGTGCGGCAGGTGCTTGCCGTGGTCGGTGACGGCCACGTGGATGCCTCCGTCCTCGACACGCACCCGCAGCAGCACGGCGCCGCTGCCGTAGAGGATGGCGTTCGCGACCAGCTCACTGACGCACAGGGCGGCGTCCTCGATGTTCTCGGGGGCGACGTCCCACCCCGCCAGCAGGGCGACGAGGAAGGCGCGCGACGCGGGTACCGAGGACGTGTGGGCCGGAACCGTGGCCATCGCGTCGTGGTTGCTGGTGGTGGACTCGTCCGTCGGTCTGCTCGGCATCAACGTCGATCCCCCTCCCGCTCGGCGTCGCGTAGCCAGGCGCTGCGACTTCGGTCCTGCTACCTGGCCCACGATATCGGGGCTGCTGCGATCTGCGAGCCGAGAGAAGGTCAGGCTGTGCCGCCCACGGCTCTGCATCTGCGGCGTGCGGTCCGGCTCAAGGTGGCGCCGCGTCAGGTCGACACACCGGTATGCGCCCGATCCGCACCGAGACGGCCGCCCGGCCCCCCCGGGACGTCGCTGCGCGCCCCTGGTGGCTGCCCGCCGTGGTCGCCGGGGCCGTGGTGCTGACCTTCGTCGTCATCACCGTCACGGCGCTCGTGCCCAGGACGTCCCTGGCCCAGGCCGTCGGCGACCTGGCCATCCTCGCGGCCGCTGTGCTGGCGGTCGTCTCCTGTGCGGTGGCAGCCCGCCGTGGCGGTCCGTCGGCGCGCGCTTGGACGATGCTGACCGTCGCCATGCTGGTCTGGACCGGGGCCCAGGTGGTGTGGACCTGGTACGGGCTCACCCGGGACCACGTCTACCCCTTCCCGTCCGTGGCCGACCTGGGTTACGTCGGCTACGGACTCCCGGCGGCGGCGGCGCTGCTGCTGTTCCCCCGTTCCACCCGACGTGCCTTCTCGACCCTGCGGATCGTGCTGGACGCGATGGTGATCGCCGGGTCGTTGCTGTTCATCAGCTGGGGGACCGTGCTGGGGCCCTTGTTTGCTGCGGGCGGGTCGGGCCTGACCCGGGCTGTCTCCCTCGGCTACCCGATCGTCGACGTCGTGGTGGCCTCGCTGGTACTGACCCTGGGTATGAGGGTGCCGCCGGGCGCCAGGCAGATGTGGCTGCGGCTCGGGTCCGGGATGCTGCTGCTGGCAGTGACGGACAGCATCTACGTGTCCCAGACGGCGGCGGGGCAGACCGGCACCACCGGAACCCCGCTGATGGCCGGCTGGGTCGGAGCCTTTGTGCTGATCGCCTACGCGGCTGCCGACCGGCCGACCGCTGCAACCAGCCGGCAGCGCCAGTTCACCGTCGTCCAGGAGCTGTTGCCCATGGTGCCGGTCGTGGGCGCGGTGACGGTCGCCACACAGCAGACCTCCGACCAGGCCGACCCCTTCCTGCTGCTGAGCAGCGTGCTCGTCATCGTCTCACTGGCCGCCCAGCAGGTCGTGGTGGCTCTGGAGAAGGTTCGGCTGGCCAACGGGCTGGAGGAGACGGTGAAGGCGCGCACAGCCGATCTGCTGACCGTAGAGGAACGCTTCGGCGCATTGGTGAACTCCTCCGACGAGGCCATCTTCAGCAGGACCGTGGACGGCATCATCACGAGCTGGAATCCGGCCGCGGAGCGGCTCTACGGGTTCTCTTCGCAGGACATGCTGGGGAACTCGGTGGAGCAGATTGTGCCGGCGGACCTGCGGGAGGAGGAGCTGATGATCCGCACCAAGGTCGCCCGCGGCGAGCAGCTGCGCAGCCACGAGACCGAGCGCCAACGCCCGGACGGCACCAGAGTCGCTGTCGCGGTGACCGTCTCGCCCATCGTTGAGAATGGCGTCGTCACGGGAATCTCGGCCATCGGCCACGACATCACCGAGCGGAAGCGTCAACTGGAGGAGCTGGAGGTGGCCAGGACCCAGGCCATGGACGCCTCCCGGGCCAAGTCGGAGTTCCTGGCCACGATGAGCCACGAGATCCGGACGCCCATGAACGGTGTGATCGGCCTGACCGGCCTGCTGCTGGAGACCCGGCTCGACGAAGGCCAGCGCCGCTACGCCCAGGGCGTGCGTGGCGCCGGCGAGGCGCTGCTGGCGATCATCGACGACATCCTGGACTTCTCCAAGCTCGAGGCCGGCAAGGTGGATCTGGAGCAAGCGCCGTTCGACCCCCAGCAGCTGATGGAGGAGGTCGGTGTCCTGCTGGCGTCCGCCGCGTCCGAGAAGAACCTGGAGCTGGTCGCCTTCTGCGACCCGGACGTGCCAGCGGTGGTTCTCGGTGATGCGGGCCGGCTGCGGCAGGTGCTGCTCAATCTGGGCTCGAACGCCATCAAGTTCACGCCCGAGGGTGAGGTCGTGCTGCGCACCCGGCTCTCCGTGCTGGAAGCCGGCGAGTGTGTCCTGGACTTCTCGGTGCAGGACACCGGAATCGGCATCCTGGCCGCCGACGCCGAACGCCTCTTCGAGCCGTTCTCGCAGGCGGACGCATCCACCACCCGCCGCTTCGGCGGCACCGGCCTGGGGCTGGCCATCTGCCGCAGGTTGGTGGAGGCGATGTCCGGCGAGCTGGGCGTGGGCAGCCAGCTGGGTGTGGGCAGCACCTTCCGCTTCTGCGTGCCCTTCGTGGTGGGCGTAGAGCCGACTGTCGCTGCATCGGCGACGACACCGCTGCGAGGCCTGCGTGTGCTGGTGGTCGACGACAACGCCACGAACCGGCTCATCCTGGGAGACCAGCTCGCCGCCTGGGGTGTCCAGGCGGACCTCGCGGACTGTGCCGCGCAGGGCTGGCGGCTCCTCCAGGAGGGTGTCGCGGGCGAAAAGCCTTACGACATAGCGGTCCTGGACATGTGTATGCCGGAGGTCGATGGGCTCGAGCTGGCCGCACGGATCTCCGCAGACGCGGCGACCGCCGCGACCCGGCTGATGATCCTCACCTCTGCCGGCCAGGTGGACCGGACCCGGCTGGAGGAGGCCGGCGTGATGGCCTGTGTCAGCAAGCCGGTGCGCTCCTCGGAGCTGCACGATGCGCTGGTGCAGGTACTGGCCGACGTCATGACCGCGGATGTGTCCCTGCCCGAGCCCCTGGTCGGGACGCACGAGTCGTGGGGGCGGATCCTGGTGGTCGAGGACAACGAGGTGAACCAGATGGTGGCGGAGGGCATCCTGCGCGCGCTGGGGTACGAGGTGGACCTTGCCGACAACGGCAGGGCGGCGCTTGTCGCGCTGACCGGGACGAGGTACGCCGCCGTCCTGATGGACTGCCACATGCCGCAGATGGACGGGTTCGAGGCGACGCTGGAGATCCGTCGCCGGGAGGGTCCCGGTCGACGCACTCCCGTGATCGCCATGACGGCAGGTGTTCTCAGCTCTGACAGGGACCGGTGCAAGGCGGTGGGAATGGACGACTTCGTCCCCAAGCCGATCGACGTTCCATTGCTCAAGCGCGTCCTCGACCGCTGGACTGCACCGGCTGCGGCTGCGGCTGCGGACGGCGGGCAGCAGGCGAGCGGCACGGAGCACCGACCCACGCCTGCGGACCTTGCCATGATCGACCATGATCGGCTCGCGGTGCTGAGGGGGATCGGGCCGCAGAACGGGTGGGGGATCCTGCCGACCGTCGTGCTCGCCTTCGTGGACTCCGCCGCTGCGGAGGTGGAAGCACTGACAACCGCCCAGCACCAGGGCGACGGTGTGGCGGTGGGGCAGCTCCTGCACCGGTTGAAAGGCTCGGCCGCGAACCTGGGCGCCACCCGCCTGGCCGACAGGTGCGGGCAGCTCGAGCAGGTGGCAGCCCGTGGGGGCGTCGTCGATGCTGTCGCGATCGAGTCGGTGCAGCGCGAGCTCGCCGCCGCCTGCGACGCGCTGTCCGGCCTCGTGGCAGCACGGGCATGAAGGCCTTGGTGGCCGATTGAGCTGCCGTCACGACGATTTCGCGTGGGTCATGGCTGCGTCGGCATGGTCGAGCAGCTCGCTGGCGGTGGCGCCGTCCGCGGGGTAGGTCGCCAGACCGATGCTCGCTCCCACGCTCACCTCCTGCCCGCGCAGCAGCATGGGCTCCGACAGGGCTGCGTGCAGGTCCTCGATGACTGCTGCCGCAGCCTGGGGCACGGTGTCCCGCGCGCTCACCAAGAGCACGACGAACTCGTCGCTGCCGATGCGTGCGATGAGGTCGCCGGGCCGTGCCACCGACCTCAACCGACTGGCCGCCTCGGCGAGGGCCTCGTCGCCGGCCCGGCGCCCGAGGGTGTGGTTGATGTGCTTGAACCCGTCGAGGTCCAGGACGAGCAGCGCCACCCCGGCCCCACCCTGGTCGGCCCGGTGCAGCTCGAGGGGGAGGCGGTCCAAGAGGTGGGCGCGGTTCGCCAGCCCGGTGAGGTCGTCGTGGTAGGTCAGGTAGGAGCTGTGCTCCTGGCGCTGCACGCGCTCAGTGACGTCCGTCTGATTGCCGATGAAGTGGGTGACACGGCCCGACGGGTCGCGCAGCGGCGTGATGTCGATCTCGTTCCAGAAGAAGCTGCCGTCCTTGCGGTAGTTGAGCAGCACCGTGTGGACCTCTCGCCCCGCTGCCAGGCGTCGGGCGATGGACCGGACCTGCGTCCTGTCCGTGGCCGGGCCCTGCAGGAACCGGCAGTTGCGGCCCAGCACCTCCTCGTGCCGGTACTGCGTCAGGTGCAAGAACGTCCGGTTCGCGTAGGCGAGTGGGAGGGCGGGGTCCGAGGCGTCGGAGATGGTGATGCCGTTGCTGGCGGTGGAGATGGCTCGCAGCAGCAGGTCAGGAAGGTCAACTGTGCCGGCGAGGATCTCTGACGCGGGGGCCGAGAGGTCAGAGGCTGCGGAAACCGGACCGCGGGGCGCTGGCGTCTGCGGGCGTACGCGTTCGAGGAGGAGCGCTGCGGCAGACACCACGCGTTCGCGGTTGTAGGTGAGCACGTAGGAGAACCGACGCTCCCCGTCGGGCGCACGCTCGGGCTGCTCCTGGGCGGCGATCGCGGCGGAGAAGTGCGGGCTGACGACGGTCAACACCCACTCGTCGACCAGCGGGTCGGTGGCCTCGAAGCTTGACCCGTGCACCCCCTGTGCCGGCTCGTCCGGCATCTCCTGGCCCAGGACGGCAGTCAGCGCCGCCAGCGTGGCGATGCCCTCGTAGCGCAGCCGGGTGGCACGGGTGAAGTGCCGCACGTGCTGGAAGCTGGACAGGACGACGGCCTGGCCGTCTACCAGCATCGCCTGATGTTCGACGTGCCGCGTCATCGCTGCCAGCAGCGGCGCGGCGATCCGCTGTGGGTCGGTGTCGCAGCTCAGCACCTCGAAGGGCGTGCGGGCCGTTGCCCGGGGTCTGGGCGGAGCCAGCCGCAGGGGTGCGGTACAGGGCGCGGGAACCTCGTGGGGGTGTCCGAAGAACCAGCCCTGCCCCAGCCGGGCACCCATCGACAGGGCGCGGTCGAGGTGCTCCTGCGACTCGATCCCCTCGGCCAGGACGAATGCCCCGGACCGTTCGGCTTCCGCGTTGACCGCGTTGACGATGGCGGCGATCTCCAGGTTGGGGCGTGCTCGGACCAGGGACAGGTCGAGCTTGATCACGTCCGGCGACAAGAAAGGCAGGATGGCCAGGGCTGCGGGATCGGCGCCCACGTCGTCGATCGCCACGCCCCAGCCCAGCTTCCGCGCCAGGCCCAGCCCGACGAGCAGCTGCGCCGGGCTGTCCAGGAGCGCCCGCTCCGTCACCTCGATCACCACGCGGACGCCGGCGGGGACCAGCGCGTCCAGCTCGGCCAGGCAGCCTTTCCCCAGGACGCCGATGGTCGCGGGCTCTACGTTGACGAACACGGTGGCCGGCGACCAGGTTGACGGCGCCCCTGCCAGGGCTGTGCCCAGGCACTTCTCGTCCAGGCGCTGCACGGAGCCGGGTGGCCCCGGGCGCGCAGCCTCGAACAGGGCGACGGGGGACTCCAGCGAGGAGCCGCGCGGACCGCGTGCCAGGGCCTCCACAGCGACGACCTCGTGGCTGCGCAGATCGACGATGGGCTGGTACACGACCGAAAGGGGGGTTTCTACGGCGCTTGGCGCGGCGCCGTGCTCTGTCTCACCCATGTCGGCCCACGCCCATCCCAGCAGCATGGCACGCGCACCCGCCGGCCGGGCCCGCTGAGTGCTCTCCACCAAGTTCCGGCCAGCTCGAAGTGGGCCGGGTACATCTCAGACCGCTGGCGCGCCGGGCCGGCTCGTGACCCGGTGCGTGGCGTGGTGGCCCTCGGCGTGACCGTGCCCGGGCAGGGGTTCGGGCTTGATGGTGATCGTGGTGGTGAGGGTGGTCCAGGTGATGGTGCCGTCGGGGTGCATGCGGGATCGCCACAGTCCTAGGGTCTTCCAGCGGTGGCAGCGTCTGCTCTTGGGGTTCAGGTTCGACACGGTGGTGGGTCCGCGGGGCCAGGGTTCGTCGTGGTCGAGATCGCAGCTGCGGGCTGAGCGGTTGCAGGTGGGGGCGGTGCAGGTGGGGTAGTACGCGCGGACGTGGTCGGCGATAGCCGTGGTGGGGGTGTACCGGTCCGTGGCCAGAGCCGCGCCGCTGCCGTTCGCGCTGCTGCCGGTCGCGCCGCTGTTCGCAGCGCTCTTGCCGAGGGCGCGGCGGACGGCGTCGTTCAGGGTGCTGGGGGTCCAGCCCGCGGCCGGCGGCGTCCCGACGCGTACGAGGCGTTGCAGGGTGCCGTCAACGCCGGCCAGCAGCACACACGTCGGTGTCCCTGACTCGACGGCGTGCACCGCTTGGGCCCGGGCGGGGCCGGCGCTGACCGGGATCGGTACCCCGAACCCACGGATCTCACCAGGGTCGCCTGTAGCTGGCCCTTGCCCGAAGAAGGTGTCCGCGTGCAGCACCAACCCCAGCTCACGAGAACGCACCGGCTCCGACCGCGGGGACCGGCCAGGCGTAGACCCTGCCGCGTTCCCCGCGGCGTCCTCTGAGGCGGAGCCGCCCACGGCGTTCTCGCCCAGGATGGCGCGCTCGACCAGGTCGAACAACGCAGCGACCTCACGGCGACCGGCACTGATGTGCTCCCCGCGCGGGTCGGTACTGGGCCGGGCCTCGCCCAGGTCGCACAGGGTTCGGCTCAACCACATGATGTCCTGCGTCGGGCCTATCACCTTCAACATGGCCAAGCCGGCCTGGTGGCGGTCCAGCTCGACCCACATCCTGGTCTCCTGCGCCACCGACGCCGCGTCCTGCTGCGCGGTGGCGGTCTGGACCCGCAGCACCGCCCGACCCACCCGGGCCTTGAACGTCTGGACCGACGGGCCGTCCCACGGCCCCGCACCCGTCTCAGCCAGGGCCGCGTCCTCCACCTCCCGCACCGCCTCAGCGGACAGGTTCAGGGTGGCATCGATCAGGACCCGGACCCG
>JAABUN010004445.1_pt1 | contig 19126 bp, 18 predicted proteins | sample 5559311 | NCBI WGS metagenome assembly JAABUN01 (sample SAMN10711877, study PRJNA513370) | rock metagenome | isolation source: Antarctica rocks | place: Antarctica: Victoria Land, Siegfried Peak sud | reverse complement strand
TTGAATCAACTACCCGGCCCCTCGTCAAACAAAATCTACACCGACATCGGCGCCACTCGCTCATCGGTCGTGCTTCGCTTTGTGCTGATCGGGAAGCCGCTCGCCGTCATCCACCTGGGCAGTAACCGGATATCAAGACAGGGCAATTTTGTTTCTTTAGTGCAGTGCAGCACGCAGGAAAAGCCAAAAAAACAGTGAAACCACATGTAGAAAATGCTTGGCGCCATGCGTCGCTTGCGGTATGTCAAAAAAAGGGCCGCACCCGTGGGTGCGGCCCGAGTTTAGGGAGGAAACGCCATTCACACGTCAGAAAAAGGAACAATCCTTTTCCTGCCATGATGGTGGCGCGAACGCCGAACGCGGCACAACGCCAAACGATGCCGCGAACGGCGAAAAATACGGTTGCGGGACACGTCCCGCCCAAAACAAAAGCGACAGCGGCCAAATGGCCCGAAAGTCGCTCATTTTTCCGGCAATGCGAGCCAGCCGCTGCGGAAGCTCAGCCAATCGCTCTGCACCAGCGCATAAACGCCAAGCCACAGAACCGTGGCGACGACGGTCGTGACAACCACCTTCCGCCACACCCTCGGCTTTTCGGGAAGCCCTCGCCAACCGCCATCCGGGTCGCCCTCGGCAACCGGCCGGGTGCCGATCGGCAGAACGGCGAACAGCGTCACCCACCAGATCAGGACGTAGGTGGCGGCACCGGAAACCCAGCTCATGCGGGTTTCCGACAGGGGTCGGCCGGCAGCGCAAGCCGCATGGTCATACCCGCAGCAAATGCACCTCGACCGCCGGGCGCTTGCGCAGCCGCCGCCCGACCGCCTTGCGCAGCACGGCACGGGCCGCCTCGCGCAGGGCATCGTCCTCGCGCCGCAGCGCCTGCGGAAGTTTGCCGACGGCCCGGGCCACGTCGCCGGCCAGTTGGGCCTGCTCCACATCACCGCCATCGAACAATCCGGGCGCCGAGACCTGCGGCAGGCCGATCACCCGCCCCGCCTGGTCCACCGCCAGCGAGGCGACGACCACGCCGTTGAACAACATGCGCTTGCGCGCCGCCAGGACCCCGCCCGAGAGCGGCAGCAACCGGCCGTTGTCGACCGCCAGCCGGCCGGTCGGCACGCTTTCCGTGATGTCCGGCTTGCCGGGGGCCAGGCGCAGCACGTCGCCATCCTCCACCAGCATGGCGGTGGCGCCGAGGTCCTCGGCAAGCGCGGCGTGCTCGCTCAGGTGCCGCCATTCGCCGTGCACGGGCACCGCGTAGCGAGGCTTCACCAGGGCGTACAGGCGCTTCAATTCGTCCCGCGCCGGGTGGCCGGAGACGTGGACCATGTGGTCGTCCGATGTCATCACCCGGCAGCCAAGCCGCGCCAGATCATCCTGCAGCCGCAGGATCGCGCGCTCGTTTCCGGGAATCATCCGGGAGGAGAAGATGACGGTATCGCTTTCCCCCAGCGCAATCGAAGGGTGCGTGTCGGCGCCGATCTTGGCCATGGCGGAACGCTCCTCGCCCTGGCTGCCGGTGCAGATGATGAGAAGCTGGTCGTCCGGCAGGAGACCGGCCTCCTCCTCGGAGATGAAGGGCTCGATCCCCCGCAGGTAGCCGCATTCGCGCGCCGCCGCCTCGGCGTTGCGGAGACTGCGGCCGAACAGCGCCACCTGCCGCCCCGCCGCCTGGCCGGCGCGGGCAATGCTTTCCACCCGTGCCACGTTGGTGGCGAAGCAGGTGACCGCGATGCGTCCCTTCAGGCCGCGGACAATGGCTGCCAGGTTGCGCCGCACGTCGGCCTCGGACCCGGAGTGTCCCTCGACCAATGCGTTGGTCGAATCGCAGACCATGACCAGCACGCCCTCCTCGCCGAGACGAGCGAAGGCGGCCTCGTCTGTCGGCAGGCCGATCAGCGGTTCGGGGTCCAGCTTCCAGTCGCCGGTGTGCAGCACCAGCCCGTGCGGCGTGCGGATGGCGACCGCTTGGGCTTCCGGCACCGAATGGGCAACGCGGATGAACTCCAGGTCGAAGGGGTCGAGGTTCAGCCGCCCGCCGAGCGGGATCGTGGTGACCTTGGCCTCGCCCTGCAGCCCGGCCTCGCCCAGCTTCCGCCGCAGGATGGCCGCGACGAAGGGGCTGGCGAAGATCGGGCAGCGGAGCTGCGGCCACAGATGCGCCACCGCACCGACATGGTCCTCATGCGCATGGGTGACCACCAGGCCGACCAGACGGTTCCGCCGGGCGGCCAGCCAGGCGGGGTCGGGCACCATGACCTCGACCTCCGGCAGGTCGGGCCCGCCGAAGCCGATGCCGCAATCGATGGCGAGCAGCTTGCCATCGCAGCGGTATACGTTAAGGTTCATTCCGATCTCGCCGGTGCCGCCAAGCGGAATGAAGGCGAGGTCGTTCTCCGGCTCCTGGCCGGGTTCACTCATGAAATCGTTCATACCTCTGCTTTTGCGCTGAAACGCGTCATCATGTCCTTGCCAAGGTGGGGGCAGGGTTGCGTTCCGCCAACAGGCGCAGCCCCTCCAGCGTGATGTCCTGGTCGATTGTCTCGATCACCGTGGTACCCTCGGCGAACAGCGGCGCCAGGCCGCCGGTGGCGATCGCCTTCATGGCGGCCTCGTATTCGCCCCGGATGCGGCCGACGATGCCCTCGATCAGCCCGACATAGCCCCAGTAGATGCCGGATTGCATGGCCGAGACGGTGTCCCGCCCGATCACCGACTGCGGCCGGCCGAGGCCGATGCGGGGCAGCCGCGCCGCCGCCTTGTGCAGCGCGCCGAGCGACAGGTTGATCCCCGGTGCGATGACGCCGCCGAGGTAGGCGCCGTCGGCGTCGACCACGTCGAAGGTGGTGGCGGTGCCGAAGTCGATGACCACAAGTGGGCCGCGGTAGTGGTGGTGCGCCGCCAGCGAGTTCAGCAGGCGGTCGGCGCCGACCTCGCCGGGGCGGTCGACGCGGATCTCGAAGCCCCAGTCGAGCGTGGCGCGGGCGATCAGGGGTTCGCAGGCGAACCAGTCGCGCGACAGGCGGCGGAGGTTGTAGAGCGCCGCCGGGACCACGGTGCCGATGACGCAGCGATGGATTTCGGCGGGCTTGAGGCCGGTGTGCTGCAACAGGGCCAGCAGCCAGACGGCGTATTCGTCCGAGGTGCGGTCGGGGCGGGTGGCGATGCGCCAGCGGCCGCGCCATTCGGTGCCGTCATGCACGGCGAAGACGACGTTGGTGTTGCCCGCATCCACGGCCAGCAGCATGGGCCTAGCCTCCTCCGGCCAGCGGTGCCGTCCGGTCCAGCACTTCTCCGGCGGCGATGGTGTGGCAGATGCCGGCCTCTTCCAACCGCAGGCAGCCGTCGGGGGCGAGGCCGGCGAAGCGGCCATGCCGCCAGCCGCTGCCGAACCGGACCGCCAGCGCCGCGTCGGGCACCGGGCCAAGCCCCAACCAGGCGGCGCGGACCGGCGCGAAGCCCTGGTCGGCCTGCACGCGGTGCCAGTGGCCGAGGCGGGCCAGGAGCCGTTCCGCGAAGGCTGCCACCGGCAGGGTGGTGCCGAGGCAGGCGGTCGGGCGGTCCGGCAGGGCGGGCGCCGCGGCGAGGTTCGCGCCGAAGCCGAGCACCAGCCAGGCCGCAATGCCGTCCGGCCCCAGGCTGCTCTCGGCCAGGATGCCGGCGCATTTGGCGCCGTAGCGCAGCAGGTCGTTAGGCCATTTGAGGCGGAGGGCGGCTGGGTCCGGCACCGCGCCGCGCGCCGCCTCAGCCAGGGCGAGGCCGGCGAGCAGGCTCCATTGCGGCAGGTCCCGTGCCGGCCCCGTGGGCCGGAGCAACACCGAAAGATGAAGGTTGCCGACCGGCGAGGACCAGATACGGCCCTGCCGACCGCGGCCGGCGGTCTGCCGGCGGGCGAGCAGGACCAGGCCCTCAGCCGCGCCGGCCTCGGCGCGGGCGACCAGCGCGGCCGACGTGCTGGGCAGCGTCTCGTGGAATTCGAGGTGCCAGGCGCCGGGCGACGGCATGGTCAGGCAGGGCGCCGCAGCGTCATCCCAGCAACGCGGCGGCAGCGGCCTGGGCGGCGGCCAGCATCGGCGCCGGCCACAGGGCGAACAGCAGGATGAAAAGCCCGGTTCCGGCCATCACCACGGTGAGGCTGGCCGGTGCCCGGTCCAGCGCGCCCACGGCCTCGTCGAAATACATCACCTTGACGATGCGGAGGTAGTAGTAGGCCGAGACCACGCTGGTCAGCACGCCGATGACGGCCAGCGTCCAGAAGCCGCCCTGCACCGCGGCGAGGAACACGTAGAGCTTGCCGAAGAACCCCGCGAGCGGCGGGATGCCGGCCATGGAGAACATGAACACCGCCATCCACATCGCCATGACGGGGTCGGTGCGGCCGAGGCCGGCGAGGTCCTCGATGGCCTCCACCGCGCGGCCCTGGCGGCGCATGGCGACGAGCACGGCGAAGGTGCCGGCGTTCATGAACAGGTAGATCGCCATGTAGATCAGCAGGCCGCGGAGGCCGATGTCGTTGGCGACGGCCAGGCCCATCAGCGCGTAGCCGACATGGCCGATCGAGGAGTAGGCCATCAGCCGCTTCAGGTTGCGCTGGCCGATCGCCGCGAAGCCGCCGAGGATCATCGACCCCATGGAGATCAGCAGGATCACCTGCTGCCATTGCGCCACCAGGTCGCCGAACGGGCCGAGCAGCACGCGGGCCAGCAGGGCAATGGCGGCGATCTTGGGGGCGGTGGCGAAGAAGGCGGTGACCGGGGTGGGCGCGCCCTCGTAGACGTCGGGGGTCCACATGTGGAAGGGCACGGCGGAAATCTTGAAGGCGAGGCCGGTGATGACGAAGACCACGCCGACGATGACGCCGGGGGAGACCCCCTCGGCCACCTCGAAGGCGCTGGCCAGGCGGTCGAAATTGGTGGTGCTGGCGAAGCCGTAGACCAGCGACGTGCCGTACAGCAGCAGGCCGGAGGCGAGCGCGCCGAGCACGAAGTACTTCAGGCCGGCCTCGGCCGAGCGGGCGTTGTCGCGGTTGAAGGCGGCGATGACATAGAGCGGCAGGGACAGGAGTTCGAGGCCGAGATACAGCGCCATCAGGTCGTTGGCGGAGATCATCACCATGGTGCCGAGGGTCGCGAACAGCACCAGCACGGGGTATTCGAAGCGCGCCAAGCCTTCCTTCTCGTTGAAGTCGAGGGCGAGCAGCAGGCCAAGCGCGCCGCCGGCCAGCGCCAGCAGCTTCATGTAGCTGCCGAAGGCGTCGGCCACATACTGGCCTCCGAGCGCGGTGCCCTCGGCCTGGCCGAGGACCAGCACGCCGGTGAGCAGCATGGCGCCGATCACGGCCATGCTGACGGGGTGGCAGGTGTCCTGCTTCGGGATGACGCCGACCAGCAGGATCAGCAGGCCGCTGCAGGCCAGCACGAGTTCCGGCAGGGCGAGGGTCCAGGTCATGCGGCTTACAGTCCGGCCAGGCGGGAGACGTTGAGCGCGGCTTCGTGCCGCGCCAACATGGCGGCGACGCTGACCTCGAAGAAGGCCAGGAAGGAGGAGGGGTAGATGCCCATCCACAAGGTAAGTGCGATGAGTGGCGCGAAGACGGCGTATTCGCGCGGGCTGAGGTCGAGCAGAGCGCGGAGGTCGTCGCGGGTGATGCGGCCGAAGGCGACGCGGCGGTAAAGCCACAGCATGTAGGCGGCGCCGAGGATCATGGTGAGCGAGGCGCCGAAGGCCACCCAGGGGTTCACCTGCCAGGCGCCGACGATGACCAGGAACTCGCCCACGAAATTCGACAGGCCGGGAAGGCCGATGCTGGCCATGGTGAACAGCATGAGGACCAACGCGTAGCCCGGCATGATCGCGGCGACGCCGCCGTAGCGGGAAATCTCGCGCGAGTGGATACGGTCATACAGCACGCCGACACAGAGGAATAGCGCGCCGGAGACGATGCCGTGCGCCAGCATGGTGAAGAGCGCGCCCGACAATCCCTGCTGGTTGAAGGTGAAGATGCCGAGCGTAACGATACCCATGTGGGCGACCGAGGAATAGGCGATGAGCTTCTTCATGTCCTCCTGCGCCAGCGCCACCAGCGAGGTGTAGACCACGGCGACGATCGACAGCACGTAGATCAACGGGGCGAGATCGGCGCTGGCTTCGGGCAGCATCGGCACGGTGAAGCGGAGGAAGCCGTAGGCGCCCATCTTCAGCAGCACACCGGCCAGGATGACAGAGCCGGCGGTGGGGGCTTCGACATGCGCGTCGGGCAGCCAAGTGTGGACCGGCCACATCGGCACCTTGACGGCTAAGCTGGCGAGGAAGGCGAAGAAGATCCAGGTCTGCGCGGCGCGGGGGATGTCGAGTTCGACGAGGGCGGGGATGTCGGTGGTGCCGGCCAGGTACCACAGATACAGGATGGCCAGCAGCATCAGGACGCTGCCGAACAGCGTGTAGAGGAAGAACTTGAACGCGGCGTAAACGCGCCGGGCGCCGCCCCAGACGCCGATGATGAGGAACATCGGGATCAGCACGCCCTCGAAGAACACGTAGAAGACGATGAAGTCGAGGGCGGAGAACATGCCGACCATCATGGTCTCAAGGACCAGGAAGGAGACCATGTACTCGCGGACGCGGGTGGTAATCGATTCCCAGGAGGCGAGGATGCAGATCGGCGTCAGCAGGGTGGAGAGCAGGACGAACAGCACGGAGATGCCGTCGACGCCCATGTGGTAGCCGACGCCGAATTCGGGCAGCCAGGTGAGTTGCTCGACGAATTGGAATTCGGCGGAGGATTTGTCGAACCGGTCCCACAGGATGAGGCTAAGCACGAAAACCACCAGGCTGGTCCACAGCGCGGCCCAGCGGGCGTTGCGGACGACCACGGCCTCGTCGCCGCGGATCGACATGATGATGGCGGCGCCGGCCAGCGGCAGGAAGGTGAGCAGCGAGAGCAGCGGGAAGCCGGCGACGTTCATGCTCAGCGGCCGATCAGGAAGATGGAGATGAACAGCACCAAGCCGATGATCATGGCAAAGGCGTAGTTGGCGACACGGCCGGTCTGGATGCGGACGGCGCCGTTCGCGGCACCGACGGCGAGGCTGGCGGCGCCGTTTGGCAGGCCGTCGATGATGCGGGCATCGCCGGTCTTCCAGAGGAACGCGGCAAGCTGGCGGGCGGGGCGGACGAAGATGGCGTCGTAGAACTCGTCGAAGTACCACTTCTTCAGCAGGAAGCCGTAGACGCCGCCGGGGTTAGGCTCGGTCGCCGTCTGCGGCCGGGATTCCGGGGCCACCAGTGGCTGATGCACGATGCTGTCCGGACGGGCGCTGAAGCGGCGGGCGAGGCGGTCCGGCAGGCCGGGCGCCAGCATGTAGAAGAAGTATGCGAGTGCGATGCCGGCGACGCCGACGACGGTGGGCGCCAGCGGCACCCAGGCGGGAACCTCGTGCATCACGTGCAGGACGTGGTTGTGGGCGGTGTTGACGATGGAGCCGTGCCAAAATTCGTGCTCGTGCTCGCCGATGAACAGCGGCGCGAAAAGGTAGCCGGTGCCGATCGCGCCGACGGCCAGCAGCAGCAGCGGGATCAGCATGACCACGGGGCTTTCGTGGACGTGCTCCATGGTGTGCCGGTCGGCGCGCGGCTGGCCGTGGAACGTCATGATGATGAGGCGCCAGGAGTAGAACGCGGTGAGGAAGGCGGCGGCGATGCCGCAGGTGAAGGCGTAGAAGCCGACGGCGCTGTCGGCGGCGAAGGCGGCCTCCAGGATGGCGTCCTTGGAGTAGTAGCCGGCGAAGAACGGGATGCCGGCGAGGGCCAGGCTGCCGATCCACATCACCGCGTAGGTCACCGGGATTTTGGTCCAGATGCCGCCCATGCGGCGCATGTCCTGCTCGTCCGACATGGCGTGGATGACGCTGCCGGCGCCGAGGAACAGCAGAGCCTTGAAGAAGGCGTGAGTGAACAGGTGGAACATCGCCACCTGATAGGCGCCGACGCCGGCCGCGAAGAACATGTAGCCGAGCTGCGAGCAGGTGGAGTAGGCGATCACCCGCTTGATGTCGTTCTGCACGCAGCCGATGGTCGCCGCGAACAGCGCGGTGGTGGCGCCGACGACGGTGACGATGGCGAGCGCGGTGGGCGCGTATTCCATCAGCGGCGACATGCGGCAGACCAGGAAGACGCCGGCGGTCACCATGGTGGCGGCGTGGATGAGGGCGGAGACCGGGGTGGGTCCCTCCATGGCGTCCGGCAGCCAAGTGTGCAGGCCGATCTGCGCGGACTTGCCGCAGGCGCCGAGGAACAGCAGGACGCAGATCAGCTCGACGGAGTTGATGCCCCAGAATGTGTCGTTGGTGTGCTGCAGGACATTGGCGAAGATTTCGGCGAACTCGATGCTGCCGAAGGTGAGGAAGGTGAGCGCGAGACCGAGCATGAAGGCGACGTCGCCGACGCGGTTGACGATGAAGGCCTTGATCGCGGCGCGGTTGGCGCTTTCCCGGTCGTACCAGTAGCCGATCAGCAGGTAGCTCATCAGGCCGACCCCCTCCCAGCCGAAGAAGAGCTGCGCCAGGTTGTCGGCGGAGACCAGCATCAGCATCATGAAGGTGAACAGCGAGAGGTAGGCGAAGAAGCGGGCCGGCGTGGCGTCGTGTGACATGTAGCCGACGCTGTAGAGGTGGATCAGCGTCGAGACGAAGGTCACCATGGCGACCATCACCACCGAGATGGTGTCGTAGCGGAGCGCCCAGGCGACCTCGAAGCTGCCGACATCGATCCAGGTGAAGATCGGCACCGTGGTCGGCTGGCCGCCGAGCGCGACCTGGCCGAAGGCGGCGATGCTGCAGGCGGCGGCCAGCACCATGCAGCCGACGCTGGACCACTGCGCCAGGCGGGGCCCTATCCAGCGGCCGAGGAAGCCGGCGATGGTCGCGCCCAGCAGGGGGAAGAAGATGGCGCCGACGAACATCGGAGCTAGCCTTTCAAGGTCGAGATGTCGTCGACCTCGATGCTGCCGCGGTTGCGGAAGTAGATGACGACAATGGCGAGGCCGATCGCCGCCTCGGCCGCGGCGACGGTGAGGACGAACATCGCAAAGACCTGGCCGGCGAGGTCGTTCAGGTAGGCGGAGAACGCCACGAAATTGAGGTTGACCGACAGCAGGATCAGCTCGACTGACATCAGGATGACGATGACGTTCTTGCGGTTCAGGAAGATGCCGAAGACGCCCAGCACCAGCAGGATCGCGCCGACGGTGAGGTAGTGCGCCAGGCCGATCGCCATGTCAGTGATGCCCCCCGGAGCCTGCTTCATGCGTGACGGCGGGGCGCTTCACCTCCGGCAGCGGAGGCCGTTCGATGCCGATCTGCGAAAGGCCCGCGCCAGGCGGCACGCTGCGGAGGCTGACCGATCCTGTTCGCGCGATCTGCGCGGCGACGTTCTGCCGGCGGGTTCCCGGACGGTCGCGCTGGGTCAGGACGATGGCGCCGATCATGGCGACCAGCAGCACCAGGCCGGACGCCTGGAACAGGTAGACGTAGTCCGTGTAGAGGATGCGCCCAAGCGCCGCCGCGTTGGTTACGCCGCCGCCTGGGTTGGGCGACAGGCGGAGGTCCTCCGACTGGTCGGCAAAGGTCCAACTGCCGAGCACGAACAGCAGTTCCAGGAACAGGATGCCGCCGATGATGCCGCCGACCGGGGCGTAGCGCTGAAACCCTTCGCGCAGTCTGGCGAAGTCGATGTCCAGCATCATGACCACGAACAGGAACAGCACCGCAACGGCGCCGACATAGACGATGACCAGGATCATCGCCAGGAATTCCGCGCCGGCGATCAGGAACAGCGCCGCGGCGTTGAAGAACGCCAGGATCAGGAACAGCACGCTGTGGACCGGGTTGCGCGAGGTCACCACCATGGCCGCGGCGGCGATCAGGATGGCGGCGAACAGGTAGAAGGCGAGCGCGGTGATCATCGCGTGCCTGCGGGGCCGTGCGGGGTCATGGTGGAGTCCGGTTCAGCGGTAGGGCGCGTCGAGTTCCAGGCGTTTCGCCAACTCCGGTTCCCAACGGTCGCCGTTGGCGAGCAGGCGCGCCTTGTCGTAGAGCAGTTCCTCGCGGGTCTCCACCGAGAATTCGAAGTTGGGGCCCTCGACGATGGCGTCCACCGGGCAGGATTCCTCGCACAGCCCGCAATAGATGCACTTCACCATGTCGATGTCGTATCGCGTGGTGCGGCGGCTGCCATCCTCGCGCGGCTCGGCCTCGATGGTGATGGCCTGGGCGGGGCAGATCGCCTCGCACAGCTTGCAGGCGATGCAGCGTTCTTCGCCGTTGGGGTAGCGGCGCAGCGCGTGCTCGCCCTTGAAGCGTGGCGAGAGGGCGCCCTTCTCGTGCGGATAGTTCAGCGTGACCGCCGGCTTGAACAGATAGCTGAAGGTCAGCGCCATGCCCGAGACGATCTCGGACAGCAGCAGGCTTCGCGCGAGGCGATCGAGTGTCGGCATCAATTCCTCATGCCGGCAGCCAGCCGGTCAGCTTGAGCACCGCCGCGGTCAGCACCAGCCACAGCAGGCTGAACGGCAGGAATACCTTCCAGCCCAGCCGCATTAACTGGTCGTAGCGGAAACGGGGAAAGGTCGCGCGGACCCAGATGAAGGTGAACAGGCACAGGCAGATCTTCAGCACGAACCAGACCGGCCCGGGAATCCAGGTGAACGGCTCCATCGCCACCGGCGGCAGCCAGCCGCCCAGGAACAGGATGGTGGTGAGCGCCGACATCAGGATCATGTTCGCGTATTCGCCGAGGAAGAACAGCGCGAAAGCCATGCTGCTGTATTCGACGAAGAAGCCGCCGACCAGTTCGCTTTCGCCCTCCGGCAAGTCGAAGGGGGCGCGGTTGGTCTCGGCCAGCATGCTGATGAAGAAGATGACGAACATCGGGAACAGCGGGATGAAGAACCACACCGTCCGTTGCGCCCGCACGATCTCCGTCAGGTTCAGGCTGCCGACGCAGAGCAGCACGGTGACGATGACGAAGCCCATCGAGACCTCGTAGCTCACCATTTGCGCGGCGCTGCGCAAGGCACCCAGGAACGCGTATTTCGAGTTGCTGGCCCAGCCGGCGATGATGATGCCGTAGACGCCGAGCGAGGAAATCGCGAACAGGTATAGGATGCCGACGTTGATGTCGGCGATCGCCCAGCCATCATCCACCGGGATCACCGCCCAGGCCAGCATGGCGAGAGTGAAGGTGAGAACCGGCGCCAGCAGGAACAGCCCGCGGTCGGCGCCGGAGGGGATGATGGTCTCCTTCAGCAGCATCTTGATGGCGTCGGCGAAGGGCTGCAGCAGCCCGAACGGGCCGACCACGTTGGGGCCGCGACGCAACTGCATTGCCGCCAGCACCTTGCGCTCCGCCAGGGTCAGGTAGGCGACGCCGAGCAGCAACGGCACCAGGATCGCCAGGGTTTGCGCCACGGTGATCGCCAGGATGGCGAGCGGCGAGGCGAGGAAGCCTGCCATGCCGCGCTACTCCGCCGCCGCCGGCAAGGCCGCCGGCAGGTAGGTGCGCGCGCATTCCGTCATGGTGTCGGAGGTGCGGCTGATCACGTCGGCCTGCCAGTAATTCCCGATGGGCAGGCGGAACGGCGCGTCGGACAGCGCGGCGAAACCGCCGGCGGGTCCGCTGGTGTCGGTGCAGCCGCGCCGCTCCAGCCGCGCGACGGTGCCGAAGACCGGGTTGACCTCGACGAGACGAGCCCGCACCGCATCCAGCGTGTCGTAGGGCAGGCGATGGCCGAGCGCCTCGCTTGCCGCGCGCAGGATTTTCCAATCCTCCCGCGCCTCGCCGGGCGGGTGGACGGCGAGGCGGCCGCGCTGCACCCGGCCCTCGGTGTTCACCCAGGTCGCGTCCTTCTCGGTGTAGGCGGCGCCCGGCAGAATCACGTCCGCCCGGCTTGCCGCGGCGCCGCCGTGGTGGCCCTGCACGATGACGAAGGTGCCGTCCGGGATGCGCGCCGGGTCGACCGCGTCGGCACCCAGCAGCCACAGCGCGGCAAGGCCATCGGCCGGCGGCGGCGCTCCGTCCGGCACGAAACTCAGTTCCAGCGCGGCCATCTGGCCGCCGAACAGGTGCAGAAGGTTGAAGCCGTGCCAGTCGAGCTTCAGCATGCCGCACTCGGCCGCAACCTGCCAGGCCGCCGCCAGCACCGCCGCGCCATCCGGCCGGGCCAGCGCGCCGCGGCCGAGGATAAGCATCGGCCGCTCGGCCTTGCGCAGCACCTCGCAGAAGCGATGCGAACCGTCGGCCAGCGCGCGCAGCGTGCCGCCTCCCTCCCCCAGCCAGTCGTGGCCGTAGGTGAGGTCCAGTCCGCGCGGGCCGACGAAGCCGACCGGGAAGCGGCCGGCCACCACGCGCTTGCGGATGCGGGCGTTCAGCACCGGTGCTTCCTGGCGCGGGTTGCTGCCGATGACCAGCAGCGCGTCGGCATCCTCGATCCCGGCGATGGTGGTGTTGAAGCGATGGAAGTCGGGGCGCGAAGTGTCGATCACGGCACCGTCCGTGCGGCATTCGAAATGCGTGCCGCCGAGCGAAGCCAGCAGGTCGCGCAACGCGACGATCGCTTCCGCATCCACCAGATCGCCAACCACGCCGCCGATGCGTTCGCCCGGAATGCCACGCAGCTTCGTTGCGATGGCATCGAATGCATCGGCCCAGCTCGCCGGACGCAGCGCGCCGTCCCGCCGGACCCAGGGCCGGTCGAGGCGCCGGCGCTTCAGCCCATCGAAGGAGAAGCGGCCACGGTCGGCCATCCACTCCTCGTTCACGTCGTCATTGATGCGCGGCAGGATCCGCAGGACCTCGCCGGCCCGCGCATCGACCCGGATGTTGGTGCCGACCGCGTCCAGCACGTCGATGCTGTCGGTGTTGCGCAACTCCCATGGGCGGGAGACGAAGGCGTAGGGCCGGCTGGTCAAAGCGCCGACCGGGCAGATGTCGATCAGGTTGCCGGACAATTCCGTGGTCAACGCCTGCTCGATGTAGGTGCCGATCTCCATGCCTTCGCCGCGGCCGGTGGCGCCGAGTTCCGGCACGCCCGCCACCTCGGTCGCAAAGCGGATGCACCGGGTGCAGTGGATGCATCGCGTCATGATCGTCTTGACCAGCGGGCCGAGATACTTGTCGGTGACGGACCGCTTGGGCTCCAGGTAACGGCTGCCACCGCCGCCATAGGCCACCGCCTGGTCCTGCAGGTCGCACTCGCCGCCCTGATCGCAGATCGGGCAGTCCAGCGGGTGGTTGATCAGCAGGAATTCCATCACGCCGCGGCGGCCGTTGCGGACCATCGGGCTGTCGGTGAGGACCTTCATGCCGTCCGCCACCGGATAGGCGCAGGAAGCGATGGGCTTCGGAGCCTTCTCGATCTCGACCAGGCACATGCGGCAGTTGCCGGCGACACTCAGGCGTTCGTGGTAGCAGAAGCGTGGAATTTCCTTGCCGGCGGCTTCGCAGGCATGCAGGACGGAAACGCCATTGGGGACCTCCACCTCGATCCCGTCCACGGTGATCTTGGCCATGCTCCTACTCCGCCGCCAGGGGAAGCGCACGCTGTGTCCGGTAGGCGGCGATGCGCTCCTCCATCATCGGCCGGAAATGCCGGATCAGCCCCTGCACCGGCCAAACTCCGCCATCGGCGAGCGCGCAGATAGTGTGGCCCTCGATCTGCCGCGTCACCTGCTCAAGCACGTCGATTTCGGCAACCTCGGCGCGGCCTTCCACCATCCGGTCCATTATGCGCTTCACCCAGCCCATGCCCTCGCGGCAAGGCGTGCATTGGCCGCAGCTCTCGTGCTTGTAGAAGGCCGAGAGGCGGGCGATCGCCTTGATCAGGTCGGTCGACTTGTCCATCACGATGACGCCCGCGGTGCCGAGGCCGGTCTTGTGCTCGCGCAGCGCGTCGAAATCCATCAGCACGTCGTCGCACACAGACTTCGGAATCATCGGCGTGGAAGACCCGCCCGGAATTACCGCGAGCAGGTTGTCCCAGCCGCCACGCACGCCTCCCGCATGGCGCTCGATGAGTTCCCGCAACGGGATGCTCATTTCCTCCTCGACGTTGCAGGGCTTGTTCACGTGGCCCTGGATGCAGAAGATCTTGGTGCCGGAGTTCTTCGGCCGCCCGAAGCCCGCAAACCAGGCCGCGCCGCGCCGCAGGATGGTCGGCACCACGGCGATGGTCTCGACGTTGTTCACCGTGGTCGGGCAGCCGTACAGCCCGACCGCCGCCGGGAAGGGCGGCTTCAGGCGCGGCATGCCCTTCTTGCCTTCGAGGCTTTCGATCAGCGCGGTCTCCTCGCCGCAGATGTAGGCGCCGGCGCCGCGATGCACATGCAGTTCGAAGTCGAAGCCACTGCCGCAGGCGTTGGGGCCGAGCAGGCCGGCGCTGCGGGCCTCGTCGATCGCCGCCTGCAGCACGATTTGCTCGTTGTAGTACTCGCCGCGCACGTAGATGTAGCCGGCGTGGGCGCCCATCGCCACGCCGGCGATCAGGCAGCCCTCCACCAGGCTGTGCGGGTCGTGCCGCAGGATGTCGCGGTCCTTGCAGGTGCCGGGTTCGGACTCGTCGGCATTGACCACCAGATAGTGCGGACGCTCGCTCGCCTGCTTCGGCATGAAGGACCACTTCATGCCGGTCGGAAACCCGGCGCCGCCGCGGCCACGCAGGCCGGAGTTCTTCACTTCGTCGATGATCCAGTCGCGGCCCTTGGCGAGCAATGCGCCGGTGCCGTCCCAATGGCCGCGTGCCCGTGCCGCCTGCAGCCGCCAATCGTGCTGACCATACAGGTTGGTGAAGATGCGGTCCTTGTCGGAGAGGGCCACGGCTCAGCCTCCCTGCATTTCGGTGAGCGTCAGCGGGCCGCCGGCCGGCGCGCTGGTCTGCCGGCCAATGACCGAGCCGGGCGCCGGCTGCTCGCCCCGCCGCAATGCCTCGATCAGCCGCACGGTGCTGTCGTAGTCGAGGTCTTCGTAGTAATCGTCGTCAACCTGCAGGATCGGCGCGTTGACGCAGCCGCCCAGGCACTCGACCTCGGTCAAGGTGAACAGGCCGTCCGCGCTGGTGTCGCCGTAGCCCTTGAGATGCCCGGCCTGCCGGCACGCACGGGCGACATCCTCGGAGCCGCGCAGCCAGCAAGGCGTGGTACCGCAGACCTGCAGGTGATGCCGGCCGATCGGGCGGGTGTTGAACATCAGGTAGAAGGTTGCGATTTCGTACACCCGAATCGGCGGCATCCCGAGCCGGCTGGCCGCCGCATCCATCGCCACCGTTGGCAGCCAGGCGCTGCCGCCCTGCCGCGCCATCTGCCGCTGCGCCACGTACAGCACAGGGATCACCGCACTGGCCTGCTTGCCCTGCGGGTAGCGCTTCACGATGGCATCGATCGCCGCCAGGCTTTCCGCATCGAAGGCGAACTCCGACGGCTGCGGGATTTGATTCGCGGTGGACACGTCGGTCGCCATCAGCGGTCGATCTCCCCGAACACTAGGTCGAGCGAGCCGATGATCGCCACCGCGTCCGCCAGCATGTGGCCCTTGGAGAGCACCTCCATCGCCTGCAAGTGCGCGTAGCCGGGCGCGCGGATCTTGCAGCGGTACGGCCGGTTGGTGCCGTCCGCCACCATGTAGACGCCGAACTCGCCCTTTGGCGCCTCGGTCACCGTGTAGGTCGTGCCGGCGGGCACGTGATAGCCCTCGGTGTAGAGCTTGAAGTGGTGGATCAACGCCTCCATCGAGCGCTTCATCTCGCCGCGGGGCGGCGGCGCCAGCTTGTTGTCGGCGATCTTCACCGGTCCTGGTTTCAACAACGTCAAGCACTGCTCCACCATGCGCAGGCTCTGCCGCATTTCCTGGATACGCACGAGGTAGCGGTCGTAGCAGTCGCCATGACGGCCAACGGGGATGTCAAATTCCAGTTCGTTGTAAATCTCGTAGGGCTGCGACTTCCGCAGGTCCCACGCGCAGCCCGAAGCCCGCAGGCAGGGGCCGCTGAAGCCCCATTCGATCGCCTGTTCCGGCGTCATGACACCGATATCGACCGTGCGCTGCTTGAAGATGCGGTTGTTCGTCAGTAGTCCCTCGAGGTCTGCCAGGAATGCCGGGAACTGCCGGCACCAGGTGCCGATGCGGTCCTCCAGCAAGGCCGGGATGTCGCGGGCCACACCGCCGGCGCGGAACCAGTTGACATGGTAGTGACTGCCACCGGCGGCCTCGTAGAATTCCAGCAGGTGCTCGCGCTGCTCGAAGCCCCACAGCGCCGGCGTGATGGCGCCGCAATCCAGCGCATAGGTTGTCACGTTCAGCAGGTGGTTCAGGATGCGGGTGATCTCGGCGAACATGGTCCGCAGCACGCGGCCGCGCCGCGGCACCTCATCCTCGATCCGCAGCAGCCGCTCGACCGCCAGGACGAAACTGTGCTCCATGCACATCGGCGAGACATAGTCGAGACGGTCCATGTAGGGCATCGCCTGCATGTACGTCTTGTATTCGATCAGCTTCTCGGTGCCGCGGTGCAGCAGGCCGATATGCGGGTCGGCCCGCTCCACCATCTCGCCCTTGAGCTCGAGGATGAGACGCAGCACGCCATGCGCGGCCGGGTGCTGCGGGCCGAAATTGATGGTGTGGCTGTCGACCTCGACGGTGCGGCGGGTGTCCTGCTGACCGGGGCCGGGATCGGTCGTGCCACGTGCCGGCACGGTGGGGAGGGCGGTGATGCTCATGGCTTAGGCGCCCCGATCTGTCCCACGGCGGGCCCGCCGATGCGGTTGAGATGCACCTTCTCGTCGCCCGGCAGGTCGGTCATGCCTTCCCATGGCGACAGGAAATCGAAATTGCGGAAGTCCTGCGTCAACTCGACAGGTTCGTAGACCACCTGTTTCCGCTCCTCGTCGTAACGGACCTCGACATGACCGGTCAACGGGAAGTCCTTGCGCAGCGGGTGGCCCTCGAAACCGTAATCGGTGAGCAATCGACGAAGGTCGGCCTGGCCCTCGAAGACAATGCCGTACATGTCCCAGGCCTCGCGCTCATACCAGGTGGCGCAAGGCCAGAGATCGACCACGCTCGACACCGGGGAGGCCGCGTCCGTCGCCACGACGACGCGGATGCGCTGGTTCAGCGACAGCGATAGCAAGTTGTAGACCACCTCGAACCGCAGCGGCCGCTCCGGCCAATCGGTGCCGCACAAATCCATCAACTGCTCGAAGGCGAAGGCAGGCGCATCCCGCAGCACTGCCATCGTTCCAGGCAGGGTTTCACGGCGGACATGCAGCACCAGCTCCGCATCACGCTCGATGCGAACGGCCTCGATGGTACTGTCCGGCAACGCCATACGCACCGCCTCGGCAAGCGCAGCTAAGCGGCCAGGCAAAGCGACCGCGTCAGCCACGCAGGATCGTCCCCTGCCGACGGATTTTCTTCTGCAACTGCATGATGCCGTAAACCAGTCCCTCGGCAGTCGGCGGGCAGCCAGGCACATAGATGTCCACCGGCACGATGCGGTCGCAGCCGCGCACCACGCTGTAGGAATAATGGTAGTAGCCGCCGCCATTGGCGCAGCTTCCCATGCTGATGACCCAGCGCGGCTCGGACATCTGGTCGTAAACCTTGCGCAACGCAGGCGCCATCTTGTTGGTCAGCGTGCCGGCCACGATCATCACGTCCGACTGCCGCGGCGAGCCACGCGGGATGACGCCAAAACGGTCGAGGTCGTAGCGCGCCATGTAGGCGTGGATCATCGGCACGGCACAGCAGGCGAGACCGAAGGTCATCGGCCACAGGCTGCCGGTGCGCGCCCAGTTCACCACCTTGTCGATGTTGGCGACGACGAAGCCTTTATCCTCGATCTCGCCAGTAATGCCCCTCACCACCGCGTCCTGCGCCGGACCGGGGGCCAGGTGCTCGCGGTTCCAGGCAAGGTCGTCAGGCATACCAACCGGTGTCGCTAACTGCCCGCTCATCACGGTCACTCCCAGTCCAGGGCGCCCTTGCGCCACTCGTAGACGAAGCCGACCGTCAGCACGGTCAGGAAAGCGATCATCGACAGGAAACCGAACCAACCGATCTGGCCCAGCGACACCGCCCAAGGGAACAGGAAGGCGACCTCCAGATCGAAGATGATGAACAGGATGGCGACCAGATAGAACCGCACGTCAAAGCGCCGGCGTGTATCATCGAACGGCTCGAAGCCGCATTCGTAGGCCGAAAGCTTTTCCGGATTGGGCTTCTGTCGCGCCAGCAGCAGGCTGCCGCCGATCATGGCCCACGCGATTCCCCCGGCGATGGCCAGGAAGACCAGGATCGGAAAATACGCGGCCAGCAGTGGCTGGTTCATGATTGATTTGCCTCTCGACGAACCGGCGTGGCCGTTATGGACCACGCATCGGCTCTATGCCGCAGCGCAGCGCGGGCGACATTAGCCGCGCCCCGCATGCTCCGCCATAGGGCGAAAGCTCGCTTCTCCATGACTTATCTGGGGCCACTGGCACGGAACGGAAGTAGACCAGGGACAACAGAATGTCGCTTGGTCGAAGACAGCACGCTGCTGCTGGAATGGAATGTCGCGTGGCGCGAGTGACGGGGCTCGAACCCGCGACCTCCGGCGTGACAGGCCGGCGCTCTAACCAACTGAGCTACACCCGCCCGCGACAAGAGCAGGCCGTCTAAGATGCCGAACCGGGAGTGTCAAGCGGTGCCGACGCACCGAGGCCATGCGGATTCATCTGGGCACTGACGGGTTCGAACCGCCGACATCCTGTGTGTAAGACAGGCGCTCTACCACTGAGCTAAGTGCCCTGCCGCAGTGGTAGACCATATCTCCGGCGCCGGCCAAAGCGACGCCGAGCGGTGCTAGTTGACCTCGCCCTTCAAGCTCTTCCCGGCCTTGAAACGAACGGTAGTGCTTGCGGCGATCTTGATTTCCTCGCCGGTCCGTGGATTGCGGCCCTTGCCGGCCTTGCGCCGAGTCGTCGAGAAAGTGCCAAAACCCACAAGACGCACCTCCTGCTTGTTCTTGAGCGATTGGGTGATCGCCTCGAACACGGCATCGAGCACGTCGCCAGCCTTGGCCTTCGGCAGATCA
>JAABUN010004444.1_pt1 | contig 19130 bp, 20 predicted proteins | sample 5559311 | NCBI WGS metagenome assembly JAABUN01 (sample SAMN10711877, study PRJNA513370) | rock metagenome | isolation source: Antarctica rocks | place: Antarctica: Victoria Land, Siegfried Peak sud | reverse complement strand
CGGAAGTCTTGGCGGAAGAGTTGCCGTTCATTGGAGCGTTCCTCGCCGCGGACATCCCCGCAACCAGCGACATCACCCGAAAACTGCTGGGGTGGGAGCCCACCGGTCCAACCCTTCTCGAGGACATCGCGGCCGGCTACTACGACCGCTGACATAGTGAATTGATCGGGTAAGTGCGATCTTAGGTGATCAGGGCTTGGAGGGTGTTCCGGAGCTGATCCGACGTGATCTGGCCGATCGGCGCGAGGAAGCCGTTCTCGGCTTCCTCCTACCCCGTCTCGGCGGCGGCAAACGTCCGGGCTCCCTGCTCGGTCAGCTCAACGACGTTCCGGCGCCTGTCCGTCCCGGCGACCCGGTCGATTCAGTGCCCGAGACACTCGATGCCATGACGCAGCACCTCGACCGACGGAGAGCACAACCAACCAGCTTTGGAACCACCAATGCTGCTGCGACAACGAGAACAGCAAACGAGGAGCAGGATGAGGGTTCTCCGCGCAGGATCCTGCGGCTAACGATCGCTGAGCGCCCGTAACCTGGCCCCCTACCGTGCACTCCTTTCTGATCGAGCTCTTTCTTACCTATGGGTCGCACCGGTAGATGGCCTTGTTTACGCAGCGTTTTGTGGCCGAGCGACGAGTCTCGTAAGTCCGACGTCAGCTCCTAAAACCTTGGGCTTGCCTCACTCCGAGGCGCATTGATCGGTCCACCCTTATCCGCCGGTTAGGTGTATACGTTCGCCGTGTGGGCTGAAGAGGCCGATGATTTCGACGGCATCTGAGGTTGCGCTGGCAATTGCGTGTGTCAATGGCCAATAGGAACTGCCCGTGGGCGGCCAGCACACCTATGCGGGTCTCGGCCGGCGGCACAGTGGAACCCGGTGGTGCCCGTTGTGTAGGCGATGACGTTGAGTACCGCCACCAGCTGGGGCGTAGCACCCTCAACCATCCGCACGTACCTTTCACCCATGGCCTCGTGGTGAAGCCGAGAAGGTCCTCCTCCATCGAGTCGGCAATGTTCGCGATGAGGGGTAGGTGGTGGTACGAGATGGGGTAGTACGCAAGGGGGCCTCGTCCGGTCCCGGCCACCTCGAGCGGGGATCGGAGGTCAATGTGGGTGGGAGTGACGGTCATGTGATCGTCGTTCTGATCAGGGCGCTGCCCTGATCGATTGCTGTGACGAGCACCTCCACATCGCGGTCCTCCAGATCCTCGCCCACTGCCCCTACTGAAACATCCGCGCAGGACCAACCTAGCAAGTACTACTAGTAGCGGACCGCCGGGGTGACCACGATGGCGCCCTCGGTCACCGTGAGATCGGCGTCGAACTCGAAGGGCACGGACTCCGAGACATCCCGTACAGCCCCCGAGAAGAAGTCGCGCAGCCGGGTATCGATGCGCGCGGCTCCGCGGAGTGGTGCCAGGAGCCACTCGCCGTCCTCCTGCGTGATGCTCGCATCCGGGTACTGCTCGATGAACCAGGTGATGTCTCCGGCCAGGCGCTCGTTCGTGAGGTAGTTGAACGGGCAGTTGGTGGGCTGGAAGACGGTCTGCTCCGCGCAGCCGTCGAGGAACGCGTGCACCTGGTCGTCGATCGCTTGCGTGAACTCCGCTGTCGCTTCCGTGGCCAGGGCCAGAGGAGGCGGAGGACTCTCGCGGCCCGTCAACGCGGAATGCCGTTCAGGAGCCGAGAAGTACTTCCCCTCGTACTGCGCGGTGACGGCTGCGGGGTAGAAGGAGGACAGCGCGGCCCTGCCATCGGGGAGACCGACGTCGACACCGTTGACCGCGGCCTCGACGCTGTTGAGCGCCGACACCTCGACGATCGGCAGGACGGTCTGCTCGAACTGCCATACGTTGAAGAAACCCCACTCGGTGCCCGTGCGCTCGAGCGGGAAGACGGTCGTCTGCTTAGCGCCCTCGAGGGTGTAGGTCACCGGAACCTCCACCCGGTCCCTGCCCGTTCCGCGCGCCTCACCAATGTCAACGTTCTCGAGCGGCTCACTCGCCCTGCGGAGGGCGTCCCCGTCGAGCAGAGTGGGATTCGAGCCCTCCGGGACCGATGCGTTCAGCAGTCCGAGGGCCTTTCCGCCGTCGCCGTCGCGCAGCGCGTCGAGGTAGAGGCCCACCTGGTGCTCGGGGCTGTAGAGCCTGCCGTTCATGACCGAGACCGTTGCGACGAACGCTCCTCCGACCAGCATGAGCCCGAGCAGCCACGCTGCGAGGACCTTCACGACCGGGGTGGCTTGCACGTCCCCACGTTACCGGTTGGGCCGCGTCAACCGGGTAGGAACCCCAGCAGCGTCCCGACCACGGCGCACGCGAGCCCGACGACGGCGAGCACCCGGGTGCCCCGGTAGGGCGCCTCGAGGGACCACTGGGAGGGGTTGCGGGCGTAATAGAAAATTGCGATGTCCTCGCCGGGCGCGGGCGGCGGCGGTGGGGCGGTTCCCCTCTGCCGTCGTCGCACACCACTGGACCACAGGGCCTCGACGATGCGGTACCGGTGGTCGTGCCAGCGCAGATACGGGTGCCCCTCGTGCTCGAAGGTGATGGCGTGCGTCCTGGTCCACGAGCCGTACACCAGCCGGATGACGACCGCAGCGATGAGCAGCCCCAGTCCCAGTGCCGTGAGGGTGGAGCTCACGATCTCGATCACCAGCATCGGCACGTGTCCTTCCGGAACTACGGTGATCGCGATCGGCCTCAGTACCACCGCCGCCTGCGGTGCTTGGCACGGAAGGGAAGGCCGTCGCCGTCGCCGTCCGGGGTGTCGAAGTGGGCTGGGGAGACGGGGCCACCCTGCGCGGAGGGCTGTTCCGCCATCGTCTGCAGGGTCACGGTCCCGTCGGCACCGTCGTGTTCGACCATAGGGTCAGACTACACAGCAGGACCGGACCCCCTTCCGGGTGCCGGTCCTGCTGAGGGGACGCCGCTGTCGCGGCCTGTCTCGTGCGGCCCGCGGTCACAGCCTGCGGCGTGCTTGCCGCCGGTCAGCCTGCGGCCTGTCTGTGCGGCTCGTTCAGCCTGCGGCGTGCTTGCCGCCGGTCGCCGTCGCACCGCCCGTCGCCGTCGCACCGCCCGTCGCCGTCACGCCGCCCGCGCGGGCCGCAGTGGCATCCACCGTACGGGTGGTGCCGCCCGAGGCGCCGCTGCCGAAGCCGGTACCGTCACCGCGGCCCTCCGCCTCCTGGGCGGTAGCGATTTCCTCCGCACGCTCGTCGGCGGCCTCGCGCGTCAGCTCGGCACCTGCGTCGGCGTCACGCGTGAGGTTCTCGCCGGACTCGGCGTCGAAGAGGTGGAGCTTGCGCGTGTCCAGCCAGATCTCCGCTTCGCGGCCACCGCGGATTCGGCTGGCCGCGTCCAGGGTCACGACAACCTGCGGACGCAGCTCGTCGGCGTCCATCTCGCGTGCAAGGCCATTGAGCAGCTCCCGCATCTCCGGTGCCGGGTCGAAGTGGATGTACCCGTACTGCTCGTTGCCGAGCCACTCGGTATGCGTCAGTGTGGCCATGAACGTGGACCCGTTCGACTTCTTGTGGTCCTCGACCAGCTTGGCGTCCTCGAAGAACTCGGGCCGGACGCCGACGAGGACGACTTTCTTGCCGGCTGCCTTCCGGATCTTGTCCTCGGAAATCTTCAGGTCCCCCAGGACGGTCCTCAGGGTGGTGCCCTCGAGGGTCGCGGGCAGGAAGTTCATCGACGGCGAGCCGATGAATCCTGCGACGAAGAGGTTGACCGGCTGCTCGTACAGCTCGCGCGGCGAGGCGATCTGCTGCAGCTCGCCCTTCTTCAGGACGGCCACGCGGTCACCAAGCGTCATGGCCTCCGTCTGGTCGTGGGTGACGTAGACCGAGGTCACGCCGAGGCGCCGCTGCATCTGGGAGATCTCCGACCGCATCTGGCCCCGGAGCTTGGCATCGAGGTTGGAAAGTGGCTCATCGAAGAGGAAGGCATCCGCCTGGCGCACGATCGCCCGTCCCATCGCGACGCGCTGCCGCTGGCCGCCGGAGAGGTTGGCGGGCTTGCGCTGCAGGTGGTCCGTCAGTTCCAGGGTCGCGGCGGCTTCCGTGACGAGCTTTTTCACCTGGTCCTCCGAGTGCTTGCCCTTGGCCAGACGCAGGGGAAAGGCGATGTTCTCGTAGACCGTCAGGTGCGGGTACAGCGCGTAATTCTGGAACACCATCGCAAGGTTCCGGTCGCGTGGCGCCTTGTCGTTGACGCGCTCGCCATTGATCAGGAGCTCGCCGTCCGTGATGTCCTCGAGTCCCACGATCATGCGCAGGAGCGTGGACTTCCCGCAGCCCGACGGGCCGACGAGGATGATGAACTCGCCATCCGCGATATCGATGCTCACGTCGTTGACGGCGGCAAAGCCATCGCCGTACTTCTTGACCAGGTGGTTAAGGGTGATTGAAGCCATGGTGCGAATCCTTTACTTGAGCCGGGGGCGTCAGCCCTTGACGGCGCCCGAGGTCAGGCCCGAGACGATCTGGCGTTGGAAGAGGAGGACGAGGAGGACGATCGGGATGGTGACGATGATCGCCGCCGCCGAGATGGCACCTGTCGGAGCCTCGAACTGGGAAGCGCCGGTGAAGAATGCGAGCGCTGCGGGAACCGGACGCGCCGCCTCCGTGGAGGTCAGCGAAATCCCGTACACGAAGTCGTTCCACGCGATGAAGAACGCGATGATCGCCGTCGTGAACACCCCCGGTGCGGCCAGCGGCACGATCGCCTTCCGGAAGGCCTGCCACGTCGTCGCGCCGTCCACCTGTGCCGCCTGCTCGAGTTCCCACGGGATCTGCCGGAAGAACGCGGCGAGGGTCCAGATGGAGATCGGGAGCGTCAGCGAGAGGTACGGGATGATCAGGCCGAGCCACGTGTCATACAGCCCGATGGTGCGCCAGAGGTTGAACAGGGGCGTCACGATCGAGATGACGGGGAAGATCGAGACGGCCAGTGCCGTGGTCAGCACCAGCTTCTTGCCGGGGAAGTCCAGCCGGGCGATCCCGTAGGCGCAGAGGGTGGCGAGCACGACGGCGATGAACGTTGCTATCAGCGTGATGCCGATCGAGTTGCGCAGTGCCGAGAGGAACAGGCCCTGCGCGTCGCCGACGAGGATCTGCTCGTAATTACTCGTCGTCGCCGTGCCCGACGACGGCAGGAACGTGCCGCTCGTCAGATCGCTCGGCGTCTTGAACGACGTGGCGAGGATCGAGATGACCGGGAAGAGTGCGTAGACGAGGACGAGGACTGCGACGATCGCCCAGAGGATCTTGTTCCTGGTGCTGATGTTCGTCATGACTTCCCTCCCTGTGTTCCGGCGAGATCGACCTTGAACAGCTTGATCGCGATGAAGCAGATGATGAGCACGCAGAGGAACAGGAGGACGGAGACGGCGGAACCGAGGCCGATCTCGAGCCTGCTGATGGACTGCCGGTAGGCGAGCAGCGACAGTACTTCGGTGCCATACGCGCCGTTGGTCATGATGAACACGTTGTCGAAGATGCGGAAGGCGTCCAGTGCCCGGAACAGGACGGCGACCATGATCGCCGCCTTCATATTGGGGATGATGACCTTGCGCATCTGCTCCCACCAGGTGGCGCCGTCGACCTTCGCTGCCTCACTGAGCTCGTCGGGCACCTGTGCGAGTCCGGCGAGGAGGAGCAGGGAGATGAACGGCGTGGTCTTCCAGATCTCCGAGGCCATGATGACGAACAGGGCCGTACGGCCCTGGGCGAACCAGTTCAGGTTCTCGTCGATGCCCGGAAGCCAGCTGAACCAGTTGTTCACGTAGCCCGAGTTGATGTCGAACGCGTAGAACCAGGCAAACGCCGACACCACGGTGATGATGCCGTACGGCACGAGGATCGCGGTGCGCAGGAGACCGCGCACCGACTTGAGAGCCTTGTGCATCACGAGGGCGAGGGCGAATCCGAGGACGAGTTCGACCGCGACGGTGACCACGGTGATGAGGACCGTGGTCCACAGGTCCGACCACCACACGGGATCGGAGAGGATGACCGCGTAGTTCTTGAGGCCGATGAACTGGCGTTCGTCCGGCGCCGTCAGGCGGAACTGGAAGAGCGACTCGTAGGTGGCCTGGAGGATCGGGTACAGCGTGACGGCCAGCATGATGACGAAGGCCGGGCCGGCGAGCATCCAGCCGAGCCGCCGTTCCGCGCGGACGCGGTCGCTGTATTTCTTCGGCGTCTTGCGGGTTCTGGTGCCGCTACCGTTGTCCCTGCCGATGCTGGGACCGGGTTCGGTGGACGATTCCGTCGTCGTTCTGGCCGGGATGGCGGAGGTCACAGGAGTTGCTCCCCTCTGAGGACTGACGTGATGAAGGTGCTCGACGTCTCCGGAGTGGTCTCCGGATCGACGGCGGACGGCGGCGCCCAGGTCTGCTGGATGCCGGTGGAGACCTCGTTGTAGAACGGGGTCTGCGGACGGGGTGCCGAGATCCGGAGGGAGTCCCTGATCGTCTCGGCCATCGGGAAGGCCTCCGTGATGCGGGGATCCTCGTAGGCTTGCGTGTTGGACGGTGGGTTGCCGTTCGTCACGAAGTATTCCGCCTGGTTGTCGACCGAGACGATGCAGTGGATTGCCTCGTACGCCAGTTCGGGGTTGTCACTCTCGGCGCCGACGCCGAGGTTGATGCCGCCCAGGGGCGGAGCCGACTCCTGGTCCTCGGACATCCTCGGGAAGATACCCCAGCCGATGTCATCGAGGACCGCCTGGTCCAGCGTGCCCGCCTCGACGGCTGCCGAGGTGGCCGGCCAGACGAACGGGTAGTTGACCATGAACGACCCGGAGTCGCCTTGGAAGGCGATGAGCGAGGCGTTCTCGTTCTGGGTGGCGAGACCCGGCCCTCCGAGCCCGTCCTGGCCGATGGTGGAGATGACCCGCGCGGCTTCGGTTCCGGCCTCGGAGTCGAGTCCGAGTTCGATGGTGTCGGCGGTGGCCTCGGGATCCACGATGATCGACCCGCCCGCCGATTCGATGAGGGCGTTGACCCATACCGTCATGGACTCGGCCTGTGCGCCCTGAACGCCGAGCGCCTTCTCCTGGCTCCTCGCCACGTCCATGATCTGGTCCCACGTGACCGGTTTGGTCATGTCCAGACCGGCGGCCTCGGCCACCGACTTCCGATACCAGAGAATCTGCGTGTTGGCCCAGAACGGCACGGTGACGAGCTCGCCCTTCCAGGTTGCCCCGGTCAGGGCGCCCTCCACGACGTTCTCCGAGGTGCTCTGCGCGACGTCCGCGGGCACCGGCGCCAGGAAGCCCGGCTCCGCGAGTTCGGGGATGAAGGGCGGATCGAGGCTCATGATGTCGAGCGACGCGTCACCCGCGGCCAATCGCCGGGCGAGCTGCTCGCGTTGGGAGGCGGCGTCACTCGGAAGGAGCGAGGTCTCGATGCGGTAGCGGCCGCCGGACTCGTCGCTGCACTTCTGCGCGATGGTGGCCTGGCCCCCGTCATCAGGGTTGATGTACCAGGTGAGGGCGTTGTCCGCCTGCGCAGGACCGCATCCGCTCATCACCAGCGTGCCCATCACGACGCCCGCCAGGACGGCGACCTTCGGACGGCCTTTCACGACACCGCGTGTTCTTCGACTACTGGGCATTCGTACCGAGCCCCCACATCCTCGTAGACAACCCGGCTGGCAATTCGGTCGAATCGACAGCCTAAGCAACCGTGCTTTGTGCACCATATGCCTTACCCACCAGATGCGCTAGACAGTTGGCCTTCGATCGCGCAGCGGGTGACGGACGTGCAACCGGTGGTAGCGGCCGGGAGGGCCAGGCCGGACGGTGGAGTCAGGCGGAGACGGTGGTGTTGTCCAGCGCGAAGGGAGGGCGCTCGACGTCGCCCGTGATGGCCTCCGCAGGATCGGAGCCGAGCTCCACGATCCTGTTGTCGGCGTCGACGTGGACGACGATGGGGACGAAGGCGCGCGCTTCCTCGGTGGTCATCTGCGCGTAGGTGATGAGGATGACGAGATCGCCGCGCTGCAGGAGGTGGGCTGCGGCTCCGTTGATGCCGATGACGCCCGAACCCCGCTCGCCCGCGATCGAGTACGTCTCGAGGCGCGCGCCGTTGGTGATGTCGACGATCGATACGAGTTCCCCCGGCAGGATGTCGGCGGCCTCGAGCAAGTCGAGATCCACGGTGACGGAACCGACGTAGTGCAGGTTGGCGTGCGTGACCGTGGCGCGGTGGATTTTCGACTTGAACATTGTGCGGTTCATCGCCTCAAGGATACTGCCGATCACAGGCCTGGTAGGGGGCAGGGCAGGTGTCCTTGGGCACACCGGGGGACCTGGACGAGGTCCACCGGGGAGGGTCGAGCGGGCGACGGGAATCGAACCCGCGTATCGAGCTTGGGAAGCTAGCGCTCTACCATTGAGCTACGCCCGCGCGGCAGTTGAAACTGCTCCATCACCTTACAACAGTTCATCCGGCTTCCCGGGACCGACGTCGCCGCTCTGCTCTGCACCTGAAACCTGACGGGAAACGTCGTCGTCGACGATTACGGCCGGCGGTCGCCCGACTTCGTCGGTGGAGCCCGCCCCGCTCGCCGCGCCAGCGAGGGCAGGGGGTGTACCGGCCGACCGGGCGCGCTCGATCAGTTCACGCCACGGGGCTTCGAGGTGATTCTCGGAGACGTACACCTCCGTGTAGCCGATCGCGATCCGGTACGTGAACCGGTCCCGCTGGACGCCGGCGCCCGGCATGCCCGCCCTGCTTCCAGGGCCCATCCCGGTCGAGCCATCGACGTGCCCCTCACCTGACGAGCGCTCGACGAGCGCGTCCCCAGCCGTGTCGGTCCCGCCCGCCGCGTCGTCACCTGTGTCGGCCCCGCCCGCCGCGTCGTCACCTGTGGCCGGTCCGCCCGTGTCGGTCCCGGCCGCCTCCGCTTCCGCGAGCGGGAGCCAGCGCTGCTCGGCCTCCGTCCTACTGACCTCCAGGCTCCAGGTCCGGGTCAGTCCGCCGAAGCCGCCCGAGCGGGTGATCTCGATCCTCACGACAGCACGCCCGCCTGCGCCCACGCGTCGGCCACGGCACCGGCCTCGCGGCTGTCGGTGCCGAAACGCTTGGCCGCGGCGGCGTTCGTGGCCCGCGCAAAGGTCGGGAAGTCGCAATCGGACGGGATGCTCCCGCTGAGGACGGCGTCGTACCAGACCTGGCCGACACTTGCCCAGGCAGGCCCGGCGAGGGCGGTTGCCGCAAGGTAGAAGGCGTGGTTCGGGATACCGGAGTTGATATGCACGCCTCCGTTGTCCGACTCCGTCTCGACGAAGTCGGCCATGATGGCCGGCTGTGGATCCCTGCCGAGGACGTCGTCGTCGTACGCGGTGCCCGGCGCCTTGAGCGAGCGCAGTGCCACGCCCTCCACCTCGCCCGTGAAGATGCCCGCTCCCACGAGCCAGGAGGCCTTGTCGGCATCCTGACCGAGTTCGCGCTGCTCCACGAGGACGCCGAAGACGTCCGAGAGCGATTCGTTGAGCGCCCCGGACTGGCCCTGGTACTCGAGGTTCGTCGAGTACTGCGTGAAGCCATGGGTGAGCTCGTGGCTGATGACCGTGAGGGAGGCGGTGAAGCGGCCGAAGATCTCGCCGTCGCCGTCGCCGAAGACCATGCGCTCGCCGTCCCAGAAGGCGTTGTCGTAGTTGGTCCCGTAGTGCACCACGGCGTCGAGCGGGTTGCCCGCGCCGTCGATCGAGGACCGCCCGTACTCCTCGCTGAACAGCCGGTAGGTGGAGCCGAGGCCGCCGTACGCCTCGTCAGCGGCGGCGTCCCCCGTCGAATCGGCTCCCTCTGCGCGGACGAGCTTCCCGGGCAGCTCTTCCCGGCCGCCGGCGTCGTGAATGCGGCGCGTCAGGGTGCCGACGACCGCCGACCCCCGCCGAACCGGCGCTCGGAGCCCCTCCCGGCGGGTCTGCAGTACGGGGTCGAGTTCCAGCAGGGCATGGCGCGCCGCCTCGGCCGCGACGGACAACCGCGGGTCGCGGAGGGCGGCAAGGCGGGTGAGAAGGTGCGGGGGGACGATGCTGCAGTGGATTCGCTGCATGGAAAACCTCCTTGGAATGGTCCTAAGGTAGACCCGCGGGCCGACATTGCGCGGATGTCGGCGCGACGTACGCTTGCCGGATGAGTATGGAGCGCAATACCCGCAAGCTGGAGCAGGGTATCGAGCGGGATTTCTCGGACAAGATGAGCTATGGCTCGTACCTCGAGCTGGACAAGTTGCTCGACGCACAGCACCCCATCAGTTCCCCGATACACCATGACGAGATGCTTTTCATCATTCAGCATCAGACGTCCGAGCTGTGGCTCAAGCTGGTGCTGCACGAACTGCGTGCCGTCCGCCTGTATCTGAAGGCCGACGATCTGCGGGCTGCGATGAAGGGGATCGCGCGCATCAAGCACATCCAGCGCTCACTCACGGAGCAGTGGTCGGTCCTGGCGACCCTCACGCCGTCGGAGTACGCGGAGTTCCGCGGGGACCTCGGGTCCTCGAGCGGTTTCCAGTCCTACCAGTACCGGGCGGTCGAGTTCCTGCTCGGCAACAAGAACGCCGCCATGATCCAGGTCTTCGACGCTGATCCGGCAGCCCGTGCCCTGCTCACCGAACTCCTGGCGCAGAGCAGTGTGTATGACGAGTTCATCGGCCTCCTGGCGCGTCGCGGCTATGCCATCCCGGAGGACCTGCTTCGGCGCGACGTCAGTATGGCGCACGAGTTCGCCCCCGCGCTCGTCGCCGTCTACAAGCACGTGTACGAGGATGCGGCGGGACACTGGGACATCTACGAGGCGTGCGAGGAACTCGTTGACCTCGAGGACAACTTCCAGCTGTGGCGCTTCCGCCACCTCAAGACCGTCGCCCGCACCATCGGGTTCAAGACCGGGACCGGCGGTTCGTCCGGCGTCGGGTTCCTCCAGCGGGCGCTCGAGCTCACCTTCTTCCCCGAACTGTTCGCCGTACGAACGGAGATCGGGCGCTGACCAGCGGCTCGGGCTGACGCCGGCGGGACTGGTAGTTTTGGACGGTGCTGATCTCAGACCGCGACATCCGAGCAGAACTGGCCGCCCATCGGATCGTCCTCGAACCGCACGATCCAGCGATGGTGCAGCCTTCCAGCGTCGACGTCCGCATCGACCGCTACTTCCGGCTCTTCGACAACCACAAGTACGCGCACATCGACCCGGCCGAGGACCAGCCGGACCTGACACGCCTGGTCGAGGTGGCTCCCGACGAGCCGTTCATCCTCCATCCCGGCGAGTTCGTCCTCGGTTCCACCTACGAGACGGTGACCCTTCCCGACCACATCGCCGCGCGGCTCGAGGGCAAGTCCTCACTGGGTCGCCTGGGGCTCCTGACGCACTCCACCGCCGGATTCATCGATCCCGGGTTCTCCGGTCATGTCACCCTCGAGCTGTCCAACATGGCGACCCTGCCCATCAAGCTGTGGCCGGGATCGAAGATCGGGCAGTTGTGCTTCTTCAAGCTGACCTCGCCGGCTGAGCACCCCTACGGTTCCGGCGAGTACGGTAACCGGTACCAGGGCCAGCGGGGCCCGACGGCGTCGCGCAGCCACCTCAACTTTCACCGGACGATGATCTAGGGCTCCTGCGGAAGTGGTGCCGTCGCCTGATCAGGTCTCCGGTACGACGGCGCGCGGGCGGGCGGCTTCACCGGCAGCAGGACGAGGAGTCCAGCGAGCAGGACCACGAGGATGCCGATCACACCGTAGAGCTGTGAGCCGAAGATCCCGATGCTGAGCGCGAAGAGGGTCGGGGCGAGGAAGCTCACCGCCCGCCCGGTGGTGGCATACAGACCGAACAGCTCGCCTTCGTCCCCGACGGGCGCGAGGCGCGCCAGGTACGCGCGCGACGACGCCTGAGCCGGCCCCACGAACAGGGTCAGCAGGAGACCGAACACCCAGAAGGTCGTGTCCGACGTCCACTCCATGCCGAAGAAGGAATGCGTCGCGGTTCCGAGCAGGAGGATCGCCGTCCCCGCCACCAGGAGGCCGATCAGCGCCCCGATGATAACGCGCTTCGGCCCGATGCGGTCATCGAGGAGACCGCCGATGACGGCGCCCGCCGAGGCGATGACGTTGGCCGCGATGGCGAAGACGATCACCATGCTCGCCGAGAACCCGAAGGCCCCGGCCGCGAGGATGCCGCCGAACGTGAAGACCGCGGCGAGGCCGTCCCGGAAGATGGCGCTGGCCAGCAGGAAGTAGATGGTGTGCGGGCTCTCGCGGTAGATGGCCTTCACCCGACGGGCGAGCAGGCCGTAGGAGGCGAAAAAGCTCAATCGTGCCGCCCGGGCGCGTCGCGGGATCTCCGGGACGGCGAACATCACGGGAAGGGCGAACGCGGCGAACCACAGGGCCGAGAAGACGGCGACGAGGCGGATGTTCAGGCCGTCGTCGCTCGAGGCGCCGGCCCAGTCGACCACGGGCTGGATGAACACCACGAGGACCACAACGAGGGCGACGATGCCGCCCACGTAGCCCATGGCCCAGCCGAATCCGCTGACACGTCCGATGGTCGACGGCGTGGAGATCTGCGTCAGCATGGCGTTGTAGTTGACGCCGGCGAACTCGAAGAAGATGTTGGCGGCGGCGATGAGGGCGACGCCGAGGATCAGCATCTCGGGGCTGGGGAACACGAAGAAGCACAGTGCCGTCAGAACGGTGACGATGAGGGTGTTGACGCCGAGCCACAGCTTCCGGCGGCCCCCGCTGTCGGACCGCTGACCGGTCACGGGAGCGAGGAGCGCGATCAGCAGACCGGCCGCCGCGAGCCCCCAGCCGAGCACCTGCGAGGCGCGTTCCTCACCACCGAAGGCCTCCGACGTGAGGTAGACCGTGAACACGAAGGTCGTCATGACGGCGTTGAAGGCGGCCGACCCCCAGTCCCAGGACGCCCACGCCAGAACCGGCTTGCTGAAGATGCGGCCGGAGCCCGCCGTCGGGAGGGGCGCAGGGGCCTCCGCGGGAGGCGGAGGCTGCTGGTGCGTACTCATACGGTGAATGCTAGCGCCGCATGATCCTGGTCATGCCCCGCGCCGGCGAGGTCGCGTCGCACCGGCTGGGTGGCAGCGTACCGCCGTGATGGTCGAGGACGACGCCGACATCCGCCAGCTGCTCATCATCGTTTCGTCCTCTCGGGGCTCTTTGGTGCACGAGGCCGTCACGGGGGCCGAAGGACAGCGCCTCGTGAACGAGGTGCGCCCGTAACTGGTGACTCTCGACCTCAATCTTCCCCACATGGATGGCGCGACCTCTGCTCGCGGCTCCGGCCCCGCTCGGACGCCCATATCCTCAGCCCGCGACTGCTCGGCGCCTACCTCGATGAGGTCTTTCCCCGCGAGGGCGTCGCCTGACGCCTGCTCCCATTCCCGTTCGATGGGGGTCGCTCATTCCCTTTGGTATTGGCCAGCCAGGATTAGGACCGCCGTGGCCCATCCATGATCGGTAGCGTGACGAAGCTCATATGTCGGGGTTTTTGGCATCGGTGGCTTTCATAGACCAGCCGCTAGCACGGGTGCCTCCCTAATCGCCCCGGCGGAGGGAAAAATCGTGATTACCAACAGAAAACTCCTCAGTACCGCCATGGCAACTGCTCTGATCGGCGGTGCCGGACTCGCAGTGGCAGGCCCGGTGTCGGCCGCTCCTGCCGGCCCGTCGATGTCAGTTCCGACTATGACGATGGGACAGATGACCATCACCATCACGGACTTCGCGTACTCCATGACCGGCACCGTCGCCCCGGGATCAATGATCAGCGTCACCAACAACGACAAGGAAGCCCACACCGTCACCGCCGATAACGGCGCCTTCGACGTCACTGTTGCAGGGGGCGAGACCGCCACCTTCGCCGCCCCGGCCGAAGCGGGCGTCTACGGGTTCTTCTGCAAGTTCCACGGCAACATGAAAGGTTCCCTGACCGTCGCAGCTGCAGCAGCAACACCGAGCCCGGCACCATCTGCTCCGGCACCAGCTGCACCAGCTGCACCGGCACCCTCGGCTGTGCCCAGCCAGGCGGGCGCCACTGGAATGGAGGGAATGGATCAGATGGCAGCAGTCCCACGCGGCGGTGCTGATACCGGCGTTAAGCAGCCGGCCGACGGCGCCACCGGTGCTCTCGTCCTCGGCGGCGGACTTTCGCTCGTCATTCTGGCCGGCGGCGCGTATGCGGTCCGCAGACGCACCACCGGCTGACAAAACCAACCTCAGCCCTCCCCTGACCCGCCCTCATACCACCAGGCGACCAACAGATAACCATGAGGGCGGTTCAGTCGGCGCTCTGACCAGTGGCGGCGCAGTTCGATCCGGCTCCCAGCATCAGTGAACACAAAGATCAGTGGTCAGCGAGCAAGTGGACAAAAGGCTGATGTGTGGAGCCCGAATAGCCGATGAGCACGTAGAGGCCGAATGGCGGGCTTGATCTGTACGAGCAACACCAATCGTTCCGGAGGACAGCATGAGATCGACCAAATATGCAGTACCTGCACTGATTCTCTCAGCTGTGGTCATGGGATCCGCGGCTTGCTCGTCGGGTGCAGACGCCCCTGCCGACACCGCAAGTTCCGCGGCCGCGGCGCCGACAGCGGCCTCGACGGCGGAGACCTCCGCGGGGGCAGGTATGTCAACATCCGCTGAGGCCGCGCCTGCGGAGGAAGCGGTGATTACGATCGCGGATTTCGAGTACCAGATACCCGAATCCATCGCGCCGGGTGCTGAAGTGACAGTGACCAATGAGGACGATGCTCCTCACACCGTCACCGCTGACGGTAATGGTGACTTCAACGTTGAAGTGGCCGCCGGTGAAACCGCGACTTTCACGGCCCCTGAGGAGGCCGGAGAATACGCGGTTATCTGCACTTACCACCCCGAAATGTCCGGGACGCTGGTCATCGGGTGACACCGCCGGCAAGCTCAGGGGACACCGCAGGACGCGGGGAGCGACAACACGGTGCTCGTCGCGGCTCAGGCACGGAGGCGAACGGCGAGAGCAGAGGGAACACCTCGAACAACCGCTCGACCATGCTGATCCTGCGAATTCCTATCGCGGTAGCACTCATCGTCAGTGCCGTCATCCATTTTCAGCTCGCCGCGGGATTTCAGCAGGCAGCGCCAAGTGGAATAGGCGGCGGCACCCTCTTCCGCATCCAGGGCGGGTTAGCTGTTCTGGCCGGACTGTTCGTACTGATCAAAGGGACACGACCGTCTTACCTGATTGCGGCAGGAGTAGCGCTGGCGTCCTTGGTGGCGGTTCTCGCCTACCGGTACATTCAGATCCCGGATATCGGGCCCATTCCTTCCATGTATGAGCCCGTCTGGTACACCACCAAAACCATCACCGCTCTCGCTGAAGGGCTCGCCCTGGTCCTGGCCCTGATCGCCTATGCGCTTCACAGGAGATCCCGCCCCAACCATTAGGAGACACGCTCTAGTAGTGCTTGGTCAGGTGGCCCGGCACAGGTGTTTGAGTGACGGCAGCGGCCGAGGATCTGGCAGGGTGGTGATGTCGTCGATCCGGCAGCCTCGCCGAATCGTCGCATTCCGAGTGGCCGATGCCGGAGGCGGCTACGCCGGTGTCGATATTGTTCGTCATGATCTCTGTCCTTTTTCGACGTGTGGTGCATGGAATCTTCCTGCTGAGCCGAACGCGCGGACGGCGTCCGCCGGGGGTGACGCGGCTGCCACGAAGCCGTCCGGTCGCACGAGGTACAGCAGGCCCGGCCTCAGCCTTGTCGAGCCGGTCCCGCCGAACCTATGGAGGGGGAGTCGGAGCTGGTGTGCGGCGTCTTCCGCCCGACCCAGCCCCGTGGTGTCCGCCGCGTAGAGGTGCAGCTGCCACTGCGCCGACCTCAGCGCGTCGAAGTTCCGCCCTGTCCAGAGCAGGCGGCGTCCGACGACGGCGTCCTGTGCAGGCGTGACCCGCGTGGCCGGTGTCCGCTTCGCGCCTCCATCCGGTAATGGGTCCGGATCTGTCCGATGTGGCCGGCGAGCCGACGGCCGATCGGTAGGTGGGGGAGTATGGCGACGCCGAAGGGCAGCGCCGCTCTCGGAACGTACTTCCGCACCAGCCCCGCGAGGGGTGAGCGCGTGGTGATGCCGAGGAACAGGGTGTCCGTGGTCCTCAGGAGGCGCTGTGCCACGGGCCTGCGTTCGATTTCGTAGCGGTCGAGCAGTGCGGCCGGAGCCCGGCCGACGACGACGTCGTGGAGCTTGAAGGCGAGATTGTGGGCGTCCTGCAGTCCGGTGTTCATGCCCTGTGCGCCGACCGGCGAGTGGACGTGCGCGGCGTCGCCCGCGAGGAACACGGACCCCCCGAGCGGAACTGCGCCGCGATCCGATGGTGGACCCTGTAGGTGGAGAACCAGTGGCGGTCCTCGTACGCAACGCCGAAGCCGTCCGCGAGGCGGTGCCGCGCGAAGTCCTCCGTCACCTTGGAGACGTCGTCGTCCGCGGCGATGCCGATGAGGCGCTGCGCGTTCCGTCCCTCGCCATCCCCGCGCATGGGAAAGGCGAGGAGGAATTCGGTGGTGCCCTGGCGGATGTTGACGGAGGCCGGGGCTGGCCCGGATCGCCGACCGATCGGAGGGCGTGTCGACCGGCACAACGACGCCGTCGTCGTGCCGGTCCAGCGCGGTCAGGCGGTGCCGCCACCGAACGGTTCCACCGAGCGCACCGAGGTTGTCGGTGAGGATCCTCTCGTTGGCGCTCTGCTCCAGCATGTACATGGCGGGGTAGGGCGTGATGCCCTGTCCGAGGCCGGTCAGCGGGATGGGCGCGAAGGCTGTGCGGCCGAAGCACTGCCGCATGGATTCAGCCCGCACGGCTTCGGCCAGGACCCGGTCGACAACACCCAGTTGGTCATAGATCTCCATCGATCGCGAGTGGACGCCGAGGGCGCGGGACTCGGACATCGGGCCGTCGTCGCCATCGATGATCGCGCTGCTGACGCCGAGTTCCGCCAGCCAGTTGGCCAGCATCAGGCCCGTGGGGCCTGCGCCGACCACGAGCACGTCGATGTCGTCCTGCCTGGCTGCGCTGTCCATGGCCGGCTCGCTGGAGGGGGGTCAGCGCTCGAGGATGGTACAGACGCAGGCGCGGTTGCCCTCGGTGTCCGCGAGGACGGTGAAGGACGGAGCCTTCGCGTCGTCCACGACGGTGCCCCCGGCGGCGACGGCGGCGGCAATCCGCGCCTCCGCCGCGTCATGCGGCACCCAGAGGTCGATGTGGAAGCGCTGCCGCGGGGTCTGATGGGCCTCCGTGTGCTGGAACCAGAGAAGGGGGACGCGCCCGCCCGGATCCGCGACGTCGTCGCCGTCTGCCACCCCCGCATCGCCGGTCAGTAGGGCCGCCCAGAACGGGCTGATGGCGGCCACGTCGGCTGTGTCGAGGGCGAGTTCCAGGACGGCGGGTGCCGCCGGGTCTGCAGTGATCCCGCGCCCGCGCGCGAGTTCACTGATGAGGCGGGCGAGGTCGACGTCGCGCTCCGTGACGCCGGAGGCATCGTGGCTGAGGAGCTTCACGTCGACATGCGGGTAGGTCAGTACGACGTCGGGATGGTGGTCCGCTTCATTGGCGAGCTCACCGATGGCCGCGACGAGCGCGAGGCCGGTGGTGAAGTCCCGGGTCAGGAAGCGGGCGTGGAGGGCCTGCGCCAGCTTGCGCCAGTCATCGAGGCCGGCGTCGAGGATCTGCTGCGTGCTGAGGATGGTCATGCCGCCAGTATGCCGGTCGGTCGTGTGCTGGTGAAGGGCTGTGGCGTCGATGTGGAGGGAAGGACCGCTCACCCCCCGCGACGGTCCTCCGGCAGGCCGTTCAGGTGGAGCTTGAAACCTACGTGGGACGCCTCGAACCCGAGACGGCTGTAGAAGCGGTGCGCCTGCGTCCGGCGTGCGTCCGAGGTGAGCTGCACCAGGGCAACGCCCCTCCGGCGCCCCTCGTCGACGGCCCACAGGATCATGGCGCGGCCGATCCCGCGGGACCGCAGGCTGTCCGCGACCCTCACGGCCTCGATCTGCAGTCGAGTGGCCCCGCCGCGCGAGAGCCCCGGGAGGAAGGACAGCTGCATCGTTCCGACCACCAGGCCGTCGTCGTCCACCACCATGAGCAGGTGCGCTGAATCGGCGGCGATCGTCCTGAAGGCGTTCAGGTAGGCGGTGCGCCCGCCGGCACCGACCGCCTCGACGTCGGTGCGAAGCGCGTCCGCTGCAAGCAGCGCCACGATAGCGTCAATGTCCTGCTCCGCTGCAGGTCGCAGCACATAGCCGCCCTCGAGGGTGATGTGGTCGGTCTCCATGAAGCGGATTCTGCCACGACACCAGGACGAGATGCCCGGATGGGATGCCCGGTGTGGAATCGCGGCCGCGGATGGGCTCTGTGGAAAGCGCTCATCACCTCGACGAGGAGTGGGGAGGCGAACCGGCACGACGCGTGCTAGCGGCACTCGGCGTCGGATTCAGTGGTGCCGAGGCTCCCGGTCCGACGGGCCGAGCGAATGCTTCGGGCGCCCGAAGAGTGCTGCGTAGAGACCACCGATCGCCGCAGCGGTCACGAGGCTGTAGAGGACCGCCGGCTCCAGGGCGCGACCGGTCTCGGTGTGGGCGGCGACGAGGATCGGCGTCACGATCAGCATGGTGGCGAGGAACCAGAGGGTCCGGCTGTGGATGAATTGCATATTTCCTCCTTTCACTGAACCAGCGTAGGTCGGGCGGTTCACGACGCGCGTCATCCCTGAGTAGGAACGGCGGCGGGCGGGACTCGTCCGCAGGGATGGCTGGCTGTCGGCAATCGGTCGATCTACCGGTCGCGCAGCCGGACCTGGAGGAACTCGATGAGGACGATCGTCCCTCCAGGCGCTGCAGCGACGGAGGAGGGGTGCCGCCTGGCACCCCTCCTCCACCCCTCACGCCGTCGCTCACGTCAGGTCAGGTCGCGAGTCTTCGCGAACCGTTCGATCGCCTTCTGCGTGGACCGGTTCGTCAGCACCTGGATTGTCGTGCTGACGGCGCCGGAGATGACGGCGAACACCAGGGCCGAACGGAGCGTGTTCTCCAGCCCGTCCTTGCTCTTCGGAGGCGCCTCACCCGTGATCCT
>JAABUN010004443.1_pt1 | contig 19131 bp, 15 predicted proteins | sample 5559311 | NCBI WGS metagenome assembly JAABUN01 (sample SAMN10711877, study PRJNA513370) | rock metagenome | isolation source: Antarctica rocks | place: Antarctica: Victoria Land, Siegfried Peak sud | reverse complement strand
TCCGGGTTCCGGTCCTGCACGGTGGCCTTGTCCTTCGTGGCGGTGCTCAGCGCTCGAGGATGGTGCAGACGCAGGCCCGATTGCCCTCCGCGTCGGCCAGCACTGTGAAGGACGGCGCTTCGGCGTCGTCGACCACGGTGCCTCCGGCAGCGACAGCGGCCGCAATCCGGGCTTCTGCGGCGTCGTGCGGTACCCACAGATCAAGATGGAAGCGCTGCCTCGGTGTCTTGTGCGCCTCCGTGTGCTGGAACCACAGGAGCGGTGCACGCCCGGTGGGATCAACGACGTCGTCCCCGTGTACCGCGCTCGCGTCGCCGGTGAGCAGGGCGGCCCAGAAGGGCCCGACGGCGGCGACGTCTGCGGTGTCGAGGCCGAATTCGACGACGGCGGGCGCCGCGGGATCGGCGGTGATGCCGCGCTCGCGGGCAACCTCGCTGATGCGCCGTGCGAGGTCGACGTCCCGTTTCGTGACGCCGGACGCGTCGTGGCTGAAAAGCTTCACGTCCACGAGCGGGTAGGTCAGCACGATGTCCGGGTGGTGGTCGACTTTCTCGGCGAGCTCACCGATGGCGGAAACCAGGGCCAGCCCCGTGGTGAAGTCGCGGGTCAGGAACCGCGCATGGATGGCCTGAGCGAGCTTCCGCCAATCGCCCAGGCCGGCGTCCAGGATCTGCTGCGTGCTGAGGTTCGTCATGTGGCCAGTATGTCGGGCTCCCGCGCGCATGAGAAGGCCCCTCTGGACCCCGGGGCGGGCGTCAGTGCGATACTGCCGTGATGATCAGGAACCAGAGGAAGCCAGGCCGGAGTGCCCGCGCGGCCCGTCTGGCCGGCAGGATGAGCCAGAGGCTGCGCGCTGCGATGATCACTTCGCAACTTCTTCTCGCGGGCAAGGCAGCCCTCGCTGCGGGGCTCGCCTGGACAATCGCGTTCGCCATCCCCGGCGAGGCCTCCCAGTACCCCTACTACGCGCCGCTCGGCGCGTTGCTCGCGATGTACCCGACGGTGGCGGGAACCCTGAGAAATGGGTTGCAGACCGTCGCCGGCCTCACCATCGGGATCGTGCTCGCCTATGTCGCGGTGTGGGCCGGGGATCCGAACGCGGTCACCATCGCCTTCGTCGTCGGGGCAGGCGTACTGCTCGCGGGCACCCTGAAGCGGACGGCCGGCGGAGGGTCCGGCATCGCATCCGCGGGCCTTTTCGTCCTGGTGATCGGCAACGAGAATCTCGGCTACTCTTTCGGGTACTTCGTGCAGACGGTGGTCGGTGTCGGGGTCGGTCTCGCTGTCAGCGCGCTCATCCTGCCACCGTTGAACCTGAACGACGCGGTGGGGCAGATGAGCCAACTGCGCCGCACGGCCGCCCTGCAGATTCAGGAGATGGGGGAAGCGCTCGAGGGGAACTGGGCAGCGGATGACCCGCGGTGGGCTCAGCGCAGGGACGCGCTCACGGAATCGGTGCGGGTTGCCCGCGCGGCGCTGCAGTTCGCGGACGAGAGCCGAAAGGGCAACGTGCGACGACGATTTCATCCGCGCGATGTGCACCAGGACTACCGGCACATCGAGGCGCTCGAGGCTGTCGCGTCGCACACGCTGAACATCACCAACCTGCTGCAAGATTCGCTGCACGGGACAGCCCAGGAGCACCCGCTGCCCGGCGCGGTCCGGGCACCGATGCAGGAAACGTTCACCACCGTCGGCAAGGTTCTTGACCTCTGGACGGTCGAGGAGAGCGATCCCGAAGTCCTCGCACACGCCCAAAGGTCTCTGCAGCTGCTCCAGAGAAAGTCATACGAAGCCGCGCTACGGGCGGTTTCGTTCGGAGCGCCAGTGGCCATCGCGATGAGCCTGCACCGCATACTTCGAGCCGTCGGCCCGGAGCAACGCGCGGCAGGCAAGGAGTAGGTGTCACCAGGCATACGACGGGGGCGCTTCCGGCTGGAAACGCCCCCTGGTCAACCGTCGCTCAGGTCAAGCCGCGGGTCTTGGCGAAACGCTCGATCGTCTTCTGGGTGGAGCGGTTGGTGAGCACCTGGATGGTGGTGCTCACAACGCCGGAGATGAGGGCGAACACGAGGGCCGAGCGCAGCGTGTTCTCCAGGCCGTCCTTGCTCTTCGGCGGCGCCTCACCCGTGATCTTCTGCCACAGCAGGTCGACGAGCTTGGTCCCGACGAAGCCGGCGCCGACGCTCATGCCCGCCCCGAGCAATTTGAACAGTACGTTCATGGTTTCTCCTTCTGGTCCGATAGTCCTGCGCCTAGCCTAGTCGCGGGGCCCGGTGGTCCGCGGCACCTCAGGCGTCGTTCTGAAGCGGCTTCGACCGGTGAGCTTCCATGCGAGTAACTTCGATGTCCGAGAATACGCGTCCCATCAAGGTAATCACTTCTGCCAGGGCAATTGCTTCGAGAGAGGATCCAAGTCTTCTACGCGGCGTTGCATTTCGGTATGAACCTCGCCGTCGGACCGGGCGCCGGCCGCCCATACTTCAGCTAGGTCGACGATTCTGTCTCCCGTGCGGTCGGAATTGACGCGCCACACGATGCGCCAGTCGGGCCCAGGTCTTGTAGTGACCGCGCCATGCTGGCGCTGAAGCACATGCGAAAGCCACACCAGTATTCTGGATATCAGAAGAAACCTCCGAGATCACACCACGGTTACGACCGAGCGGCACGCACGTTCGGCGACAGGATGGACGCCAGGAGACCGTCTGCACGAAGGCCCTCGACTACCTGCGGAGCGAATGGCTGATCGAGCGCTGCTGCGAGTGACTCTTCGAGCAGCTCGGCGATGACGACCCGTCGGCCCGTTGACGCGCTGCTAACCGCGGCCTCGACCATCGCGAAGCTCAGGATGTTCCCACGGACCTCCCCGGCTGGCAGGGCGCCGCTTCGGAGTGCTGCGACGAACTCTGCCAGCGCGCCGAGAATTCCTTCGCCCGCGGGGTCGGCGCGAGGAATTTCCCGGGGTGCTGGTTCGGCAACGGGGGAATTGTCGCCGTCCCAAACCACGGTGCCGTGCTCACCGCTGAGCCGCCAGTGACCGTTCCACGAGGTTTCCAGCCCGCGGCTACACCAGTTTCCGGTGAACACGAATCGGGATCCGCCGGTCATCTCGAAGATCGCCGTCGCACCTGAAGCTCCGCGATACCAGCTCCACGGCGGGTTGTATTCCTCGCATACGACGGAAACCGGCTCGGCTCCCAGGAGCAGCCGCGCCAGATCGAACTGGTGGATGGCCATGTCGACCAACAGGGGGTGCGGCATCGCGTCCCGGAAGCCGCCGAATCTGGGGGCTTTGAAGAAGTCGACGGTGCAGATCCCCAGGGAGCCCAGGTGAGCGGAGAGGGTACGGGTCTCCGCGACATGCCTGTTGTATCTTCTCGATTGGCTGACCATGAACAGCTGACCCGACAGCTCCGAGGTCGCCGCAAGCGCGAGACTCTCCTCGAGCGTCGCGGCGACCGGCTTCTCGCCGAGGACCGGAAGTCCGGCGAGCAGGGCTTCCGTGGTGACGGGGTGGTGCGCCTCGGGGACGGTCACGTTGATCACGGCACGGGCGCCGGTCGTCTTGGCCAACGCCGCTGTCCTCGTTCCGGTTGCCAGTCGCGGGCGGCCGACGGCGGTCGCGGCGGCGCGTGCGACGTCCTCGTCGAGGTCGACGACGCCGCGGAGTTCGACCAGGGGCGACTCCTCCGCCGCTGCGATCCACGCAGAACCCATTCCACCGGCGCCGACCACGATGACGGGTATCGGCTGATCACCCGTGATGCGCTCGACCAGGGGGCTCACTGCGATCCCTCGAAGCTGCGCCCGTTGAAGAATTCGCCGTCGGAGTATTCGCCCAGCTCCGGTAGCACCCGCCGGGTGTTCTGCGGTACCGCCCACCGGACAGCGTTCGAGATCACCCGCTGTATGTCCTCGTGGTGATAGACCGAGTACTCCTGGTCGCCGGGGCTGAAGAAGAAGATCTTGCCGAATCCGCGACTGAAGGTGCAGCCGCTACGGAAGACCTCCCCGCCGCTGAAGGAACTGATGAAGACGAGTTCATCCGGGGCGGGGATATCGAACAGCTCCCCGTACATCTCCTGCTCCTCGATGACCAGCGGGTGCGGGACTCCTTCGGCGATGGGATGGGTGGGTTCGACCGTCCAGACCAGCTCCCGGTCGGTGCCACCTCGCCATCGGAGGGTGCAGGTGGTCCCCATCAGCTTCTGGAAGATCTTGGACCAGTGTCCGGAATGCAGCACCAGCAGGCCCATACCGGACAGGACGTGTCGATGTACACGGTCGACGACGTCGTCGCTGACCTCGTGATGCGCCATGTGGCCCCACCAGGTGAGCACATCAGTAGCAGCAAGGGTTTCTTCGCTCAGCCCATGCTCGTCATCCGATAGAACCGCTGTCCTGACCATCACGTCGTCGCCGAGGTTGCCGACGATTCCGTCGCGGATGGCGCCGTGAATACCCGACGGGTATCGATCAGCGATCCGCGCGTCCGTCTCCTCATGGCGGTTCTCGTTCCACACCGTGACCCTGACGGGCTTGGCTTCCTGTGCCACGACGGCACCTCCGAATCGTAGGTTGATGATTGTGTCCGCTATGCGGACGGGCCTGCCAGTTCGCCTGAGCCGCGGGCCACCAAACGAGTGGGTATGTCGATGTGCAGCGGTTTACCCACGGGGTCCTTGAGCCGGGCAACCGCTCGTCGAGCCGCTTCCCGGCCCAGCTCGGACGCGTCGTAGGCGACGACACTGATGTCGGTCAGGTCCGCAAGCTCGAAGTCGTCGAAGCCGATGAAGGCGATGTCCTTCAGATGCGAGCGGAGCGTGTGGATCACGGTGGAACTGACTTTGTTGTTCGCGGCGATCAGTGCTGTCGGCGGCTCATCCTGCGCCAGCAGGTCACGCACGGCGTCCTCGACGGAGGCCCCGACCTCGAGCAGCCGTTCCCAGCGCGAGGTCTGAATCACGCCGACCTCCTGCAGCGCGTCACGATACCCGTACAGGCGCTGCTGATGGGGATACAGGGTCGCAGGGCTGCAAATGAACGCTATGCGGCGGTGCCCCGCTCCGGTGAGAGATCTGACGGCGGCCCGCATGCCTGCGCGATTGTCGAGCACCACCGAATCGGCGATGAGGTTGGTCGCAGGTCGATCGACGCAGATCACCGGCGTCCCGAGTTGCCGCTCCCCCTCGAGATACGACTGGTCGAGTGCGATGGGAACCATGATCAGGGCGCGGACCCTCTGGCGCAGCAGTGTCTCGACGACCCGTTCCTCGCTCCCGGGGTCATCGTCGGTGGATGCGAGGATCATCATCAGCCCATGCTGCGCGAGCTCGCGCTCGATTCCCGCTGCGACCAATGCATAGAACGGATTCGTCAGGTCGCCGATGACGAAGGCGACGATATTCGTGGTGCTTCCATGGCGCAGGCTGCTCGCGAGGTGATTCGGACGAAAACGCAACGTTCTGGCAGCGGTCAGAACACGCTCCCGCGTCGATGCCGCGACCTTGGCGTCGTCGAGCATGACCCGCGACACAGTCTTGGGACTTACCCCTGCCAGGCGGCCGACATCGGCAAGGGTGGCCCGCTGCTGCGTTCCGGCAGTAAATGAAGTGCTCGTCGGGGCAACAGTCTGAGTCGCCTCCGGCTGGACTGTGCTCCCGGTCACAGACTGGGTCATGACGACGACGCTAGCACAGCCCATAATGTCCGCGCTGACATCATGTATCCAGCTGCCTGCATGGACGGGCAGCAACGGCCGACGGTGAGCTTGCTGAGGCGGGCTGTAGCGCCTAATGGCTCTATTCGCAAAGTATGCGGAATCGTAATGTCAGCGCTGTCATCCGGTCTTGACGCCCGCCTTTTCCCGGCAGTAGGGTCAACGGCAGGCTTCGACGATGTATGACGTGCATCACTCATAGTGGGGCCCAGACAATTGGAGACTCGAGATGGCAAAGAAGCACATCGCTGGCATAGCTGCTGCAGCGCTCCTCCTTGCGGGCTGTTCCGGAGGCGGCGACGATCCTGCCGCTGATTCGGGCGAACCCTCTGGAGAAATTACCGTCCTGACTAACCGGACGGATCTGGTGGACACGGAATTCCAGGACTACAAGACCGAGTTCGAGGAGGCGTATCCGGACGTGACCGTCAGCTTCGAGGCGATCACCGACTACGAGGGGGAGGTCACGACACGGCTGAGTACGGGCGATTACGGCGATGTCCTTGCAATACCCGCATCGGTGACATTCGACCAGTTGCCTCAGTTCTTCGAACCACTCGGGACAGTGGACGAGTTGAAGGCGGACTACAGGTACGTCGACAAGGCTGCCTATGACGGGCAGGCCTACGGCATGGCAACTTTCGGTAACGCCAACGGGTTCCTCTACAACAAGACGGTCTGGGAGGAAGCCGGCGTCACGGAGACGCCGACAACTCCGGAGGAGTTCCTCGACGCGCTCCGTGCGATCAACGAGAACACCGACGCGATCCCCTACTACACCAACTACGCCGATGGATGGCCGCTGGGGCAGTGGCAGGGCGACCGCGGCATCTCGGGCGACCCTGAGACCGTCAACGAGATGAACACCATCGACGACCCCTGGAGTGAGGGCAACGAGCAGTACGTGGTCGACGGCCTGCTGTTCGACATCGTCGCGGAGGGCCTCAGCGAGGACGATCCCCTGACCACCGAGTGGGAAGGCTCCAAGGGCATGACCGCCACCGGTAAAATTGCCACGATGGCGCTGGGCTCGTGGGCCATCTCGCAGTTCCAGGAAGCGGCCGAGACTGCAGGGGTGGATCCTGCGACCATCGGCTACATGCCCTTCCCCTACCAGGAGGACGGCACCTTCTACTCGCAGACCGGCGGCGACTTCTCGAACGCGATCAACGTCAACTCCGAGAACAAGGCTGCGGCCCGGGCGTGGGTGGACTGGTTCGCGAACGAGTCCGGCTTCGCCGAGAGCCAGGGTGCAATTCCGCCCCAGGTGGACAGTGAACTGCCCGAGACACTGGCCGAGTTCGACGAGTTGGACGTGGAACTGATCGAACTCATGCCAGCCCCCACCGAAAGTGCAACCCTGCATTCGGACATCTACAACGAGGCGGAGATAGACCTCTTCGGCCAGGTGTACCGTCAGTCGATGGTCGACACCGCACGCGGCGCTGCCGATGGCAGCAAGGAGTCGTTCTTCGAGGACCTGAACACGCGCTGGGCCGAGGCGCGGGCCGAGGTCACGAGCTAGTCACTCACAACCGTGGTGGGGGCAGGACGGAAGCGTGTTCCTGTCCCCACCGCGCCGGCATGCACTTCTCCTTCCGCTCCACCCACAAAGGATCTGGCGATCATGACCCAGCTGACAGGGACCAGCGGTGGCGTTCCCCCTACTGTCACCAAGCCGCTCGAGCAGAAGGCAGCCCTGCGCTCGCGGCCCCCGAAGAAGAACCGAAGGCTCACCCCGTACCTGTTCCTGATCGCGCCATTGGCGTTGCTGCTCACCTTCACCTTCATACCAGCGGCGAACCTCATCTGGTACAGCTTCACCGACTGGGACGGCGTCGATCTCGATAAGGACTTCGTCGGGGCCGAGAACTACATCGAGATCTTCACCGAGCCCGAGGTCTTCCGGGTCTTCTTCGTCAGCCTGTACTACATCGGGGCGTCCATCATCCAGATGGCCATCGCGCTCTATTTCGCGACCATTCTGAGTTTCAATACGCGCTTCCGCAATTTCTTCAAGGGCATCCTCTTCTTCCCCTACCTGATCAACGGCGTCGCGATCGGCCTCGTGTTCCTATACCTCTACCAGCCTGACGGCACCCTCGACAGCCTGCTGAGGGCAGTAGGCTTGGAATCGGCGACCACCGCCTGGCTGGGCAACCCCGATGCCGTCAATCTCTCCCTGGCCGCTACGTCCGTGTGGCGCTACACCGGACTCAACTTCGTCCTTTTCCTCGGTGCCATCCAGTCGATACCCACTCAGCTGTATGAAGCGGCAGATCTCGACGGAGCCAGCAAGTGGCAGCAGTTCCGCTTCATCATCGCTCCCGGAATCAAGCGCATCATCAGCCTTTCCTTCATCCTCGCGATCTCGGGAAGCCTCGCGGTCTTCGAAATTCCGTTCATCATGACGGGCGGCGCCAATGGAAGTTCGACGTTCGTCATCGAAACCATTCAGCGAGCCTTCCGCTTCCGGCAGGTCGGTTTCGCCTCGGCGATGGCCGTGGTCCTGCTCCTCATCGTGCTGGTCGTGACCTTCATCCAGCGCAAACTCGTTCCCGACGACGAAGTAAACCTGACATGAGCGCGAGCACCCGAACTCCCCTGCCCGCTCGCCCCTCTGACGCTCAGCGGTATCCGGCAACCCGTCACCTCAGGATGCGCTCCGTCCTTGCCTCGACCTTCAAGTATGGCTCGCTCGTCCTCGCCACCGTCGTCGTTCTTCTTCCCCTCGTGGCGGTGTTCACGACGTCGTTCAAGACGCGCGAGGAGTACCTTACGACAGGTCCCCTGGAACCGCCGTCGAACTGGTTGAACTTCGAGAACTACGTGATCGCCTTCGACCAGGGCAACATGCTGCTGGGATTCCTGAATACCAGCCTGGTGCTCGTCATCTCGCTCGCGGGCACGGTGCTGATCGGCTCGATGACGGCCTACGCAATTGACCGCTTCGACTTCAAGCTCAAGAAGGTCGTGATCGGCCTCTTCCTGATCGCGACCCTGGTGCCGGGCGTGACGACGCAGGTGGCGACTTTCCAGATCGTCGTCGGATTGAACCTGTATGACACCTACGCCGCGCCGATCGCCCTGTTCCTCGGCACGGACATCATCTCCATCTACATCTTCGTGCAGTTCATGCAGTCCATCCCCAAGGACGTCGATGAAGCCGCGATGCTCGACGGCGCCAACAGGTTCACCATCTACTGGCGGGTCATCCTGCCGCTCCTCAAGCCTGCCATCGCCACGGTGGTCATCATCAAGGGCATAGCCATCTACAACGAGTTCTACATCCCCTTCCTCTATCTCCCGTCCAACGAGCTTTCGATGATCTCCACCGCTCTCTTCCGATTCACCGGGCCGTTCGGTTCCCGGTGGGAGGTCATCTCCGCGGGAACGCTGATCGTCATCCTCCCGACCCTCATCGTCTTCGTCTTCCTGCAGCGATTCATCTACAGCGGTCTCACCCAAGGAGCAACCAAGTGACAGTCCTCGCCACCGACCCCGGCCGCCTCGCACAGGACGAAGTGCTGCTGCACGGCAACTGGTCGGTGGAGGTGATAGCTGGGCCGGCACCGGTCTCCATCGCGGGCCAGGTCATTCCCGCTACTGTTCCCGGGAGTATCCATACCGACCTGCTGGCAACCGGTCTGATCCCGGATCCCTACCTCGACGACAACGAGAAGCTCCTCAGCTGGATCGGGCTGTGTGACTGGCGATACACCACGCGCTTCGCCTGGTCCGGCAGTGCGGGCGGACGGACAGACCTGGTCTTCGAGGGACTGGACACCATAGCCAGCATCCACGTCAATGGAATTGCTCTGGCCGAGACGCAGAACATGCACCGTACCTACCGGTTCGAGGCGACACCCCACCTGGTCGACGGCGACAACGAACTGACCGTCACGTTCGCGTCGCCGGTCAGGTATGCGGACAAGGCCAGCCTCGACCAAGGGTATCGTCCCCACGTCAACCATCACCCCTATAACGCCATCCGCAAGATGGCCTGCAATTTCGGGTGGGATTGGGGGCCCGATGTCGCCACGGTCGGCATGTGGCGGTCGGTTCGCCTCCAGCGCTGGGACGTGGCACGGCTCGCTGCAGTCAGGCCGCACGCAACGGTGGAGGCCGGACGGGGAATCCTCCGCCTCGACGTCCTTCTCGAGCGGCGCGAGGACACAGCGTGCACGGCGCAGATAACCATCGCCGGCCAGACGAGATCAGTGGAACTCCCGGCGGGAGGCACGACGGCGGTCGTGGACCTGGTGATCGACGACGTCGACCTCTGGTGGCCGCGGGGTCACGGAGCGCAGCCTCTCTACCCGGTCGCCGTCGCACTGCTCTCGGTAGGCCAGGTCCTCGACGCCTGGACCAGCCGGATCGGTTTCCGGTCGGTAGCGATCGATGTCGAACCGGACGAGCATGGCACCCCTTTCACCCTCGTCATCAACGGCCGACCCATTTTCATTCGTGGAGCGAACTGGATCCCGGACGATGCCTTCGTTCACCGGGTGGACCGCGCCCGTTACGCCGCACGGCTCGATCAGGCGGAGCAGGCCAACATCAATCTCCTGAGAGTCTGGGGTGGCGGGATCTTCGAGGACGACGCCTTCTACGACCTGTGTGACGAACGAGGGATCCTCACCTGGCAGGACTTCCTCTTCGCGTGCGCTGCGTACTCCGAAGAGGAGCCGATGCGGTCCGAGGTCGAGGCAGAAGTCCGCGATAACATCCTCAGGCTCCTTCCCCACGCCAGCCTCATCCTGTGGAACGGAAGCAACGAGAACGTCTGGGGGCATGAGGAATGGGGCTGGGCGAAACGGCTCCGCGGGCGTAGCTGGGGGAAGGGTTACTACGACGAACTGCTGCCGGGACTTGTCGCGGAGCTGGACCCGGGACGTCCCTACACACCGAGCAGCCCGTTCTCGCCGGATGCAGCGCACTACCCGAACGACCCGGAGCATGGCTCGGTCCACCTGTGGGACCTCTGGAACCAGCGCGACTACCCCGCGTACCGCTCGTACAGGCCCAGGTTCGTCGGCGAGTTCGGGTGGCAGGGACCCCCGACGTGGGCGACGCTCCGGCGGTCCATCGGCGATTCCCCGCTGACCCCGGAGTCACCCGGGATGCTGGTGCACCAGAAAGCCATGGAGGGGAACACGAAGCTGATCGATGGCCTCGTCGATCACCTGCCCCTTCCCGACGAGATCGAGGACTGGCACTGGGCCATGTCCCTGAACCAGGCCCTCGCGGTACAGGTGGGGATCGAGCACTTCCGCTCGCTCAGCCCGCTCTGCATGGGAAGTATCGTCTGGCAACTGAACGATTGCTGGCCTGTCACCTCGTGGGCAGCCATCGACGGCGACGGCCGTGCCAAGCCGCTGCTCCATTCGATCGCGCACGCCTACGCCGACCGGCTGGTGACCGTGCAGCCTCGCGACGAGGGGTTGGTGGTGTGCATCGTCAACGACACCGACACCCAGTGGCGCGAGGACGTGGTCCTTCGGCGGCTGTCCTTCGCCGGGGTCGAGCTGGGGACGGTCACGTTGCCACTGCAGCTCGGGGCACGGCAGACGGCCACCCTTCGGGTGCCGGAACAGGTGGCGCACGTGACGGACCCCGCGAAGGAGTTCCTCAGTGCGACCGTCGGAGACGAACGCGGCCTGTGGTTCTTCGCGGAGTACCGTGACTCTCTCCTCGAACCGCCCGCTCTGTCCGTAGCACTCGAGCCCACCGATACCGGATATTCCGTCACGGTCACGGCATCGAATCTTGTCAGGGACCTCGCGCTCCTCGTCGACAAACTCGATCGGGACGCACGGGTCGATGACCAGCTCATCACCCTCCTGCCGGGTGAGAGTACGGTTTTCACCGTGAGTACGGACGTGCACCTCATCGAGGAACAGGTGTCAGCTCCACAGGTTCTTCGCTCGGCCAATCAACTGCTGTCCCACCGGGATCAGGCATGAAGGGGCCGGGGCAATTTCCCGAGACTCCGATCGCCGGGATGACCTGGGGCTGGACCGGCACGCGAGGCAGCTGGAACACGCCTGCGGCAGCCGAGTCCATGGACCTTCTGGACGGGCACAATGTCACCTGGCTCGCGTTGTCCTTCGCCGCGCTCCAGCAGACCGCCCAGTCCACCGAGATCGACTTCGAGTCAGCGACGGTGAGTGACGACGAGGTCAGATGGGCGATCCGCAGCGCCAAGGATCGAGGCTACAAGGTGGTGCTCAAGCCCGTGGTCAACTGCGCCGACGGAACCTGGCGCGCCTTCATAGGCTTCTTCGACCAGGACACGCCGGGGGAGCCGAGCTGGGCGGAGTGGTTCGCGGCCTACACCCGCTTCATCCTGCACTACGCGCGCATCGCGGAGGAGGAGGGCTGCGAGATGCTGTGCATCGGCTGCGAGATGGTGCAGTCGGACAAGCGGGCGGACCAGTGGCGCGCGTTGGTGGCCGAGGTCCGCGCCGTCTACACCGGGCTGGTCACCTACAACTGCGACAAGTACCAGGAGGATCGGGTCCAGTGGTGGGATGCCGTGGACGTCATCTCATCCAGCGGCTACTACCCCCTCGGCACGTGGAACGACCACCTCGACCGTATTGGCCGCGTCGTCGAGCGGGAGCAGCTCCCCTTCTTCTTCATGGAGGCAGGGTGCCCCAGCCGCACGGGGTCGGCGGCCAGACCGAACGACTGGGCCCTGCCGGGCAGCCCGTCGGAGGCGGAGCAGGTCAGGTGGTACGAGGACATGTTCCGTGCCTGTGCCTCCCGGCCCTGGGTGCGCGGATTCATGCTCTGGGACTGGCCGGCGACGCTGTATGCAGCATCCGACGCCGCGGGCAACGACGACTACTGCATGTATGCGAAGAACGCCGCCGGCACGGTGCGCGAGGGCTTCGCCCAGCTCCTGGACCGCTCGTACGTGCTGCATGCCGCGTCGTCGTCCGGTGCGACGGCGCCGCTCAGGTCGGGCGTCGAAGCGTCGGAACCGACCGCGTGAGATCCCTCGCACTCGCCGTCGACTTCGGCGGTACGAAAGTTGACGCAGCGCTCGTGGATGATGGGGGCGCGGTGCTGCCCGACAGCCGGTTCAGGGCGACAACCGGTCCCTCGAAGTCATCGGCTGAACTGCGGTCGGCGGTGCAGTCGGTGGTCACCCGTGCCCTCGGTGCACGATCAGCCCCGCAGCGCCTCATCGGAATCGGAATAGGTAGCGCCGGACCCATCGGCCTGGACCGGGGACTGGTGAGCCCGGTCAATCTGCCTGTATGGCGCGAGTTCCCGCTGCGGGCAACCGTAGAGGACGCGGCCCGGGAAGCCGGGTTCGCATCACCGGCGGTCCTGCGCCTCGACGGCCTGTGCATCACCGTCGCCGAAGCCTGCTACGGTGCTGCGAGGGGCTACGCCTCCGTTCTGGGCATGGTGGTGTCCACGGGCGTCGGCGGGGGCCTCATCACGGACGGTCAGCTCGTGTCCGGGCGCTCCGGAAATGCTGGTCATATCGGCCAGATCGAGGTGCCGGGCTTCACCGGGCCGGGGGAGGACTGCACGCTCGAAGCCATCGCCTCGGGTCCACGCACCGTCGCCTGGGCCAATGATCAGGGCTGGGCGGGGACGACCGGCCACGACGTCGCGCGTGCCCACGCAGAGGGCCATCCGATTGCCCGCCGGGCGGTGCAGCGCAGTGCGGCGGCCGTCGGGCGAGCCATCGCATCTGTCACGACCCTGCTCGATCTCGACTGCGTGGTGATCGGCGGAGGCTTCGCCCAGGTGACCGTCGACTATATCGACCAGGTACGCGACGCAGCACGGAACTACGCTTCGCTGGGTTACGCGGCCGACGTACAGCTGCATCCGGCCGGGCTGGGATCCGACGGTCCGCTGGTGGGAGCGGCGGCACTGGTACATGGTGGCCCAGTGGACGCTGCCCGTGCCGAATCCGCACTGGCGCGCCCTGCCGCGACTGTATAACCTCCGCATAACCTCCATCAGCCCGTCCGTCCCGCTCCCGGGTGCTCTTGGCTACGCTGTGTCTGACGACATGTCGATCGACAGGTAAGTGGGCGCACGCGCCCGGCAGGAGCGCCAGGTGAAGAGCAGATCCCCCGTGAGGCCCAGCAGCCAGACCAGGAGCCTCGTCTTCGATGCCATCCGTGCTGCAGGTCCGATCAGCCGGGTCGAGCTCGCTGCCAAGTGCGCGCTGACCGAGGCGACGATCTCGAACGTGGTGCGCATCATGCTGCTCGACGGACTGGTCGTGGAGACGGGTTTCAGCGGATCGACCGGCGGCAAACGCCGGACGTTGCTCGAAGTCAACAGCGCGGCCAGGTTCGCCGTCGGGGTCTCGCTCGATCGCGAGGACATCACGCTGGTCGTCTCCGATCTCTCCGGGCGGATGCTGGGCACGTCGAAGGAGGTCGGGACGGGCGATACCTACCCAGGAATAGTGGTCAAGGCCGTGGCGGGGGCGATCAGCGATCTGCTGCGGGACAACGACGTCGACCGATCGGCCGTCGTCGGGATCGGAGTCGCAAGCCCCGGTCCACTGGATACGAGGCGGGGCGTACTGCGTGGCCAGCGGCCCTCCTCCGCCTGGCGCGACTATCCGCTGGAAGAACGGCTCGAGGACCTCACGGGGTTGCGGGTGGTCCTGGACAATGACGCCACCTGCGCCGCACTGGGAGAATTCTGGACCAACCGGAGCGTCAGCACGGCACCTGTGTCAGCGACGGTGTACATGGCCGACGGCATAGGCTGCGGCATACTCATCGACGGCCGGATCTTCCACGGAACATCGTCGAATGCCGGGGAACTGGGTCATATCTCCCTCGATACCGCGGGTCCGGTGTGCCAGTGCGGTAGCCGCGGCTGCGTTGAGATGTATGCTTCGCCGGGAGCTGTCGCAGCCGCCGCGCTCGCGGATCCGCACCTCGTCGCAGAGCTGGCGCTGACACCCAAGGTTGCGTCGAGCAGGGACAACTACTCGCGGATCGCCCATGCCGCTGTCAACGGGAACAGGCGGGCCGAGGCGTTGGTATCGGCGGCAGCCGTCTCTCTGGCGGAGGGCCTGATCACACTCACGAATATCCTCGACCTCGATCGCGTGACACTCTCCGGACCGGGGTTCTCCGTGGCAGGACCGATTTTCACTCGTGTGATCGGCGAGCGGCTGACGGCGGGAATCTTCATGCGCGAGATCCACCCCGTCCAAACCCTGCTCTCCAGTATCGGCGAGGAGTCGGCGGCCGTCGGCGCTGCCGCGATGGCGCTCCAGCACGAAGTGACACCTCACCTCGCCGTCAGTAGTCGGCGTCCCTCGGCGCTGGCGTAAACGCACGCTTCACGACCTAACGGGAGCGGAGACGGGTCTTTCTTAATTTTACTAAGTTGGATAGACTGAGTGTGACGCCGGTCAACCCACGGTCGGACGCCGGGAAGCAACAGCCCCCTCATCACTGTTCAACGGAGAACTCATGCGTCTATCCACGTTCATTCCCCAACGCGCGGCCGGGGTGGGCTTCCTTGCCGCTCTCGCCGTCGTCGTCTCATCCGCCGGACCGCTGACTGCGGCACCCGCCGTGCCGGGAGCGCCGGTCATCGACATCGTCGACACCGACGCGACGAGCGAGACCAACTCGCTGTACCAGTACCTCCTGGATCAGCAGGGTCAGGGCATCCTGTTCGGACATCAGCACACGACGGATAACGGCATCACCTTCTCGACGGCGAACGGCACCAACTCCGATGTGTTGGCGGGAACCGGTGAGTACCCGGCCGTCTTCGGCTGGGACACCCTCATTCTCGAAGGTTTGGAAAGCCCGGGCAGCGGATCCCTCGCCAACGGCGAAGCGAACGCGCGGGTATGGGCTGACGGCATGATCAACGCCCACAATCTTGGTGGGATCAACACCATCAGCGCGCATATGAAGAACTTCGTCTCCGACAGGAACTTCAACGACACCTCCGGCCGCGTGGTGAGCCAGATCCTGCCCGGCGGACCGAACAACGCGGAATTCAATGAGTACCTGGACCTCATAGCCCTCACCGCTGACCTGACGGTCGATGCGGAGGGCAAGCAAATACCGCTCATCTTCAGGCCGTTCCACGAGAACACCGGATCCTGGTTCTGGTGGGGTGCCGCCCATGCAACCACCGGCGAGTTCAAGGAGATCTTCCGGTACACGGTGGAGTATCTCCGGGACACGAAGGGGGTCTCCAACCTGTTGTACGCTTTTTCGCCGAACGGTGGATTCGCAGGTGACCAGGAACGCTACCTCGCGACCTATCCGGGGGATGACTGGGTGGATGTCCTCGGATATGACGCCTACGACTACGACAATTCGCTGGCCACCTCGGACACGTACATCGAGTCCGTCCGGGTGGATCTCGGCATGGTCACCGATCTTGCTGCCGAGCGTGGAAAGATTCCGGCCTTCACCGAATTCGGACGCAATGGTGAACGCACCATCAAGCCGACCGGCAACAAGAGCCTCACCTTCTACACCGATCTTCTGACGGCGATCAAGGAGGATCCGAAGGCACAGCGCATCACGTACATGCAGACGTGGTCCAATTGGGGCCTCGATCAGTTCTACGTGCCCTATCCCGCCTACGGCACCAACGCCGAGCACGAGATGTACAGCGATTTCCTGGCGTTCTTCAACGACCCGTTCACCGTCTTCTCCGCAGGCGTCGAAGGCGCATACTCGCGTGCGGCGAATGCCGAGCCCGCGGAGCCGACCCTGCGGATCGTCAGTCCGGCGGAGGGAGTGAGAGTGACAAGCCCGACCGCCAGGGTGCGTGTCAAGGCGACCGCCGAGGAGCCGGAGAGTCTCTACTTCACGGCAGGGGACTCGGAAGAGCGGGTAGGTCTCACCCGTGATCCTGATGGCTACTACTCCGCCGACTGGGTCATCGGCGAGGAGAACCTCACCAACAAGGCTGTGACGCTCTCTGTCGTCGCTGATTACGGGGACGAGTTCCGCACCGCAGAAAGCACAGTCATCCTCGGCGAGCCGGCCGAACTGCCGCTCGGCGTCGTTGATGACTTCGAGACGTACAGCGACGATGCGGCGCTGCGCTCCGCGTATGCCTACAACAACGCGACGGCCTCGGACCTCTCACTGACGGATGCCGTGAGCGGATCGGGCACCTACGGAGCGGAGTTCGCCTACGATTTCACGGCTCGCACCTATGGGGGATTCGGCAAGGTGTTCCCGACGGCGCAGGACTGGTCCGGGTTCAACCAGATCAACGCCTGGCTCGATCCCGACGGCGGCAACCAGAAACTCGTCCTTCAGGTCAACACGTCGAACGGGCAGAGTTTCGAGGCCTACCCGTCTTTGGCCGGCACAGAACCCACGGATCTGGCCATCAACATCGCCGACTTCCGCGCGAAGAGCGACCCGACCAGGGGGCTCAGCCGTGAGGACCTCACAGGTGTCACCGAGTTCTGGGTCTACATCAACCAGGTAGGGGAACCCTCCTCGGGACGGATAGTGCTGGATGACATCCGGGCAGTAACGGGGAACGCAGCACCGACCTTGCCGACGGACCCGGGCACGGAACCCGGAACCCCCCAGGAGCCTGGGGCGGTCGACACGTTCGAGAACTACGCCGACACCGCTGCACTGAGGGCCGCATGGACCCGGGCGGGAGCGGCAAACCTGACGCTCACACCTGATAACAAGTCGGCCGGTGACTTCGGCGGCGGTTTCGCTTTCAGCGGTGGGTTCACGGACTTCCAGAAAGCCATCGACAGCGACTGGTCGGCCTTCGACGAGTTGCAGTTCTGGGTGGATCCGGACGGGTCCGAACAGAAGGTCGTACTGCAGCTCGTCGCCGATGGCCTGTACTACGACGCCGTGCCCGTCATCAGCGGTTCCGAGCCGCGCGTGGTCTCCGTTCCCTTCTCGGAGTTCACGCCTGCGCCCTTCCAGAACAGGGATCCCTCGCTCCGACCGACGGCGGCCGAACTGGCGAACGTGCAGCAGCTGGTGATGTTCATCGAGTCGACGAGCACGAGCTCGAGCACCACGGGTACGTACTTCTTCGACGACATCCGCGCTGCAGTGGCCGACGTCGTCGAGGCCGCGCCCGACGCCCCCGCCTTCACGGCGACGACGAAGGATCTGAAACGCGAGAACCGCGGAGGTATCGACGGGCTGGACGCGAAGCACCATCTCCGGGGCCAGGACCTGACCATCAGCGCCGGGGGCTTCGCCGCTGATGAGTGGGTGTGGGGTTCAATACCCACCGCGGCTCTTGACCTGGGCTGGGCGCGGGCGGACGCTGACGGCAGGGTCACTCTCGCCACCTCCGTGCCCTCCGAGCTGCGCAACGGCGCACATTCCCTGGCGCTGACAGGGCAGGACGACGGCCGAATCCTCTGGGAACGGTTCATCGTCAAGCCCACCAAGGGCGCCAGGGGAGGGTAGACCTGCCTCGTGACGTCGGCACCTGCAGTGTTCGAACCCGCGTGGAGCTCTCTGGAACAGCACGCTGTTCCGGAGTGGTTCCGGGACGCCACGTTCGGAATCTTCCTCCACTGGGGTATTCATTCCGCGACTGAGCACCACGCCTGGTACGGCCGCACGATGTACCTCCAGCACGCTGTGGACGATCCGGAGGATGCGGAATGCTACGACTTCCAAGTTCGGGAGCACGGGCATCCCTCGGACTTCGGGTTCAAGTATTTCCTGCCTCTGTGGACTGCCGACGCGGTGGGATCCGGCCGTTCATCTCGGGCCGCGACGCGATGTTCTCGGCGAATGGAAGCGAGCGTGCGAGGCGCGGGGACCGCGACTCGGCGCTTCCGATCATGCGTCGAGGGCATGGCAGTGGATGGCGCCCGCGCATCTGGCGGACAGCACAGGTCCCCTGGTCGGCGTCGGCTACGACGGCAGGCTGACCGAGGCCGACGGCTTCGGAACCTGGTGGGAAGGCTACAACCCCCTTGACCTCTACCTTCCGCTACTGCGGGACGATGACCCGGAGCCTCGCTGGTGGAAGGAGCGGTGGACAGCACGAGCGCAGCAAGTGCTGCGGGACTACGAGCCTGACCTGCTGTATTCGACAGCGGATAGGACCTGAGACTGTCCTCCACACAGGTGGTGCAGACACTGGTCGATATCGTCAGCAAGAACGGCAATCTGATGGTGAACGTCGGCCTCCGACCGAACGGCAGCTTGCCCGAGGACCAGCGAGAGGCGCTCGTCGACATTGGAAGGTGGTTGTCGGTCAATGGTGAGGCGATCTTCGACACCCGGCCCTGGCACGTGATCGAAGAGGGGTCGACCAACATCGTCGAGGTCGATCACGACCTGGGACACGGACACTTCAACGAGACCCGGCTGGAGTACTCGGAAGGGGACTTCGGGTTAACGACGAAAGGGGACTCTGCTAGCGGGTTT
>JAABUN010004442.1_pt1 | contig 19139 bp, 19 predicted proteins | sample 5559311 | NCBI WGS metagenome assembly JAABUN01 (sample SAMN10711877, study PRJNA513370) | rock metagenome | isolation source: Antarctica rocks | place: Antarctica: Victoria Land, Siegfried Peak sud | reverse complement strand
CGCCTGCTCGGTCTTCTCGATCACCCGACCTGCCACGAGTTGGTAGAAGAGTTGGCGCACGCTCATGCGGTCGTATGCCCCCGCCACGGCGAGGATGGCGTCGTGCAGCACGCGGGTGCGGGCATGGGGCGTCCGGGCTTTCTTCGGACTAGTCCGCATTTCGCTGTTCATGCCACCTCCCGACGCTCGTGTAGCCACGCCGCAAGCCGCGCTGCGAAGGCGTCCGGCGGTTCGTCGGCACCGGGCGGGATGCCGCAAAGCGTCGCTACTGCCCGTATCCCACGCGGCAGAATGTCTAGCCCATCGTCGCGCACGGCTGCGAGCCACCCGACAAGGGCGGTGGTGTCGGGTACGTCCGGCGGGGCGGGCGTGGGTGGGGGTGGCAGGGCGAGCGGCGGCGGTGTGGGCCAGCCGTACCGCTCGCACACATCGGCACGCCATGTTTGCGGGTTCAGGATGCCGCCACAGAGCCGCCGTATCCGCGCCATGTCTGCCGCCACAAGCGACAATGCGCCCGACTGGATGTGCGCTTCTGCCCATGCAAGGTCTTCCGGGGTCGCTTCCTTGTACTGCGGTTGAGCATCTATGGTGATGTCGTCATTTCCCCCGTCCGACGGCAATGCTTCCGTTTGGTGAGAATCATAGATGCTCACGTCTTCCCATAGATGCTCATGTTCACGGGGATGAGCATCTATGGATGACGGTGAGCATCTATGATTCTCACCTTTGGGCGGCAACTCCCAAAACCACACCGCTTGTGGGCCGAAGCCGTTGCGGGTGGTGACGACGTTCAGCGTCTTCTTCGCCCGCCGCAGGGTTGCCTCGCTGATCCCCGCCGCCCGCGCTTCCTGCTGCACCGTTTTGGCGTCAATGCGCCCGTTGGCGAGGATTTTCTGTAGCACGTCGCAAGCCTCGTCAAGGGCGGAACGTTCCTCGCCATCGGGCGGGGCCGCGACCAGTTCGGCGGCGGTGTGGGCCGTCGCGCCCTCCCACACGATGCGGGCGGCACCGTTTTCGTGTTCCTCCATGTGAAAGGCGAGCGACGCCCCGAACACCCCGATGTTCGATTTCTGCTGTGCGAGGATGCGGCGCGGCCCTTCGGGGTCGTCGGGGTCGCGGGCCACCATCAGGGCGGTGCGTACCGCACCGACGATGCCCACGGAACCACCGCCCTTGTGCAAAACCTTCCCGCCCACGGCCTTCGAGAAGTGCCGCACCACGACGATGGCTACGCCCGTTTTCTCGGCAAGCCGTGCCAGCGGTGCGAGAATGCCCCGTACGTCTTGGTCGCGGTAACTGTTCGTGTCGCTGCCGAGATAGGCCATCAGCGGGTCAACGATCACGAGACGGGCATCCACGGCGGCAATCGCCTGTTCGATCATTGGGAGATCGGTGAGGGTGACGCCGCGCTCCCGGTCGCCATCGGTCGCACATTCGAGGGCGACCACGCGGGCCGGATCGCCCCCGGCGGCGTCGAGGCGGGGGCGGATAGTGTCGGCGAGACCGTCCTCGGCAGAAAGCAGCACCACACCCGCCGGGTAGCCGAGGCCGGGGGTGCCGTCGGGCATCTCCCGGCCTGTCGAGACGCGGGCGGCAAGATCGGTTGTCAATGTGCTTTTGCCGTCGCCGGGGTCGCCGTCAATCACCCCGAGTTTGCCGAGGGCGAGACGCAGAAGCCATAGCCACGCGACACGCTCCGGTTGCACGTCCGAGAGGTAGGTGATCTTTGGCGTCCATACCCCGGTAGCAGGGGGTGTGCTGCCTGCGTCCGCACCGTCGCTTCCCGTTGGTGCGAAGTCGGGTGCGGACGCGATACGGGCGGTGAGGGCGTCTGCGTCCGCGTCGTGGTCGTGCAGAAAATCTTCGGCGTCCAACCCGCCGCCGCTGCCGGGGTAGAGGTCGAGCAGCCGCACCGACGCCGCGACGGGAGCGAGCGCGTCCCCGATATGCTGCATCGCCTCACGCCCCGGTGCGTCGGCATCGGGGAGCGGCACCACATCGCGCCCCGCGAGGGCGTCCACCAGTTGCGGTATCGCCTTCGCGGTGCGGTTCGCCCCGCCCCGCCACGTCACGGCGAGAAAGCCCGCCGCGTTGAGCGTATCCGCCACGCCTTCGCCTTCCACGAGCAGCACGAGAGCATCGGGGCGGGCGGTGAGGGCGTCACGACGATACACGCACTCAATCGGCTCCGAGCCGTCGCCCGTATGCCATTGCCCCCCGGCGCGGTATTCGGGCCGAATAGTTTTGGTGCCGTCCGAGCGATCTTCCCGGCGTACGCGCTGCGTCGGGCCGTAGTCGAAGTAGCGTACGCCCTCGTGCCGCTCATGCGTCTTGGTGTCGATTTTCAATGTCGAGGCCGTACGCGGGTGCAGGGGAATCGGGTCGCGTCCGGTGCGAGCGGGCGGCGTGGGCGTCCACGGGCGATAGGTGCCGTCCTCGCGCCGCCGCCACTTATAGGCGGGCGGGCTGCACCCGTCGTCCAGTTCCGCGCCGTCGGCATCACCCATGCGGGTGCAGCGCACCCATGCGCCGCCGTCGCTCGTGAAGCCGCTACAGCGCACGCCCTTGCCACGGGGGAGATCGTCCCCGCCGCCGCAGACGGCGCAGGGGGTACGCCGGGTGTGGCGCACCATATCATGTGTGAGGGCCGTCATACGTTCACCGCCTCATCCGGCAGCAGCCCGCCGGGGAGTGAGAGCGTGTCGGTGTGTCCGTCAAGGAAGGCGCGGATCGCGGGCAGGTCTCCTTGCGTGAGGCGGGCGAACCCGCCGTCACTGACGAACAGGATCACTGCATCAATGCCGCGTGCGAGCATCGCGGCGGCGTTGGCGAGTTCGGACTCAGCGATGTTGCCTGTAGGTGTATGGCGCGTCGCAATCATCGCGCACCAGCGTTCTGCGGTGCCGTCAGTTGTGCGAGAACCGCGTTGCGGTGTGCGAGCAACCCGGCGGCGCGATCTTCGTTGCCGCCGTCGTGTGCTGCGTCGTGTGCCGCGTTCACGGCTTCGAGGCGGTGGTACAGGGCCGCTGCCACGGGGAGTGGCGGGCGGTTGCGGTGCGATTCAATCCGTGCGATCATACTGGTGCTCCAATCCAATCCAGTGCCGCCGATCCCCGCCGTTTGCCCCGGCGGTTCGGCCTGTCCAATTTCACGCGGCATCGCCGCGCACCTTCGCTGCGAGCCATACATCTACCGCATCGCGGTCGTGGCGCACCGCCCGTCCAAATTCGACCCGGCCCGGAATCTCTCCTTTCAGGCTCATCTCGCTTGTGTAGGCGAGCGAGGTCATGGTGATTGCCGCGAGGTCGTTCAGGGTGTAGAAGCGCGGCGTTTCCTGAGATGTGCGCCGCGTCGGTTTTCGAGCCAGTGCCACGGACACGTTCCTCTCCTTTCCGTCTATGGGCGAACACGAATTGGCCCTATGACCAGTATGGACGCACACCGCGTCCAGTGGTAGGCTGCTAAGGTGTTAGTTTGCTGCTTACATGGGGGCGAGATTCATGGAGAAGCATTGGCTCGAAGACTACATACCGAGAGCGGTGCGCAACGCTCCGTCAGCAATAGAATCCCTGTCGGTCGCTATCGCTGATCCACTGCGCGTTCCCGGCGTAGCGCGACCAACGCGCATACGTCGCGGCGATGGACGGATTGAATGGTGCGGCAACCCGTACCGCTTGAAGGTTCCGCCGGAGGGGATTGATCACGGATGGGAACCGGGGGTTAACACGTCCCATGCACTGTGGCACTTCATCGCGCTGGCAGACGAACCGGATGACGACATTATTTTCTGGTTTGCACAGAACTACGGTGTGCTTGCGGTACGTGAAGTTGAGGGCCGCTGGTTTCCTTATTCCGATAACCTCGCGTTGCTCCCCCCGCTACAGGTGGAAAACGAGCCGGGGTGGTTGTGGGAATCGTTTGCGGTCTGGCGTACCGTCGCGGCACATTTTCGCACCGTTCTTACGCTTGCTAGTTACTTGAAGCGAGGAGAACTTGTGCCTGAAGCGGAATGGGTTGAGGCGGTCACGCTCATGCAAAGCGACGATCAGCAGATGAGGGATTGGTTTGTGCTTGCGTCGCCACATGCCCATGCGCGAAGGTACAACCTCGAACTTTCCGACCTCGTCGGGGATTTCGATTACTGGTACAAGGGGCAACTTGTGCGGGTTGAAGGAGATGTGTCGCGCATTCTGAAAGCTGCGCGTCTTGCCCCCGGTCTGTCATGGTGGTTTGAAGGCGAACCGAGGATTGAGCTTCGCCCGCAACCATATGAGGGGTACGTTTACTGGTTCGGTGATCACGGCGGTTTGTTTCCTGTGCTTGCGCTACAACTGGTGGCGGCGATAACTCAGGGTGTACCGCTTGAACGATGCGACAAGTGCGGGATACCATACCAATCTCTCCGCAAGGCGCGGAGCGACCAGAAGCACTATTGCGAGCGGTGCCGCAAGGTGGTGCGGCGGGAGAGCACGCGCCAGAGCGTCGCCAAGCGCCGGGCGCGGCAGCGCGGGGGTGACAGCCATGACAGCCAGAAGTGACAGCCACGCCCATGCACATCACGGGTTCAGCGGACAGTACGTACACAGAATAGCACACTGTTCAGGCAAGACTTGCCCTGCTACACTCAGGAAGTGAAGCAGGGCAAGGAAAACGCCTCCACCCTTCCGCGAATGCTACGGATATATACGGGAGGGCGAACGATGAGGCGAACGTGGGCGCGAATCGGCGCGGTGGCGGCGATCTGTGGCGTGGTGTCCGGGGTGTGGGGGCCGACATTCGACGTGTCGGCGGCGCGGGGGTTCGCGTCCCCGATCTTCGAGAGCGAATGGCAGGCGGGGGAACGGCGGGCCGCGAACTTCTGGGGGCCGCTGGCGAACGCTTCCGAGGGCGTGGTCGAGGAGTACAAAGAAGGGTCACTCGACTACTCCGAGGGTGGCCCCACGAACCCCGGACAGGGGACGCGGCTCGTGCAGTACTTCGACAAGGGGCGGATGGAGATTACGGCCCCAGCGCGGGGCGACGTCACGAACGGCCTGCTCACGGTCGAACTGATGACCGGGCGGATGCAATTGGGCAATGACTCGTTTCTCGGTCGCGGCCCGGTTCGTATCCCCGCCGTGGGAGACCCCGATAACCCCTTCCCCATGTACGCCGATCTGGGTAGATACCTCACGACGCCGCAGGCGGTGGACAACCTCGGTACGGGCATCGTCAGTACGCAATTGATGCCCGATGGCACACTCTCCACGGTGCTGTTCTCGGTGGGCGACCCGCTCACCCGCGAAACGGTGGCGGATTTGAACCGCTTCCGCGTGCCGCGTGCCTTCGCGGAGTTCCGCGACCGGGTGGGGCTGAGCACCGTGGGCTACGCCGTGACGCGCCCCGCGTACGTGACCGCGAAGGTCGGCGGGCAGATGCGGCAAGTCCTCGTGCAGGGGTTCGAGCGGCGCGTGCTCACCTATACGCCGAGCAACCCGGCGGCGTTCCGCGTGGAGTTCGGCAACATCGGGCAGCACTACCAGAAGTGGCGATACCCGAACGGCACACCCACCGCCGGGAGCGCGAACGCCCTCCCCACCGCGCCGTATGCCCGGTTCGCCAAGCAGTGGGACGCGCACGGCTTCACGCTCCGTGTGCGGGCGGACGGTTCCGCCACCGCGTCGTGGCGCACCTACGCGATGTGCGGCGACGATCCGCCCCCGTGCGACACCTTCAGCGGGAACGAGATCATCAACGGCGGCAACGCGACCATTCGGTTCATGCAGGCCAATGGCGACACAACCGACGGCACCGTGACGACCAGCACCGCCCCCGATCTCTTGGCCCGTGGCCCCGTAACCCTCGCGCTCCAGCCGTACGACACGGCGGTGCTGTGGTGGAACAACGGCAGCCGCTCGCTGACCCTCTGCGGCCCGCGCTTCGCGGAACTCGCCCCGCGCTCGGTGTTCGAGTCACGCCCCTGCGGCGCATGACCCGTCGTATTCAGGGAGACGGCTGGTTCATCATGAAGGTCGCGGCCCGGTCGAAGTACTCGCGCATCACGCCGCGTGCGGGTTCCGCGATGCCCGTTTTTACGCGGTTGTCGCGCTCGCGGTGTCGGCCTCACCTATGCGAGAATGGCAGCACGATGATTCACTCGTGCGAGGTGAGACCATGAGCGAGAGGGGCGAGACGGGCGAAACCGCGCAAAGCGACACCGCAGCACTGCTGCTACCGCCGCTCCCCGTCGTGGACGATGTGCTGCACGCGCTGCACGCCCTCGGTATCGCGGTGCCGGACGAAACCGAGGTGCGCGAGTACCTGCGCCGCAACGCCGACGTGCTGCCCGTGGTTCGCGCCGCCAGTGAGCGACTCCGCGCCCACTTCGGCCCACGCACGTCGCTCTCGCTCGAACTCTACCGCGATCCGGAATTTCCCACGCGCACCCTCACGCTCTACGTGCGGCAGCGCGGCGATCAACGGACGCTGCTGCGGGAGGTTCGCGCCTTCACCGATACCATAGATGATGAACTCTCTGCCGCAGAAACCTACCTGCATATCACGACAGATTTCCTGCCCCCGCAGAGCTTGTAACGATGTTCGACTGGGCAGATTACCTCGTTGTCGCTCGGATGCTCGACAGTTTGAACACACTGCCCATTGAGGCGACACGACGGGCAGTCGTAAGCAGGGCGTATTACGCCGCCTTCGGTCACGCACGTCGCTACACCGTGCAGTATCTCGGTAATACATCCTTGCCGGGGGCGGACGAACATGCGCGGTTGGTGCGCTACCTGCGCCGCCAACGATACCGGAAGGTCGCCGACACGCTCGAAGACCTGCGTGCGTGGCGCAACCAGTGTGACTACGACGATTCCGTGCCGCAACTGGAAGAAAAGACACGCTCTGCGCTCACCGATGCCACCTACGTGATCGAAACGCTCGTGTTCTACTGACGGGAACGCGAGCGGTACGGACAACGCACCACCCTTCATGGCAGTGGGGTATTCCCCTCCCTATCGCGCCGCAGCCAACCGCGACGCCACGGTCGTAACACTTCAAAGTGCAGGTTGGTTCATCATGAACGTCGCGGCCCGGTCGAAGTACTCGCGCATCACGCCGCGCATCGGCTCCGCTATGCCGACCTCGTCCACGGCGGCGAGCATGTGCATAAGCCACGCATCGCGCTCCCGCTGCCCGATGGGGAACGGGGCGTGGCGCATCCGCAGGCGGGGGTGTCCGCGCTCCTCGCTGTAGCGGTGCGGCCCGCCGAAGTACTGCACGAGAAAGAGGTATTGCCCGATCTTCCCCGGTTCGCGGGGTTCGGGAAAGACCGGGGCCAGCACCGGATCGGCCTCCACGCGGCGGTAGAAGGCGTCCACGAGGGCGCGGAACGTCCCATCGCCCCCCACGAGTTCGTACACCGTTTGCCCAACGTGCGGCGTCATCTGCCCCTCCTTACCGGCAATTGAACCACGAAACGTGAAAGGATTCACCACAGAGTCACAGAGATCACGGAGAAATACGGGAACCCATTTCTTCCCCCTCGGTGTTCTCTGTGTCTCTGTGGTGAATCCTTTCGATTCGCTTTGCGCGGTTCAGTCGTCGCCGGAATAGCGGTAGCCACGGGCGCGGGCAAGCGAGAGCAGGGCGTGCAGGGTGTCGAAGTGCGGCGTGCCGACGCCGTACCGCTTGCCGCGTGCGACCACGGCACCGAGCAGGTCGTCGAGTTCGGTGCGCCGCCCGCGCTCGAAGTCGCGCTGCAGGCTGCTCTTGAAGTCGGTGCTGGAGAGCCGCCGCACGAACGCCTTGCGGGCGGCGATCATCTCCGGCGGCAAATCCGTCCCCTCCGCCCGCCCGACGGCGGCGACCTCGTCCACGAGCGCGTCGTACAACGCGCACGTTTCGAGGTGCGAGAAGACCTCCCCGTACGTGGCGCGGCTCGCGGCGGTGAGGGCGGCGGTGGGGCCAAGGAAGAGGAACTTCGCGTACAGCACACGCTTGGCGTCGGCTTGCGGCACAGCGGCGGTGCCGGAGCGGGTAAGGGCGTCCGCGACGCGCCGGGTGCGCTCGGTCGGCGGGCCGTGCAACTCGGCGAACTCCAGGTTGTTCGTGGGCGGGAAGCGGGCGATGATGCCGGGGGCCGTGATCGTGGCGGTGTAGCCCGTGCTGCCCGCGAGCACGCGCCCCGCGCCGTAGCGGGCGGCGAGGCGGTACGGCGCGTCCAGCCCGTTCTGGATCGTCAGCACGGCGGTGTCCGGCCCGACGAGCGGGGCGCACGCGGCCCCGGCCTCGTCGGTGTCGAACGCCTTGACGCCGAACAGCACGAGATCGGTGGGGCCGATCTCCGCCGGGTCGTTCGTGGCGGGGGCGCGGACGATGCGCTCCTCGGTCGTCTCGCCGTCCGTGACCTCGCGCAGGGTGAGGCCGCGCTCCCGAATAGCGTCGAGATGCGCCCCACGGGCGATCAAGTGAACCTCATGCCCATCGAGGGCGAGCAAGCCGCCGATGTAGCCGCCAATCGCCCCCGTGCCGAAAACCGCCACTTTCACCCGCCGCGCTCCCTTCCGTTCCATCGCCGCCGCTCTATTGCACCTCCGCGCATTGTAGACGCATAAACCGTTATGCCGCAAAGAAAAAATGTTCACAAGCCGGAGCAACCTCGCGTGGGGGTCGCCCGTTCGTACTCCCGCAGGCCGGGATATGCGACGAGTCGCCCCCCTTCGAGCGACCAGACCGCCCGTGCGAAGCGGCCCACGAAGTAGCGGTCGTGCGCCACGGCGATGGCGGTGCCGGTGAAGTTCGTCAGTGCGGTCTCGAACTGCTGCCGCGAAGGGATGTCGAGATGGTTGAGCGGCTCGTCCAGAAGCAGCAGATTGCAGCCGCCGACCACGAGCCGCGCCAACGCCAGCCGCGCCCGCTCGCCGTAACTGAGGCGGCACACGGGCGTGAACGCGGCATCCCCCGCGAACAGGAAGGCGTGCAGGAAGTTGCGGGCCTCGGTCTCGCTCATCGCCGCCGCATCGCGGATCGCGGCGAGCGGCGTGAGGTCGGGGGCCAGCCCCTCCTGCTCCTGCGCGAAGTAGCCGACGCGGACATTCGCGCCCGGTCGCACGCTGCCCGCGTCCGGCACGAGTACGCCGCCGATCACGCGGAGGAGCGTCGTCTTGCCCGCGCCGTTCGGCCCCAGCAGCGCGATACGCTCCCCGGCCCGCACTTCCGCCGTGACGCCGGAAAAGAGCGTGCGCCCCCCGAATGCGAGGGACACACCATCGAGTGCCAGCACCCGGCTGCCGCTCGGCGGCGCGGGGCCGAAGTCGAGTTTCATCCGCCACGTCTCTTTCGGCTTCTCGATGTGTGCCTCGCTGTCGAGCAGTTTCTCCAGCTTGCGCTCGCGCACTTTCGCCGTTTTCGCCACCTTTTTCGAGAGGCGGCGCAGATGGTCGTTCTGCGTTCGGCGTTCGGTGTGTTGCGCGTGGCTTGCAACGGCGCGAATGTCCGCCTTCACCAAGGCGACATGCTCCTGCTGCCGCCCGTATGCCTCTCGCGTCTTGCGGCGTTGCGTCTCCACGGCTTCCGCGTAGTCTGTGTACGTGCCGGGGTACGCTGTGAGGGTGCGCGTCTCCCCGTCGAGGGCGAGAATGCCCGTCGCCACGTCGTCGAGGAAGGCGCGGTCGTGCGACACGATCAACGCGGCACCGGGGTAGTCGCGCACAAAGGCCGCGAGCCAGCCGAGGGCTTCGAGATCGAGGTGATTCGTCGGCTCGTCGAGGAGCAGCACATCCGGCTGCGCGAGCAGGAGGCTTGCGAGGCCGAGGCGCGTCTTCTGCCCGCCCGACAGGTGGCGGACGGGCGTGTCGTCGGGGATCGTGTCCAGCCCTAACCCGGCCCGCACGACCGCGAGACGAGCGGGCGCGGCGTAGGCATCAAGCCGGTCGGCGGCGGCGAGGGCATCGGCGTACGCCGTCATCGCCGCGTCGTACTCGTCGCCCGTCGCCGTGGCGATGGTGGCGGCGAGCCGTTCGACGGTTTCCACCGCACCGGCGGCGGGGCCGAGGGCGGCGGCGAAGGCATGTCCCACCGACGTTTCGCCGTCCGGTTCGAGGGCTTGGGCGAGGTAGCCGAGGCGCGTCGCCGGATCGCGCCGCACCGTGCCGCGATCCGGCGGTTCGAGGCCCGCAACGATGCGCAGCAGGGTGGACTTCCCCGCGCCGTTCGGCCCCACGAGGCCGAGCCGTTCCCCAATGTTAAGCGTGAACGAGACATCCTTGAGGACGGTCACGTCGCCGTAGCCTTTGGCGACGTTCGAGACGGTATACATGTGGACACACTCCGCGTATCCGGGCCGTGGCCCGCCGAACCCCGCACGATGCGGCGGGGCATCTGTTCGGTCGCGTCAGTGTGTCTCTGTCACATCTACCATCCTACGGGGGCCAATACGGAGGCCGGTCGCACGCGGGCGCGTCGCCGCCTCGCGGGGAGTATACCAAAGGAGTCGGCAGTCGGCAGTCGGCAGTGAAATGCAACATTCAGCGCGTTACCCCGCATTGGCATTGCTCTACCGACCGCCGACCGCTTTACCAGCCCATCGAGCCGGGGCCGCCCTTGAAGGGGCCAACGATCTCCGCCGTGATCCAGCCGCCGTAGAAGCCGCCCGGTTGCGGGGTTACGCGCTCGCCGTCCACGGTGCAAGCGTCCATGCGGCCCGCGTAGAAGGCGACGTAGTTCTGTAGCGGCGCGAACTCCGGCGACGGATTCGCGTAATACCACGCGACGGCTTCCTCGGTGCGGTCGCCCACCGCAATGGTGTAGTACCGCGCCTCGCCTTTCCACTCGCAGAAACTGCCCCCCGGTGCCGACGAAAGGTACTGCATCTGGATGTCGTCGGGCGGCAGATAATACACGGGCGGGTGGCTCGTCTCCAACACACGGTAGGCCCGCCGGGTGTCCGCTAGCGTCACGCCGTTGAGGACGATCTGAATGTGCTTGCGCACGGGTTCGAGGCGCGGCGGGCGCGGGTAGTCCCACACCGATTCCTGCCCCGGCCCCGGCTCTACGCGCTGAATGTGACCCGGAATCATGTCGGCTCCTTGCCATTGATGTGTGCCGCCGTATCGCCGCACCATGTACGACCGAATTGCAACAGTTGTTCGGGCAGGTGGAGGGTGGTGCTCTCAGCCCGCCAACTGATTCGAAACCGAAGCGGCGGGCTGAGAGCACCACCCTCCACCCGCCGCTTCCCGCCTCGGTGTCACCAGACGACGATGCGCTCCTCCGGGGGGAGGTACATCGCGTCTCCGGGGCGAATGGCGAAGGTCGTGTGGAAGGCGTCCATGTTGCGCAGGGGGAGCGTGGCCCGCACCTCGTCGGGGCTGTGGTTGTCGCTCGCCACCTGCGTGCGCAGTGCCGCGTCGCGGATTTTCGACCGCCACGAGGTCGCCGCCGCCACGAAATACCGTTGGTTCTGTGTCAGGCCGTCAATCAGGCCGGGGTTGCCGCGCTCGCGCAAGTAGACTTGCAGCGCGTCGTACGCGACTTGCACCCCACCGAGGTCGGCGACATTCTCCGTGACGGTAATCTGCCCGTTGATGCGCACTCTCGGCAGCACTTCCACCGCCCCGAACTGCTCGACCACGCGCCGGTTGAGCCGCCCGAACTCGGCGCGGTCGCGGTCGGTGTACCACGTATTGAGGTTGCCCTGCGGGTCGAACTGCGAGCCTTGCAGGTCGAACCCGTGCGTGATCTCGTGACCGATGACGTAGCCGATGCTGCCGAAGTTCGAGGCGGGGTCGGCGCGGTAGTCGAAGAACGGCGGCTGGAGGATGCCCGCCGGGAAGGTGATGTCGTTGTCCACGCTGTTGTAGAAAGCGTTCACCGTTTGCGGGGTGCTGCTCCACTCGTCGCGGTCCACGGGCTGCCCGATGCGGGCGAACTGCCGCCGCGTCTCCGCGACCCCCGCGTTGGTGAGCGATGCGACGTACGAATCGCCGATGCGCACGGCGTCGTAGGTGCGCCACACGTCCGGGTAGCCCACCTTGACGCGCATGTTCGCCAGCTTTTCGAGCGCGACGGCCTTCGCCTCCGGCGTCATCCACGGGTTGTTCGCCAGACGCACACGGAAGGCGGCAAGCACGGCGTCCGTCAGTTCGGTGATCTGCGCCTTCGCCTCCGGGGGGAAATTCTCCGCCACGTAGAGCTTGCCCACCGCGAAGCCGACGGTACCGTTCACCTGACCGAGCACGCGCCGCTCGATGGGCTGCCGCTCCCCTTGCCCGCTCAGTGCCTTGCCGAACTCGAACGCGGTCGCCCCGATCTCGTCGCTCAGGAACCCCGCCGTATTCCACATCAGGCCGAGTTTGAGGTATTCCCGAATCGTGGCGAGGTCGGTGCCGCGCACGATGCCGTCGAGTTTCTCCATGTACGCGGACTCGGTGACGATCACCCGCTCGGTGCCGCCGAGGCCGAGATTGGCGAAGTACGCCGGCCAGTCCATCAGCGGGTAGCGGGCCGCAAGTTCCGTCACCGTCGCGGGGTTGTAGATCAGCGAGAGGTCCTGCGCGTCCTCCCGCGAGAGCGTCTGCTCCGCGAGCACCCGCTCGAAGTCCAGTACTGACTGCGCCGCTCGCCGCGCCGCCGCGTCGTCGTAGCCGAGGTAGCCGAGCAGCTTCGCCCCGGTGGCGATGTACGCCTCCTGCACGCGCTTCGTCTCGGCGTCGTCCTTCGTGTAGTAGTCGCGGTTCGGCAAACCGAGACCCGGCCCGCCGAGGTAGGCGGCGTAGACGCCGTTGTCCCGGAGATCGGCCTCCGTGTACATGGCGAACAATTGCGTCACGGGCGTGAACTCCGCCCCTTGCAGGAAGCGGTGCAGTGCCGCGAGATCGGTGATGCCGTCAATGTCCGCGACGTACCCCCGGATCGGCCCGACACCCGCCGCCGCCCGCGCCGCGAGGTCGGTACCCTGCGCGTAGAGGCGCACCGCTTTCCATTCGTCGCTGCCCTCCCGCAGATCGGCGCGGGCGGCCTGACGCGCCAGCAGGTCGAGCAGGATGCGAATGTTGCGGTCGCTCACCTCGGTGTTGGCCCCGTACGAGGAGCGGTCGGCGGGGATGGTGGCGCGGTCGAGCCAGCCGCCGTTGGCGTAGCGGTAGAAGTCGGCGCGGGGATCGGCGGCGGTGTCCATGTCCGCCATCTGCACCCCGGCGGCACTCCCCCCGCCTGCGAGCACGGGCGAGAACGGCGGCAGTGCCACCAGCAGCGCGACCAGCAGCGCGAGCCAACGGGCAAATGGGCGCATGGCGGTTTCCTTTCACGGTATGGAGCGGCGCAACGACCTCCATTATGCAACGTGCGACGCGACAACGGTACGTGGAGGGTGGTGCTCTCGGCCCGCCGCATTGATTCTCGATCCGTTAAGCAGTCAAGCAGTCAACCAGTCCGTCAATGCGGCGGGCTGAGCGCACCACCCTCCACCGGAACTGCTGTGCGACCGGGGATCGGGGTGCTACTCGTAGGTGTGCGGGTCGCCGGGGAGGACGAGCACGGCGGGATCGAGCAGCCGGTCGGCCTCCTCGGCGGTGAGGACGCCCTCGGAGACGACGATGTCGCGCACGGTGCGCCGCTCGGCGAACGCCTGCTGCGCGATCTTCGCGGCGCGGCTGTAGCCAATGCCCTCGTTGAGGGCGGTGACGATGCTCGTGCTCTGCTCGACCCAGTGGCGGGCCTGATCGCGGTTCGCCTCGGTGCCGACCACGCAGAACTCGGTGAAGGCCCGCACCGCGTTGCCCAGTATTTCCGTTGACCAGCAGACGTTAAAGGCGATCACGGGCATGAAGACATTGAGGTCGAGCTGCCCCGCCTGCACCGCGAGGGCAACGGTGGTGTCGTTCCCGACCACCTGATAGCAGACCTGATTGAGCATCTCCGCCATGCTCGGATTGACCTTCCCCGGCATGATCGAACTCCCCGGCTGCACGGCGGGCGAGAGGATTTCGAACAGCCCCGTGCGCGGCCCGCTGGCAAGCAGGCGGAAATCCGCCGCGATGCGGGCGATCTCCAACGCGGCAAGTTTCAGGTCGGCACTCAAGGCACCGAGCGACGCCATGCTCTGCGTCACCTCGAACAGGTTCTTCGCGGGGCGCAGGTACTCGATGCCCGTGATCTCGCGCAGGGCATTCACCGCTTCGCCCCGATAGCCGGGGCCGGTGTTCATGCCCGTGCCGAGGGCGGTGGCCCCGATATTCAGTTCCGCCACCCACCGCGCCGTGTGATCGAGGCGTTCGCGGACGTGGCGCACCGCCGCCGCGTAGCCGCCGAATTCCTGCCCCAGTGTGATCGGCACCGCGTCTTGCAGGTGCGTGCGCCCGCTCTTGATGACATCCGCGAACTCGTCGGCCTTCGCTTCGAGGGCAGTGGCGAACTCGTCCAGCACATGCAACAGCACCGGCAGCATCCGCAGGGCGGCGACCTTGCCGATGGTGGGGAAGATGTCGTTCGTGCTCTGGCTCATGTTCACGTCGTCGTTCGGGTTCACGGGCGTGTACGCGCCGCGCCGCCCGCCGAGCAGTTCGTTGGCGCGGTTGGCGATCACCTCGTTGGTGTTCATGTTGTGCGACGTTCCCGCGCCCGCCTGAAACACGTCCACCACGAAATGCTCGTGGTGCTGCCCCCCGACGATCTCCTGCGCCGCCCGCACGATGGCGTCGCCCTTCTCGGCGGGGAGTTTGCCGATTGCCATATTCGCCCGCGCCGCCGCGAGTTTCACCATCGCGCTGCTCTCGATGAATGTGCGGTTCTGATGTATGCCGGAGATCGGGAAGTTCACCACTGCCCGTTGCGTCTGCGCCCCATAGAGCGCGTTCGCCGGTACCGGCACGTCTCCGAGTGAATCCCGTTCGATGCGCGTGTTCGCTTCCGTCGCCGTCATCCGTCGTGCTCCCTTCGTCCGCATGTGCGCGTCGCTGACCGCTCGTGTAGCGCATGGTACCATTACTGAACGACGGCGAACGACCGAGACGACGACGCATCCGGCGCACCGCGCCGCCACGATAGGAGCACTGCTATGGCACAGGACACGGGACAGGAACCGGCGGGCGGACTGACGCCGCGCCTCGCGCAGATCGTGGCGATGTTCGCGGAGGCCGAAGGGCGCGACAAGCTGGAATTGCTCATTGACTACTCCCAGAGCCTGCCCGCCGTTCCCGCCGAACTGCGCGACAACCACGCGGGGATGGAGGAAGTCCACGAGTGCGCGACGCCCGTGTTCGTGCGCGTGGAGAACCACGACGGCAAACTGCGCTACACCTTCGACATCCCGCCCTCGGCACCCACGGTACGCGGCCTCGCCGCCATCCTCGGTATCGGCCTACAAGACGCCTCGCCGGAACAGGTGCTGCAACTCCCCGCCGATGTCTACATGCGCATGGGGCTGCACAAAGTCCTGACGCCGCAACGGTTGCGCGGCAGTGCCGGCCTGATCGCCCGCCTGAAGCGGCTCGCCGTACGCGAACTGGCGGGCGCGGAGGCTCCCGCCGCCTCCTGATTTCCCCAACCTCGTGGGTGCAGGGGCGACGCTCGCGCCCTCTCTCCGCTATGATCTCGCATATCGGCACCGAACCCACCGGAGAGGGCGCACGCTACGCGCCCCTACATTTGGGTTTGTTGCCGATATGTATTGATGTGACTCCACAGGGATTAACGTGGCGAAACCCGTGAAAACCAATGCGATGCGGGCGTTAGACCGGCGCAAGGTGCCGTACGAGGCATTCGCCTTCGACGACGCGATCCGTTCGGCAGACGGCGTGGCGGCGACGCTCGGTGTGCCGGAGGGCGAGGTGTTCAAGACGCTCGTGGTGCTTTCGGAGACGACGGGCCGGAAGCCGATGCTCGTGCTCGTCCCCGCGAACCGGGAACTCGATCTGCGCCGTTTCGCCCGCGCCGCCGGGGAAAAGGCGGTGCGCATGGCGTCACACGCCGAGGCGGAACGCCTCACGGGGCTGAAGGTCGGCGGCATCTCCGCCCTCGCACTTCTCGACCGATTGGACCGACAGGACAGATCGGGCAAAGGCTTCGCCGTCTACCTCGACGCGAGCGCGACCGCCCTCGACCGCCTCTACGTCAGCGGCGGGCAACGCGGCGTGGATTTGCGCCTCCGCGTCGCCGACCTCCTTGCCGTTACGGGGGCTACCGTGGTCGAAGCGGCGGGGGAGTGAAACACGAGACCGAAGCCGAAATCGAACCACAAAGACACGAAGACTCAAAGAAACCGTTTGTTGTATTCCTTTGAGTCTTCGTGTCTTCGTGATTCGATTTACCCTCCCCGCTTCCCGTTGCCCCGCTAGCGGTCGCCGTCGCTGTGGGCCTTCTCGGTGTAGTACTCGTTGATGTGCTCGTAGACGTGGTCGGGGAACTGCAACTCGCGGTAGAGGTTGCCCGCGTCGGGGTCGTCGCCGTCCGGGATGATCGGGAAATCCTGCTCAGCTTGCCACTGCATGATGCGGTCGCGCTTCGGCGGGTTGTAGTCCTTCGCCTCGACCTGCTGCAGGAGCGACCGCGCCGCGTCCTCGTCCTGCTCCGGCTGGTTGGCAAGCAGCGGGATCATCTCGTCGTCGCTCATGAAGTGACGCGCCACCATCGCAAAGGTGAGCCGCCCGTAATGCCCGATGTCGGTGCCGTCTTCCAGTGCTCCGAGCAGGTGCGCCATCGTCGGGCTGTCGCGCAGTTCGGTGCTGCGCCCGTCGTCCGTCGCCGTGCCTTGCGCCGAGGCCGTGCCGCGCTCTTTCGCCGCTATCGTGCTGCGGTCAACCTGCCGCTTGTCGCTCATGGTGTCGTCCTCCTGTATGTGCGATATCGAGGGCGAGAAGCCCGCTCATCCGTTCGCATTTCCCGTGCCACTGCCCGCGCCGTACAATAGGGCGCACGGCGACGGACAGCGGGACGGGCGGACAGACGGATAGATGGAAGGGGCAAGCGCGATGGCGGGCGACGAGATGACGGAGATCGGCTACCCGGTGCCGAAGGACCTTGCGGAGCGGTGGAACGGCCTGAGCGACGCGGCGCGGCGCGAGGCGATGGCGATAGCCTTGTACGTCTCCGGCGCGGCGGCGAACCTTCCCGAAGCGGCACGGGCCGCGAAACTGAGCCGGGGCGCGATGGGCGACCTGATGGAACGCATCGGCGTCGCCATCCGCCCGAAATAATTGGGAAGGATTCACCGCAGAGGCACAGAGAACACAGAGTAGGAACGAGAAGTTCATAAAAAATATGTTCTTTGCGTTTCTCTGTGTTCTCTGTGCCTCTGTGGTGAATCCTTTCGATTCGCGTTTACAGGAGGTGCAGAGATGGCGACGACGGCACCGGCGGCACTGGCGATAGAGAAACTGGCGATCACCCCGGCGGAATACGCGGAGCGGCTGGCGACCACGCGGGCGGCGATGGGGGAGGCGGGGCTTGACGGCCTGATCCTCTTTAACAGCAACCGCATCGTCTACCTGAGCGGCTTCAACCACGCCGCCACGGAACGCCCGATGGCTCTGATCGTGCCGCCATCGGGCGAGATAGGCGTGCTCATCCCGCAGTTGGAGCAGGAGCATGTGCGCAAGGCGGCGGGCGTCGGCCCCCTCGCCGTCTACCCGGAGTACCCGGCGGGGGCGAGCGGCAAGCACCCGATGGAACACCTCAAGGGATTGCTCGTGTCGCTCGGCCTCACCGGGCAGGGGAAGCGCATCGGCGTGGACTCCGACGGCTACGGCGACATCAACGGCTACCGTGGCCCGACCGTCACCGACATCGCCGACGGTGCCTCGGTGACGCTCGCCGCCGACCTGATAGACACCCCCCGGCAGGTGAAGACCGCGCACGAGGTGGCACTGATCCGCGAGTCGTGCCGGTGGGGCAACCTCGCGCACCGCATCCTGCAAAAGGAAATGGCGGTCGGGCGCAGCGAGATCGAGGTGAGCTTGCGGGCGACGCTCGCCGCCACCACCGCGATGCTCGACACCCTCGGCGCGACCTACACGGGCGGCGGTCGCGGGGTGCGCAACTCCCCGGCCTCGGCCTCGTTCATCGCGGGGACGAACACCGCGATGCCCCACGGGATGCGCCGCGAGGGTGGCCTGCGCCCCGGTGATGTCATCATCACGGGTTCGGGCGCACTCGTCGGCGGCTACCACTCCGAGTTGGAGCGCACGATGATCGTGGGCGAGCCGAGCGACGAGTTCCGCCGCTACTTCGACGCGATGGTGCAGGTGCAGGATGTGGCCTTCGCCGCCCTGCGCCCCGGTCGCACCTGCGCCGACGCCGAGCGCGACATCTCCGGTGCCATCGCGGAGCTTGGGTACGCCGAGTTGCAACGCCACCACACAGGCCACGGCATCGGCATCGAGGGCCACGAGCAGCCGTTCATTGACATGGGCGACCCCACGGAACTGAAGCCGGGGATGATCCTCTCGGTGGAACCGGGGCTGTACGTGCCGGGGTTCGCGGGCTTCCGCCACTCCGACACCGTGGTCATCACCGACACCGGCTGCGAATCCCTCACCTTCTACCCGCGCGACCTTGACAGCCTCATCGTCCCCGTCTGACAGGCCGAGCAGCAGCATGGGGTAGGGGAACCCGCCTCATGCTATCCTTTCCAAGAGACCCCGGAACGCCGACGAAGATTGGAAGCGTCGAATGGAATTGCAAGAGTTGCAACAACTGATCGAAACCACGGAATCGGACGACCGAGAATATAAAACATCTACATCTGCACGTACTGCTGGTGTCGAGACAGTGTGTGGAATGCTCAACAATCACGGTGGTATCGTACTCTTCGGTGTACATGACAACGGTCGAATCACTGGTCAAGATGTGGCGAGTCAAACGCTTGAAGAGATTGCTACGGAACTGCAGCAGATTGAGCCGCCTGCTCCTGTGCGCATTGAAACGGTGCCTTTGGAGAATGGCAGAAGGGTAATTGTGCTGCATGTTCCGAGAAGTAACGACCGACCACATACGTATCGCGCTAGGCCGTTCACGAGAACAGGACCTGTAACCTCGTCCATGCCGCAGGAACGGTATCAAAGCCTGAAGTTGACCCGGTTCGGTGGACACTCGATCATTGGGCAAGCGTTGCTCAACAGGAGGTGTCCCGATGCCCCGAACCAAACCGGCGTATCCGCCGG
>JAABUN010004441.1_pt1 | contig 19140 bp, 13 predicted proteins | sample 5559311 | NCBI WGS metagenome assembly JAABUN01 (sample SAMN10711877, study PRJNA513370) | rock metagenome | isolation source: Antarctica rocks | place: Antarctica: Victoria Land, Siegfried Peak sud | reverse complement strand
AGTCGTCGTCGGCGTCCCAGTCCATGGTGTCGAACGGCGGGGCGAAGCCGACGTCACGGAAAAAGTGGTCGAACCACTGCGACTCGACGAGCGCGAGGTGCTTCATCATCCCGCCGAGCGTCATATCTGTCGGCGGCAGGGGCTGCGCCAGCTGGTCCTGGGTCAGGCCTGAGCACTTCCACCGAAGCGTGTCGCGTTGGTACGTCAGCGAACCACGCAAGATGGCGACCTCGCTGCCATGCAACGGCGCTTCAACGCGCGCGCTGATGTCAAAGGCCTGCGGCTCGCTCATGGATGATCCCGTCGATGAACCGCCCTGGTCCGTTTCTCTGCTCCGGTCGAAGTCACGATGCGCATCGTACGGGGGATCTACCGCTCATCGGCAGATCCGGTGATTCGACCGCGCCGACAGGCGGCGGAAGGACGCAGATTGTTCGAGGGCTGGATCGGGGCATGAGCGGCGCTTCGAGGACCGCAGGATGTCGGTGGTGCCGCACGGTGGCCGTTCTTCAGGGCACCGTGCGTCGCATGACGCAGTTGCCCGCGCCTTTGGGACGAACGAAATCGAACCCGGCTTGCTCGAACAGGTTCCTCGTCCCGTTGTAAAGGACAGACTTCTTCTTGCCGCCGGTGTCATGAGGATAGCCTTCTACGACGCCACCACCCGCCGCCGTCACCAAGTCAAGCGCCCCCTTGAGGGCGACCGCCGACAACTCATGCCGCCGGTGTCGCTTGTCCACGAAGATGCAGGTGATCCGATAGGCAGGCAGGACATCGAGCTCCTCCTCGTACTGTTTGCGGTGATAGATGTTGGGAAGCTCCTCCGGGGACCCGTACTCGCACCATGCGACCACCTCGTTGCCGTCGTAGACCAGGGCCGCGTGCGCGCGGTCCTCCTCGACGAGGCGGCGCTTGAGCGAGCGGTTGCCTTCGTAGGTGCGCTCCTTGTCGGCGCTCATCGTGTGAAACCACGTGCACCAGCAGCCACCGAAGATGCCGTTGTGCCGTTCGACCATGGCGGCAAACCCGTCCCAGGTAGCGGCCGTCAGCGGCTTGACCACGTATGCGCTCATCACTTCTCCTCGGCCGGACCGGAACCTGGCGTGCCGCACACCGGCGCCACGAACTCGTAGAGGATCGCACCCAACCCGGAGTGCTGCTTGATGATCTGAGCAGACGTGGGCCCCGAGCATCGCGGCTACGAGTTCAGCACCGGCGGCTGGCGCCTACGAGGGTTGGCTCCTGAGGTCCGTCACTCGTCGTCACAGTTGTTGTGGCGCGAGGTTCGGAGAGTGCTTGGTGGCCATGTCGGGACGTGGCTGGGCTGAGCGAGGTGTTCGTTGCCACGCATGTAGTGTCGGCCCGCGTGATCGGTGCTCGCCACACTGGGATTGCGGCAGCTAGTTACGCCCGAAAATGCCGATGGTCGGACGCTTCGCTATGACTGTCGCAGTGGCCGAAGGAGAGGGATTCTCTGCACTACTCGTCCATCCCGGTCCAGTCCTACGAGAGCAGTCACATTGTCGACCGGAGGGCGAGCGAGGACGAAGGTACGAAGTGCGCTTCCGTCGTCCGTCGTCACTCCCGGAAGAGCGGCAGTCGCAACTTCGGTCAGGTCGCGCTCTTCGTGACTCTCCGCACGGACGATGTTGATTCGAGAGGTGACAATGCCGAAGAGATAGAACTGTCCACTCCCAGGCTTCAGCCCTCCCGCGAACCCAATCTCGGTCGCCTCTGGCAGGTCAAACCCTGAAGCCTCGTCCGAAACAATCCCGTTCACCAAAAACGCCGTGGCGTTCCGCCCCCCTTCACCTTCGGGCCGGTAGAGCAGCGTCCAGGTGTCCCCGTTTGGTGCTGTGCCCTCCGCCGCGACGACTTGTTCTGCGCTCATATGCACAGGCTCTCACTTGGCGGGTATCAGGCTCCGCCCGACTCGTTGCCCAGCGGACTCCGCCCCGACCATGACGCTGTCGGCGCAGCCCGACCATGCCGATGAGTGGTCGGTAGAGGTCAGGCTCCGGCATCAACTGAGTAGCACCTGTCTGGACGCACTGGGACTATTGCGCGCATGACACAGAACGCGACATCGGCGGCGCAGGGGTGCATCCTCTGCGCCATTGTGACCCGACAGGCCGAGGCCAGTGTGGTGTACGAGGACGAGACCGTTGTGGTCTTCATGGACCTGAACCCCGTCACACCCGGCCATCTCCTCGTCGTGCCACGCAAGCACGCGGTGGGCCTCGAAGACCTCGATGGAGCCACTAGCGCTCACGTGTGGTCGGTCGGTCATGACATGGCACGAGCCTTGCGACGCTCAGGCATGCGCTGCGAGGGGATCAACGTCTTCCTCTGTGACGGCGAAGTCGCCTTTCAGACGGTCTTCCATTTCCACCTTCACGTCATCCCGCGCTACGCAGGAGACGGCTGGACCATCATTCCCGAGTCGGCGGAACGCGAGAGGTCGCTCCTCGACAGCGACGCGCAAGCGATCAAAGACGCCATCGCATCGACGGACTGACTGGTGACTTCCGCTCATGCCCCTGTCGGGAGGGACGCCCGACCATGCCGCCGACAGAGCGCTTGCCTAGCGCGTCTATCTGGGTGAAAAGGGCTACTCGCCGCTGACGCCGTGGCCTGGCGCCTGGGTAGTCCTGGAACGCTCAGTGACTGCACGCGGGGTGCCGCGGCCGCAACCGGCCCCAGCGTGCAGTCACGTCCGGGCACTGCCGTTTGAGGTTGGAGACGAAGGAGGCTGGGTCGAGTGCGACAAGGATGCTCCTCTTTATCGCGCGGACGCCCCCAACCACCGTGACCCACACCCTCGTCCCGTCGTCCACGTCCTAGAGGAGGCGCAACCCGTGGTGGCTTCAAGGCCACGTCCACGCCGACACTGACCGCGGCGGCTGAGGATGGCTGAGCATACGAGTCGTCTGCCGACGATTGGTTGATCCGATCTCGCTGCGCGTCGTTCCTGGGAGCCGTACGCGGGATCGCCGTTGTGGTTGCCTCGAACGGCTCTGCGTGGCTCGTGCCCAGCTCGCGAAGATGAACTACCTGGACGAGTGCGGCCCCGCGGACAGGCCCTTGCGCCAACCTGCGTTCAAACCGGTCACGAACCTCTCCAGATCGCATGCGCGGATACGGCGCGATCCCCCTACCCGCACCGACGGCAGCTCGCCGCTGGCCATCAACTCGTAGACCTTGGCCCGGCTGACGCCCAGGCAGGCAACCACCTCCGGAGCCTTCAACAGCATCGCGTCCATATCGACTCCTCAGTGACTCGTCTACTGACATAGGCGCATCGAGCCGTCGCACGAGGACACGTCTGGAGCCGAAGAGCCAGTTCCGGATCGAAGAACACATTGTGGGGCCCCTCACCACATGGTTCACCACCAGCGAACTGACCTGTCCAAGCACCTCACCACACGGCTCACCACCGACTTGAAGGGGCAAATAGAGCCAATTTCCGAGCGATTCTGGAGGCAGCGTTTGCGGTCAAGGTGCGGTCAAGGACGACAGAGGCACTGTGACGGTTTCCGTGACAGTGCCTCTGACCTGCGGTTTCTTGGTAGCGGGGGCAGGATTTGAACCTGCGACCTCTGGGTTATGAGCCGGTTCGATCGCCATCCCGCCCATCTCACAGAGTCCCGAATATTGCGTCTGACCTGCGGGTCTTTGTCTCGGCCGTGTCAGGGCGTCTCACTGGAATCGGCGCTTCCCGCGAGGTTTCGCTCGCGTTTTCGCTCGCGTTGGGCTTTCTCGCCCACCTTCTGAGGAGCCGAGTGCCGTCCGGGTGGTGGTCGTCATGATGACGGTGCACAAGCTGTCCGCTGGCGACGGCTACACCTATCTCACTCGGCAGGTCGCTTCAGCTGACGAGCGTCGACCGTCAGGCCAGGCACTGGCTGACTACTACACCGCTCGCGGCAACCCGCCGGGTGTGTGGATGGGCTCGGGCTCGGCCACGCTGGGGGTGTCCGGCAGCGAGGTGTCCGAGGCGCAGATGCGGGCCCTGTTCGGGCAAGGCTGCCATCCGGACCGCGACGTCATGCTCGTATCTGGAGCAACCAAGGCCGAGACGCAGCTGGGCCGCACCTACTCAAGGTTTACGATGCTGGCACCGAGCGAGCAGAGGGTCAGCGAGCGGGTCGCGGCGTTTCAGGCGCACACGGGGCGACCCCCGACGGCGGCGGAACACAACCAGCTCTCAGCGGAGGAGGCTCGCCGTGTCCGCCGCCCGGTGGCCGGCTTCGACCTGGTGTTCACCCCAGTCAAATCCGCGTCCCTGCTGTGGGGGCTGGGCGGCCCCGAGATACGGGCGGCGGTGGAGGATGCGCATCACGAGGCGGTGGCCTCGACGATCGGCTGGATCGAGCAGCACGCCGCCTTCACGCGCTCCGGCACCGACGGGGTTGCCCAGATCGACACCACCGGTCTCGTGTGTGCGGCGTTCGACCACCGCGAGTCCCGGACCGGTGACCCCGACCTCCACACCCACGTGGCCGTGTCGAACAAGGTGTGCGGCGTCGACGGCCGCTGGCGAGCACTCGACGCCCGTGGCCTGCACGCACTCGGGGTGGCCGCATCGGAGCGTTACAACACCCGCTTCGAGGACGCTCTCGCACGTCGGCTCGATGTCGAGTTTGTGGAACGGCCCGGTGGTGCCCGTGGCAAGCGGCCGATCAGGGAGGTCGACGGTGTCCCCCTGGCGCTGATCAAGCACTTCTCCAAGCGGCGCGCGGCGATCGAGGACCGGTACGCCGAGCTGGCCGCTTCCTACCGGCGCGAGCACGGCCGCGAACCCGGCCGGTCAACGCAGCTGCGCCTCGCGCAGGCAGCGACTCTGCAGACCCGCGAAGGCAAGGAACCCGGCCGCAGGCTGGCCGATCAGGTCGCGGACTGGACCGAGCAGGCGACGCACGTTGTCGGCAGGCTCGGGCTCGAGGAGATGTTGTCCTCGGCGGTGGGTCGGCATACAGGCTCCTCGTCACCGACGGACGATGATGTCGACCGGCTGGCAAGCCAGGTCCTCGCCACGGTGTCGGAGCAACGCTCCACCTGGACTCGGTGGAACCTGTACGCGGAGACCGAACGGCTGCTGCGTCCGGTGCGTCTGGCCGACCCCACAGCGCGCGACCAGCTGACCGACGCCGTCATAGGCCGCGCCACTAGCCCGTCGCTGTCCATTCGGATTAGCGAGCCGGCTCTGCTCGCAGAACCCGAGTCATTGCGTCGAACCTCGGATGGACAGAGCGTCTTCGTCGCGCACGGAGCCGAGCGCTACACGACCAGCGGGATCCTCAACGCTGAGGAGTTGCTCGTCTCCGCGGCCCGCTCCTCCACCGACGTGGCCGTCGATCCCATCGTCATCGAGGCGGCACTCGCCGTTCACGAGACAACCAACCGGGTACGGCTCGACGACGGCCAACGCGAACTCGTCCGCGCCTTCGCCTCCTCCACGGCGCGGCTCGCTTTGGGTATCGGCCCGGCCGGGGCCGGCAAGACCACAGCGATGCGTGCTTTCGCCGCCTGCTGGGCCACCGCCGGCGGGCGGGTCGTCCCGCTCGCTGCCAGCTCGAAAGCGGCCGAGGTCCTCGGCGCCGAGCTCGGCCTTCGTACCGAGAACCTGCATAAGTTCCTGCACGAGACCCGGCGAACGGTGCCCAGCGACGACGCGTGGTTCCGGCTGTCGCACGGAGACGTCGTCCTCGTCGACGAGGCAGGGATGGCCGGCACGCTGCAGCTAGCCGAGCTGGTCCAGACCGCGACCCGGGCTGGTGCCGCCGTCCGGCTGCTCGGCGACCCCTCCCAGCTGGCCAGTGTTGAAGCCGGTGGCGCCCTGCGCCTGCTCGAAGCAGAGGTCGGCGCGGTCCATCTAGACCGGCTCCATCGGTTCGCCGATCCGGCCGAGGCGGCGGCCACTCTTCGGCTCCGTGCGGGAGACGCCGCGGCGCTCGGCTTCTACGAGTCCAACAACCGGATCCGGTCCGGCAGCCGCGATGCGATGCTGGAGTCGGCGTACGACGGCTGGGCCGCAGACGTGAAAAGTGGACGGACGTCGGTGTTGGTGGCGGTGAACGGCGCCGATGTCACCGCGCTCAACACCAGGGCTCGGCTGGAGCGGGTGGCATGCGGCCAGGTGTCTGCGGGCGGGGTCGAGCTGCACGACGGCAACCGCGCCGGCGTCGGGGACTGGGTCGTCACGCGCGCAAACCTTCGCGGACTCACGTGTCATCGCGGTCGGGACTGGGTGAAGAACGGGGACACCTGGCAGGTCACGGGACGACATGACGATGGCACTTTGACAGTCCGACACCTCGGCCACAACGGGAGGGTACGGCTGCCCGCCGAGTACGTCGCCGACCAGGTGGAACTGGCCTACGCCACCACCGTCCACCGCGCGCAAGGGACGACAGTCGACACCGCGCACCCGCTGGTGACCGGCGAGATGACACGCGAGGCGCTCTACGTCGCGTCGACGCGTGGCCGCTCCCGCACCATCTGGTACGTCGCCACCGAAGACCTGCTCGACGCGGCCTGTGACCACGAGCCAGATGTTCCCCTCGATGCACGCGAGGTGCTCGCGGCGGTACTCAGCCGCGTCGGTGCCGAGGAGTCCGCGACCCAGGCGATCCGTTCGACCATGGACGACGCCGAATCCCTGTGCGCGCTGGTGGCCCGATACGAACATGCCCGAGGGCTCGCTGCCAAGGATGCCTTGTTCATGGTGCTGGCCCAGACAATGTCGCCGGTCCTGGCAAGACGGGTTATGGAGGATCCGGGCGTCGACCGGTTGGCCATTGCCCTGGCCGACGCGACCGCCGAGGGAGCTAACCCAGCGCAGGTGCTGAGAAATGCCGTGGACTTCGACGACCTCCGAGGCGCCCGATCAGCCGCTCGTGTTCTCGCCGCTCGGATCGAGGACTACGGACGCAGTCTGGGCGTGCCGACTGGACGGTCCCCGGAGCGGCCACTCCCCTGGCTGGGCTCACCCGACGTCGGCCACCCCGGGTGGCGCGACTATCTCGACCGTCGAGCTCGGCTGATCACCAACCGCGCCCGGCACCTCGGCTCGCTGGCCGCGGCGTACCGCGAGCAATACGGCCTGGATTCTGCACGCGACGAGGACTTCGGCGAGCCTCCGGCGCCAGGCACTCGCAGACGCATCGCCTACCAGGCGGCCATGACAGACCAAGGCGAACAACAAGCCCTCCGTCAGTCGCTGGCGCTTCGACCTCACACGCATGAACCGCCACACCGTCAGCCTCCAACGGCGGCGCCCGTACCGCGGACCCGCCCGAATCACGCACGCGGTCCAACGCTGAGCCGCTGAACCACCCAGCTTCACCTACCGCTCGCGAGACCACACCAACCTCTCCTGGAGTTGTCATGCCCTCTTTCGACGTCCCCACGACACTCGCCCAACTCGCCCAGGCAGCCACCGACCGCGGCATCCTCCTCGGCCCCGATCCGGACCACTCGATCCTCGTGGCGGCTCATCATGCGCACTGGCGCATTCGTGAGGATCCCAAGGACCTCGTCGGCTGGTGCGCCACAAGGGTCGACGCCGCCCATCGTGACATTCCCGCGGTAACTGGCTGGCTCGGTCCACGCGACCTTAAGCCAGACCGGATCCTCGACAACCTGCTCGCCCAGCGTCGTCTGCCCACGGACATGTCCGGTCGGCAACCCTGGATCTCCACACGCCACCCGTGGGTTGCCGCGCCCTTGCATCTGTACGCGCGGTGCCCTCAGCCGGTCTACCGCGGCGGCAGCAGTGATGACTCCGGCTGCGGCCTCACGGGTCCGGCTCAACTCGTCAGTTGCACCACCGCCGATGGAGCCCGGATCGACCTCACGAGCCCCTGTCTGGTGCGCTGTCGAATCTGCCGCAGCGTCTTCGACGGCCGGCTGCAAGCGGTCCCACCTAACGCGACGAGCCGCTGTCCGCGCTGTCCAGCCCTCTTGTCCGTGCCGGAAGAGGCCACGCATCTCTGCTGCCACGACTGCAAGATCCGGTTCTTCGCTCCCGGTGTCCCGACTGCCTACCTGACAAAGCTCCAGCGCTTGATGGTCACAGACACCGACGACAACGTCGTTAAGGCCATCTTCGGCCGTTCCAGCCAGCCCGCCTCGTGCACCCAGTGAGACGTGCGCCATGTCGAGGGTTCGCCCCAACCAGACACCACCACCGTCGTACGGCGAATTGGCGGCCAGGTCATTCCACCTCATCGACCAAGCAACCCTCCATGGCTGCGGACCCTTCGCGACCAGGCAGCACGCTGACAACGCCATCCTCGGCTACGAGCGCCTCCTCGGAGTGGTCGGCAGACATTTGCAGCTTCTTGCTGCCCCTGGACTGGTTGACCTTGACAAGCACCAGGTAAGCCTCGAGCAAACTCTCCCAGAGTTGATACGACGCCTGACTCGGCTCGACATCACAACCAGCACAGAAAGTCTCTGGTGCCGAGCCGCGGACCGGCTCGCAGTCACTCACGACCTTCTCGCGACCCACATTGGGCCATTCGGAGCGGGCCTAACGCCAGACTCTGCGGTGCTCGCCGACCCCGCGATCCGTGAGGCGGCAACCACGCGTCTCTTGGCCGCGACTCTTCCGCCGCTGGCAGCCAGCGGCGCTCTGCTGGCCAACGCCACCCACGAGCCACTCGGGCGACTATCCAGGCGTCAGACGGTCCTGTTGGAACACCACGCACCACAAGTAAGGAAGCTCATCGAAGACATCCTTCTTCGAGACCAACCTGTCAGTCGTCCAGAAGCCACACTTGTGGCACTGGATGGGCTCAACCCGGCCAGCCAGCACCTCGTCAACGCGGTCGCCGCGCGCAGCGAATTCGAACACTCGCTCTCAGCCCTCGAGGTGCTGCGACTCATCTCGTTTCGTCAGGTCAGCGGCGAACAACGCGCCAGTCCAGGTTCGCTGCGTGACCTTGCGCTAGTCGCGCAACACGCGACGGACGCCACCGGCGCACGGCTATCCACTCCTTCGACGCCCCTCGGCAGAGTTCGCCGTGCCGCGGCGCTCGATACTCTGCAAACTGCCGGCGCCACCTGGAACAACGCAGGCGCAGCGATCGGTCCGCAAATACGAGGGCTCGACCGGGCGCCACGGATGTACGCCGACGCCGTACAGGTGTTGCGGGACCGGGCAGCGGCTGAACCGAAGCTGCTCGCTGCCGTGATGGCTGCGCTCCCCCGCCTCGGCAACGACGCAGCCACGACCATCGAGGGACTCGTCACGAACCGCCGGCTAGTCGTTGGGGCCAGACCTCCCGGCCGGTTGCAAGTCGAGTGGCGCCCACTGAACCCTGACGAGGGTTACGCCCTTGCCGAGAAGTTCGCCGACGCCGGACGCGCGAGCCGTCAGGCGACCACGACACTGAAGGCGTTGAACGCCGAACCTTCCGCTGCAGGAACGATAGGCGGCCGTGCCGTCGACGCGCCGAGCGTCACCCGACAACGCGAACTCCCAGCACCGGGCCCAGCCCGATGAAAAAGATGAGCAGGGGAGTCCAAGGTGTCCCGCCCACGCCGGACGCAGACTTCGGCTCCGCGATCGATTCCGCACGGCTGGTGGCTGCGAACCGGGTCGCTGGGGAGTTCTTCGCTGACCGCATACACGCGCCCGAGGCCGACTCACCACGCCGTTACCTGAAGGACCGCGGTTTGTGCAGCGTCCTCGACTCCGAGCGGTGGACAATCGGCTACGCACCGGCCGCCTGGACGAGCCTGACAGAACACCTTCACGACTTCGGTTTCCGCGACGACGAGCTAGATCAAGCCGGCCTTTCGATCCGTTCACGACGGGGAAATCTGATCGATCGGTTCCGCGACCGAATCACGATCGGTATCCATGACCACGACGACAGCCTCGTCGCCTTCATCGCCCGAGCCGGACCATCAACCGGAAAGTCCACACCCAAGTACCTGAACAGTCCAAGGACGCCCATCTACAACAAGTCAGAGGTGCTCTTCGGACTCTCCGAGCAACGAGACCGCCTCGAAGGAGGCGCAACTCCCGTCTTGGTGGAAGGGCCACTTGACGTGCTCGCAGTCGATGCGGCCGCCTCAGACCGGTTCGCCGCCGTGGCCCCGTGCGGCACCGCTCTAACGGACACCCAGGTAGCTGCGCTAGCGGCCCTCACCCACGACCAGGTGATCGTTGCCTTCGACGCAGACCAGGCCGGAATTCGGGCATGCTTCACCGCCTATCCGCTGCTCCGACGAAGCTTCACGCAGCCGGTTGCCGCCGATCTGCCTAACGGCTCTGACCCAGCCGAACTGATGGCGACGGAGGATGGCCCAACCAGACTTCGGCGGAGCCTCCTCGAGCCCAGAGCACTTGAGGACCTCATCATCGACGACGCTCTGGAGCCATGGAATGGTCACCTCGACAACGCGGAAGCCAAGGTCGCAGCGTTGCGTTCGGCATCAGCACGGATCCGGTCAATGCTGCCGATGGACGTGGCTCGCCAAGCCAACCGCCTCACCAAGGAGTTGGACTTGGGACACGACACAATCGCACGCGAGCTAACGGCAGCGGTTCCCAGGAATTTGCGCACTCAGAATCTGATGCGCGACACCAACGGCGCTCGCTTGAATTGCTGAGCCGGAACTGAGCCTCCAGGTGATTCACTTAACTGCCGATGTCCGCGTGTCCTTGCACTGTCAACACGGAGGTCGACGACATTGAGTCCGCGCAGCACCGCGACAGTCACGTCGGTAGAGGCCGTGTCATTCCGCCCAGAAAGACGTTGTGGCAAGGCGTAAGCGTGATGAGGGTCGGAAGTGCCCGAAGCGTGCGGGAACAGAGGGCGACTCTGATGTCGGCGAGCCTGGTCTCGTGTCGCCAGCTCAGAACGCGACGTAAGGGTGCGCGACCTGCTGAACTGCAGTCATGACAACTCGGGTGCACCCGACCACGAAGACTGGCTCCACGGGCGAACTCAAGGCCGCCGTCATTTTCGCCGACATTGGCTGGGCTCCTCCCGTTAAGCTCACCGAGGACATCGGAACCGACTTCCTGACCTTCGCGAGAGACACGACCGCGCCCGACGACAAGGACGGCGCTTGGGACCTGGGCGCGCCAGTGTTCATCCAGGTGAAGGCCAGCGAGACCGAGTATCTGACTCCCACGAGCGATCGGGACGGCGAGCCCGGTTGGTGGTTCGCCGAATCGAAGACCTACCACTTCGACCACTGGCTCTCGTTCGGGCTGCCCTACGTTCTCGTGCTGGTCGACGTGAAGAACCAGATCGGGTACTGGGCCGAGGTCGACGGCGCCTCGATCGACACCACCGGCAAGGGCCGCAAGGTCTTCGTCCCCGCCGCCCAAAAGGTCGACTCGGACAACCTTGAAGCTCTGAACAAGATCGCGGTCTCACGCCGCCAGTACGACCTCGAAGGGGCCGTGTGGAAAGGCAAGCTGAACGACCTCGGCCCCGCCGACAGGCTCAGGAACGCCCTCGTGCTCCCCCGCCTGGTCGCACCGCACCCGAACAAGACCATCGAGAAACTCACCTTCGAAGAAGCGGCAGCGATGGTGATGCGTAGCCGATATTCCGAGCTCGCGTACAGGGGGCGTCAGGGCCAGTGCCCCAAAATCGAGGAATGGGAGAACCACAAAGACTGGGGTTGGCGGTTCGTCCACGCGCTACACGAACTGGTCACCCAGTCCGGCAGCACCAGGTTCCCCCAGCTGGCGAGCGAAGCCCGTCACCGGTTCGAACGGGACGCCTGTCTCGTTATCCACGCCTGTGCCGCGTATGCCAGGGACGACGCTGCAGAAGCGCTCACGACCCTTGTCTCCAGCAAGGCGACCAAGCCGGCTGACCTTGGGTGGCTCCACGTCCACCGGGCCGCGTTCCTTCTCGAACTGGACAAGCCCGTCCAAGCTGCGGAAGCCGCGAAGAAGTCCCTCGTCGCGCTGAAGGCCCTCGACGGAGACCTGTCGGTCAGCGTCATCCGAGGCGGCGCCGCGTCCATCCTGTACACGGTCGCCGGGTTCGCTGCCGGAGACATCGAAGCCACCATCACTGCCCAGGACAACGCAGGCACGTGGTGGCGCGCCCAAGACGTCAGCTGGGCACTCGAGAAGGACCTCAAGCTCCGATTCGAAGGCTGGACCGACAACAGCTCCATCCACTTCATCAACAGCACCGCTCGCGCCGACCTCGCCGTCGTCGGCTGGAACGCTGCTTTCGGCGGCAGCTGGGGCTCCTGGCGTCATCTCGCGGCAATCAACGCCCAGCTCACGTTCACCTCCACCAACGACCCAGTGTTCCTCGAGGCCGCACTTTCTGGCCTGGTTTTCATCGGGGAGAAGAAGGCCGCGAAGGACGCGGCTAGGAAGGTGTGGATGGACGGCCCCGTCGACTCGCTGTACACGCTGGCGCACTCATACGCCTACCGGCCTTGGTCCAAACGCGACGAAGGCCCCACCATGGCCGTGCTCTCACAGGCTGGCGATCTGCTGAACTCCAAGGCCGCAGACCACGTCGTGCAACGCATCATCGACCTGCTCAACACCGACGGCCATGTACGAGTGCACGCAAGCGCTTGGAGCTACCGCTGGGGCGAAGCAGACGACGCGCTCCGCCGCGTCCTCAAAGCCGCATCCAATGCGTCCCACAAGAAGGTCGCTGACCTCGTCGCCGCCGAGTTCGCTACCTGCGACGATTCCGTAGCCCACTCCTTGATCCGCGTAGCGAACACACTGGCTACCGCCGACATCGGCATCACCCGCATAAACCGACTCCTGAAAGCCGCCACGGCCCACGGCGACCACTACGGCGTCGACCTGCTCGAGGCCCTCGCTCCGGCCAGCCCTGCTGCGGTTGCGGAGCTGAGGAGCCGCGCGGACGCCGGCAACAAGAACGCGGTTCGCTCACTCCTGGTCGCCGGGTCAACCGACCAGGCCGACTTCATCGCGTTCGGACGCAGCGCAGCACGCACCGTTAGGACGATGGTTGAAGATGCCCGCGGCAAGGACGGCACCACGAAGATGACCGGCTACGCCAATGACCAACTCGACGACCTCACGCTCGCAGCCATCAACACCAACGACACGAAACTTTGGAAGGAAATCACCGACGCCCTGGAAGCTTGCGTCATCGAGCAAACCCAACAGCAACGCGCCGTTCGAAGGCTCGCCAGCCGCTTCCAGAAGCTCCCCCCGCATGTCCAGCGAAAGCTGCGGAAACTGGCCCCAGACCTCCGTGGGCCGTCCTTCGGCATTGGATTCAGCTCGAGCCGCAACGAGTTCGCAGCCGCCGTCACACACCTGCGCATCGCAGCCGGCACCGTTCCCGATCTTGAAGTGGAAGCACTCCTACTAAGCCAACGCCGAACCAATCCGGTCGGCTTCGTCAGGACGCTCGGTACATGGAACTCGGAGCGAAAACTTCCCTTCCTCGCGACCATGATCGTCGACGAGGACCCGAGCGTCCGAGCGCAGGCTGCCTATAGCATCATCGAACACGCACACGCCTTCCCTGCTGATAAGGACCGGGCCTTCGCAGTGGTTCGAAGCGCCTTGATGCAGGACGACGGCTGCGCGCTACCCGACGGGATAGCTCAGGGCCTCGCCGCATTCCCAGCTGATGACCTCGCGCCATTAGAGATCGAGCTTCGCAACCACCGCTCGGCACTGATCCGTGCCCGGTTCGTCGAGGACGAATAGCGGCGGGTCTGGACTCAGTACGCCACTGCCGCTCGCTTGGGTACGCTGCGACCCCGCCTCCGTCGCTGCTGCGCGTCCCCTACCCGGTCTTCGAGGTAGTGGCTCGTCCTCGCTGGGCTATTCGGCATCGGGTCGTCGTGCCCCTCTGTGGGCGCGCATTGTCGCAATAAGCGTGGGTGCTCGGTGGGACGGCGATATGCGCCGTTCTTCCAGCCGGGCTATCGCGATGAACGTACTGATCCCTACGTGGCTGCCGGGATTCTGAATCGCACCACTCGACGTCCGCAGATGCCGCGATGAAATGCGTCTTTGCGCGGCGAGATGACTAGCAGGCAATGGCAGGAGCCTCCCGGTTGACCGATTTGTCGAACATGGCGGTGTCAGATCCATGGAACTGCTTGAAAGATCAGCGTCTCCGACGGTGCCGTTCGCCAGAGCAGGGTTGGCTACGCACGGGTAGACAAACCGCGCGTGTGCGTCGCTACCAAGGCTCGTAAGGCCGAGACATGGGAACTAGGCCGCGGTTTCGTTCAAGAGCTGCTTTCGTCACCCCCAACCGCTGCGCGACCCAGGTGCGGAACAGCAGTCGGGACTCGCGAAGAACGTTCGACAAGTCGAGCGCGCTCCACTCGTCGGGCCGGTCAGGATGCTTGACCGTGTTGTACGCGTCCGCAAGCCGCGCTGGCCACGTATCGAGGTCGATAGCGATGTCGCACGCGCTTTGCTCCGCAACTCGTTTGAGGTGGCTTTCCAGATGACGCCCCGGCACCTCATTGCGCTCGAGTGCAATCCCGTAGCCGAGGTGCTCCAGCGCCGCCCCCGCTTCAGAGACGGCTGTCTCTAGGGCTACACCTTGCATGCCAACGGAGTGGATCATGCCTGCGATGCCACGGCGGTGACGGGTTCGAAGACGAAGCCACCGTCGAACCCCGTCTGCGCCGACATCGTCAAAGTCGAACAAGTACCGGTTGCGCTGGTCATTTCCGGACGGTCTCGACACGGCGTATGTGGAGACTCTTGCCCACCGCTCGCCGAGTGAGTTCCCGGCCAATGCCCGCTCGGGATCGTCATGACGTGACACGCTCAGATCCCACGTGCCGTAGTCGCGCCATCCAGCTACGACGAGTAGATCACGCACACCTTGATGAATATCGAGATGCTCGTGCCAGGAGCGCGCCCTCGCTGCGCTGGTCTTAACGCGCACCTCGTCCTCGAACTTCGACTCACCTGGAACCGAGGACGCCACGAATGAGTAGGTGGGGCGAATCTGCGCGTTGAGGGCTCTTGCAACCTTGACCGGCTCCTGCCGCCTGAGGGTGAACGTGCTCGAAAGGGACGAGTCATCCTCTGGCACGTAGGCATGAGAGACAGAGCTGATTGGGATCCACTCTTCCAGGCCCTCGATGCGCGACTGCATAGCGTTGATCCGCTCGTAGCGCGCGCCGACGTCACCGACCTCAATGGCGTAGGAGAACCTGAGACGTCCCTCCTGCAGAGTGCCGAAGCTGTTGGATCTTCCGTGCGGCCGGACCAAGCAAACGACTCCGTGAGGGTCGTTGAACCACACTTGAGTTGGCATCGAGTAGTCATGAAGCTCGTAGTTCGGATCGTCTCCGTAGGAGAGGGTGCGCCCAGAGAAGCGGCGTCCGATCGGGTCACCGTGTTCGAAGTTGACCGTCAGCTCGATCTCTTCGCCGTTGTCGAATGCCATGGCCGGTCGCCCGGCGTCACGGGGGCTGAAATAGGCCGTTCCGAGTCGGGGCTTGCCTGGTTGAAGCGCGGGTCGTTCCGGCATGTAGGCACAGTTGCACGTGCCACCGACAATTCTTCGCTGTCAGCCGGTGCTCGTGTCGCGAAAGATCCAGCCGAGGATCATTCGTTGGTCGGGCGTTCCTCGGCGGTGGACGGCGCAGGCGCTGAGGGCGCGGAGCCGGCGATGCTTAGTGAGCGAGCGGCAGTCGAGTCGCGTCGGGCCCGGCGTCGTAGCGATCACGCTGGTGCCCGGTTCGACGTAGCGCGGCGGGCGTCACGTCGGTGAGGCCCCTCGTCGGCGATGGCCCCTCGGAGGCGGTCGCGTATGTTCGCAATCCATGTGAAGTCGGGGCCCAAGGTCCTACGAGCCCGTGCTAGCCCCGCGTCTTTCCGCCGCCTATGACTGTCAAGACGTAAGGTCGTCGTCGCCGAACACGGCGCTCGTTGACCGCGATCTGCACGCTCCCTTCTCCCCTGTTTGTCGCCGGCGAACATGTAAAACGGAGAGTGCGCCCTGCTGACAGCCTGGTTGGAGGTGGCAGTGCCTTCTCAGCCTGGACTGCCGCTGTTCCGGTTGACATCCCTTCACCGGGATCTTCACCGGACGGGTCTTGCGGGACGCGCGAGGAGATGCAAGCCCGCGACCTGCTCGGTTCTCGTAGAGGGTTCGGCCTGCGGGACGGTCTGGCGCAGGCGACTCGAGCCTGCGCGACCGAGAGGGGGCGGCCATACGATGGTTGAGCCTGCGCCGCTGTCAGTGCGTTGTGGCATACCTTGATGGCATGGCGGACGGTAGCGGCATCGAGTGGACGGAAGCCACCTGGAACCCCACCACAGGCTGCGACCGCATCAGCCCTGGTTGTGATAATTGCTATGCCCTCGCGTTGGCCAAGCGACTCAAGGCGATGGGCAATCCGAAGTACCAGGAGGACGGCGACCCGCGCACGAGTGGCCCTGGCTTCGCAATCACAGAGCACCCGTCGGCTTTGGACGTACCGCACCGCTGGTCGTCGCCACGAGTCATCTTCGTCAACAGCATGTCCGACCTGTTCCACGCCCGGGTGTCATCGTTGTTCATCCACGAGGTCTTCCAGGTCATGGAAGAGACGCCCCGGCACACTTACCAACTGCTCACCAAGCGCCCTCGTCGCGCGGCGCGCTTGGCCGCCGAGCTTCCCTGGCCGAGCAACGTATGGCTGGGCGTTAGCGTCGAGACGGCTGACCAGCTGTGGCGGCTCGAAGACCTGCGGCACGTTCCAGCCGCGACTCGGTTCGTGTCGGCGGAGCCCTTGCTGGGGTCCCTCGCGGGTCTCGACCTGACGGGAATGCACTGGCTCATCGCAGGCGGTGAGAGCGGGCCGAACCACCGTCCGCTGCGCCCTGAGTGGGTGCGCGAATTGCGCGACGAGTGCAGGGACCAGCACGTCGCCTTCTTCTTCAAGCAGTGGGGCGGACGTACGCCTAAGAGCAACGGACGCGAGCTCGACGGGGAGCGCTGGGACGAGATGCCGACGCCGACGCGGGCTTGAGCGCTAGGTTCAGCAGGTCGTTTTGTCCCTTGGGATCGGTTGAGGTCTTGCCATCGGCGAGGACTTTCTTGATCGCCGCCCGAAGGTGCAGGGTGCGAACAACTCCCACCAGGTCGTCTCGAAGGATCTCTTCGGGCCTGTCGATGATGCGGAAGGCCTCGCCCTTCGCCAGCTCGTCCGTGATCCGGGCTGCGAGGGTCTCCACCCATCGCTTCTTGAGGATCTCCTCCTGCGCCTTCCAGTCCTTCTCCCAGGCGTCGTTGTCCTCGAACAGTGTGCCCTCTGCCGCGCCCTTGGCGAGGTACTTCCGCCACTCCTGGAGACCGAGCGACGCGGACTCCCCGAAGGCAAGCATCCCGTCGATGTGCCTCGTCCCGAAGACGAGGTAGTAGACCGGCTTCAAGTCAGCGCGCGGCCTGACGTCGATCACCCACGTGCCCGCGCCGCCCGCGCGCTCGCGCAGCTTCTCCGCGTACCCAGCGACCACGGCCTCCTCTGCCGCCATCTTCTGGTCCTCGGACGCGCTCGTCGAGGGGCACTTGGACAGCCAGGCTTCTCGCCACCAGTCGCCGCCGCAGACGGCGTCGATGCGCTTCAGTGAGCCCTCGACGGGATTCGGGCTGTTCAGAATCCCACCGAAGCGCCGCAGATGTGCCGTCAGGTTGATGAGGACCTCCGTAGCCGGGGCGCCGTAGCCGCTTGGCCGCTCGAAGATGCTGGCGACCTCGTCCATCGGGATGATGAGGCCACAGGGGTCAAAGTAGGTGAACAGCGGGATGCCCTTGGCCGCTTCCAGGAGCGTTGGCAGATGCTCGGAGATGTCACCGTCATCAACCGTGACCGTGAGGCCCTGCCCCTCGGCAGCGACCACCGCTCGGAGCTTCGCGACCGTCTCGGGCTCCTGCTCGACGAAGTGGAGTTCCACCTTGCGTGGGGAGTTCATGGCGGCGAGCTCGTGCGCCTTGCGCAACAGCATGGCACCAGAGCCCTCGGACTTGTCGTCGTAGCGGCCAGGGCCGGCGTAGCCGTCGATGAAGGCGACTCGCCTGTCGAGAGACGTGCTGCCGGTCTTGCTAGGGAAGGGTGTGGCGTACTGGTTGATGATGGCGTGCTTCAGCACCGCCGCCGACTGCCTGCTCTTGTGGAACTTGGTGGTGTCGCTGGACAACCTGTCGCCCCCGGAGTGCTCTGACTGGGGGTTCAGGCTATGCGAAGGTGCCGATGCTGCTGCCGACATTGGGTCTACCAGCGCCGATGTCGCGTCTGTGCTCATACGCGAGCCGGTGGTGGCCTTCGCGCGCACACGCTGGCAAAGCTCCAGAGGAAACGAGCGCCCGGGAGTCGCTGTCCGCGACAGGATCCGTTTACGAACACCCCGATGGTGCGAACGGCGGCGGTGTTGGTCGGGGTGTCGGTGACCGACATGCTGATGGACGAGCATTGCGCCGCCATCCTTTCGCGCGATACTCATGCCATGCGAATCATCGACGCCAGGACTTTTCAGACTCGCATCGTCGAGAGGTTCGCCAGCAGAGGATTCGCGATTTCGCCCTTGGCCGCAGGGGCCCATGTGTCAATTGCGAGACTTGAACGGGAGGGAATGATCGGGCGTCATCCGGCGGCCGTCGACCAGTGCCTGTTGGTCGTCTCGGGACGTGCAAGCGTGTCAGGTGCCGAAGGTTCGTATGTCGACATCGAGCCGGGCCAGGCAGCGGTCTGGGAGGCGGGCGAGGAACATGCGACGCTGACCGACAGCGGACTGATAGCAGTGATCGTTGAGTCCGAGGGCCTGGTGGAGGGCCTACCTCAGGTTGCTGGCGCTGAGTGAACGTTCTTGGATCGGTCGCGGCTGACGCCAGCAGGTACGTCCCGTAGGCCGAACGGCGGATTCTGGCGGTCATCGCAACACGACTTCGCCGATCAGCTCGATCGGCTTCTTGAACCCTAGACGTTTGCGGGGTCGGTCGTTGAGTTCGTCGGCTACCCAGTCCAGGTCGGCGGCGCTGTGCGCGGACAGGTCGGTGCCTTTGGGAAAGTACTGGCGCAGCAGGCCATTGGTGTTCTCATTCGTGCCGCGCTGCCATGGGGAGTGCGGGTCGCAGAAGAAGATGGCGATGTCGGTGGCGACGGTGACCTCTTTCCAGTCCCGCATCTCCACGC
>JAABUN010004440.1_pt1 | contig 19143 bp, 15 predicted proteins | sample 5559311 | NCBI WGS metagenome assembly JAABUN01 (sample SAMN10711877, study PRJNA513370) | rock metagenome | isolation source: Antarctica rocks | place: Antarctica: Victoria Land, Siegfried Peak sud | reverse complement strand
GACATGGCCGCGATGGCGTTCGCGGCGAACTCCCGCCGCTGGCTGCACGTCCTGACCGAGAACGGAGTCCTGCGGCGGTGCGATGTCGGCGATGGGTCGTGGACCGGGCCGCTGGCCCGGGCGACCGCGCCGGCGGACCGGTTCTCGTTCGCCGGCGGCCGGGTGTCGCCCGACCGGACCCGGTTCCTGTACACCCCGCGCGACGGCAAGGCGAACCGGATCGAGGTGCTGGTCGTCGGCCAGGAGAAGCCGGTGCTGCGGATCGACGAGCCGAAGTTCGGGCAGGAAAACTGGGGGATGTCCGTCTCCGCCGACAACGGGCTGCTCGCCGCCGTCCTGGACGACGGGACGGCCAAGGTGTGGGACCTCACCACGGGCGAGGCGGTGGCCACCCACGCCCCGCCCGCGGGCGTCTTCCGGGGCGTGGCCCTTTCGCCCGACGGCCGGTCCGTGGCCGCGGTCTACCGGCCGAAGTACACGCGGAACAGGCCGACGCCCGACGCCCTGCTCCTCTACGGCTGGGACCGGGCCACGGGCAAGGAGCGGTTCCGCATCCCGGACTGGCAGGGGACCGGTGCGGAGTACACCCCGGACGGGTCGCGGCTGGTCAGCTTCGCCAAGGACGGGATGCTGGTCGCCGACGCGGCCACCGGCAAACTCAATCATCGCCTGGCCGGGCACGGGGGGTGGAACGGGTCGTGGTCGGTCTCCGGGTATGCCTTCAGCCCGGACGGCCAATACCTCGTCACCGGCGGCAGCGACCACACGGCCATTATCTGGGACCTGGCCACCGGCAAGGCGGCCCTCGACTTCGACAGCCCCCGCGGCGAGGTCGATGTCCTCGCCTTCTCGCCGGACGGCAAGACCCTATTCGCCGGGACCGGCCGCCGGGACCACGCCGCCGGGTTGTGGGACGCCGACACGGGCAAGCGGCGGCACCGGCTGGTGGCCGACGGCGAGGGGTTCCCGCATTCCGCCTCCTTCAGCCCGGACGGCCGGCATGTCGCCGTCGGGTACGGGCTGCAGGGTCCGTACACCCGCCGGGACTGGTCGGCCCGCCTATGGGGGGTAGCCGACGGCAAACTGGTACGGTCGTTCCCCGGCCACACCGGCGGCATCCCTCAGGTCGCGTTCTCCCCGGACGGCAAGCGGCTCATGACCCGCGACTGGGGCAAGAAGGTGCGGCTCTGGGACGCCGACGCCGGGACGGTGGACCGGACGATCGACTGGGTGGACTACAACGTGCCGGCGGTCCTGGCCTTCCCGCGGGCCGACGAACTGATCGGGGCGAGCGCCGACCGGGACAAGCAGGTCGAAGTGGTCGATCTGACTTCGGGCAAGGCGTTGGGCCGGTTCAAGACGGACGACCACTCCACCCTGCTCGCGCTCTCTCCCGACGGCCGGTTGGCCGTCGCCGGGGGAGAGGGCCAGAGCAGGCACGTCGTCCTCCGCGACGTGGCGTCCGGCCAGGTCAAACACACCCTGTCCGACATCACCGCCGGCTACGGGTCCGTGGCGGCTTTCTCACCCGACGGGAAGACGCTGGCGGTGTCCGGGAGTGCGGGCAAGTGGCCCGAGGGTTACGGCCTCCACCTGTTCGATGTCGGGACGGGCAAGTGGCAGCGGAAGTTCGCCGGGCACCGGAGTACCATCACCGCGGCCGCGTTCAGCCCCGACGGCAAACGCCTGGCGACCGGCGGGTCGGACAGTACCGTGCTGGTGTGGGACTTGGCCGCCCCGCCGTGACCGGCCCCCGTTCCCGCGGCCCGGTCTGGCTGATAGCTGGTAGCTGACGGCCGACAGCTTCTCACCCCTGGTGCCCCATGCCCGACTTGACGCACTTCGACGAGTCCGGGGCGGCCCGCATGGTCGAGGTCGGGGGCAAGCCCGAGACGCACCGCACCGCCACCGCGTCGGCCGTCGTGACCATGTCGCCGGATACGCTCGCCCTGATCCGGTCCGGCGGGGTGGCCAAGGGGGACGTGCTGGCCGTCGCCCGGCTGGCGGGGATCATGGGGGCCAAGCGGACGGCCGACTTGATCCCGCTGTGCCACCCGCTGCCGCTGACCGGGGTGACGGTGGGGTTCGCGTTCGTCGGGCCGACGGCGTTGCGCATCACGGCGACGGCCGCGGTATTCGGCCGGACGGGTGTTGAGATGGAGGCGCTGACGGCGGTTAGCGTGGCGGCCCTGACGGTGTACGACATGGCCAAGGCGGTCGACCGGGGGATGACCCTCGGCCCGGTCCGCCTCGAAGCCAAGTCCGGCGGCCGGTCGGGGGACTTCACCCGCGACCCGGTCGCCCCGCCCGACGGGCCGAACTAGAGGCTGCCATGCTGCCCGCGACCACCCCCGCCGTTCCGCTCGCCGTCGGCCTGCACCCGCTGTTGGTCGCGGTGCCGCCCCCGGCTTCGCCGGCCGGCGGGCCGTTCGCCGTGGTCGCGGCTGACTTGGACATCGCCGACCGCATCTTCGCCGCCACGCTGGCCCCGTATCCGCCGCCGGTGGGCGACCTGGTCGGTCACCTGAAGCACTACCGCGGCAAGCGGCTGCGGCCGGCCCTGTTGCTGCTGACGGCCCGGGCGGTCGGCCGGGTGACGCCGGCCCACCACACGCTCGCCGCGGTCGTCGAGATGATCCACACGGCCACCCTCGTCCACGACGACGTACTCGACGACGCGGCCACCCGCCGGCACGTCCGCACCGTCAACGCCGGGTGGGGGAACAAGGCCAGCATCCTGTTCGGCGACCTGCTGTTCACCCATGCGTTCCACCTGTCCAGCGGCGTTGATCGGCAGGCGTGCCAGTTGATCGGCGAGGCCACCAACCGGGTGTGTGCCGGCGAGTTGAAGCAGGTCTGCGGCCGGGGGGATTTGCATCTGACCGAGGCCGCGTACTTCGGGATTCTCGACGGCAAAACCGCGGCGCTCACGGAAGTCTCGACCCGACTGGGGGCGCTATACGCCGGGGCGTCGGACGAAGTGGCCGAACACCTGGCGGCGTTCGGCCGCAACCTCGGCATGGCCTTCCAGGTGGCCGACGACGTGCTCGACCTGACCGGCGACGCGGCGACGGCCGGCAAGACCCTCGGCACCGACCTCGACCAGTTGAAGCTGACGCTGCCCTTGATCCATGCGTTGAACCACCTCCCGCCGGCCGCCGCCGACGCGCTGCGGGGCGTGCTGCGGTCGGACACGCCAGGGAAGGCCGCCGCGGTGTCGGGTGCGCTGGCCGCGACCGGGGCGTTGGCCTACGCCCGCCGGCGGGCCGACGAGTTCGCCCGGGCGGCGGCGGCGGCCCTGGGGTGTTTGCCGCGGTCGGAGAGCCGGGCGGTGCTGGAGACGCTGCCGGCGTGGGCGGTGCGGCGGGGGGCATAACGTGGTCCGCTCGCTCCGCGAGCGGTCTTCACACACTGTAGACAGGCCATCAGCGGGTGAAGACCGCTCGCGGAGCGAGCGGACCACGGCAAGTCGTCACTCCGCTTCCGCCACCCGCCACCGCAACAGCGAGAACCGCCGGGCCGTGTCCGCCTTCCGCACCGCCACCGCGAGCGCCTTGCGGCTGCCGACGAGCGCGACGAGCTTCTTGCCGCGGGTCACCCCGGTGTAGATCAGGTTCCGCCGCAACATGATCCAGTGCTGGGTGTGGACCGGGATGACCACCGCCGGGTACTCGCTCCCCTGGCTCTTGTGGATCGAGCAGCAGTACGCCAGTTGCAACTCGTCGAGGTCGCCGAAGTCGTAATCGACCGCCCGGTCGTCGAACAGCACGCTCAGGACTTGCTCGACCGGGTCGACGGCCGCCACCCGGCCGATGTCGCCGTTGTACACCTCGCGCTGGTAGTTGTTCTGCGTCTGGATGACCTTGTCGCCGGGCCGGAACGTCGAGCCGAACCGGCTGACCTCGGGACCGCCCGGGACCAGCGGGTTGAGGGCCTGTTGCAACTCTTTATTGAGGTTCTGCACCCCGACCGTCCCCTTGTTCATGGGCGACAGCACCTGGACATCGGCGACCGGGTCGAGGCCGAACCGGGCCGGGATGCGGGTCTTGACCATCTCGACGATGCGTTGCACGACCACGTCGGGGTCGTCAACTTCGAGGAAGTAGAAGTCCCCGTCGCCGCCGGCCGGGGCGGATTCGGGGTCGTCGCCGCGATTGATCGCGTGGGCCGCACGGATGATCCAACTCTCCCCGGCCTGGCGGTGGACCTGCGTTAACCGGATCACGGGAATGGTGCCGGCCCCGATCAGGTCCGCGAGAACAGCCCCCGGCCCGACGCTCGGCAACTGGTCGCCGTCGCCGACGAGGACCACCGCTGCCCACGGCGGGACGGCCCGCAACAACTGGTTCGCCAGCGCGACATCGGCCATCGACACCTCGTCCACGACGAGCAGGTCCACGTCGAGGGGTTTCTCCTTGTTGCGGCGGAACCCACCCATCGCGGCGTCGTATTCGAGGAGGCGGTGAATGGTCCGGGCCTCGCGGCCGGTCGATTCGGTCAGCCGTTTGGCCGCCCGGCCGGTCGGGGCGCACACCCCGACCCGCTGCTTCTTGGCCTCGTACAAATCGAGGATGGCCCGGACGATGGTCGTCTTGCCGGTGCCGGGGCCGCCGGTCAAGATGAGTAACTTTTCGGTCAGGGCCGCGACGACGGCGTCCCGCTGGGCCGGGGCGAACGCCAGTCCCATACGCCCCTCGGCCCACGCCACCGCCTTGGCCGTGTCGGTGGGGGGGAGCGGGTGACTCCCCTTTAACAGTGCGCGGACCGCCCGGGCCACCCCGAGTTCGGCGAGGAACAGCGGCTTCAGGTAGAGCAGGGTGTCGAATTCGTCGAACGCCGGGTCGCCGGTCAGTTCCGGCCGCTTGTGGGTGCCGCTGGCGGTGAACGGGTGGTCGCGGACGACCTCCTGCTCGACGTGCAACGCCTCGACCGCCGCCCGGATGATGGCTTCATCAATTTGCGTCAACTCGACGGTCTGCTCGACGGCCAGCGGCTCCGGCAGGCCGACGTGGCCGTCCGACGCGGCCTCCTTCAAGATGTGCCGGACCGCCGCCTTGGCCCGCAGCGGTGAGTCGCGCGGGATGCCGAGCTTCTGGGCCAACTCGTCGGCCGTGCGGAACCCGACGCCCCAAATGTCGGTGCTGAGCCGGTACGGGTTGGCCCGCACCTGGTCGACGGCCGTCTCGCCGTAGGTCTTGTAGATGCGCACCGCCCGGGCGGTGCCGAGGCCGTGGCTCTGGAGGAACACCATGACTTCCCGGACGTGCTTCTGGTCGTGCCAACTGCGGCGGATGCGTTCGATCCGCTTCGGCCCGAGTCCCTTCACCTGGGCGAGGTACGTCGGCGACTGGTCGATGACTTCGAGGGTCTTCTCGCCGAAGGCGTCGACGATCCTGCGGGCGTACTTCGCCCCGATCCCCTTGACCAGCCCGCTGCTCAGGTACTTGACGATGCCCGACTCGGTGTGGGGCGGGGTGGTCCGCAGGTCGGTCGCTTTAAACTGCGGGCCGTGGTGGCGGTCGGTCTGCCAGTCGCCGCTGGCCTCGACGTACTCGCCGGCGACGACCTGGGTGCAGACGCCGACGACCGTGACCAAGTCTCGGTGGCCGCGGGCGTGGACGCGCAGGACCGAATACCCGGTGTCCGGGTTGTGGAAGGTGACGCGCTCGATCACGCCGGACAGGGGTTCGGGCATGGGGGCAGGGTCTTTTAGCGCCGCGGTGGGGGTCTTTCGGAGCCGCGCCCGTCAGGAAGCGGCCGCTTGCCGAGCGGGGGACCAACGTCGGTAGCCGGGGGCGGCCTCGGCGGGTGCCGTCGCTAGTGATACGGCGGAGTGGCCTCGCTCAGCGAGCGGCCGCTTCCTGACGGGCGCGGCTCCGACGGATATCCTTGCCCGCCGCCCCGGCTCCGGGTAGTCTACAGATGTCCCCTCCCGGAGCCGCCCCGTGCGCCACGTTGCCCTCCTTTTCGTCGCGGCGGCCGCCGCGGCCGCCCCGCCGCCGGCGTTTGACCCGGACGCGGTGACCGCCGCCGTCGCCCGCCTGAGCCACCCCGACTACCGGACCCGCGAGGCCGCCGGGGCGAGCATCGTGCGGGCCGGCGACCGGGCGCTGCCGCTCGTCCGCACCGCCCTTGCCGGCTGTACCGACCCCGAGTCCGCCCGGCGGTTGGAAGTCCTGGCCGAGCGCCTCGACGGCGAGCGGCTGCGGACCCCCCGGCGGGTCACCCTCCGCGCCAAGGCCGCCCCGCTCAAGGACGTGCTGGCCGACATCACCGCCCAGACCGGGTACGTCGTCAAGATCGCCGACGCCGACGGCGGGTCCGCGCCGCGACCGTCCACCCCGGTGACGGCCGACATCGTGGACCTGCCGTTCCTCCAAGCCCTGGACGTGCTGTGCGACCAAAACGACCTGGCCCACGTCTGCCAGGACGACGCCGGCGTCATCACCGTCAGCGCCGAGCCGACCCTCGACCCGCACAAGGCCTACACCGGCCCGTTCCGGGTGACGGCTACGCAGATTTACACCTCGGGCAACGTCCAACTCGCCGGCCGCCCCCGGCACGCCCCGCTGGTCCGGACGCCGGAGCAGGTGACGCTGACGTTGGCCGTCGAGGCCGAACCGAAGGCGGCGCTCCTGGGCCTCGGTCCGGTCAAAGTGCTGGCCGCGACTGACGACCTCGGCCACAACCTGGTCCCCGCTGCCTCGGACGAAGACGGTAATGACCACCCCCTCGCGGACCTGAACACGACCGACGGGTTCGGGGCGCGTGGGCCGACCCAGGCGTTCGCCCAGTCTTGCCAGGTCAGCCTGGCCCGGGCCGACCGGAAAGCGACGGTGATCAAAACCCTCAAATTGCAGTTCAGCGCGACCCTGGTGGCCGAGACGGTCGTGACCGGCGGTATCGATGACATGTTCGGAGCCAAGGCCAAGGGGAAGACCCTCGCCGACCGGCGCGCCAGCCTCGAACTGGTCCAGGCGACGACGGCCGACGGCATGGTCACCATCGAGGTGACCGCCCGCCGGACCCCGGCCGGTCCGAATGACGATAGCAACGGCTGGGCCTACGAAATGGTCAGCCGCGTACAGGTGGTCGACGCCAAGGGCGTCCCCTACGCCGTCCAGAACCGGACTATCACCGACTCCAACCCGACGACGGTATCGTTCAAGCAGACATTCGCCCGGCCCCAGCACCGCCGGGTCGGCAAGCCCGTCCGACTCCAACTGGTCGACAGGCTGCCGCGGTCGCAGGACGTGACGGTCACCCTGACGGACATCCCGCTGCCGTGATGCTACTCGAAGAAGCTCTCGTCGTCGCTCATGGCGTTTTCGTAGTCGGCCACCCCGACGCGGTAGCACAACTGCTCGAACTGCCCCGCATGAGCGGCGGTACTGTGGTGCAGGTGTTCGCCCTCGGCGATCAGCGGCAGAACCTCGCGGCGGCGGACGCCGTACTCGCGCAGCACCCGCCGGAACGGCCGCAGGTCGGCGGCATAGACGGTCAGCAGTTTGTGTTCGTCGAACTGGACTTCGACCGGCCGGCGGGCGCTCAGGACCGCAACCCCCGTGCAGCCGTCGTTCAGAAGCAAGTCCTCGAAGTCGCACAGGTGGCTGGCCAGGACCGGGGCGTCGATGTGGTTGCGGCGGTAGTCCGTCGTCCCGGCCGCGGCGGCGTTACCGTCGGTGTGGCTGCTTTCGAACACCGCATGGACGGTGTCGCCCAGGGGCTTCAACAGGTCGAGGAACACGTCGAACAGCCGTTCGGCGCTGACGGCCGCCGACAGCATCGGGAGGCGAAGCCGGCTCGCCCGGTCGCGGAACACCTCGACCCGATACCCTTCACGGGGTAGGACCGGCACCCCGACGGCCGGGCGGACGGCGTCGGTGAGGAGGAAACGGCCGTACTTCGCGACGGCCAAGTGGGCGGTCAGGTCGGGGTCAGCGGGCAGGGCGGCGTCGGGCACGGGTCAACCTCGCGGGTCCGGGGCCAGTCACAACGCAGGGCCGGTCAACGCGGTCGATTCGGGGTGGGGCCGGGCGGCGAAGCGTACCCGGTTCTGGCCGGCCGGGCGGCCGACCGGGGGCATTCTAAGGCACACCATGTGCCCGACGCTGCCGGTCCGGTGGATTGTAGCTCACGAATCGGTTACAACTGTTCTGGCAGGCTTGCCCCACCCCCCGGGTCGCCTCTCCCGTCCTGGGTAGCCCGCGTATCCGCACGCGGGCCGATAGTGGAAGAAGGCTGCGCACCCGACCGCGAGTACCCGCGCACTCGACTTCGCAGACTTTGCCCAGACTACTCATATTAACATCTATGCCAGCCGACTATACCCAGAGGCATTTCATGCGTGGCATCACCTGGCTCGGCGTCGGCCTCCTCGGGTTAGCGGCGTCGGCCCACGCCCAACCGTCCGCCGCCCCGGACATGCCCGGGAAGCTGGTCATCCGCCCGCGCCCGATTACTTCTGTAACCGCTCTGCCGGTCGTGCCGGACATGCCGGGGAAGCTTGTCATTCGCCCGAAGGGCTGGCCGGTGCCGGGGGGGGGTACCCCGTCGGCCGTCGGTCCACTCGCCTCCGTCCTCGTCGGTGCCCCACCAGCGGCCACCCCGCCGGCCGCGACCCCGGTCGACAATCCCGAGGACGGCCGCATCCGCCTCGAAACTTGGGACGTGGTCTTCTTGCGGGGTATGAAGGCCGGGCACTTCCACGTCGTCGTCCGGGACTACCAGCGCGACGGCAAGCCGCTGGTGTACGCCACCAAGATGTCCCGGCTGACGGTGGCCCGGTTCGGCCAGCCGGCCGATTTGTGGGGCGAGGAGGCGACCATGGAAACCCCGGCCGGCGAGGTGCTGACCACCCGGTTCACGCAAGGATTAGGGCGGAACCAGGAACTCACCCTCGAAGGGACCGTCACCGGCAAGTCGCTGGCCGTGCAGATCAAGGGGGCGCTGAACGACTCGGTGACGGTCCCGTTCCCGGAGGGCGTCGTCGGGGTGGCCGGGGAGGCGGGGCTGTTCGCCGCCAAGAAGCCGAAGCCGGGCGACACGTTCGAGTACAAAGGCTACCTGCCCCTGATTAACCAGGTGGTGACGTACACGGCCGCGGCCAAGAATGAGGAAGACCTGGCCGTCTACGAGGGGCAGAAGCCGCGGCGGGTGCTGCGCATTGCCATGTCGGCCGCCCCGGTGCTGAAGTACAAACACCCCCCGGCGACGGTCTGGGTGGACGCGGTCACGTTCGAGCCGGTCCGCCTCGACACCAACGTCCCGTCTTTGGGCGGCAAGGTGACGGTCCTGCGGACGACGAAAGAGTACGCCACCCGGCCGGCCGCCCAGATTCCCGAGTTGAACGAGGTCCAGTCGATCGTCCTGGACCGGGCCGTGCCGAACGTGCACCAGCTCGACCGGTTGCAGCTCCGCATGACCCTCGGCGACGACCTGAAGCCGGCGGACGCGGTCGCCCAAGACGCCCGGCAGACGTTGACCAACATTGACCCGACGGCGAATGCGTTCGACCTGACCCTCACCGCCCGCCGCGCGCCTGTGGCCGTGCCGGCCAACACGCCGGCCGACCCGGGGGCGGAGTTCATGGGGGCGTCGTTCTTCATCGACTGGCGGAACGACGCGACCAAACGGAACGCCCAGGCGGCCGTCGCCGGGCTGCCCGCCGGGGCGACGGCGTGGCAGAAGGCCCAGGCCGTCGAGCGGTGGGTCCACACGAACATGAAGGCGGCCGAGTTCAGCCAGGCGATGGCCACCTGCTCGAAGGTGTCAACCGACCTGAGCGGCGACTGCACCGAGTACGCGATGCTCGGCGCGGGGATGTGCCGGGCGGTGGGGGTGCCGTCGCGGACGGCGCTGGGGCTGGTGTACGCCGCCGGCCGGGACGGCAAGCCGACGCTGGCGTACCACATGTGGTTCGAGGTGTACGCCGACGGCCAATGGCTGGCGCTCGACGGCACGCTCGGCCGCGGGTCGGTCGGGGCGGGGCACATTAAGATCACAGACACGTCTTGGCACGAGGAGCAGTCGTTCGCGCCACTGTTGCCGGTGCTGAGCGTGCTGGGGGCGACGCCGAAGGTGAGCGTGCGGTGAGGGCAGACTCACGGGTCCGGGACGCCCAAGTCCCGGCAAATCTTCCGGGCCAGCGGGTCGGGAATCTCGGTGTGCCGCGGGACGGCGGACCGCTGGTTGTTGGCCGGGTTGCCCCACCACGAATGCCGGCGGCCCTACCGGACGAGGGCGCACCCGTTCCGCTGCAGGTGGCGGACCAGGTCGTGCCTCTTCACAGAACCAGACTCACTTCCTCGAACGCCCCGGCCGCGGCCGCCCGGGCGTCCTGGCGGTTCATTTCGAGAGCCTCGTCTAAAGCGTCGCGCAGGTTGTCGAGCAGTTCCTCGCGGGTGGTGCCCTGGGAGTTGACCCCGGGCACCTCTTCAACCCAGCCGATCCACCATGTACCGTGCTGCTGGACGACGGCGGTGTAGGTCGCGGCCATTAATTAACTCCCGACTGGAGGTGACGAACCGATGCCGCGTACTTCTCGAACCACCGCACGGACGCAGCCAGGCCGGGCGGCGATGGCGGCGTCCGACTCTTGCAGGCTCATGACCCCCTCCGGCGAACGAGTGACGCCTCCACTATCCCACGCCGGCCACCGAGCGACAAGGGGGGCGGGGCCGCGCTTACCGCACCCAGCCGGCGATGGTGGCCACGCCTGTGGCGAACACGAATAAGACCGCGCATCCGACGACTCCGCACCCCAATAATGGCCACTTGTCACGCCGTCGCATCGGCGGCGGGGCGACCGGGCTAGCCAGGATTTCGACGATCACCATTCGGTTCGCAAGTCTGCCGCCGGTGTCGGCCACACCCGCCTCGGCGAGCAGCAAGTCGCGGAGACGGGTGAATGTCTCCGGCGCACAGCGCAGGTACACTTGGCCACGCCCCGGTTCGTGATGGACTTCGATGTCGGTGCCCACGCCGCCGGCCCCCGTGACCCCGACCCCCGTTCGGGATCGGCAACTTCGCTTCGCTCCACGCCGCCGGACTGCCAGGTTCGACCGCCCTGGGACCAGAACTCAATCTCGGGGCGTGGGGCGGCAGCATATCCGGTCGCCGGCGTGCCGACAACCCGCCCACGATGCCTGCTGGCTATCGCCACTTTTCTCCTCGCACCCCCTCCTGCTCTCGGGTATCATCACCCGAACCTGCCGGTCGGCCCCTCCCCGCCGAGTGCGTCGTATGCCCTTCGTGTCTGTCGCGGCCGTCGCCGCACTCCTCGTCTCGCCCACGCCTGGCCACGCCGCCGTGCCGTCGTTCCGGCACGACGTGGCGGCCGTCCTCGCCCGGGCCGGGTGCAGCGCCGGGGCGTGCCACGGCAACCTCAACGGCCGGGGCGGGTTGCGGCTCAGCCTCCGCAGCGAAGACCCCGACGCTGACTACCGTACCCTGACCCGTGACGCCCTCGGCCGCCGTATTTCCCCGGACGATCCGGCGGCGAGTCTGTTGTTGCGGAAGGCGGCCGGGCAGTTGCCGCACGAGGGGGGCGTCCGGTTTGCCGTGGATAGCCACGAGTACCGCGTCCTCCGCGACTGGATCGCCGCCGGGGCGCGGCCCGATCCCGCGACGACGCCGGCGCTGACGAAGCTCGCGGTGACGCCGGACCGGGTCGTGCGGTTCGGCACCGGCGGGATGACGCGGATCACGGCCGCCGCCACGTTCGCTGACGGCACCGCCCGCGACGTGACCCGGCTCGCTTGCTTCGAGCCGACCAAGGTCGGCGTCGTCCGCGTGCTGCCGAACGGCGAGGTGGTGCGCGAGGCGGACGGCGAGGTCGTGGTGCTAGTCCGCTACCTGGGGGTGACCGTCCCCGTGCGGCTGGCGTTCCTGCCCGACCGGCCGTCGGCCGATTTGTCCGCGTTCGACACCTCGCACCCGATCGACAAGTTGGCGGCGGCGCAGTGGGCCGAACTCCGCATCCGGCCGGCGGACCGGGCCGGGGACGGCGTGTTCCTGCGGCGGGCCATGCTCGACGCCTGCGGCCAGACGCCGACGGCCGACGAGGCCCGGGTGTTCCTGGCCGACGCCCGGCCGGACAAGCGCGCCCGGCTGGTCGACGACTTGCTCGCCCGGCCGGCGTTCGCGGCATACTGGGCGCAGAAGTGGGGCGACCTGCTCCGCAACGAGGAGAAGACCCTCGACCGCAAGGGGGTGCAGGGGTTCCACCGCTGGCTCAAGGATTCCCTCGCCGCCGACCGCCCGCTCACCCACATGGCCCGGGATATCCTCGCCGGCCGGGGCGGCACGTATGCCAACCCGCCGGCCAACTTCTACCGGGCCGTCCGCGACCCGTACCAGCGGGCCGAGTCCGTCGCCCAGGTGTTCCTGGGGCTGCGGGTCGGGTGCGCCAAGTGCCACAACCACCCGTTCGACGCCTGGACGCAGGACGACTACCACCGGTTCGTGGCCGCGTTCGCCCGTATCAAGTATCGCGTCATCGACAATGACAAGAAGGACAAGCTCGACAAGCACGAGTTCGTCGGCGACCAAGTCGTTTACCAGGCCCACGACGGCGAACTCCCCCACCCGCGTGGCGGGACGGCCCGGCCGCGGTTCCTCGGCTCGCCGGCCGACGTGCCGCCGGACGCCGACCGACTGAGGGCGCTCGCCGACTGGGTGGCGGCCCCGGCGAACCCGTTCTTCGCCAAGGCCCAGGCCAACCGGGTCTGGTTCCACCTGCTGGGCCAGGGGCTGGTCGACGCCCCGGACGACTTCCGGGCGAGCAACCCGCCGTCGAACCCCGCGCTCCTCGACCACCTCGCCGCCGAGTTCGCCCGCGGCGGGTACAAGCTCAAGCCGCTCGTGAGGCACATTCTCACCAGCCGCGTGTACGAGCTGAGCGCCGCGGCCGACGACGCCACGGCCGGGGACGACCACCACTTCGCCCGGGCCATCCCGCAGCCGCTGGAAGCCGAACAGTTACTCGACGCCGTGGCCCGGGTACTCGACGTGCCGGTCAAGTTCCCCGGGTACCCGGCCGGGACGCGGGCCGGCGAGGTGCCGGCGTCGCCGCAGCCCGCCCGGCGGAGCGCCCCCGACCCGGGGCTGCGGTTCTTGAAGGTGTTCGGCAAGCCCGAACGGCTGGTCACCTGCGAGTGCGAACGGTCCGAAGACCCGGGCCTGTTGCAGGCGTTCCAACTGATGACCGGTGGCCTGGTTCAGGAAGCCCTCCGCGCCCCCGACAACCGCCTGGGCCGGCACCTGAGTCATGGCACCCCGCCGGCCGACGTGCTGGACGAGTTGTACCTGGCCGCGCTGGCCCGGTTCCCGACGACTGCGGAGAAGAAGGCGTTACTCGCCCACGTCGCCACGGCCCCGAACGCCCGGGCGGCGTGGGAGGACGTGGCCTGGGGGCTACTCAATGCCAAAGAGTTTCTGGTTAGGCGGTAAAGGCCGAATCCTTCATACGAGGCCCGACCATGCCAATCGCAATCTCCCGCCGGGCGGCCCTGCGCGTCGGCGGCGCGGCCGTCGTCGGCGGCCTGACCTACCCCGAACTCCTGCGGGCCGCCGAGGCCGCCCCGAAGGCCCGGGCGAAGGCGGTCATCTTCCTGCACCAGTGGGGCGGGCCGGGGCAGCACGAGACGTTCGACCCCAAGCCCGACGCCCCGGACAACGTCCGCGGCTGGTTCGGCACCCGGGCGACCAAGCTGCCGGGGGTGCGCATCGGCGAGGGGCTGCCGCGGATCGCCGGCATCATGGACAAGCTCTGCGTGGTGCGGTGCATGGCCCACACGACGCCGATGAAGAACCACAACTCGGCCGGGTACTACGCCTTAACCGGCACCCCGCCGCCGACCGACGACCAGCGGCTGCGTGACAGCCTCGAACTCGCCCCGGCCTACGGCAGCATCGTCAGCAAGCTGGTCCGGTCGGCCCCCGGCACGGCCCCGTTCGTGGCGTTGCCGCATGTGATTCAGGACGGGTCGGTCACCCCCGGCCAGCACGCCACGTTCCTGGGCAAGACGCACAACCCGTTACTACTCACCGACGACCCGAACCGGCCGGACTTCCGCCTCCCCGAACTCAGCCTGCCGGCCGACATCACCCCGGAGCGCCTGGCCAGCCGGGTCGACATCCGGTCGCTGATCGACCGCCAATCGGCCGGGCTGGAGCGGTCGGCCCTGGCCGCCGGCCTCGACGAGTCGTTCGCCCGGGCCGTGTCGATGCTCACGTCGCCCAAGTTCAAGTCGGCCTTCGACCTGAACCGGGAGTCGCCGGCGACCCGCGACCGCTACGGCCGGACGACCTACGGCCAGAGCTGCCTGCTCGCCCGGCGGCTGGTCGAGGCCGGGGCGAAGTTCGTCAACGTCTACCTCGCCAAGCAGATCGGCGGCCCCGGCAACGGCTGGGACTACCACGGGTTCAACAAGGAAGACCCGGTCAAGCGGCTCAACGAACTGCTGCCGCTCACCGACCAGACGCTTCCCGCCCTCGTCCTCGACCTGGAAGAACGCGGGCTGCTCGACTCGACTTTGGTGGTGTGGGTCGGCGAGTTCGGCCGGACGCCGCGGCTCACCAAGGACGGCGGCCGCGACCACTGGCCGCAGTGCTACTCGGCGGTCCTGGCCGGCGGCGGGACGCGGGCCGGACACGTCTACGGGGCGTCGGACAAGCTGGGGGCGTACCCGACGGCCGGCCAGGCCAGCCCGGAAGACCTGGCGGCGACGATGCTGTCGCAACTCGGCATCTCGCCGGACGCCGAGATCCGGGACGCGCTGGGCCGGCCGCTGGCGGTGAGCCGGGGGAAGGTGCTGGCGGACGTGCTGGGGTAAAGTAAAGGGCTACGGGTGGCCAGGGACAAAACCCGGTCTTCTGTTAGACGATACACACAGCCCAAGAGGGTACCATAGGTGGAGTACCGGTTCCAAGTAGTCGTCAACGGTGAGGTGCGATGCATCGCCGGATTCGACGGCCCTGGCACCCTCATGGCGTGCGTCTCGACTGCCCCCCGTTCGGCGGGGCCGTTCTTCCATGTAATCGGAGTGAATGAACTCGGGGTATCCGTGTGGGCGGGCGATGACTTGACCCCTGGTGACTGTGTAGCCTTTACACTGCTCGGGCCGGGGCCGATCGACCCGCCGGGCCGTATCCACCGGCACTCCGATCCGCAGGGCGAGCTTCCTGAAGCCTAGCCGACTGCAGCAGACCGCTGGTGTACGAAGGCCCTCCCGTGTGCATAGATTTTTCGCCACTGCGGCGGTTGAGGTCGGCCGTTAGTTGGAGATGTGGATGGTGTTTCTCGGGATATCGCTGGAAGGCGACCGTGAGACCGGCGGGTGTTCCATCACCTGCTTCGCCATCCCACCCGGCCACGAATCAGCCGCAGGGCGTGATCTGCTCGCTTGCTTGGCTGACGGAGTTGAGGTGTGTCTGCGGAACGACTTGGACGAGGGCGGCGAGGGCTGTACGCTTTTCCGCCGCTCGCCTTCGGGTCTGGTGACGAAGGTTGGCGGGCACGGCTGGCAAAGCGAGTGGGTGCCGACCGACGAGGCCAGTGTCCTAGCGTCGGTCGCGGAGTTAGCCGTCCTCAATCGGGGCAGGCACTGGGGCGAACAGGGCATGCTCACCCGAGCCAAATCGCACGCCTGACCTACCTTCCGTGTTGGCCTGTGGCGGTTTACTCCTACCTGTTCGCCGTCGCGTTCTCACCCCCCGCCACTTCTCGCCGCCCGCCCGCCCACCGCGCCATGGCCGTCGCCAATCCCTTGACCGCCGCCGGCCGATTCCCCCGGCACATCGCCGCCCGCCAGTACCACTTGGCGGCCGCCCACGGCTCCGACGGCCGCAGGGTGTACGCCAGCGCCCGGTACGTCGAGGCGTACCCCTCGCCGATCTGCCCGGCGCGGAGGATGTCGGCCAGCCCCCGGCGTTCGACGGCGCGGGTCATGATCGAGTCGGCCGTCAGCACCCGGTCGGCGAGTTTCTTGGACAGGTTGCCGTGGCCGGTGCGGTAGAGGACGAGCTTGTCGTCGACGCAGGCGAACTCGGTGTGCCGGGCGGCCCGCAGCCAGAAGTCGTAGTCGATGGCCAGGTCGAGGTCCGGGTCGAACCCGCCGACCGCCTCGAACACCTCGCGGCGGATCAGCACCGACGAGAAGCAGACGAAGTTGCGGGCGAATAGTGCGGACAATACCTCGCCGCGCGGCGGGGGCGGGGCGGCGGGTTGGTCGGGCAGCGGCTCGCCGTCCTCGCCGATCAGGGTGCGCAGGCAGAAGGCCACGCCGGCGGCCGGGTGGCGGGCCAGTTCCGCCAGTTGGGCTTCGAGTTTATTCGGCAGCCAGGCGTCGTCGGCGTCGAGGTAGGCGATCCAGTCGCCGGTCGTGAGCCGGGCACCCAGGTTCTTGGCCCGCGGCTGGCCGAGTTTGTCGCTGCGCACATAGCGGATGCGGCGGTCGGCCAGGTACGGCGCGACGGCCGCCGGGGTGCCGTCCGCGGACCCGTCGTCGACGATCACCAGTTCCCAGTCGGTCAGCGTCTGCCGCAGGACCGAGCCGACGGCCGTGGGCAGGAACCGGGCGTAGTCCTTGGCCGCCATCACCACCGAGATTTGGGGCATCGGAGCACCACAGTAATGATGAATTATGAATGATGGGTGATGAATGTTCGGACCGGGACTTCAGATGGTATTCATCAATTCGCCCGCGACAACTTTCGAGATGCAGAAGCGGTATTTGCCGGACGGTTCTTGCGGGATGGCGGACACTAACTCGACTTCGTGCCGCATCCGCGGGCCGAACAGGTCGGCGACGAGCGTTGCGATTTTGGCCTGGCTGTCGTGGCCGAACCGCTCGCCCGGCACCAGTCGCAGGCGCAGCAGCGTCCGCGACTCTTGCACCAGTTGCAATTGCTCGACGCCCGGGATGTGCAGGGCGAAGTTCTCGGTCAGCGAGATGCCCGAGATCAGCGTCCCGGCCGGGGTGACGACGAAGTCGGCTTCCCGCCCCTGGATGCGTCCGAGGCGGGGTAGGGTGCGGCCGCACGGGCAGGGGCCGGGGGCAGTCGTCGCCACGTCCCCGACCTGGTAGCGGATGAGCGGCATGGCCCGGTTGACCAGGTCGGTGAGGAGCAACTTGCCGTCCGGGGGCACCTCGTGCAGGACCGACTCGGCCGCGACGTGCAGGCCGTTGTGCTGCTCGCACTCGCTCGCAATCAGGCTCGTCTCCTCGCAGCCGTAGCGGTCGGTGACGCGGGTGCCGAAGACGTGTTCGATCACCGGCCGCTGCCAGGCGTGCAGCGGCATCGCGGTGCTGATGACGCCGTCGGGCCGGATGTCCATCAGGCCCATCTTCTTGAGTTCGCCGGCCACCAAATACAGCGAATGGGCGTGGCCGAAGATTAGCCCCGGCCGGTGCCGGGTGAGCGTGCCGGCGAACGCCCGGATGCGGTCGGCCGTCAGGTGAATCGTGTCGAGGTAAACCGCGCGATCGACGACCGCGTTCCGCAGCCGGCCGCGGACGCCCTCGTACCGGTACTCCGGGTTCCCCCACACCTTCGCCACCCGTTGGCCGAGGCGGTAACCGCTCCACTGGTCGGAGCGCAGGGTGCAGGCGGTCTTCCATTGCACCGCCGGGCTGTCCATGTACAGCTTCAGCGGCACCCCGGTCGAGCCGGACGTGGTCTTGACCCGCCACGTCGAGCGGTCCCCCTCGGTCGAGGTCAGCTCGCCGGCGTGGGCGCGGATGTCGGCTTTGGTGAGGGCTGGGAGGTGCGACAGGTCGGCGATGGAGCGCACGTCCGACGGGTGAACACCGGCGGCGGCCCACGTCCGGCGGTAGTACGGTACGGTCGCGTAGGCGTGGTGCAGGATCGCCTGTAACTGTGTCAGTTGCCGCCCGGCGATCACGTCCGGGGCGTCGTACTGCGACTTTTCGAGGTCGCGCAAATAGCTCAAATGCCGGCTGCGGCGGCGAATCGCGACGAGTGGCTGGACGACGCGGCGGTTCAGCAGGGTGAGCATCCGTGCTCCGGGGTGGTGAGTCAGGCGTGCAGTCTACCCGGCGAGCAGGCCCCGTTGCCAGGCGATTTGGGCCGTTAGCCCTTCGTCGAGGCCGGTCGAGGGCTTCCAGCCGAGGTGGCGGTACAACTTGGTCACGTCGGCCGCGGTGGCGAGCTGGTCCCCCTTGCGGTCCGGCCGCCGCTCGATCGTCGCCGTTTCGCCCGTCAGCCGTTCGATCCGGCGGATCACGTCGATGATGGTGGTCAGCTCGCCGCCGCCGAGGTTGAACGTCTCGCCCGGCATGGCGTCGAACCCGACCCGCATCGTCGCCGCCACGCAGTCGTCGATGTAGGTGTTGCCGCGGACCTGCAGGCCGTCACCGGTCAGCGGGATCGGCTCGTGGGTGAGTACCTTGTTGATGAACAGGTGGTAGCCCATATCCGGCCGCTGGCGGGGGCCGTAGACGCTGAAGAACCGGACGACGACGGCCGGCACCTGGAACTCGTCGAGGTAGACGCGGGCAAGCTGTTCGCCGGCCAGCTTGGTGATGCCATAAGGGGAACTCGGGCGGGTGGGGAGCGACTCGTCCCCCGAGGCGTACTTGCCGTAGACCGACGACGTGCTGGCGTACAGGAACTTCTTGAGTCGCGGCCGCCCTTTGACCGCTTCCAACAGGCGGTGCGTGGCCGTCAGGTTGTGCCGGGCGTACAGGTCGAAGTCGGTGAAGCTCTTGACCAGCCCCGGGTACGCGGCCAGGTGGAAGACGACTTCGACGCCCTCGACGGCGTCGGCGAGGGGGTCAACGCTCAGGTCGAGTTCGTGGAAGGTGAACGCCGGGTCTCGCCGGAATGGGGCGAGGTTCCGCTCCTTGACCGGCCGGGGGTAGTAGGCCGTGAAGCAGTCGATGCCGGCGACGGTGTGGCCGGCCCGGAGGAGGGCCTCGGACAAGTGGGAGCCGATGAACCCGGCGCACCCCGTGATGAGAACCCGCATGGCCGCCTCCTGGTGTGTTCCGCCGGTGACGCGGAATGGTAGCACGCGGCCGGGGCCGGGGGAAAGGGGGACTCCGTCAAAGCCGCGCCCATCAGGAAGCGGCCGGCTGCCGAGCGAAGCCACTCCCTTGTTCACCAGCAACAGTTCCG
>JAABUN010004439.1_pt1 | contig 19148 bp, 22 predicted proteins | sample 5559311 | NCBI WGS metagenome assembly JAABUN01 (sample SAMN10711877, study PRJNA513370) | rock metagenome | isolation source: Antarctica rocks | place: Antarctica: Victoria Land, Siegfried Peak sud | reverse complement strand
GACAACGCGGCCAGCCCACGGCGTTGCGCCTAGCAGGTAGGCGAGTGAATCTTCGCCGTTTTCCAGCGCCTCCGTCTGGAGCCGCAGGACGGCCTCGCCGAAGTTGCTCTGTGTACCGCTCAGCGCGTCCCGTGCGTCTTGCCGTGCGCCGAGTAAGAGCGCCTCCAGCAGCGCCGGGTCGGTGGTCGGGGGTATGGGCCTGCTCTTGTCTGCCAGCTCGCCCAGAAACGCTTTGATGCGAGTCTCGAGCCGGTTGATTAAACCTGTAGGGTCGTTGTCCCGGATGACCTTCAGGTTCGCTGCTACCTGAAGCTGAGTTGCACCCTCCGGGGTGTAGTTCCGATCTTGAAAGTAGTTCGGGACCAAAGCGGCCTCACTCCGAAACTCGTCTAAGGTGGTGTCTACCGTCAGCATCACCCCGGCAATCGTCCGGGCGTCGGCTCGCACGTCGTCCGGCAGCGCGTCGCTTTTGAGGGCGGTCGTCAGGTTGCCGACGTTCTTTTCGTGGTCGGTTACGCGTAGAGCTTCCAGAAAGTTCATGTGTTGCCTCCAGAGGATAGTTTAGGGATTTGAGTTATGCCGTGCTGAACACGGTAAAAGCGGCAAAAGCGGGAGAGTGTGAGGCTAACCCCTCACTCGTTTAGGGCGTCCCAGTTCGGGGTGAGCTGCCGACTCTTGGCGTACTCGTTTATCTGTTCCGGGGAGTATTCGCGCCATTCGCAGCGGTCGCGCCATCCCTCGTTTAGCAGCGGTATCTTGCCCCGGCGCGTCAGGTAGCGGACGCGCTCGGGGTCGAGTTTCAGCACCTTGGCAACATCTGCGCGGCGCAAGATACTCGGAACGTGTTGCGGTATCTCGCTCACGTCGACGGCCTCATCCGAGTACCGCATTTCACGCAGACGATTTCATCTAAGCGGATGCCGGTCTCGGCAGTGTTCCCACACCGGCAGCGGTAACGGGTGGTGAGGGCGTCGATGGTCAGGGCATCGCCTTCTCTGATCGGCGCGAGCTTGGGAAGTAGCCGCGACTGTCTTTGTTTGCGCGGCATCAGTTCACCACCCGTTCAGCCAGCTCGAGCAACCTTGCTTTTTGGGTAGGGTCGGCAGGGCGCGCGCCGAAGAGTTGCGCCAGCTCGCTACACAGTTCGGGCCGGTCGGCAAAGTCGCCAGCCTTCAGACGGGCGTGAAGCGCCTTCACTCCGGTCGGTGTCCTGTCTACCCCTGTAACACCGGTGACAGCAGTGACAGGTGAGGGGTTTGTGCCGTCCTGCACGGTGTTTGTGCCTGTCATCGGTGCTGTCATCGCTTTAGTAGACCGATGACAGGCAGCGCCGGAGCTGTCACCTGTCATCGCCCTGTCATCGCCCCCCGATGACAGGCTTTCTTGTGTGGGTGACGTTGTTTCTACGCCGTTGTCATCGCTGTCATCGGTGTTACCAGTGCGGACGTATAAGCCACGTTCGGGACAGCGCACAAGTCCCTCATCTCTGAGTTTCGCCAGCAGGTTGCGGGTGCTGCCACGGGGTAGCCCCGTCCCTTCAGACACCTCTTTAGGTGAGGCTGGGACTGAGTGCTGTGCGAGATAAGCAAGAATGGTCTGACGTTCTTTCGTGAGGGCGTAGACGTCGGCATTACCCAGAAGTGACCACAGCCCCCGCCCTGGGTCGAACTGAAGCGCGTGTGAGGTCTCCTCAATATCGCGCCCCGTGACGTGCAGCACCGCGTCAGCTTCACCGCGCTGCCGGGTGAGCACGAGCACCGCGTCCGCTACCCCGGTGAGTCCGGTACTCCCCGAAACGGTGTCGAGAAAATCTTCAGCTAGAGCCTTGCGGACGTGATGCACGAGCACGAGGGCGACGCCGTGCTTGATCGTCAGCGCCTGAAGTTGCGCGCCCAAAATCGCGTCTTGAGAGTAAAGGTCAGCGCCCGGTTTCGTCGGCGGTCTTACCCTTGCCAGCGTGTCTATAACGACGAGACGACACGCGGGGTGAGCGGTGAGCCAGCCGTCGAGCTGCTCGAGCCCCCCTTCATAAAGTCGGGACATCGCGCCGGAGGTCGCCAGGTGTAGCCCCTCCGGTACGTGGTCGGTGATGACCTCCAAACGACTCTGTAAACGGCGCTGGTTATCCTCTAGGCCGAGATACAGACATTCGCCGCGCTCTACCTGAACCTTACCCAGTGCGCGGCCTCCGGAGGCGACTGCTACGGCGGTCGTGAGCATGAGCCACGACTTACCCAACTTCGGTCGGCTTGCGAGTAAGGTCAGCCCCTCAACAAAAAAGCCGGGGACGACGGCGGGGGGTTCGGGTAGCTCGAGCTTCATAAGCGCGGAGCCGGTGATGGTCGTGAGCCCGGATGTACCGGGCGTTTCGTCGACGGTAGAGACGGTGGGCCTCTTCTGGGTCTTTTGCTCAAGCGACTCTTGCTCGGCTTTCCACGCTTCTAGGGTTCCGGGTTCAGGCACGGTGTACCACCGGATTCTCTAGGCGGTATCGGTACGCTGTAAGCGCCTTCAGGTAGCGTTCGCACCCTCTCAGATGTTCGTAGCTTGCTCGCTGTCTCTCAGCCTCATAGCGTCGATACGGGGGCCGGATGCGTAGGTAGCCAGCCGGGTTCATGCTTGCACCGGTTCGTCGAAAGGGATAAGCAGGGCGTGGGCTCGGCAGAGAAACGCTTTCATCTGACCTTCGCCGTTATAGAGGATGTGGCAACGTGAGCGGATACATTCGGCGGCGGTTTGGCAGGGGTTGCCGGATGCTATACTTTCTGTATCAGCTGCCCCGCTGTGCTGTACCCCCGCCTCACCTTGCCCCGGTGAGGCTTTTCTCATGCTGCCTCGCGCTGAATGAAAGCCTCAACTTCAGAACGCGGTATCAGCACTTTTCGACCTACGCGCACGGTTTTGAGCTTTCCAACAGCAGCGGCGTTATATAAAGCGTTGATTCCATAAGCGCCGCCGAGTTCAGAATGAAACTCTCGGATATTGAGAAGCGGTTTATTCGTTTCTGCTACGTTAGACATGCAAACCTCCGTGTTTGCGAATGGCTCGGGGGTGCCTGAGCTTTGGTCGGTTCCGGGCACCTTTCCGGGTTAGCTTTGTGTTTCGTGGCTTCTACGCGCATCGGCTGCTTTTGGCGTTCTCTGTTTCGTCCCGGCTTCTACTCACAGGTTGCGCTATTCAGTTTTCACAGCTCAGTTTGTCGCCTCCTATCTCGTTATGTAGCATTCTATTTCGTTACCGCTTTACATGAAACTAGGTCTATAATGTGTAAATGAACGATTCACTCAAGGTGGCAAAAGAAACCGTCCGACTACTTCAGAAAAACGGTGAGCGTTCCCCAAAAAAGGAGTTAATAGAAGAGGCGATAAAAAACGTGACGACTCACAGACCTGGTTCCGTTGCTTATGACAACCTTTTGGATGAGGTGCCTTCTCAGGTCATAAAGCTGCGTAGAGAGATCAGGCTCGAGAGCAACCCAACAGCAAACGGTAGCCTTATGAGGTCTCGGTACTTTGCCTATTCAATCCCCTATGCACGAACGATAAGAAAAGGTTTATGGGGTAGCACTGAGCCCCTATACTCTGCCGGAACAGAAGATGAAAGCCTTGCAAAAGCTTTAGATGAGGTATGGGCATGGGTAGAAGATTCGCCTGAAGTCAAACGCTATACAACATCTGTTGTAACTGAAGTTGACGCCGACGGTTCCGAGTCAACGGTAGAAGAAAATAAAGAGATTTCAAACCCGATTGATTTTCCTAAATGGGTGAATGGTCGATTCGTCGAGACGGCTCTACCGTTTACCCGTCGCGCCTATGTTTTGTCTGACGCGGTAGACAAGTTTATAGATAGGACATCACGCAGTAACAAATCTCCGTGGTGGCAGCCTGAATGGGCGGCGGTCTATTTGACTACAGGCCGCTTTGAACGCATTGCTTTACCCCGCTGGGCAGTAACCAGAGCCGGTACGCAAGCTGTAGCAGGTAGGTCCAGGGGTTACGCCTACATAGAAGTGCATGATGTGGCGTCGGTTTCGCCTAACGAGTTGATGGACGCCTACATTCGCACAAGACAGAAGATGACCGAACGGCTTAGCATCCCTAAGTTTGAGGTCACAGCCGGACGGCCTGAAGAGTATTCGTCTGAAGTGCTTGCACAACTCGAGCTAGAGCTGATACTTGCGAAAGCAGATGAACGTTTTGCTAAAGGCGAGAGCGTGCGCCCTGAAATATGGAATGAAAGGCCGGTTCATAAAGAGTTGGTAAATGCTTGGCACGAGAAGGCAGCAGCCTTTGGAGTTGACCCAGATAAGCGCCTAACTCCACAGTCTCTAAGCAACTTCAGAAGCCGAGTAAGGCGCGATCTGTATGAGACAGCCCTACGCGATATGAGGACTGACGACGATAACCGAAGAGTTGAGGATGATAACCGCAGAGCTATAGAAGAGGCAGCGGGTACCGACCAGCGAGTTAGAGAAGCTTTTAAGCGCACTCCAAAAGAGTAACGACCGTCTGAATGACTACCGCAGAAATACCGCAGAGCCGGTAAAAATCTGCGGTAGTAGCCGTGATGAGATATGAGGGTGATGCTTAAAAGTGCGATAGGACAGGGCGAAGCATGAGCTTGTAATATGGGCCGTGACTCTCATTTGTCGCTTCACACGCGAGGGGTCGTAGGTTCAATCCCTATACCGCCCACCACGTCACAGACACAAGAACGCACCCTCGAATGGAGGGTGCGTTTGCGTTTTTGGGCGTATTTACAGCCAACTTACAGCCAATTACTCGTCTTGCGGATTTTTGTCGTCTCTGGGCAGTAGTCCGAGCAAGCTTACCCCCGCCGCCTGCCGCTGTTCGTCGAAAAGGTGGGTATAGACATCAAGGGTGAACGACGCCCTAGCGTGTCCGACCTGATCGGCAATGACCTTAGCATCTTGCCCTTGTTTGATACGCATACTGACGTTGAAGTGCCGGAGGCCGTGGAAGTTGATGAGCGGTAAGGGTCTAACGTGCGTCAGGGCTGTTACGCTCTTTTCGTCCAGCTGTTTTTCGGCAGCTTTGCGGCTGTGCTCCCGCAAGGTGTACCAAGTGCGCTCGAGGTTGCGTGGGTGAATGGGTGTACCGAGTTGTGTTGTGAACACCAGTTCGATATCCGGCCAACCTTCTCCGAGCGCTTCCTTGTCGGCTTGTTGCTGTAGACGATGCGCCTCGAGCATCTCAACGACATCGGTAGTGAGCGTCACGCACCGCTGACCCTTAGCTGTCTTGGGGGTACTGAAAGCGATCTGGTTGCCCTCGAGCACGAGAGACTGCCTGACGTGTAAGAAGGTAGCGCCGATGTCTCCCCAGCGCAACCCCAACAGTTCGCCGCGCCTCATGCCGGTAGCCAACGCCAGGTAGAAAAGTGCGTGTAGCCTGTGGGTGCTAGCCACCTCAAGAAACTGCGAAGCCTCGTGGGGCGTCCACAAGATGATCTCTCGCTTCTCCTCTCTAAGAGGTTTAACAGCAGCGACGGGGTTGCGGGCTAAGAGTTGAAGCTCGAGGGCTCGGCGGGTCGCTATGCCCAGCACCGTGCGACACTGGTTCGCCGTGCGGACGCCGACATCTTGAGCAACGCCGCTGACCATTTCCTGAACTTGCAGGGGTGCCAACTTAATGAGCTTGACGTGACCTACCCTCGGCTTGATGTACCGGTTGACGATGAAGGTGTACAGCTCGGTCGTGCGGGGTTTGACGCGCCCCTTAACCTCTCTAAGCCACGCCTCGAGATAGTCGCCGACGCCCAGCTTCGAGTCTACGAAGGTGCCTTGCGCGAGTTGGCGTTTAATCTCGTCAAGTTTTACCTTGACCTCTTGGCGGGTCTTGCCGTAAACCGTCTTGCGTATCCGTTTGCCGCCTTGATAACCGAGGTCAGCTTCTGAGACCCATCTTTCATACGCTGTACCATCTGCCCGTGTGAAAGGTCGTTTGTAGATGCTACCTTCGCCGTGTGCCCGTTTTATCGCCATGCTCATGATCCTTTCTGAACTAGTGCGTTAACATCTGTGCCTTTAGGGACTGCGATCAGCTCGAGGTCAAGCACTTCCAACATGCGTTCCCAAGTGTCGGGTACGCTGCCCGAACGTCCTGCTAAAGCTCTGGCTACATTAGGCTGTGACATGCTGACGAGATGACCTAGTGCTTCTTGGGTGAGGTTTTGTTGCTTCAAACGGTCTTTGATGGCTTGTCGAATTTGCTGATTCACAACCCATATAGTTATATATCAGCAAATGACATGCTATGTCAAATTATGATAAGGTGGTGCTCGTGCCCGTTTGCTCCGACAAGGGGTCAAGGATCGACAGAACATATTGGTCGCAACACAGAGGTATGTAAAGAACTTCAGAACAGTATGCGTAGGCTGCCTGCGAAGCGTTTGACATATACGCTTGAAGTTGAAAGCCATTAGAAAACCGTTCATCAATCTGCGCTCCTGTAGAATTTTTCGGACGCCATACACGGCCGCAGCTGGTAGCGGTAGCAGCGGCGGCACCACGCCGCGCCCTCTTTAAGCTGTTCAGACGAGCGGCACATCTGCGGCGTATGGCTTCCGTCCATCGTTAAAAAGATGATGAGGTCGTCACGATGACATCTAAGTAGCTCGAGCGTCTCGTCTGATGGCTTACTGTTGGCTGTCACCTTGAGGTTGAGCGAGATATCGACACCTTCAGCCTTGAGGCGCACTAAAAGGTCGGTGGGTGTCATAGTTCCATCTCCCATCTTTTAGAAAGGGTAGGTTCTGAAGCGTCGGAAGCGTCAGTTGACGTTCTCTGCCGTCGCTGTCGTGCTTCTTCGGCTGACGCTTGGCTGTCGCTGTTGACGCTTGAAGCGACAGCTCTAGCGTCAGTAGCAGATACGCTGTACTGCACGTTGCTCTCGGTTTTCTCAGGTTCCTTTTGGTGCTTCTGACCCTTGCTTTCCGCAACTGTTCTAATCTGTCAGCGCTTATTACCCTTCTTGCCATCGCGGTTTAACTGCGTGACCTCGAGCCCGTGAGCGAGTAGCGCGGGTGCAATCCGTTTCAAAGCCCCGACCAGTACGTGCGGTGCTCCCGGCCAGCCTTTAGGCGGACGCTTATCACCGTAGGCGTGGGCGGTCAGTTCAGTAAGTAAGACGGACGCGGTGCCGATCCACTCAGCTCTATCCGGTGTTAAAAGCGACAGTAAGGCGACGGCTACGGGTTCAGCCTCGAGCGCGTCTTTAATAAGGTCATCCTGTGCATCTTGAAACGCGGTCATAAACGCGCCTAGCTGCCACCCTAGCGGCGATTCACAAGCGGTGGCCCAGAGCGCAAAGTCTGCAAGTCTCGGCAGACCTTCTAAGGTCGTGAGGGGTAGGTGTTGCAGTCCGCTCGCTACGGTGCCTAAGAGCGCCCCAAGGATGCGCGGCTGAGCAGCGTCGAACTTCGCCCAGATTTCTTTCTCGGTCTTGCGCTCGGCTTTCGGGATCGTTGGTAAGTGAACCTGTAGCGCACGATCTACCAGGTCTTGTTTGTCCACAAAATCAGTGATGCCGTTCAAGACTACTGGGCGTAGGGCCTCGAGCAGCGTTTCCTCGGCGTCGCTGTAGAGTTCTCGCACCGCTAGCCCTCCGCCAGTCGCCAGCTTGCACAAAGCGTCGCTGATCCACTGTGACAGACCGCTGATGTTGTCAAAGGCCAACGCCCAGCCGTTGATGGCGGTGATAAACAGGTCTCGCTCGTCCCTTGAGAGTGAGCGCAGCGGGCTTACGTTGGGGTCGAGTAGCGCCCGCAACATCTTGGCGGCGGTACTCTTGCCGCTTCCCTGCCCACCATTTAGAACAAGCACCGGGTATGGACCGGTACCGCGCAAGGCTTGCAAAAGCCACGCCACAATGAGCTTCCAGTCTCTCGACTCGATAGAGACATTTAGTAGCTCGGCAAGCTCGGCTAGTGCGCCGCCCTCTACCGGTATAGGTAGGGGTAACATGCCGTGTGCGCGTCTAAAGCGTACTGGTACGGTGTCGGCTTCCATAACCTCCCAGCCTTGAGACGATACCCGCACGACTTGCCAGCTCTCGTTGGCCAAGTCAAGATAGATCACCCCGTCAAACTCTGCCAAGCGGACAAAGGTCGGGTACTCGGGTCCTTCAAACATGGCTTTGGCCTCGAGCGTTATCAGCGCGTCTTGCACCCCTTGGGCGTGCGCGGCGCTCTGGTGCTCTTGAAAGTAGAGGTATGCTAGGTAGCGCCGGATTGCCTTTTTTTTCAGCAGGTAATGTTCGGTGTGTCCACTGATTCGCAAGGTTGCCCAAGGGTTGCGCTCGGGGTCGTGCCACATCTCTAGGCCGCGCTCGAGCGCCAGCTTGACGATTACGGTACCTACCGAGTCGCGTTCAGCGGTGAGGCCATTTACTTTTAGGTATGTGGCGAGGTCCTTACGCAAATCGGTTAGGGTCGCGCCCGTCGCCCCATTGAGCGCGCTGAGCACCTGACTCGTTTCGACTTCGGTTAAACCTAGCTCCACAACCGCTGGGTAGATTTGTTTGAGTGCCTCGCTGACCGTCTCGGGTGTTGCGGTGCGGGCTAGCTCGAGAACGTCTTGTAAGCTGTTGAGTTTAGCCATGTTACCAACCCCTCATGCGGGCGCAGACGCGGCTGCGTCTCGAACGCGACTTGCTGCTTGAAAGGGTGGTGTGCGGGCCGGTGCGCCCTATCAGCTCGAGCGGATCGTCTATACCCTTATCCAGCCCCCAACGGATCACATCGGTGGCTTCACCATCCGACAGACCGCACACTTCAGCAGCGGCGCTCAGCACATCCTCTGCCTCGTCACGTCCCAAGGTGCCGCTAGCTATGTGCCCGCCCAGCGCACGGGCGGCCCTGAGTAGCGTGTCGTGCCGGGTCCCCTCACCCGCACTCGCTACGGTGTCGTGATGCGCCTGTAGAAGCCGCTCGGCTCTTGCCCGGTCACTCACGCCTATGGTCGGGGCGGCTCTGCGTTCGGTAGCGCGTCTAAGTGTCTCTGAACGCCTTTGTTCGTTCGCAACTTTTAGCGCCCTCTCGCACTCGAGCCGCTCGACTAAGAAAGGCCACGCGCTGAAGATGTCGGCGGGATTGTAAGACGCGTGGTCATGCGCTTCTAAGAGCTGCACCATGACCGGCTCCCCCTTGCGGTGATAGAAGCCGGGCAGTCGCATGACGCGGGGCAGGTCTTTAACGGAGGGATCGGTACCGTAGTGCTCAGCCAGGGCTTGCTGAAGCGCGCCGAAGTCGCTTAGCGCCACGTCGTTCACCAACCAGTACAGGTGATACCTGCCGGGGCTGCTCTGCACAACTAAGTGCGGCTGAAGGGGCAAGTCCGTAGGAAACGGTGCACCGTCGGTGTCGATAAAGAGGGCGCGCACGCCTCTAACGTCCTTGGCACTGCGCCCGCTACCATCGCCCGCGTTGACCATGATGTATACGCCCGCGCCTTTGGCGTTGAGGCGCTTCAAGTAGGGCTCGAGCCCGCCCAGCGTGCCGTGTCGCCACCCTGCGTTAGGGTCGTAGTCCGTTCCGTCCGGTCGTTTGATTTTCAGCTCCTCACGGTCACTAAAGGTTTGGAAGGTAACAGCTTCATCACCTGTTAGGACGGTGAGAAAGCGCTTTGTCGGGGTGAGGTCAAGGTTGAGCATATGGTCGGCACGTCCTATCTGCTTTTCGCGCGCTGGGTCAGAAGGGTTTATGACTGCTTGGGGTGCTTTGATGGTCGCCATTCGCTCAAAACTCTCTTCCGGTGCTGTCGTCGATCCACCTGTCTAGCGCCGCTGCTGGGATGCGGATGGTGTTCCCGACGCGTATGCAGGGCAGGACACCCGCATTGGCAAGACCATAGGTACGGTTGATGCCCAAGTTCAGCCGTTTGGCGGCTTGCTTAACCGTGAGTAGTAAAACGCCTCGGTCTGTGACTTCGTTTGCTCTTTTGGATTTCATGGTTGCAGACTAGCGTAATACGTCACGGCTTGGTATACTAGAAAACGTGACAGATTCCGTGACATTACAATGGTTTTTGTTCCGCACTCCTGTTAAGTGGGTGGACACGCTAGACGCTGCCAACGAAAACGATTTGAACCGGTGTGGTAACTGGTGGAGCAGGAAACAGGAGCAGACAGGCACCTTTTCCGACGAGAGTATGCCTGTAGCAGCGATTCCTGACACAAACCAGTTTCCAACGTTAGTACGCCTTCTCGAGCTGCATGAGGCTGGTCCGGATGCCCTTATCGGGTTGCCCGACCACCCCTATCAGGTACTTGCTAAGCTCGTGCCCAACGTTTGCGATCAAGTATTATGGTCCGACACCGAAGAAGAGTGGGCGGATCGACTAGAGCCTGTTCAAGTTGATCTCGAAGAGTTCCGCACAGCAGCTGAAGAGCTTGGGCTCCTCATGCACCCTGTTCACGGTGACTCTGCCTTTAGTTGGACAGCTACATCGCTGACTTTTCAATTGTTGTTAACCCTATGGTCGTTGCTAGACAGCGGTCTAGATGAAGGTGACCCCCAAGGATATGGGGTGAACCTCGAGCGGCTGCAAAGGTATTGGTGGCGTGCGAAAGCGTTCCAGTTAGAAGGTCATACCTACGGGCTCGATGTTGTACCGCGCCCGCACATCTTTAGAGCGCCGGAAGTCAAGGACTTTTTTAGAGTCAACGATCAAGCGAAAAGAAATAATGAATCTCACATCAACGCAATGAGGGCTTATAGCAAAGCTAAGCAAAAGCTTCCATTAAGGCGAGCATTGAGGCAAAAGGTGATCGAATGGCTTCAGGAGGAACTAAACAAAATCTTCTACAATCAGGAGTGCGCTAAACTCTCGTTGCAATTCGATCAGCACGAAAGTACCAGAACCGTTTTCAAAAGTCTGGGGAAACCGCTCGGTAAGGGTGAAGCATTCACCTATTTCGGCGTGCAAACCGGTCTTTACGCCTGTGCTTTGTTTGCTTTTTTGACGGATTTCAGGAAGGGCGGTACCTTGAAAGCTTGTGAGGGGTGCGGACGGCTTTTTTTACCGCCGCGCAAGGACGCCCGTTACTGCCCCTCTACCTCAGCCCGTTGTCGTAAGCGCGCGCAGCGTGAACGAGAGAAGAGGTAAGGGTGTGATGCTCGCGGCGTCTACCACTCCAACTCAATGGGACCGGCAGCGATCACGCAGCGCCCCACACCAGAAGCGCGCTCGTAACAACGCCACAGCGCTACATGATGGTGTAGACGTATCCGCGTCCCTCTTTCTCGAGATGGCCTTCAAGTGCGATCCGGATGAAGCCGAAACGCTGCGGCAGCGCTACCCGGCGGTCAGGCCCGGTTATCATCTGAACAAGCGGCATTGGAACACCGTCACTTGTGACGGAAGCGCCGAAGACAAGCTGATACTAGGATGGCTCGACAGATCGTATGACCTCGTAGTAGCGGGCTTACCAAATCGTATGCAGGTTGAGTTAAGAGAGCGTTAGGTTTGGCAAAAATCCAAACCTTTAGTCGGCCCGGACGTTTCCAAGCTTTTAGGTGATAGGGTGAGCTATGAAAAGTAACACGCTCATCAGCACCCTTATCGGCGTAGTCATCGTCATTGCAGGTATTTACGTCGCGTGGAAGCTCGTCAAAGCGCTGGGGTTTGTCTTGATTGCCGTCGGCGTTATCTTTATCGCGGCTCGAGTATTTAGGCGCAGCACCTAAGAGCCGCACTAGACCTCGAGGGGTTGCATGTTTTCCGCCGAGAGAAGGCTCTGGATAACTGCCCCCAGCAACCGTTCAGAATCCCCCCTGGCCTGCAAGAGCCCTGCCTCGAGTTCATCCACCAGCGTCATGAGTTCATCGACTTTGGCGACGATGCGCTTCTGGGTAGGTACATCGGGAAGCTTCATAGGAACTGTTTTGAGGTTCGCTGCACTAATTCCTATATTTCCCGCAGTCGTAGCGCAAAACGCTTCAATTTTTGCTCGACCTAAAGGACTGTTCATTGTCAGACATACAAACTCGGGTAGCGCTTTACTCGTGTCCAATCTAAAGCGGATAAGTTTGTCAGGATATAGTCGTGTTTCGTTAGAGGTATTTTTGTAAATAGCGAACTTCCCGACATAATGCAGATTGCCATTAAAACGGCAGGCCAGTAAATCGCCCTTATTGAGCTGATACCTCTCTAGGTCAGCTTTTTGGACTTCCAAAAATCTGTAGTCGGTTTCGTCAATAACGGCATCATTCCGTGATGTCGCCGCACTAATTCTAAGAATTGGGGTTCCGGGCGGTACGTCTGAAGGTTTAGGAGACAAGCCGTTACGCGATGGTTCCCGCAGTAGTTCTTCCAAAGGAATTTCACGAGGAGTAAGGGATACGCCTTGCCGTACTAGCTTCCCCTGCACCGCCAACTGCAAAATCGTCTTACGGAGCTCGGTAATCGTTTCAGGCGTGCTGTAAAACGTATTGAAGGCGCTGCCGACCCTGGCCCACGCCTGCTTAAAGCTTGCCTCATCGGTGGCGCTCGAGAGCCTCCCGAGGGCGACGGTGTTGAGCCGCGAGCGGGCTTTGGCCCTGGCTTGCTGCTGAGTCTCGAGGTCGTCGCACAGAGCCATGAGTTCGTCTACCTTGGCGACGATGCGTTTTTGTTCCTCGAGGGGTGGGAGAGCAAATAAATACTTGCGTAGAAAGCCCAATGACACGAAGGACTGAACGGCACCCGAAGACTCTTGACGCATAAGCGCCGCACAGTTGAGCAGATAGCAATGAAGGTATCTTGGCTCGGATAGAACTGGAGAGAAATACTTGAACAGAGCAACGTTCTTGATACTGAACTCTTCTTCTGTGTCTACAATAACAGGATTGCCAATACTGCCAATCATGGCAAACAGAATGTCCCGCCTATCTACTTTTGAACGTTCAGATATTTTTTTATGGTCTCCATGCGAAATGTATTTAACGTTGGACAGGTCAAGCTGACCCCCATATATATTTTTACTGGTTACAAGCGGAACACCTTCTTTGATATATTTAGGCGTATCGTGAGTTCCGTCTCTCACGTCAAAAACCTCCCCTAATCTTGTCCAAACCCAAGTTTCAGGCAGTTCAAAAGGCCAACTTGCTTTATCTATTTCAGGTAGTGAGAGAGGTTTTCTTATTGCCTTCTGCGTAACTAAACTGTTTTTACACTCCGTAATTTTATCCAGAAGACTTCGTGCAGACTGCTCGGTTCTGTCTTGCTTAACCAGCTTTCCACTCATCGCCAACTGCAAAATCATTTCCCGCAACATTTGTACAGCTTTCGGTGCGTCAGCCAACAGTTCAAACTGTTCGTAAAAGGTCTCTAAGTTCATCCTTCCGCACCCAAAGCGGCGCTCAGCTCATCCCGGAGCCGGTTGCGGGTCTCGGCCAGGTCTGCGAGTAACACCTGATACTCGGCTAAGAGTTCGTCGGGGTCGCCTGCGTCGGCCTCCACCACATGCGGGTTTTTGATGTCTAAGTTGTAGCCGTTCGCCCGGATGTCCTCGATGCTGACCCGCCACGCGTGGGTATTCTCTTCGCGGTTATCCCACCACGCCTTTTCGGGGCCGAACTCGGCAATCCGCATCGGTTTGGTCTTCGAGTACGACTTGTAGCTCGTGGGGTAGGGGTGTTCGTAGTACCAGACCTCTTGCGTGGGTCGGCCTTTGGTAAAAAACAGAAGATTGGTCTTGATGCCCGTGTACGGGTTGAAGACGCCGTTCGGTAGCCGGACGATGGTGTGCAGGTTGCATTCTTGCAGCAGCCGCTCTTTGATCCGGGTCTTGACGCCTTCGCCGAACAAGGTGCCGTCGGGCAGCACCAGCGCGGCGCGGCCCCCATCTTTCAAGAGGTGCATGATCAGGACTAAAAACAGGTCGGCGGTCTCGCGGGTGCGGTAGGTCGCGGGGAAGTTCTGCTCGATGCCGTCCTCTTCGGTGCCGCCGAACGGTGGGTTGGTCAGCACCACGTCTACGCGTTCGGCGGGGCTGTAGTCGCGGAGCGGTCTAGCGAGGGTGTTGTCGTGCCGGATATTAGACGGCACCTCGACCCCGTGGAGGAGCATGTTGGTGACGCAGAGCATATGCGGCAGTTGCTTTTTCTCGACGCCGCGAACCGAAGCGTAGAGCCGTTCGCGGTCTTCGTCGGTCTTGACGTACTGGCTGGCGTTCTCCAGAGCAGCCGTTAAAAAGCCGCCGGTACCGCACGCCGGGTCGAGCACCACCTCGCCGAGTTTGGGGTCGATCATATCCACCATAAACTGCGTGACGGCGCGGGGCGTATAGAACTCGCCCGCGTTCCCGGCGCTCTGGAGGTCCTTTAAGAGCTGCTCGTAGATGTCGCCGAAGAGGTGCTGGTCTTTCGAGCTGCCGAAGTCGATGAGGTTGAGCTTGTTGACCACCTGACGGATCAGCGTCCCGTTTTTCATGTAGTTGTAGGCGTCGGCAAAGACGCTCTGCACGACCGTCTTGCGTGGGTCGCCCTGCGCTTGTAAGCCCTTAAGGGTAGGGAAGAGGTCGTTGTTGACGAAGTTCAGCAGCTCGTCGCCGGTGACACCCTCCTCGTTCTGCGCCCAGTTGCGCCAGCGCAGGCGCTCGGGAACGGGTGAGGCGTAGGTGGTGTCGAGCAGCTCGAGTTCTTGCTCACGGTCCTCGAAGATTTTTAAGAAAAGCAGCCACACGAGCTGCGAGATGCGCTGGGCGTCGCCATCGACCCCGGCGTCCTGGCGCATGATGTCTTGGATTCCTTTAACTGTTGTGCTGATGGACATATCTCTCAACTCTACCCCGCCGACCTGATGAGCATAAGGGCAACCTCTGCTCAGCAGGTCACCCGACCCTAGACAAAGTAATACAAATGTAATACGCTTAGCTATACCCATGTTCGATTGGGACGGCGCGAATTTGGAGCACATCGGAAAGCACGGCTTTACCGCAGACGACGCCGAAGCGGTCATCCTCGACCCCCGGCGCGTACGGGTGGACACCTATAACGCTCGAGGCGAGCGAAGGTACGGCGTTATCGGTCAGAGTGTGGGCGGCGATATCCTACACGTCGTCTTCGTCATGCGCGGTGGCAACATCCGCCCCTTCCACTGCCGCCGCGCCACTTCAGCCGAGAAACGGAGGTATAGACAGTGAGTAAAACTATAGACAAGCCCGAAAAAGACGCCGACGGGTTTACCATCATCTACGACCCGGCGAGCATCCCCGACTTTGGCAGCGAGGCTGACGAGGCTACCTTCTGGGACACGCACACCTACAGCGAGGAGCTGCTCAGTCAAGCTCAGCGCGTACCTCTGGAGGGGGACGACGTTTTCCCACCTGCCCGCGCTCGCTCCCACACCAAGCGCCCCGTGTCTATCCGCTTCGACGATGACACGATGACGCGGCTTAAAAAGCTGGCGACCGCCAAACACACGAACTACCAGACGCTAGTCAAGAACTTCGTGAACGAAAGGCTTTACGAGGAGGAGAAGCGCGAGGGGATGGTGTAGGGGTGAATACGCGGACTTAGGTGGGCGAAGCGTAGAGCTGCCGTAGTTCTAGCTCGCGGTCCTCGAATATCTTGAGGAAGAGCAGCCACACGAGTTGAGAGATGCGCTGGGCGTCGCCATCGAACCCGGCGTCTTGGCGCATGATGGCTTGGATTGATTTGACAGTGGCGCTGATAGACACTATCTGCTTACCCTTTAAGGTTCTGTGAGTCAAAGCGATAGTCTATTTCGCTTCTAAAATTCTTAAACTCGGTGCTTGCCCACTGTTTAGAAAGGATGGTTCGCAGCTCTGAGGTCACTAGCAACGCTTCGTCGAAGCGAATTTGCTCTTGAGGCTCGGTTGAAACTGTTTCAATAGCGTCTAAGAAAGTATCATTGCTTACTAGTTCCCGGACTTTCAAAATAAGTTGGTTGAGCTTACGAGATATGAGAGGTGTCAGTTTATCTGCGGGCTTTTTTGTTGCCAGCTTGTTTATCTCCACATAAAAGCTCTCGAGTTGAGTAGCAACTTCACGATGCTTTTGATACTTTTCCGCATTCATAAGCCTTATGCCTCCTCAATAAAAGTCCGGTACATGCGCTGCAAATGCTGAGTAGCAAGAAGGCCATCCTCTATATTTCGCAGCATTTGAATGATATCTTCATCGGTAATCGTCAGGATGACCTTACGTTCATTATGTAGCCGCCGGTATGCCCTCTGCTTATCTAAATTATCTTTACTTCGAGCAACAAGGATGCCGAACTTACCTTTGATGTCATCCAACCGAGCTGCCAACTGAAAGTACTCTTCGTTAGCAAGGTCTATCATGTTCTTTAACTCAAATATAACGACGACACCTCCATGCTGCTGTTTTATGTCGCCCCAAAACCCGGCGTGTGCCGCGTTGTAAAAGGTAATATCGACAATCTCTCTCCCGTCAGCCGTTTTTACTTGTGAGTGCGGGTCTATTAAGGGAGGCGCGAACAGCCTGCTTAAAATCCTTATGATGAGCGCCTCATAACGCTTAGCATCGGCGTTCCCGGGTTCGATTGCTCTAAGTTCAGTTATGTAGTTAGCAACGGGCATAACTTCCTTGTCCGTGCCTTCAATAACGTCTAGATTTATGGGAAAAGCATCGTCAGGTATCTCCCGCTCTTTTTGAGTGAAGTATGCGCGTTTGAGGTCGGGGTCTTCGTGAAGTACTTGCACAACCGCAGACTTGCTGAACCCATACTTCTCGTTTATCTCTTTCCAAGTAATTTTTGGCTCTCGTCCAAGCGCTTGTAGGGATTTCTGCACCTCAATGTCCCTCAAGATGTATCGGTAGGTAGAGTTCCAAAAGTCTTTGTAATCTATCTCGGCAAAACGTCGGACGACAGCTTTAGGCACGAGAAGGATTGGAGTACCCGTTAATGGACTAGCAGGCAGGTCTACAAGTTGATCATCCCACTCAAGCTCGTCCCAATCGAAGATGTGTTCTAGATTGAGCCCTCTTTCAATAGGGATGTTGTGTAGATGGCACTGCCGCTGCGTATAAGCGATAAAAAACGGCTTTGCAATATTGGTGATCATATCGCTTACCATGTCAAAGCCAACGCCCTCTATCAGCAGCTGCATCTCCGCTAGGTGTTGGATGCCCCTTTGCAAGATGTCTTCATTGGAGACAATTTCGCGGTAGATAACGTCACCTCTAGAACGGTCCTCTCCGGTTGAAAGGCCGAGGCCCCGACCTTTATGGCTACCGGTGCTTAGTCCCAGCATCGTTTCTTCTACCTCAGGAAACGACATCATGCGCCTAGCCACACGCTCATTTCCCACTTTGGCCTTGCCAATCGCTACCTCAAAGAACCTTTGCAGTAATGCATGTACAGCCTGAAACTCAGGATTCTGGCTTTTGTAAAATAGGAACGGGTCAACATAAAGCTGTAAGTCTTCAGCCAAGTTGGGTATAACGAAGTCAACCTCAGACTGCTTAAACGGCAGATTGAACGCCTTGTTAAGCAGCATAAAGAGTTCTCTTCAATTTTTCCAGTGCCTCGAGATAGCCCTGCTTGCTTCCAAATGTTCCGACGAGTTCTTTAGGTGAGCCCAGGCCGCTTAACGGACTAAGCTTCAAGACGGTGATGTCTTCAATCGTCTCGATACCGCTCTCGGTGTACTTCTCTAGCAGCGCGTTGAGTACCCTGTAAGCGGCGTCACTGTATTCAGTGAAGTAGTTGCGCTTTCTGACGTTCTCGGCCCGCTCTCTGCGAGTCAAGGGCGGCTGGTCGTAGACGACGTGGCAGATAAGGTCGAAGGCGTCGTAGTCCTTGCCGACCTTGCGCTCGAGTTCGTCGAAGAAGACGCCCTGCTCCTCGAGCCCGCTGATGATCTCCTGCTTTTTCTCGCTGCCCGACCATAACTTTAAGAACGACTCTAAGGTGCTGCACTCACGCCTTACCGTGCTCCTGGTGTAGTCGGTCAACGACTCGGTGATGAGCTTGCCGTTCGCGCCGTAATACTGCACCCGCTCCGCTGTCACCGAGATGGGCATTTTGTCTAGGTAATACTTGCGGGGCGGCTCCCCTGGGCCGATAGGGAACCCTATGTCTGTCGGGGGCAGTTCAATCCCTTCGTCATGCGCTGCCCCCTCATCGTCTTGCTCAGGAGGCACTACCGGCTCATCTGCGCCTGGTTCGTATACCTGGATGGGTGGCCCGTCGAAGTCGGGGTCGGCAAAGAGTTCGGTCGCTTTCTTAAAGTCCATGATGGTAAAAAACAGCTTGCCGTAGTCCTCGGCAACCCGCGTGCCGCGCCCGATGATCTGCTTAAACTCGGTCATCGAGCCGATGCGCCGGTCGAGCACGATGAGCTTGCAGGTCTGCGCGTCTACGCCCGTGGTCATCAGCTTAGAGGTGGTGACGAGCACCGGATAGGCTTCCCACGGCAAGATGAAGTTGTCTAGCTCGGCCTTTCCCTGCTCGTTGTCGCCAGTGATCCGCATGACGTACTTGCTGTTTTCTAGTGCCAGGTCTTTGTTGGCGTTGACCAGTGCCTGCCGCATTCTTTCGGCGTGGTCGATGTCTTCGCAAAAGACGATGGTCTTGCTCATGCGGTCGGTCTGCTCGAGGTACTCGGTGATCTTTTGGGCGACGAGCTGCGTGCGCGGTTCGATAACGAGATTACGGTCGTAGTCGATTTGGTTATAGATGCGGTCTTCGATCTCCCGACCGTACTTGTCCTTTTGGCCCTGAGTAGGCCGCCAGCCTGTCAAATCCTTGTCGATATCGACGCGAACGACCTTGTAAGGCGCTAAGAAGCCGTCGGCGATGCCCTCCTTGAGCGAGTAGGTATAGAGCGGGTCGCCGAAATAGTCGATGTTAGAGACCTCGGCGGTCTCTCTGGGGGTGGCGGTCAGTCCGATCTGCGTCGCACCCGAGAAGTACTCGAGGATTCTGCGCCAGTTGCTGTTCTCGGCGGCGCTCCCCCGGTGGCACTCGTCTACCACGATGAGGTCGAAAAAGTCGGGCGAGAACTGGGTAAAGACATCCTTGTTGAGTTCGGTGCCCGTCACCGCTTGATAGAGCGAGAGGTAGACCTCGTAACTCTTATCGACCGTACGGTTGGTGATCTTCGTCATGGCGGTGCCAAAAGGCTTAAAGTCGTTTGTTTTGGCTTGATCTACTAAGA
>JAABUN010004438.1_pt1 | contig 19150 bp, 12 predicted proteins | sample 5559311 | NCBI WGS metagenome assembly JAABUN01 (sample SAMN10711877, study PRJNA513370) | rock metagenome | isolation source: Antarctica rocks | place: Antarctica: Victoria Land, Siegfried Peak sud | reverse complement strand
CCTTCAGGCGCGCATCCGCGCCTTCATCGCCTACTTCAACCAGACCGCCATGCCCTTCAAGTGGACCCACAAAGGCCGCTTTCATGGACTCTAACCCTGCGCCTATTTCCACGACCCTGTACTAGTAACTATCCCGTTTAGGCCGATGACACCAGGCGGTCGACTGGAACTTACCGCTTGGTAGTTCGCTACTAACGATATGAAGCGCTGCCCGAAATCTACCTTGATCACACTTGCGCCTTGGACTATCTCAAAGCATTGCGCAGTCGGATCAATACGTTAGCCAATGACTGGTTAACAGGCGACCCTTCCAAGACCGGGTAGCCACATGCCTGTTACTCTCCTAGCGCCTCCATCAGTCGACTCGCCGCGTCCGTCAATTCTGCCGCGACCTGCGGGTGGTCTAGATATCCCCGTAGTGCTTGCAACTCCTGCTTGACATGCGCGTTGAGAGCGGCGGCCCGCGCGGCAATCCGGTGTAGCTCGTCGCTCTCCGGCCTAGTCAGCGTCGTTGACCAATCGACCGACGGCGCGGGTATACCGCCAGGCGCAGGGGTTGGCGCGGGGGCGAGCGACGCATTCAACTTCAACGTAGATGTCTCTGTCGTCGATTCTTCGGCCATAGCGCGCACAACGGTGCGGAGCTCGGGCATCGAGATCGGTCGCCCGGCCTCTCGACGGGCCACGATCAGGTCGATTAGCGGCCCCTGCCAGGTAGGCGGCGCTTGCAACAGTTCCTGGCCCTGACTGGCCTTGATCCGCGCGGTCGCCACCGCAGGGCCGAGCACCGGATTCTCGCGGATGCGCAACTGACGATTGATCGTCGTGTGGTCGTAGCCCAGTCGACGGCCGATCTCGCGCTGGCTCAGGCCACGCCCCTCCAGGTGTTTGAGCGCGTTGTAGCGCTCATCGGGGGTCAGATCGGCGCGCTGGAGATTTTCCACCAGCGCCTGGATGAATGCCTGGTCGTTGCTGACCCCGGTGCGGATCAGCACCGGGACCTCGGTCAGCTCGAGGGCGCGCGCCGCGCGCAGTCGCCGCTCGCCGACAATCAACAGGAATTCTCCCGGGTGCTCGGGGTCCGGACGCACGATCAACGGCGTGAGGATCCCGTGCTCGCGGATACTGTTCGCCAGATGCTGCAACTCCGCCGGGTCGAACCATACCCGCGGTTGCGGGTGGGCACGGCGGAGGCGTCCGATGTCCATGAGGCGGGCCTCCGGGAAGGGGCGTCCTGTCCCCGCCCCGCTCTGCCATACCCCGCTCGTCGCATCGCCCTCGGTCGCCGCGTTCGCGCCGCCCATCGTCCCTATCCTTCCCTTCCTTCATTGTCCGGTACTATCGCTCAAGCACGGTTCCGCGTCTCCGTCCGACGCGTCGGCCCATGCCCGCTCGACGTGACGGATCGCCGCGACAACACCGGCGAGGTCCTCGTGTACCTCGGCGTTCCAGACGCGGACGACCGTCCAGCCTACCCGCGCGAGGAGTGCCACCTTCCGCGCGTCGCGCGTCCGCTGCTTGATGGTGTGGTGGCTGGCGCCGTCCACCTCGACCGCGATGGAGAGTGTGGGATGGGCGATGTCCACGATCGCGCACCGCCACGCGGGATCGCCCGTGGCGATCGCGCGCTCGGTCGGCCAGCCGAGCGCGCGTGCGAGCGTCTCCTGCTCGGTCGTCGTCGTGCCGTTGCCGCCGCGGCGGCCGGCGAACGCTCGCCCGCGCTTCGTCGCCGCAGAGCGCGCCTGGACTGCGGGGTCGTGGTTGAGCGCGACCATGCGGGCGGAGGCGACGGCGCGCTGCCGGGCGGATCGGGTGCGCGTCCACCGCGCCGACCGGGCGCGGAAGGCCGGGTCTGCCCACCGGGCCCGAGCGGCGCAACGGAGCGAGCAGTAGGTTGGCGGCCGGCGCGCTGCGGATCGGGTGATTTGGCACCCGCACCATGGGCAAGTGGGGAGATGCCCCTCGTCGACTCGTGGGGGCCGTGGTCGCAGGAGAGCGCGGCTACGGGCGGCGCAGGCGCGGCTGCACGCCTTCTGCACGCGTCTACGCGTGCGGAACGGCCGGTCACAATGGACGCAAATGATGAGAATCTTCGACACGCGTAACCTCGCCCGGCCCGCAGGTCAATGCCCGGCGTAGCCCACACCGGGGGGGCGGCGCGAGTACTCGCGCCGCCATCTCCCCCTGCCCCTGACCTGCCCCTCAGTCGGGTTCGTCATTCACCCCGATCCCGTCGTCCTCACCTTCCCATTCCTCCTCCTCCTCGGCACCGGCGGTCGTCTCCGTCAGGGAGCAGCCATTCCCGTCATAGGCGCAGTAAGAACAGAGGTTGGACGGCTCGGGTGTCCAGCTTTCCTCGGCGCGGATGGATGCGATGGCGCGGCGGATCGTGCGGTACGTCGCCCGCAGCGTGTCGCGGTCCCAGTCGTCGATGTGGACGCGACGCTCGCCCATAAGGACGGTCGCGACGCGGATGCGGGAGCCGGGGTGGGCGCGTCGCACCCCCAGATAGATGCAGGCGCTCTGGAGGTAGTCGACGCGACCGCCGCTCTTCCAGTCGTAAGCGACCAGCGTCGCGCCACCGGTATCGTCACCGTCCGGGTCGATGCCGGGATTCGCGGGGATCTCGGTGAGGAGATCCAGGCGGGCACGCAGGGTGAAAGGGAACGTGTCGGGGGCGTTGGGTCCCGACGTGCGGCCGGCGGCGGTGTACGTGACAGTGCGCTCCACGAGCAGGATGCGCACGGAAGGGCCGAGGGTCGTGAGGGCGAACTCGACCTGACGGCAGACGCCCTCGATATCGGTCTGCCAGGTGGTGGCGTTGGGGTAGGGCCCGCGCGGGAGGTGGGACGCGACGACGCGCCGCAGTCCGTCACCGTCGGGGTATGCGCCGCCGAGGCGACGTGTCTCGAGGATCTCGGCCAGGGCATCGTGGACGGCCGAGCCGCGCGCGAGGGTTGGGCTGAACGGCTCCTCGACCCGCCGTCGCTCGACGTGGCGGTGGAGATAGCGTTCGGGGCACTGGAGATAGGTCGTGAGGTGGGACGGATAGTACACCTCGGGGCGGCCCCCGGTTGCGACCGGCGACTGCGACACGAGTATGTCAGCCATGGATGTATCCTTTCGTGGGCGCGCTCCCCCGCGGTGTGACATGACGGCCACCCCGCTGGTAGACTCCCCGCGACATGGGGAAGCGCAGACGGGTCTCTCCTTGGTGTCCCCGAGCGGCCGCCCTCTGACCAGGGCGGTCGCTCTTCGCGCACGACGCTACAACCCCCGGATCATCGCTACCCCCCTTTCCGCATCGCGGAACATGCCGCCATGCCTCGAATCGGCGTTTGATCGGCACCGCAGCCTGCCCGGTCCAAGATTCTATCAGTGTTATTTCTCTCTGTCAAGAATATAATTCTTTCTTATAAGAAGGTTCTGGTTTGTCTCGCGCACTATATGCCCCTGTTAATCACTCCCAGCCAAAGGCATATCCCGTCATAGACTGGCATGAAGGGTCTATCGCGGCGTGGCTTCGTGCTGCTGCCCAGACGCTGGGTGGTGGAGTGCTCGTTCGTCTGGCCCGGGCGGTTCCGCCGTCTGGCCCGCGGCCACGAGCGGCTGGCGGACTCGGTGGCGGGGTTGCACCTCGTCGCCTTTGCGATCGTGATGCTGGCACGCCTCGTACAACTGGCAGCCCAGAGGACTTAACGCCCTCTAGGTGATCGCCGTGGCCTCCTGCGGGCAGTGTCAGAACTCAGGACGCAGTCGCCAAATCCGGGGCAAGCCGGGCGGAAAGTGGGGACCGGAACGGTGAAACGGGCGATCTTGCGGGCTTGAACACGAGTGAAAGGCCGTATTTTCTGACCAGGTGGGGAAGATCAAACCAACCACGCTGGCATTGACTGAGTTCTGACACTTCCCGTGACCGAGGCCAATGTCAGCGCGCTTGATCCAGCCACGCAGCGCCTGCTCCGAGATGCGCAAGTCGCTCGCTAGCTGCGGCATCCCCTTGCCGCTGGTCCGCGCCAACTCAACCGCCTCCGCCCGGAAGGTCGGCGGGTATGGCACATGCGTCTTCGCCATCGTGGACTCCTTTCCGGGAACTGTCATCCCCAGTATCCAGGTGTCGACCGAATCGACGCAAGCCCACCATCCGCTCTCGCTGCGTTCCAAGACGGTAGTCGCGCGGTCCGTCGAGTACGGCCTGGGGCAATTCCGCGCTTGACTTTCCTGCGTTAAGTGGTACGGTCTCAAGGCGTTGAATAGTGAGTGGGCCCGGTGGTTGGCTCGTCATCGGCACCTGCTCTACCAGGGAGGTGCCATCGTGGTGACTTCGCCGTAACGCCAGCATGCACCGCACTAATCAACGTCGATATGCAGAACTGTTCTGTCGAGGGCCATCCCATGTCGGCTCCCGCTGGCGTGCCCACCCTGGAGCGTATTAACCACCTGACCGCGACGTGCCGCGCGGCTGGCATCCCGGTGCTCCACACCAGCCATATCCTGCGGCCGGATGGCTCGAACCAGGCGATGCTCGGCCACCTGCCGGAGCCGCTGATACGGGGCGAAGGCCGGACTCCGTTTGAAGGCGCGGGCCGCCTGGAGCAGGGACTCGCGGGGGTGGAGCTTGACCAGCCGCCCGCGCCCCGGCCGCGCACGCAGGCCGGGCGCAGCGGGCAGGCGTCGCACGTCGTGGCGTCGAAGCGCGGCCCCAGGCGCGCCGTAGCGGCGATCCGAGCCGACGGCGGCGACGGTCCGGCACTCGTGCCCGGCCGGGCAGACGCAGGCCATCCGTTCAAGGTCGATATGGAAGTCATCGTTCGGGAAGTAGGCTTGGTCGCGCCGCTGGGGCACCTTCGCCACCAGCGCCCGATGGGCGGTGACAAACGCCTGCCGGGTTTCGCCGTCGCCGTAGGTGCAGTCGGCCACCGTCGCCGCGACCACGATCCCCGCGTTCGCCTCGGCCTCCACCACCAGGGGCAGCGCCTCCTCGTGGTCCTGGGCGGGGCGGCGAGACATGCAAGTGCCCAAGGCCAAGTTCGAAGACACCTACTACGGCGCTAACATTGCGTTCCTGTAAAGGGAAGACAGGAGTCGCAATCATGACCGAGTTGTGGTCGTCGCAGCGCAGGGCATCGGCCAGAACGAGTGGCAGAGCATCTTCGACACCCTGCCGCAGAACGGGGGCGTGCGCTGCACGACGTGGCGCCTGGCATTGTCGTCGCCGAAGGTGACCAAGCCGTCCCCGACCAGTCCGACGTTTCAAACACGGCCGCACCCTTCTCAGAACGGCAGGGAACCGGTCGTCAAATCCCGCGGCCAGCAGTCAGTACGCTCACCGATTCGCCGCTTACCATAGCCCTCACCTGAGGGCCGAAATCCCCACCGAGAGATTCACCAGATAGGCCCTAACACGGAGCGATGTATGGCCGACTCGATCAAGGATATTCTCGACAAATCCGGCGTGCTGCAGCATGTCATCCTCCCCACTGAGATCGCAGTGTTGCTTGCGGCGCTGGAGCCTGTCGCCGCCCCGGTCGACCAGGGCAACGGCATCTCCACCGGCTCGGTCAAGCTCACCCAAGATCTGAGCAAGAGTCCGATACCGGGGTTTGATTTCGCGCTGACGCTGCCCACCGGCGTGGTGGCGCCCGCGCCGTTCAAAATCAAGCTCGAGCCGGCCGTCGCCCCGACCGCCTTCAAGTTCTGGCTCGTGCTCGCGGACCAGGGTCAGGTGCGCTTTGTATTCAAGATCGTCAAGGGCCTCGCCGGCATGGCGCTCAGCGGTGCGAAACGCAACGTGTCTCCTTCCGGCGACGTCTCCCTCGAGGCCTTGCCGCTCGGGGACCCCAAGCATGACCCCGTGATGGTCAGTCGTTCGCCCGAAGGGGGCGCGGCGCTGGGGCCCGCGCTCGTGGTGTTCGGCTCCGCCGCCGCCCCGGCCAGCATGCGCTTCTCGCCGGACACCGACTCGACCGATGGCATCGTGGCCTTCGGGCTCGAACCGTCCACCGTCGTCTTCGGCAGTTCGACCATTGGTTTTGACTTGTCGGCCCTGGTGCTCGACGACAGCGAGCAGGCCAAGGCCGTCGGCCAGGGCGCTCCCGCGCTGGACCCGCCGCTGGCCACGATCAGCGCCGACACGCCGAGCTGGCGCGGCATCCTGGCGCGCGAGCTCGACTTCTACCTGCCCGCCGAAGCGCCGTATTTCGGGGGCCAGCCCATCAAGGGCTACCTCGCCATCCCCACCGGCAGCGGCGGGGTCCAGCTGGTCATCGAACACAAGGTCCCCTCCCGCCCGGCCACGCCGGAGCACCCGAAGCGCCTCGGCTACGCGGTCCGTATCGAGTGCATCGATCCAACCGCCCGGGGACTATCCGGGTTGGCGCCCACGCTTATTTCGGCGAGCCTGGAACTGCCGCTGGACGGGGCCAAGGTGGGCTTCGCGCAGGACGGCGGCCAGGACCGCGACGTCACCTTCGCCGCGGGCAAACCGGTGCGCGTCACGGCCACCTTCGCCCGCGACCCAGTCAACGCGCCGGACACCTTCAGGATCGCCATCGGCGTGGCCGCACAAGGACAGGACGGGTTCCTCTCGGTCACCTCCACCTCGATGGGCGGCGCGAAGATCTTCAACACCGCCGCCGCGCTGGCGACCGCGCTGATTGCGGACAAGAATGTCGAACGCTCGGCCAAGGTCGGCAACGGCACGGGCGTGCTCCTGTATGGCCTGGTAGCGGCCGGGGCCGCGCTCTCGTCGCTATTAACCGACGACAGTCGCTTTGTGCTGCACGGGGTCGAGATCGAATCGACCGGCCACGGCCTGCCGGTGGGCGACAAGGTCGCGCTGACGCTGGACTATTCCGTGGCCGTGCGCATCACGCAGATCGACATCGGGGTGCTCTCCGTTTCGATGAGCCCGGACCAGCCGATGCGGATCCGCATCCGCAGCGCGCGGATGAGCCTGGACCCGAGCCAGAGCGGCCTGAAGATGATCGGCCTCGATTTCGACCGGGCGCAGATGGAGATCGAGAACCCAGGCGCCTGGAACGTGGAAGGGCTCGAGTCGCTCTTCGACGTGCTCGGCAGCCGCTCCGGTCGAGGCTCCACCTGGATGGAGGTCGACCTGCGCTTCAAGCTCAACCTGGGGCCGGTGCAGGTTTCCGGCGCCACCATCCGGGCCACCCTCAACGACAACGGCTCCGTCGATGCTTCGGTGCGTGGGCTCGAGGCCAGTCTGACCATTCCGGGGGCGGTCGAGGGCAAGGGCAAGATCCAGCTGATCAAAAACGGGTTCGCGGCCGACCTGCTGGCGCGGCTGCTGCCGCTGAATGTCGCAGCGGATGCGGGCATCATTTACGCGCCGCCCATGATCGTGCTGCGGCTCGATGTCGACCTGCCCGCACCGATCCCCCTGGCAAATTCGGGGTTCGGCCTGCTCGGTATCGGCGGCCTCTTCGGGATCGCGGCCGAGCCGCAGTTCGCGACCGATGCCGAGGCCGACCCGGTCTTGCGCCAGCTGCAGTGGCAGCCGAACGGGGTGGACAGCTTCAGGGAAGCGCGCGGGCAGTCGACCTTCGGATTCAACGCGGCCGTCGGCACCCTGCCCGACTTGGGCTTCTCATTCTCAGCCAAGATGGGGCTCTTGATCACCGTGCCCGACGTGGCGCTGCGCGGCTCGCTCAACGGCCGCGTGCTGCAGCCTGCCGTCAGGGTCACTGACCCCAGCTACCCGCCCCCTTGGGGCCTGAGCTTCCTCGGGTTCATCGGCGTCGACGCCAGCGCGCTGAACTTCGCCGTCATCGGCATCGTCGACCTCAAGCCGCTCGTCGAGATCAAGGTGCCGATCGCCGGGCATTTCCCGTTCAAGGGCGGCAGTGATGACTGGTACATCTACCTGGGCGCGGACGGCGCGCCGACGCAGGGTCGCGCCATCGGCCCGATCTCGGCGGTCGTGCTCCCCGGCATCCTGGACGTCGGCGCGGATGCCTACTTCATGCTGCGCGGCCGGGGCATCGCCGGCTGGCCGTTCGGCCGCGATCTGCCGTCGCCGCCGCTGACCATCGCCGATGGCTTCGTGGTCGCCTTCGGCTTTGGCCTGCAGAGCGTGTTTGGTGTGAAGCCGATCGTCTGGGCCGAGCTGTACGCCAGCCTGGACCTGCTGATCGGCGCGAAACCGCCGACCCTGGCTGGTTTCGGCCGCGCCGGCGGCAGCCTGAACCTCGGACCCTTCTCACTGGGCGTCGAGGCCGCGGTCAGCTTCATGGTGAGCGCCGCGCACAGTTACTTCTGGGCGGAGGTGATCGCGCGCATCGAGCTGCTCTTCTTCGAGATCGAAGGCACCGTGACGATCTCGTTTGGTGACGAGCCCCAGCTCGAGCTGCCCGACCCCGATCGGCACCCGCTCGACCGCTTCACAGCCGAGAACCAGCGCGATGGCTCGCTGGGCGTGCTCACCGACGACACCTACCGGGTCGTCGCGCGCCTGGTCGAAGAGCCGAACCAGATCACCGCCGAAATGCAGGTCTGGCCCGATACGATCGTCTCGCTGCCTTTCGCGATCACACCCGAGATTGCACCCGCGGCCGGCGCCCAGTTCCCCGCCGTGCTCGGGCCGGGAGCCAAGCCGCCCGCAAAGAAGGTCGGCAGCGAGATGCTGCACTACCTCTGGCGGCTCGAGGGCGTGTCGCTGCTGGACGTGACCGACGAGCCGGATCCCAGGGCGGGCGGGACGCCGCCGCCCGGCCCGCAGCTTGCCGCGGCCTGGCAGGTCTCGCGCACGGGTGGCGGCTCCAGCACGGACGTCAGCGAGCTGGTGCTGCTCTCGCGCAGCAGAGATCTGTGGGTCAACCGGCTGGCCGACGCCGGCGAAGGCGCGGACGACCCGCCGTTGAAACAGGTGGCCGACCTGTGCAACCGCAAGGTGAGCCCCGAGATGGGCTGGGCCATCGGCTTCCTCGCCAGCGAGCAAACCGCCGGCTTCCGCCTGCCGCCCGATCCGGTCAGCTTCAACCCGCTGGTCAGCCGGGTCGACGCCCGGATGCACCATTTCGGGTTGAGCCTGCAGGCCAAGCCGCAGCCGCTCGACGAGGTGTACACGCTGCCGCTGCCCTTTTCGCTCGAGGCAGCGCAACTGGTCGCGTGGCCGCAACCGCGGGAACTCAAGCGCCTGTTCGACGGCCATCTCGTCGCGCCCAATCTGCGGGGCTTGCCCGGCATGTCGCTGGGGGAGCTGATGCAGAGCGGCTTCGCCTTTCTCGGGCAGGAGATCACGCTGGACCTCGTCGAGCCGAGCTTCAACGGCTTGCTCATCCTGGTGGCCGACCCCGAATTGTTCCACCAGGGCGAACAGTTCGCCGCCATCCGCGTGGTCGACGACCGCGGGCATCAGTGGGTGGTCAATGATCTGGTGGGCCTCCCTAACGGCCAGACTGCGGCGCTGCTGGTCGCCCCGTCGCCGGATCCGGTGGCCTCGATCGCCGTGTCCTTCCCGCTTGGCCGTGCGCTGGGCGTCGTCGGCCTGGGCGGCATTACCGTCAGCGCCCGCGATACGGCCGACCGCGAGAACAAGGCCGTCGCCGACGAAGTCGCGCGGCTGCAGCAGGCCGCGGCCCAGGGCCCGAAAACCACGCCAGGCCAGAACTCCGCGCACGAACGCACCATTCTCGAACCGGGCCGCCTTTACCGTCTCGACGTGACGATGTCCTGGTCCGGCGAGCTTTCCAAGCAAGAGAAGTCCGGCCAGATCGTCGTGGCCACGACCCGGACAGGCCCGCCTGCTATACGCCAGTTGTTCTTCAAGACGACGCCGAAGCCGCTGGCACCGACGCCGGTCAAGTACGGGCTGGCCGCGTATCTGCCCTGGCTGCGCCAGAAGCAGGACGCTTTCCAGCCCGAGATGCTCGAGCGCTACCTGTCCGGCTACGATCCGGGACAGACGGAGGAATTCCGTTTCTGTGACGATCCGGTGCGCGCCCATTTCCACCAGGATCATGTGGCAGCGCTGGCCAAAGCCTATGGCTTCGACCTCAAGGTCGCGGTGCGCCGCGTCGACCGCCCCGGCGCGGAGTACGCATCTCCGCTGCTGCTGCCGGTGAAGTGGACGGTCGCCCTGGTGCCCACTTTCCTCGGCTTCACCGATCAGCTCCGCTACACGTACGCGGTCGAGTCGGCTTGCACGACGCCCACGCCGGGAGCGACGGCGAGCGTCCTGCCGCCGCTCGAACCTGAAGCGTGGTACGAAGTTTATGTCCTGGCCGAGGCGGAGAACCCGGCCTTTAGTGACAGTCGGCTGCCCGGCGTCACCTTCAAGACCTCGCGCTGGCGCACCCCGCAGAACCTGTTCGCCGGCCTGGGTTTCCCGACGGCCGGTGAGCCGGCCCCGAAAGATCTCGTCGCTGGGGACCTGGTGATCGCCGGGCCGACAGCGATGGGCGGGGGCGTGATCGAAGGCGACGACCAGGCCTACCAGCGGGCGCTCGTGTCGCTCGGCCTCGACGGGTGGCCGGCGGCCGCTTCGTCGCGGCTGAGCCGCCTGTGGGTCGCCGATCCGGCCGGAGGCTGGCTGCTGGCCGGGCTGATGATCGAATCGACCGAGCCCATCCACCGGCCTGGCCGCCTGGAGCTGACCGGGTTGGCGCTCGAGATCGGCGTGGGCCCGGAGATCGCGTTCGACGTGCGCCGCCGCGACCGCTCGGGCGCGCGCCTCATCTACCTCGCCTCACAGCCGTTCCAGGCGAACAACCCTGTCGGCGGGCCGCCGCGACTCGCGCTGAAGGCGAGAAGCACGCTCGACGGCGCCGTTACCGACATCCGCGGTGCGCTGTCCATTCCCGCGACGCCGGCTTTCTCGGAGGATCCGTCATGACATCACTTTTTGCGCCACCTGAGCTGCTTTCCGCATATGCGTTTGCCAACGACGGCAGCGACCCGGATCTCGCGCCGCGCACCCACCTGCGCCTCTTCGCCGGCCTCGGCTCGAGCTTCCCGCTGGCACCGTTTGCCGTGTTCAAGCTGGCCAGCCGGTCGGCGGAGCCACGCCGGGTTGTCGTGACGGATCGGGAAGGGCGGCCCGTGGACGGCTTCGACCTGTCGCAGATCGGCCAGGGCGAGGCCACGCTGTTCTTGACAGACACCGACACCCGGCGCACGGTGCGGGTCGAGCTGGATGATCCGGAGGGCCGTGTGGAGCGCGTCACGCTCCTGGGCCAGAAGGGTGCGCGGGCCATCGCCATGCGGGATACCCCGCGATGGCTCTTCTCCGCGCCCCTCATGCAGCGGCTGATCGCCCGGGGCAGCGCTTCACACGTCGGCATCCGAACCAGGTCGGTGGACATCTTCGACATGCTGGAGCATGGCGCGCAGCTGGCGGGTGTGCTGGGCCTGCCCCTGGAAGGGCACCACCGCTGGTATACCGGCGGCCTGGATCGGGGCGAAGGGCTGCAGCGCGCCAAGCATGGCGCACCGCAGCGTCTCAATCCGATGGACCGCCCGGACGGTCCGTTCGATGCGGTCATCCCAGGCCAGGAGGTGGGGCGTGTGGAGGCAATGCTGCAGTTGGCCGACTTTGGGGGCGGCCTCGAACACCTCCTTGCCGCGCTCGTCGACGACACGGAGCAGCCCTGGAAGCAGACCGAACTCCAGGCCATGCTCGCGCAGAACGGGAGGAAGCAGTTCGCCCGCGCCTCGCGGCTCGGGACGCTTCAGATGGCCGTCACCGACCCAGGCCTGGCGCGTTTCTTCGGCTTTGCCGATGTGATAGACGATCTGCCCGATCTCAACGGCCAAGGCGGGTGGGATACGCTCGCGATCGTCGGGCTGTTTGCCGCGGAGCCGAAGGAGTTCGAGCGGCGAGGCGTCCATCTCACTTCACTGCTGCAGCAGCCGGCGAATGGCTCGGACAAGCTGCTCGACATGCTCGTGCAAGCGCTGAGCCAGGCGAGCGGCCAGGACCGGCGCGGCGACATCGACGATGTTATCCGGCAAGCGCGCGCCGCTGGTCTGCTGGCCGCCCCGTTTGTCGCGGTCGTTTCGCCGGTGCCGCCGTGGTTGCCGCCTGAACTGCCCCAGCCGCAAATCTTCGAGCACCGCTGGCAGGCCGCTACCGGCAACGCGCCGAGCGCGCTCTACCGCGCGACCTTTGCGTTTCCGCAGCCTCCGCTCGCCGGCATGGCAAGCCTGGCCGCCCGGCTGGATGGGACGTGGGTCTCGCGCCACGAGACCGTGGCCGTCGCCGGGCAGCCCGCGGTGCGCGCCAAGCCGCGCGGTTTCGGCCACGAACGCAGCTCGGCCGCGCGCGCGCGCAAGTTCCTTCAGACTTCTGCCGCCTTTGAGCCGGCAGGGCTGCTGTCGGATCAGGATATAGCCGCCGCGGCCGGCCCCGTCACCTACCGCGCGCAGGCCACCGATTTCTTCGGCCGGTTTGGCCGCGCGGCCGAATACACGGTGGAGCCGCCGCCCCGGCCCGCGCCGCCGCCGCCGGTCCTGCGCTATCACCTGGTGCGCGCCGCCATCGATCCGCTGGCGCCCGGCAGCCTCTCGCCCGGCATGCTGAAGCTGACAGTCGCCGTGCCGCATCCTGGGCCGGCCGAGCGCTTCAGCCAGCAAGAGGCACAGCAGCTCGGCCCGGCGATTGTGGCGCCCCGCATCGACGACCTGGCCGCAGGCTCGCTGGTGGTGGCCACGCTGACGGTGAGTCTCGCGGGCGAGCCGCCACAGCTGGTCGACCTGTCGGCCCCCGGATTCTTCGACGTCGAGCTGCCCTTGCCCGCGCTCGCCCCGCAGGAGAAGCAGAGCTGGGCGCTCACCGGGGTGTTCACCGACACGGCGGGCGTCAGCTCAGCCGTCGCAATGCTGCCCGTCGAAGTGACCGACGTGCGCCCGCCCCGGGTCTACCCGACAGGCATCGGCCTGTTCTGGACCAGTGCGCCGGGCCCCGCGCCTGAGGTCGAGCTCAAGCTCACCTGGCCCGCCCCGGCCGGTTCGCGTCACCGCGTCTACCTGACCGACCAACAAGGGCTGGGCTTGACCCCGGCGGAGGTCGCCGAGGTGCAACCGGACGCGGCGCCTTCGCGCGGGCGGGTGGCTGCGATGGGCGGCCGCAAGGTGCTCGACAACGGCCACGTCGACCGCAAGGCGTTTCGGCTGCTGACGGAGCAGCCGGTCCAGGCCGGCCCGAACGGTGCGGTGCTGGACGCGCGGCTGCCGCGCAGCCTCGCGACGGTCCAGTTCCTGCGGGTGGTGCCCCTCGGCCCAGACGGCGCGGAGCCGCCCTTCGACGGCTGCGGCATCGTGCCGGTGGCCGTGCCCTCCAGCCGCCGCCCGGAAGCACCCCGGCTGGAGGGCGAGGTGGACCCGGCAACCGGCGCGGCGCGGCTGCGCATCGTGACGGATGGCTTCGACCGGGTCGCGCTGGAGCGCGATGAGCCAGGGCTATTCACCGCCGGCGCACAGGGCAGCGAGCCGCCGCAGTTCCGCATTCGCCGGGCCGTCGGCGCCGTCGCGGACCCGATCTATGCCCGCACGGTGGGCGGTGGGCCGCTGCAGGTCGAGGACGCCGCGGCCGTCCTCACCGTCTTCTCCGGTGCATTCACCGACGACCACGCGGGGCACGGCCTCGAACCCTTCGTGCGCTACGTCTATTGGGCCGAGGTGCGGCTGCCGCCCGAGCGGAGGCTGCCGGCAAATTTCCTGCCGCTCGATCCTCCCGGCGGCGTGACCGTGCTGGATCCGGCGAATGCCCAGAGCCACCCGCGGCCCGTGAGCCTGCCCTCCGCGCCGCGCGTGCTGATGCTCATCCCGGCCGATCCGCCCGGTAAGTCGGCAGAAGCGGCCATCACCGTGACGCGCGCGCCGGTCGACGGGGCCGGCGAGGTGGTGCTGACCATCCAGATCGCGGACCCGCCGCGCGCACACGTCACAGCTATCGGGCCGTACCGCCTCGCCGTCTGGCGCCAATGGGCGGGCAAGGCCATTGAGCCGATCACCAACGCGAATGGCGCGGCGCTGAACGGTGCGTGGCCCGAGTTGTCCGCCGCGGCCATCTCCACGTCCGTCCAGTCGGCCGCTGGCGTGGATGCGGGGAGCACCCTGAAACTGCGGGTGGCGTTCGTCGATCCCGTCGGCAGGCTCGGCGAACCGATGACCGTGGAAGCTTGACCGGCCGCTGCGACACCCAGCGAACGCTGGAGGATAAGATGCCGCAGTCGGAATGTGCGCCCGGAAAACTCGTGGTAGGGTACTGTCAACTCGGGAACAGTCACGGCCGAGGTGCGATAATGGGAGTATGAACGATAACGTCTTGCCACCGACGTATGCCAGCTACCGCTTCCCCGCCGAGATCAGCGGCCACGCTGTGTGGCGCTCCTGCCGGTTCGCCCGCGGCGATCGGGACGTGGAGGCGTTGCTGGCCGAGCGCGGCGTCATCGTGACCGACGAAGCGATCCGGCAATGGTGTGGGGAATTCGGCCAGCAGTACGCTACTACCTGCCGCTGCCGTCGCCCGCAACCGGGCGACATGTGGCACCTCGACGAGGGCTTCAGCCGTAGCAATGGCACTACCTATCAAAGGAGTTTTTCCGCACGCTGCGCAAGGGCTTGCGCTCCGTGCCGCGCGTGGTGAGCACCGACAAACTCGCCTGTGACGGCGCGGCGCGGCGCGCGATACTGCCCAGCGTCGAGCATCGGCGGCACACGGGCTTGCATAACCGGGCGGAGCATGCCCATCAGCCGACCCGGGAGCGGGAACGCCGGATGCGGCGTTTCACACCCCCGAGCCACGCGCAGCGGTTCCTCGCCGCCTGCGGCCCGATCGCCACGCACTTCCGCCCACGTCGCCACCGCCTAACCGCCGCCGCCTCCCGCCAAATATGTGACGACCGCTGCGCCACCTAGCGGGCGGTCACCGGCGCCCCCGCCGTAGCCTAACCAGCACGCCCACCCGGCCTCTGCACGCCTTCTTGCTCCTGTTCCCTCACCAGTTCCACTCAAGTTGACAATGCCCTCGGCATCGTCGGCTACCGCTCCACCCTCGCAAACTCGTTTCCTCGCGACCAGTCGTCGTCTTCTGCTCAACCGCCTCGCTCCCGCATCGACTTAACATCTGAACGGCCGCTCATTGGCCGAGCCGTCATACGAAGGCCACATTTGCGCCGAAGTAGGTGTCCTCGAACTTTTCCTTGGTCACTCTCAAGTCCCGCAATCCTGCCCAGGACCATACCTTGAGTGTCACAAAACCGTCAGCTGCCTGCACTATCGGAGACCGCAACACCACGGTATGACGTCCCGTGTCGTTGAGCAGCATCCCCACGTCAATATTGAGCAAGCAACGTGATCGTATGGGTTCCAGACGTTTGGCTTCCTCAAGTGACGCCGTAAGGCGGACGTTCGAGACATCAACGACTGACACCCAGGCACTGGCATTGCGCAACCAGCTATCGAGATCCCCGAAGGGAGATGCGCCATCGCCCAAGTTATGACTGACCCAGTCGTTAGGGTCACCGGTGAAGTTGACAAAGTTATTCGTACTGTCACGGATGGCTGACATCACCATCCAATCCGCTTGGGATGGAACAGGAAATCCCTTCTGGGTCATTAGCGTGGCGGTTGCGCCGTAATTTGCTCCCAACAGCGCATTGCTGGCGCGAATTCGTAAGCCACCGCCGGTTTGGTTAGGTGCAAGATTGGCGACGCCGGTGTCGAAAAGTGTGGTGGCGAATGCCGCATACGCGTCGGGTGCGTCCTGAGCCCACACATTGATAAAGGCTGCGGTGGTGCAGAGTCCGTTACCGCCTTGTTGGGCACCGTCTGGATTCGTTACGCGATCGGCGATGCCGGCCGCAACCACAGAGCGCGTGAGGTTTAGCCACGGACTCCCAGCGCCAGTCGCGCCGAACATGGTCGCACTGGCGAGCGCCGCAGGTACCTTGCCCAAGCCAATTGGCGTGCGGGCGAAGGGGTCGAACGCTGGCGGTGGCGTTGGCGGTGGGAGCGGCACAGGTGCTGGACGCTCCAAGGCGACCATCTCTTTGTCAAGCGCCGCTATGGTTTTCGGCCCGATTACCGGATCGCCGGGCGCTAGGTGCCAGTCTGCTTTGAACGTTTTGACTGCCTCACCCGTCTCGGAGCCAAACGCACCGTCAGCGCCGAAATTCGGCAACGGGTATCCGATGTCGAGCAGCGCCTGTTGCACTTTCTTGATTGATGGACCATTGCTGAGGACTGGCGCAGGAGAGGGAGGGGTCCCCGCCGCGGCGAGCCTTAAACCACCGTTCAGGACACTTGTCAAATCACTATCGCCTGCAAATCTGCTGCTGCTGAGTACTGGCATCGGGCCATCTCCTTATCCTGATCGCAACTGCCCATCTACCCATGTCGGACGGTGTCCGCCTCTCGAAGGGCGAGACCGCCAGTCATACCGGCAAGGTGAGTAGTTACCAATTGCGGATCATCGCTCAGCAAGGTCGGGTACGGCGTCGGAACTGGTGGCATGCCCCAGGCCCCAGGACATCAGCGTACACCTCACAGGTGCCGAGGCCGCCCTGTCCGGGGGTCTGCTCGTCCACCGGCAGGTGCTTCCTCTTCTATCACCACCAGCCACCGCGGTGTGCCATCGCTGGGTGGAGGAGTGGACACTCCGTCGGCTGGCGCACAGTCGCCGACCGGCAAAGGAATGCGCGCTTGTGCGCGACGAGCGAGGTTTACATCTACGCCTCGATGAGCCGCCTCATGCTACGGCGGCTCGCCCGCGCCTGACCCTTCTCGCACGGTTTTTAGCAACAGGGCGCCGGGCGTGCAGCTGCGCCTGTTAGTAGCGGCGATGATCGAGGCGATGGCTGTACTCCATGTGCAGTCCTCGATGCTCGGCGAGGATCTGCGCGGCACGTTGTCATACCAGCGCCGGATGAGTACCTTGCCCTCCTCGACCGACATAGCGGCCCTCCTCGCTGCCCGCGAAATCGACATCGCGCCAATACCTCCTATACGCAGCGACCCGGACCGATGTTTCGCGACCGCTGCCACGGGGCGCGGGCCGGCAGCACCAGGAGCGCACCGTAAGGTGCCAAAATCCGCGCGCTGACTTATGTTGGCATAACCTCCAGCTCTCAGACGAAGCGTTCCTGACGGCGTCAATGGCCGGGGACCGGTTGGCGAAGGCCGAGATGGCGTGATCGCGCAGCACACCCGCAGGCCGCGCGCTTGGTGCAACGCGACGACCATTGCCGACGCGGGGGTCGCCAACGGCGCGGCTGGGATTGACCCGCAGCAGTGGACAACTGAGAATGGGGGTGTACCTCAGGAGGTGTCCCGATGCCGCGTACGCGCCCACCCTACCCACCGGAATTCAAGGCAGAGGCCGTGCAACTCGCCCGGAATCTCGCGATACGCCGGAATTGCGCCCCGAGGTAGCCATCCTTGACGCGGGTGGCGGCGAGTGCCGCCTGCAAGAGTACCCCCTTGAGCCAGCGGTTGCCGTGCCGCGTCCGGTCGCTGCGCTGCTTCCCGCCGCTCTGGTTGTTGCCCGGGCAGAGCGCCGCCCAGGAGCAGAGGTGCCGCGCGTCGGGCCACGCGCCCATGTCGGCCCCGATCGCCGCGAGCAACACCTCGGCGACGCGCCCCTTGATCCGGCGATGGAGCAGAGGAGCGCCAGATCGGCGGCGAACGGGCGTATCCGCTCGGCGATCTCGGTGCTGAGGCGCGCGATAGCCCCGTCGAGGTAGTCGAGGTGCCCCAGCAGCTCGCGCAGCAGCAGGCGATGGTGCGCGCGTACCCGCCCGGTCAGCGCCTCAACCAGCGCCGCCCGCTTCATGCACAGCCGCCCCTTGGCCAGCGCTGCCAGCACGCCCGGGTCGGTCTCGCCGGCGACGATGGCCTCGAGCATCAGCCGCCCGCGCACCCCCAGCACGTCGGAGACGACGGACGCGAGCTTGATGTTGGCGTCCTCCAGCACTTTCTGCACCCGATTCGCCGCGCGCGCCCGCTCCTCGACGAGGTTGGCGCGGTGGCGGGTGAGATCGCGCAACTCGCGGATCGGCGCGGGCGGGATGAAGCTGGCGCGGATGAGCCCGTGCTGCATCAGCTCCAGCAGCCACTCGCTGTCGCGCACGTCGGTCTTGCGCCCCGGTACGGCCTTGACGCGCGCCGCGTTGGCGAGCGCCACGGCGAACCGCTCTTCCAGGACGTTGAAGATGGGTTTCCAATAGACGCCGGTCGACTCCATCGCAACATGGGTGACGCCGCGCTCGGCGAGCCAGTCGCGCAGCCGCTCGAGATCGCCGGTCGCGGTGGCGAAGGTGCGCACCTCCCGGCGCGGACGACCGGCCTCGTCCGCCCAGGCGACGGCGGCGACGGCGGTGCGCTTGTGGACATCGATGGCGGCGCAGCGGGGGTAGAGCAGTTCCATGGCGGATCCTCCTACCAGGGGTGGCACAGGTCGGCCGTGGCGGGACGCCGGCAGCAAGCAACGTTTCCCAGCGTGCTCATGGCAACAAGGCGGGGTGCTGAGGGCGGCGTCCGGGCTACATTTTTCACGGGCTCTGGCGGCACCGAAAAGCGACAGCCTCGCGCCCCGGCCGACGCGCCCAGTATAGCCAGCGACCCATCTTCATGCGGCGGGGTGCGCGGCGCGCGCAGGGGCATTTTTCAGGATCTCGCGCTCCTGCTTGAGGACGTGGTTCTCGCGGCGCAGGCGGCACAACTCATCCCGCTCGTCGGTGGTCAGGTCGCCGGGCTGGCCGCGCCCTTCGTCGGCATCCGCCTGCCGTAGCCAGTGGCGTAACGCCTCGGACGAGACCCCGAGATCAGCGGCGAGGGCGGGGATCGACTTCGCGCTGCCCTGGGCGAGGCGCACCGCCTCGGCCCGGAACTCCGACGGATAGGGATGGTGGGTACGCGGCATCGGGACACCTCCTGAGGTACACCCCCATTCTCAGTTGTCCACTGCAGCGGGTCAATCCCAAAGACGCAACTGTTCCCGGTCAGCAGTTGAGTAGAGTCGGTAGCCGACCGACGTCCGCGCTTGTGCAGGCAGGTGACCTAGTGGGTCAGGCAGCATATAGTTGACGATGGGGGTGGCTGAGTGGGAGACTGGTGTCAATGAGGGGGTGGCGATGGCACCGCGGCAGGTGGCAGGTCTCCGCGTGCTGACGGAAGCGGAGCGGGC
>JAABUN010004437.1_pt1 | contig 19159 bp, 15 predicted proteins | sample 5559311 | NCBI WGS metagenome assembly JAABUN01 (sample SAMN10711877, study PRJNA513370) | rock metagenome | isolation source: Antarctica rocks | place: Antarctica: Victoria Land, Siegfried Peak sud | reverse complement strand
GCGCAAAATACCTGATAATTTGTCTGGTTTTCCGCTCGCTAATTTTAGCATACCGATAATATCGGTTTAGTTGTTTCATTTGAATAGCTTACAAGTTTATCATTACCTGTTTGCTACCCTAGACCCAAAAACTTTATCCGTGCTAAAACCGATAAAGTCGAGCTTAGTAATCAAGATGCGGATTTCTGCTGAAATTAAGGTCGGCATCAATCATTATTTTAACTAAACGGTCGAATTTGGTTTTCGCCTTCCAGCCCAGAGTCTTTTGCGCTTTTGACGAATCGCCAATCAACAAGTCGACTTCCGTCGGACGGAAATATGACGGGCTGACCTCGACGACCGTTTCGTTTTCTTTAACAAATTGTTCGCCGCCTTGCGTCTTCTCGCTCAAAAGGTCTTTATCGATTGAAGTTATCACGCCGCTTTCATTCTCGCCCGCGCCGCGCCAATCGATTTTGATTCCTAAATGCTCGAACGTCTTTTCGGCGAATTCTCTGACCGAATGCGTTTCGCCGGTTGCGAACACAAAATCGTCGGGCTTTTCGTGCTGCATCATCAACCACATTCCTTCGCAGTATTCGGGCGCAAATCCCCAGTCGCGCTTGGCGTCCAGATTTCCAAGGACAATCTTTTCGGATTTGCCGGAAACAATCAAAGCCGCTTCTCTCGTGATTTTTTTGGTAACAAAAGTTTTCCCGCGTCTCGGCGATTCGTGATTAAACAAAATCCCGTTCGAGGCGAAAAGGTTGTATGCCTCGCGGTAATTAACTATTGTCCAATAAGCGTAAAGTTTCGCCGTTCCGTAAGGCGAACGCGGATAAAAAGGCGTTGTTTCCGACTGCGGAATCTCGCGCGCTTTTCCGTAAAGCTCGGAAGTCGAGGCTTGGTAAAATCTGACTTCTCGAAGTCCGGTTTCCCGAATCGCGTCAAGAAATCTCAAAGTGCCGAGCGCGTCAACCTGCGCCGTATAATCCGGTATATCGAAAGAAACCTTGACGTGGCTTTGCGCCGCGAGATTATAAATTTCGTCCGGCTCGATTTTTTCCAGCAGGCGATTTAAACTGCTCGCGTCAATCAAATCGCCGTAATGGAGAAACAGTTTTTTGTTCAAAATTTCCGGGTCGTCGTAAAGATGATTGATTCTGCCGGTGTTAAACGAACTCGACCTTCTGATAATGCCGTGAACTTCGTAACCTTTTTCAAGCAAAATCTCCGCCAAATAGCTTCCGTCTTGTCCGGTAATGCCCGTGATAAGCGCCTTTTTCATAAACTCTGTTTTTAACTTAAATAGTTCCGGCGGTTGAATGCACCTTCAAAAACCATTGGTAAGTTTTCCGCAACCCTTCTTCGAGCATCGTCGTATGTTTCCAGCCTAATCGATGCAGTCTTGAAACGTCGAGCAGCTTTCGCGGCGTTCCGTCCGGCTTGCTCGCGTCGTATTCGATTCGTCCGCCGAAGCCGACAATCTCCTTTATCAGTTCGGCGAGTTTTTTTATCTCGATGTCTTCGCCCGTGCCGATGTTTATTTGAGAAACGCCGTGTTTATACAAATTTTCCGCGCCGACGTTTTCCATCAAAAAGACGACCGCTTCAGCCAAATCGTCGATATACATAAATTCGCGGCGCGGCGCGCCCGTTCCCCACAAAATCACGCGCTCCGAATCGCTCGTTTTCGCTTCGTGAAATTTGCGTATCAGCGCGGCGATGACGTGAGATGTCTGCAAATCGAAATTATCTCCCGCGCCGTAAAGATTGGTCGGCATCACGGAAAAAAAATCGCAGCCGTATTGCCGGTAATAATTTTCGCAAAGTTTTATGCCCGCGATTTTGGCAATCGCGTAAGGCTCGTTCGTCGGTTCGAGAAAGCCCGCGAGCAGTTCTTCTTCTTTTATCGGCTGCGCCGCGAATTTCGGGTAGATGCACGAGCTGCCAAGAAAAATAAGTTTTTTGGCGTCGTATTCACGCGCGGCGTCAATTACGTTCGCTTCAATCATCAGATTGTTATAAATAAATTCGGCGCGATAAGTGTCGTTGGCGAGAATGCCGCCGACTCGTCCGGCTGACAGAATGACAATTTCGGGTTTTTCTTGAGAAAAGAAATTTTCGACTTGCGGCTGTTTGATAAGATTTAATGCTTTGGAATTCCGGCAAATCAGATTCGTATAACCCGAACTTTCCAGACGCCTTTTTATCGCGCCGCCGACCATTCCGGTCGAACCGGCGAGATAAATTTTCGTATTTTTCTCATACATACTTTTCGGATTTTCCAATTAAAACGACGATTTTGCAAAACGATTCTACCGGTTATGCGGTTAAAACAAATAAATGTCGCGGAAATTGAGTAAAAGTTCTGTCGAGAAAATTGTATAAGCTGGTCTTCGTCTTGTCGGCGGGCGAGATTCGGAAAAGAAGATTTATAGACCGAAAAACAAAGCGGAGCGCGAACGGCGCGGAAGACGCGCTCCGCTTTGTTTTTTTAGGGATTTTGCTTTGCCTGTGCCGGGCGCGCGACAGTCTTCTCGGTTTGCGGCAACCGGCTAACGTGGTGCGACACAACCTGCCATTGCTTTTTACGTTTGACCCACACGTTGGTCGCCGTAAAATCAACGTCCGTCGGCACGCCGCCGACCATTGTTTGTTGTTTATAATAAGTTGTAACTACCGCCGTCGAAGCGGGAAACACGCGCACCTTTGTTTTTTCGGCGGCGTAGGATTTCAGCTCCGGGTTTTTCAGCGCCCAATCGATGAAACGCGTTTTATCCGTTTGAGCTTCGGTTATATTGGCTGCTCCGGCTGGTAAAAAATCATCTGCCAGAAGTTGTTTGAGCGCCGCCGAATCGCGCTGTTTGAAGGCTTCCATCAATCTTCCTTCAAGCTCGCGTATCCTTGTTTCAATTTGCGCGGGCGTTTCTCTGGCTTCGATATTATCTCTTGCCTCATCCATAACAACTATGGGCGGAGTATCGGTTTCTTCGCTCGCCGGTAACGCCTGACGCCAAGCATCGACTGTTGCGGTTTGCGGTTTTGCGTCTTCTTTTTTCTCCGTGCTTTGCGCGCGAACAATAACATTTGCCGACGTTACTAACAAGAGGGCGGCAATAACTAAAATCATCTTCTGCATAAATTTGTTCCTTCCTGATTTATTAAGCATTTTACAATTTACAAAAGCCGTTTGACTTACAATGCGACGCGCAAATTGTTTTTAACGCTCTTAATTCCTTTGACAGTTTGAACCAGTTGTCCTGCTTTTGTTTTTAGGGCTGCGCTTGAGACGTTGCCGGTTAAGGTTGCGTTGCCTTCTTTAAGCTCGATGACGACGCCAGATAATTCCTTATCCGAACTTAACGCGCCACGCGCCTGTATGAACAAGGAAAAATCGCCGCCGCCGCTGCCAATCTGCGGCTTGGGTTCATTTACGGCGGGCGCAGATTTATTATCTTTGTTGACAGGAATTGTCGAACTGCTTTCGTCAACCGGCGTCGGAGCATTCGGCGGATTAACCGAAGGCGCGTTGTTAGCCGAAACATTGTTATTTGCAGAAACGCTGCCGTTGCTCGAAGCCGTCGGCGATTGATTCATATTATTGGTTTTCACAATGACATCAGTTTCCGCGCTTTTTGAACAGCCCGATAAAACAATTGAAACCAAAATCGAAACGATTACCGACATTATCGCAATTTTATTTCTATTCATCTTTTTAATTTTTAACAAACAAATTCTCTCGCGGCGTCCGCCGAAATCTATGTAAAATTCGGCTGCCGTGAAGTTCTTTTAGTGAAACTCAAATCATTTCCATTAGATTGGCATTTGTTTTGAATGCTTGTCAAACTATTCGCCATTTGCGGCTCAATGGTTTCATAAAACTTTTCAGCCCCCAGATATTGGTCTTCTCCGAATAATAAAGATTAGAACATTATGCGGCGAGCATTTGTTCGATGTTTTTTCTTAAAGATTGGCAATCGACAATCAAATCCGCCGTATTTGCCTGTTCGTTAAGATTTTCCGTGTCGCAAATCTGGTAAAAATATTTTAAGTTTAAGGCAGACGCCAAAGCAAAATAACAGTTATTATGTGCATCGCCTTTTCGACGCAGTTCTAATACGCTGCCGCCGGATTTCAAAAAGAGCATATTTGTTAGACTCGCGCCGTGATTTGAAATCATATATTTAGCTTCTGAAGCAATTTTTACCTGTTTCTCGAACGGGTAATCCTCAAAATAAATTGTTTTGAAACCAAACTCTTTTAATATCGCAAAAACTTCTTCTTCGTTGACGATTTTACTCCAGCGAGCTTTGCTTCGACTGATATAAACTTTTTCACCGACGTAATCATCCTGTATGTTTTGGTAGAAATTAATGTAAATGCTTCTTAAACCTTTTATTACACTTTCATTATAATTTCCTGTTGACGCCGTATGGCTGGGCATTAGCAGAGTTTTGCAGCGAGTAGTATTATTTATGAATTTTACTTGCCGGGCGAACAGGGGTTTTAAGGAAGATGTTATGTATTTCTCTTTTTGATACGCGCCGGGCAGCAGCAAAGCCGCGTCGCCTATTTTTTCCCGAATCGTAAATAAACGAGGTAGCGCATCGGTCATCCAATGAAAATACCCGATGCTCCAATTATCGGTTATCCAGATTGCATCCGAATCAATCCTGTCGATGTTTTTAAATAAGCGGTCGCTAATAAAGAGCTTCAACCGGTCTTTAGGGCTTTGAGAAACATTCGCGTGATGTGGAGAAGCAAACGATTCGGGCAGAATCTTGCCCTTGCGAAAAAGCGTGCCGTTAGAATTTACGATTACATCCTCTAAATGAAATAAGATGGTTGCCGGGATTGCTCTCTTCAGTTCGTGTTCAAATAATCCTAAATCTGCCCGGTTGAAATTAGCCGGCAGACTTCGTATCGAAACGCTGTCTTTATGCAATATTTCACGATTTGGCATTTTAGATGCTCCTGTTTTCTATGACGTTTTGCTAATTTCATAAAAACCTAAATTATGAAACTAACCAAAGTTTACGTTACGAATCACACATCGAATTCCGATTTAACAAATACTTATCCTCGTCATTTAAAGAAACACCGGCGGCTTTTCGATAAACCGCTCTGTATGATTTCGCCGTCCGTTCGATGTCGAAATCCCGCAGTCGTTTGAAACCCTGCGAGCGAAGCTCCGCGCGCAGAGCGTTGTCGGCTGTTATCGTCTTAACGGCGTCAGCAATATCTTCGACCGAAAACGGATTGAAAAGTAAAGCTGCGCCCGCCGCTTGTTCGGGCAGCGAAGTTACGGACGAGCAAGCGACGGCAACGCCGTGCTGCCAGGCTTCAAAAAGCGGCGCGCTCGCCGCTTCAAACAGCGTCGGGATTATTACCAGTTGCGCCTGACGATAAAGAACGCTTAATTCTTCCGTCGAAACGATGCCCGTGAATTTAACCTGCCCTTCAAGTTTCAGTTCCTGAAGCCGTTGCTCGATACGCGGATAAAAAGCGTTTTTATAGCCGGTGCAGATGACATTAACTTTTAATTGTTGACGCTCGCGCAGCAAAGCGACGGCTTCGAGCAGACGAATATGATTTTTATGTTCCCACGTCATCGCCGGATAAAGGATAAACGGACGCGGCGGACATTCATATTTTTCAAGGAGCGAATCGACATCTTTCTCTGTAAATGCGTTTAGTGTTATCTCGAGAGGCAGCCCTTCGATAATTTGAATTTTGTCCGCTTCTATTCCGTATCTCTGTATCAGGTCCTGCTTAACAAATTGAGATACTACGACTATTGTATCCGCCGCGCGGCACGCCGCCGGATAAACGACTTCGCGTCTTTGAATTTCTTCAGGCGCAAAAAATTCGGGATAATGCAAGTGTTGTAAATCGTGCGGGTTATAAACGCTCGGCACACGGCAGCGAACAAAATCCTGATAAGGAAAATGAATTACGTCGCAATCCAGATTTTCATAAAAGCCGTCGGATGAAGGCACGCCGATTTGAACTTCGGGCGGCGGCACAAAAAGACGTTTGACGCCGCGCGCGAGCGGTCGCAGCGGTTCGAGAACGCGCTTGAGATTTTCCGCCCGTGTTGGTTGGTGCTGCTTCTGTGCCGGAGGCGGAGCGCGAACTATCGATTGCCGCTCGCTCAAAAGCGGTTTTAACCAATCGGAATCCGCCCAATGACCGATAAAAACATATTCTTCATCGCCGTTGAGCCGGTTAAACGAAGTCAAGACTCGCACGACGGTTTCGATTCCGCCCGCTCCGCTACCGGAAGGAATCTGCGCGTTAATGGCAATGCGTAATTTTCTTTTCAAGCGAAACTCTCCAAATTTTTAGAAGGCATAAGTTCAAACCGGCGGATTTATCTTCAGCATTTGACGACACCATTGTTCGAGAACGAGCGCTTTGAACGAAAATAGACCGCCGACTTCAAAAGGAGCTTCGCCTTTTGCCAAACGTATTCCGCTCTCGCGGCTTAAAACGCCCGACTCGACCAAATAACCGTCACGCAGTGAATCGCCGTAGGCAGCGAAAAGAGCGGTGTGCCATTGATGCATCGGCGGCGCAAAGCCCTGCTTCGGACGATTCAAAACCCAATCGGGCAGGATGTCTCTGACAGCTTCTTTGAGCCAATGTTTCGGCGGCAGCCGCGCGTCCGATTGTTTTTTCCGCAAACCGATGATTGTTTCGACAAATTTATAATCAACCAGAGGAAGTCTCATTTCGACCGATGAAGCCATTCCCAAACGGTCGCCCTGCGCGATTCCGTTTTCACGCAAATATGTAGCGCAGACCAAAGAAGTTAAAATGGTTTCGACAGAATCCCATTTGCCGGGAAAGTTAAAAAGCGAATAAGCATCGTCGTCATCGATTTGCTCGTTGAATCGCGGACTATAAAGCGATTGAGCTTGTGCGGAAGCCAAAAGAAATTCGGGCGACGTGTCGGCGAAAACTATCCGGTCGGGAGTTTTAAGCCGCTCTTTGACGTTCCGCCAGCCGGAACGAACGCCGCCGAAGTCGCGCGCCCAAACAGCCGCGCCGTTCAGCGAACGACTTTTCGGAAAACCGAGCGTTAAAGATTGAAGCAGCGCCTGCGAAAACGGTTTACGCAGCAGTGCGGCTTTTTTCAAATTTGCGCGGGCGGCTTCGCGCATTTGCGGATAACCCCAGAATAATTCGTCGCCGCCTTGCCCCTGCAGTAAAACCGGAACGCCGTGTTCGCGCGAGAGTTTCATCACGGCGTAATAACCGAAACCGGCGATGTCGGCAATCGGGTCGTCGCGCCAGTAATTAAGTTCGGGGAAAAAATCTACTATTGTTTGAGTATCGAGTTCGACATCGAAGAACGGAATTTTCAGATGGCGCGCCAGTTTTTCCGCGTCGGCGCGCTCATCCGGTTCGGGTCTGCCGGCGTAACCGACGCTGAAGGCGCACAGCGCGGGCTGCCGTCGCGCCGCGAAAGCCGCGACGATGCTCGAATCCAAACCGCCGCTCAAAGCGACGCCGACCGGCACGTCCGAACGAACTATCAACTCGCTGACTTCTTCGAGTTGGCGGCGAATCAAATCTCGCGGCTCGCCGTCGAGCGGCGGCGCGTCTTCGATTCGCCAGTAAGTTTCCTCTTCGACGCGCCACGCTTTGGCGTCAACGACAAGCATTTGCGCCGCGTCTAATTTTCGCACGCCCCTTATCGCCGTCAGCGGTTCGGGAACGTATTGATAATGAAAATAAAGATTGACGGCGCGCGCGTCCAGCTCGAACGGAACAAGACCGGAATGCAGCAGCGCTTTTAATTCGGAAGCGAACAGCAATTCGCCGTCGCGCTCGAAAAGATACAAAGGCTTTTCGCCCATCCTGTCGCGCGCAAGAATAAGCCGCTCGCGGTTGTTGTCCCACAGCGCGAAGGCAAACATCCCGCGCAAATGTTTAATGAAATCCGTCGGGTTTTCTTCGTAAAGATGCAGTATGACTTCGCCGTCCGCGTCGGTGCGAAATTTATGACCGGACGCTTTCAAACGCTTCCGCAACTCGACATAGTTGTAAATCTCTCCGTTAATGATGAGCGCGAGCGATTTGTCTTCATTATAAAGCGGCTGCCAGCCGCCGTTTGGGTCGATGATGCACAAACGGCGCGACGCCAGCGCAACGTGGTTTGAGCAGAACTCGCCCGCGCCGTTCGGTCCGCGATGAATTTGCGCCGCACTCATCCGCGAAACCGCCGCCTTTAAATCAGGCGACAATTTTTCTCTCGTAATAATTCCGCTAATTCCGCACACTTAACATCTCCAAATCAGTTTTCCTCGCCGCGTCCGCGAGACAGCAAATTTTCAAAATCATACTTTTCCCGGTGTCTGCAAAACTCGGGACTCATCAAACGCCGAAAGTCTTCGTATCGCAGCATTATCAAAGCCAGCCGCGCCAAATCTTCCGGCGCGGTCGAATGCGGAACGAAACGGTAACGAAAAAACATTTCACGCGGGTCCGAGCGGCGAAACAAAATATCCTGCAGAAAATTGCCTTGCCGTTCTTCGCCGATTAACTCTATCACGCCGCCGGAGTGCGCCGACGGCAGCAGCATATTCGAGCCGTGAACGCCGATAACAATGTGGCTTCCGGCGTAACGCCCGCACCACCGGCGTTCTGTTTCGTCATTTATTTTCGTCAATCTTAAGTCCGAAATCCAGTCGGGCAGGTCAGCGGCTTTGCCCAAACCGACAACGGCAAAATCGAGCGCGGGAAGTTCGCCGCGCAGAAATTCGGCGAGCTTGACGACTTTGCGCGTCTGCTCGTCTCTCCGCTTTAGAGAAATGCCGAGGCGTCGCTTTATTTTCTCAATGCGCGTCGATGCTGCGAAATCAAGCGTTTCCCACAAACGGTCTTCGCGCCAGATGAACGTAATGACCGGATTTTTTTCGCGCTTGCCGAAATCGTCGAGCGGGAAAGGCGAGATGCGAGTAAAGCGTTCGATGTCGAAATCTTCGGCGTGCGGATGTGAAAAAGCGACGCTCAAAAAAACTTCCCGAAAAGATTCGAGCCGCTTGCTGATTTCTTGCGCCAGCCAGTCGTTCCACTCAGTTCCGCGACGCAAAGGCAAATCGACAATCCAAGCCTCGGCAGCGCCGTCGGGCAGCATCCATTCGAGAAACGGCGGCAGCAGAACTATCAAGCTAACGTCCGGTTGACAATCTATGTAATGCTGCGCGTTGAGCAGTTTGAGCAGCGAATGACCGTATAAAGTATCGAGGCAATTGAGCAAAACAACTTTGTTTTTAACCTTTGAGAATTTCCGCACTCCAAAGCCGAGCGGCTCTTTCGTTCGTTTGGCGTAAGAATCAGCCAGCCAGCCGGAAAACCAGCCGACATTATAATCGTCGTAAACCGTGCCCGATTTTTTATCGAGCAAAATCGGCGTGTATAAAGCCTGACCCGACGGCAAATCGCCGTAAAATTCGCTTTCGCATTGCGGACATCTAAAGTCCGCGAGATTTCGCATTCCGGTTATCAACCAGCCGTTTGCCGCGAGCGTCGAACGGCATTTCGGGCATTCGCGCGGCGGTATTTCCAGAACGGGTTTGAGAGAAATCATTTGTTTTGATTTCGAGTCGGACTTGACCGAAAAAGCGGTTTAGAAAATTTCTCGTCTCCGACAATTAAAGGGAATTATCAGAGTCCAAAAGCCGCCATTCGGCGTCAACCAGACAACAGCCGTGCGTAATCGGCGGAACTTCGCCCGAGCCGTAAAAATCTCCTTCAACTACGGTCAACTCGCCCGCGTCGTCGATTCTGTCGAGATATTCATTGTCGCACATAACGCTGAAGCCCAGAATGAAACTCGCCGGCGGCAAAGGCAGTTTGCGTATGCGGCAGACAAAAGTTCCGGTTTCGGGTAAATAGTTCCAATTGTCGCCGGTCAGCCTGTTGTGCTGCAAAAATACAGGCACAGCCAGATATGTCATTATCATAAAACTCATTATCACGTTCGATTTCCGGTAGCTTTGCGCCGTTTCAAAGTGAAAACAGATGTCCACGTCTTGTCCCGACATCGCGTTGTAAATAGTTTTGCCGTCCCAATCTTTGATTTCAATTGCAGTAACGCGCACTTCTCCCGAGCCGATTCTGTCTGTGCGCTCTTTCAGATTTGAATCGAAATTTCTATTGACGCCTTCAAGATAGTGCGAAATTGCGCGGGTTTGTTCGCCGACGAAAGTAACTTTCCCGTGCTCGAGAACGACGGCGCGCCCGCATAGATTTTCGACGGCAGCCATATTGTGACTGACGAACAGAACCGTTCGTCCTGACTTTGCAACGTCCTGCACTTTTCCGAGACATTTTTTCTGGAATTGCTGGTCGCCGACCGATAAAACTTCGTCGATAATTAAAATATCGGGATTTAAGTGAGCGGCAACCGAGAAGGCGAGACGCATATACATTCCGCTGGAATAATGCTTGACGACAGTATCGAGAAATTGTTCAATTTCGGCGAATTCGACTATCTCGTCGAACAATCGTTTGATTTGAGAATGCTTCAAGCCGAGAATCGCGCCGTTCACGAAGATGTTTTCGCGCCCCGTTAATTCGGGATGAAAGCCCGTGCCGACTTCAAGAAGACTGTTGACGTTGCCGTATAATTCGACTCGTCCGTCGGTCGGTTCGGTTACGCGCGCGAGGATTTTCAAAAGAGTCGATTTGCCCGCGCCGTTGCGTCCGATGATGCCGACAACCTCGCCCGCTTCGACTTCAAAGCTGACATCGCGCAGCGCCCAGAACGAACCGTTTTTATTGCGGTTTCTTCTGCGCGGAAGCATTTCAAAAGGCGAGCGCGTGATTTTAGAGAAAGTTTCGCGTAGCGTCGTGTAGGGCGCGCTGCGCGTTCCGAGTTTGTATTGTTTGCTTAAATTTTCGACCTTGATAATCGGCTTCATTGGTTTGCGCGTATATCGGACTGCAAGATAATTCGTTTTAATCCGATTAACGATGTAAAAATTTAAAGTGCGCGGCGGATGATTTCGTCAATCCGGGCGGCGCGATTCTCAAAATTGTGTTCGCGCAGCGTGCGCTGTTGACCGGCGGCGGCGATGGCGCGCCGCTCGTCTTCGTGGTCAAGTATGTATTTGAGTTTTTCGACGCATTCTTCCGCCGTTCGATAAGTCAACGCTTCTTTGTCCGGCTCAAACAAATCGGGCAGATTTTTCTTCCAATCGGTTAATAAGCACGCGCCGACGCCCGTCGTCTCGAACAAGCGCATATTAGAGGCGCTGACGGGCGAGATGTCTATGTGATTATTGAAAACGACGCGAGTGTCGCGGAGCTGCTGAAACATTTCGATGCCGAATACGGGCGGGCGCGTTCGGCGCGCGATGTGTTTGTCGATATATTGTTCTAAAACCGGCGGCGACTGCCAGCGCGCGACTTTCTGCACAAGAGGCAGCGTATTGAGTATTCGTTCGGATACGCCGCTTCTGCGCGCGGCGCTGACAATGTTATGAGCGTTGCGGCGAGCGAATACGTTCCGCCGCTGTTTCAAAGACGGGCGTTTGACATCCGCACGGATTTGCAGATTCGTCTCTTTGACAAGTTTAAGCAATAAACGCTCGCGCTCGATATGAAATCGGCTCTGTTTCATAATCGAGCCGACGAATGCAAAATCGGCGCTTGGTCGAGATTTCAGATTAAGCTGCTTCAAAATACGCGGCGCAAAGGCGTGATTGACGTGATGACTGCGAATTCCTTCGGCGCGAAAATCGGCGACCATTTCGGGAACGCACGAAAGCGCAATGTCCCATTGGCGGAAAACCGACAAATTATTATAAGGCGCGCCGCACCAACCCAAAACCAGACGAATCGAAGGACATTCGCGTTTTATATTTTTAATAAAATCGGCGGTAAAAGTTGAATAATCGGCAATCAGCAGAACGTCGGGGCGAAACTTCTTTATTTGTTCGGCGGCGATTTCAAAAAGCCAGCTGCTTTCGTTAAAACTGAAATTATTCTCGCTCGCCCATCTCTTTTGCAAAAATTCCGCGTTGGCGATGATGTCGGTCGTTTCGTAATTTAATTTGGTCAAGGCGGCGCTCAAAAAATCCGACGAGCCGAAGCAGTCCTCTATCAGCGCGCGGTGCTGAACCGAATAAGGCTGTGTTTTCAGCTCGCGCCGCGCCGCGTAAAAATCGTGCAGATAGGTTTGATAATAAATGCCCAGTTTAAGTAAGCGCATAATTGCCGAACAGATTCAAAGTTCCAGATGATAAATTATATTTCCGGTCGATTCTTCAACACCCGTTTGATGAAATCCCATCCGGCGCGCGACTCTGTGCGTGGCATTATCGGCGTGAGCCTTCGCCATCATCCGTTTAGCTCCCGACAATCTGCAAATCAGCTTGGCGGTGTCTAAGGTCAATCGAAAAAAAGCGCCGCCGCTGTATTTCACGTCAATCATAACTCCGAAAGACGGAACTTCGTAACCGGCGTCCCAGCCGCGCAGCATAAACACGCCGACAAGATTTGCCTGCCAGAAAATGCCTGAATAAACATCTTTCACGGCTGCCGACAACATTTCGGCGATTGCGGATTCGTCCGAGCCGAACGCGTAAAAGAAACGCAGATATTCGGGCGGCTGCAAACGCATAAATGCGGAGACGACGGCGGCATCCGCCGGTTCGAGCGGACGAATCGAGAGATTTTTGTTCAAAGACATTGTTATTGAAATTCCAAAACTAATTGCAAAATATAATTAAACTTTGATACTTTCGATTTAATTCAATTTTGATAATTTTTCCCACACGGCAAGTAATTTAATACATTTTTAGCAGACTAATTAACCGTGTGCAAACGGCAGACTCGGCAGGTTAAAACATCAAAATCGACATCGCTTTGCCGATTACGTCCGCCTCGTCTTCGACATTCGCGCCGAACAAGGTTTTGCCGACGATATTCAGCGTCAGGCGCATCATCTCGTAGGTCAATATCGCGCACTTCTGCGTCGTGCCAACCGTTCGCCGTTTTTTCGGCAAGCGCGAAGATTTTTTTGTATTTTGAAAGCGAATCGTAAAGACGAAAAAAAAAAAGAGAATATGTGCATCCAAATTTCGCCGACATACGAACTACATATACGAACGGACAGGTAAGCCCATAATTGTTATTAACTTAAAATTATTGTTATTAACTTAAAATTAAGGAAAATACCTTGCTATTCATTCTTGTTAGGTATAGAATGGCTGAACATTTCCATCTTAATTTGGTTGAAAGCAGACAAGCTATATGCCCCGGATTTAGAGTTTTAAAAGTGTTATCTAACCGGGCTGAAATTTAAGTTTTGGAAGTATTGAGCTAAGTCAAACACTTGAAAATAATAGAATACGAGGAGAAATAAATGCGAAAAACAACACAAACTCTTTTGACAGTGGCAACCGCCGGCATTACGGCTATGTCATTGTTGATGGGCGGATTCGGGACAATGCCGACGGCTAAAGCATCGAGCCATCGCGAAGCTCCGCTAATCACGCTTGACCCGACGGCTGATAACACGGACGTTTACGCGTTCGTCAGCCCCGACCGACCGAACACGGTTACATTGATAGCCAATTTCATACCGCTTGAAGAGCCTTCAAACGGTCCGAACTTTTACAAGTTCGACGACAACGCGCTTTATCAAATCAGAATTGATAATAACGGCGACGCGCAACTTGACATTGCTTTGCAATTTCGCTTTCGCACCGTAGTCGGTAACGGAAATACTTTCCTATACAACACAGACACAATTGACAGTTTGCAGGACCCGGACTTTAACGTCAAACAATTTATGAACGTAACGGCGCTTGTTCGTCAGGGAACTACGTTCAGTTCATTTAACCTCGGAACGAATCTGCCGACGCCGCCCGTCAACATTGGTCCTCGTTCGACACCGAATTATGAAACCAATCTGGCGCAGGCTGCAATCGTCACAATACCTACCGGAGCGGGCGACGTCAAACTTTTTGCCGGTCAACGCGACGAAGGTTTTTACATTGACACCGGTTCATCCTTTGACCTGCTCGGTCTGCGACCGTTTAATCAGGCACACTTAAAACCGCTGCCAAATTCAAACGGCGTCGATTTTTTAGCCGGTTTCAATGTTCACTCGATTGCTTTGCAAATTCCGACTTCATTGCTGACCGCTTCGGGAGGGACTCCGACAGGACCGACCGATCCTAACGCAATTATAGGTGTGTATGCGACCGCCAGCCGACCGGGAACGCGCGTGCTGAATACGGACGGAACGCAAACAAATACCGGAGACTGCTCGTCGGGTTTAACGCCGACAACCGGTTGTGTTCAGGTATCTCGCCTGGCTAACCCGCTTGTCAACGAATTATTTATTCCGCGCGGCTTGTCGGAAACGGTTTCAGAAAACGACAAAGACTTATACAATGCTCAACTGCCGATAACGGATGCCAATCGAAGAATATATATCCAAGGCGCCCCGGATCGTCCGGTCGAGCCGGTTGCTTTGATTAATTTGTTCTTTCCGCCTGTTCTGGATGCGCCGACTTCAGGTCGCGTCGATTTGGTAAGAGTATACTTAACGGGTGTTCCGAATGCAACTCGCCCGCCCGTAGTGGCTGACCCGCAAGACCCGACTGCCGGACTCGGCGCCGTGCCGTCTGACCTGATGCGTCTTAACGTAGCAGTTCCTCCGACGCCGTTTGCTTCGCAGAATCGTTTGGGATTCATAGCCGGAGATATGGCGGGCTACCCGAACGGACGACGACCGAACGATGACGTTGTTGATATTACTTTACGCGTCGGCGCGGGCGTATTATTGCCGGGAAGTGCCTGTAATAACGGCTCGGCACCTTGTAACCAAGCGCCGAACAATATATTGGGAGACGGCGTGAACGAAAACGACAGACCGTTCCGCACCTCATTCCCGTATTTGGCAACGCCTTGGAGCGGATACGAAAATCCGTATCACGGACGCACGGGGTCTGCTGATACGACAACGCCGGGAACCACTATGGCAACACCGCGCCCGTAAGCGTGAAACTTTCAGGAGGGCTGATGTATTTCTTTCAGCCTTCTCTGCTTTCATTAAACAGAAGTAAGAAATAAAGTTTGTGGGCGGTGTTTGGTTTTAAAACACCGCCCACAAACTTATGTTTGTTATATCCAAACATATGCGTAAACAACTTTACCTGACAATCTTCTCGGGAATCGGCATCGGAATCATTTTGGCTTTGATAGTTATGGGTTTTTCCAAAACTGCGCCTGCGCCGCCCGAGGCTGGACTTTTACAACCTGTAAAAACAGGTCAGGCAACGATGTCTGACCGCAATATCCGGGCTGCTCAAGAAGTTGTAGAAAAACAACCCGACGACCCTAAAGGCTACAATATGCTTTCCGCCGCGTTTATGCAGAAAGCCCGCGAGACGGGAGATTTCAGCCTTAACGCGCGCGCCGAAGAATCGCTTAAACATTCTTTCAGAGTCGCTCCCGATAATTATGACGGAACGAAGCTGCAAGCGGCATTGCTGCTTAATTACCATCGCTTTTCAGAAGCGTTACAAACCTCTCAGCGCGCGCAGGCAATCAATCCGCGCGACCACGAAATTTACGGCGCAATGGTCGACGCGCTGGTCGAACTGGGCGATTATAAACGTGCTGTTGACACCGCGCAAAAAATGGTTGACCTCAGACCCGATACAGCTTCTTATTCAAGAGTTTCGTATTTACGCGAGCTTCACGGTGATACGAAGGGAGCGATTGAGGCGATGAAAATGGCTACCGAATCCGCCAATCCTCAAAATCCGGAAAGCGGAGCGTGGTGTCGCGTTCATCTGGGTGATGAATTAGTGAAGGACGGCAAATTGAGCGAAGCCGAGCGCGAATACGACCACGCTCTTTATTCGTTTCCCGATTATCATCTGGCGCTCGCCGCAAAGGCTCGCGCACGCTATGCGGCGGGCGATACAGACAGCGCGGTAACGTTTTATAAACGCGCAATCGAGCGCGTTCCGCTGCCCGACTACATCGCCGCGCTCGGAGATTTGTATGCCAAGCTCGGTCGCGCCGAAGAAGCGAAACAACAATATGAACAGGTTATGTTTATCGAAAAAATGGGCGCTGCCAGCGAGACTTACTCTCGTCAGTTAGCTTTGTTCTGGGCTGACCACGACACGAATCTGGATGAAGCATTAGCCATCGCCGAACGCGAGCGGGCGGCGCGCAACGATATTTATTCCGCCGACGCTCTCGCGTGGTGTCTCTTCAAAAAGGGTAGATTTGAAGAGGCGAAGACTGCAAGTGACGAGGCATTGCGCTTAAACACGCGCGACGCTCGATTGCTTTACCACGCGGGTATGATTGCGCTGGCGACCGGCGATAAACAGAAGGGCGCAGAATATCTGAAAAAGTCTTTAGCCATTAATCCGTCATTTGATATTCTTCAAGCGGAAGTCGCCAGGGAAAAATTAAAATCTCTCTAAAGATAAATAATTATTTTGAATTCGTAATTGTTTTTTTTAAACTTCTATAGCCGCGCACGAAAGGTCTGGCGACTGTAATCAAATGCCTGCGCGTTTCAGAAAATAAAAAATAACCTACTCCGTGTGAGAAATAAAGCGCTTCGGGATTTGCCATTTTAGCCTGACAGACAATATATGCTTTGATGCCCAACTCCTTTTTAACGAATTGCGGAAAATCTTTCTTAAACGCCGGATCGGTGTTAATGTCGCAGCTTAAACCGTCCTCTTGATAATCGGCGATATAAAGCGGAATATATCGCTCATTTATCTCCTTGTGAAGAAAACATTTCAAATTCAGCATCCAATCGGCAAATATTCTATATTTCAAATCATACTTTCCGATAATATCGAAGATTGACCGGTGATAAAATTCACCTTGGTGACAGATATTAGTCCAGGTAAAATCAAAACTACTAAATTTTCTGCCGTCGAAAAATTTCTTTTTAACAAAATAACAATTGCCGTAGACCAGAGTCGGAGTTTCCGCCGGCAAAAAATCTTTGACCTGTTCTAAAATACCGGGCTGCAGGCAGTCGCCGGCGCCGATAAAATAAATATATTTTCCGGCGGCTGCGTCTATACCTTTGTTAAATGCGTCAAAGATTCCATCATCTTTCTCGGAAATCAACGTTAAATCGCTTTCATATTCTTTTATGTAATCAAGCGTGTCGTCCGTCGAAGCGCCGTCAACGACAATCAACTCGAATAATTCCTTGTCTTGTGAAAAAATCGACCGTAAAGTGGCTTCAATCTTCGAGCCGCAATTATAAGTTGCCATTATAATCGAAAATATTTTTGGATTAGCTGTTTTAGACGAAGCCATAAAACGACGATTGAATTTTTACTAAACTTCCTTCCGGCATTTTTCTAAGGCGCGGCATACGTAATCTATGTCATTCTCGGTCAAGCCCGCCCACGTCGGCAAGCTGATTCCGCTGCGCGAAAGATTTTCGGCAACCGGAAACGCTTCTTCGCCGCCGACCGAAGCGGCGTATGGCGGCAGGGAATGAACCGGATAAAAAACGGGTCTTGTTTCAATTCCTTGTTTGCTTAGCATCTGGATTACAACGTCGCGGTTCTGCCACATTTCCGATTCAAGAACGATATTAAACATCCAGTAGACGTGCCGCGCCCAGCTCTTCTGCTCGGTCTGCCAACTCAAACCGCTTATGTGCCGCAAACGCTCGACGTAAAGATTTGCAACGCACGACCTTAATTCAAGCTGTCGGTCTATCTTTTCGAGCTGCGCGAGACCAATCGCCGCCGGCAAATTCATCATCCGGTAATTGTATCCGACAATCGTGTGCCAGTAACGGCGGTTCGGGTCCATACCCTGACCGCGCAGAAGCCGCGCGCGTTCCGCTAGCGCGTCGTCGTCGGTTACGACCATTCCGCCTTCGCCCGTAGTGATGATTTTGTTGGCGTAAAAACTAAAAGCGGCGACATCGCCGAGCGAGCCGACAACGCGCCCGTCGCACATCGCGCCGTGAGCTTCTGCCGCGTCTTCTAGAAGAAATAAATTATGACGGCGGGCAATTTCTCTTAACTCGCCCATTTTAGCCGGATGTCCGTATAAATGAACGGCGAGGATGCCTTTTGTGCGCGGCGTGATTTTGGCTTCGATTTGTTTCGGGTCAAGATTCCACGTCTCCATTTCCGAATCGACGAAAACGGGGCGCGCGCCGCAATAAGTAACGGCATTTGCGGTTGCCACAAAGGTAAGCGTCGGCACAATCACTTCATCGCCCGCCTGCACGCCGAGCGCGAGGAGCGCCAGATGAAGCGCCACCGTTCCGTTACAGCAGGCAACGGCGTGTTTTACGCCGCAGAATTCCGCAAAGCCGTTCTCGAACAATTCGACATATTTGCCCGCCGACGAAATCCATCCCGATTCCATACAGTCATCTACATATTTTTTTTCATTGCCGATAAAAAAAGGGTTGGCAACCGGAATATCGTATGACATTAGCAATCAAATTTTCTTATCAATTTCGGAATTTACTACAACTTTCAGGCATTCTTCATCCCGCTTAAATTTTGCCGCGATGAAATTTACCGAAGATTTTATTATTTATTTTGTAAAATGCGGAAGCGGTTTTTCAAAAAGTAGAAAGACAACTGCGTCATATAAAGAAGGCTTCCGATAGGCGCGACTCTGAAAGCGGTTGCGATAGACTGTATGTGTTTTAAGGAAAAACCGTCGCGTTTCAAGCTGAGACGCCCGAGATTAAAATAATGACCGGCTAATCTTTTATTCATTATGGATTTTTCCGTAAAAGTTAATTGTTCTTTAAAAAACTTTGCGATAAGCGGCTCGTCGTGCAGCCCCAAATCTTTTATTATCTCCAACTGTTCTTTGCCGTGATAAATGTTGCTGCTGTGTATATGCTTTGTCCAATATCTGGATATAGTAAAAGCCGCAACGCAAGGCTTGGTTAATACCATCTCTAAAATCAGAAACCAGTCGTCGGCAATCTTCATCTCTTCATTCCAACCTGAAACTAAAGAGGAACGCCGAATCAATAATGCCGAAGACGGAGCGGGACAAGTTTCAAGAAAAAGTCTCCGAACTTCCTCTGCCTTTAACAACGCCCATTCACCATTTGTATTATTGAAATACTTACGCCATATTTTGCTTTGTTCCCAACCGCTGACAGACTGTTCAG
>JAABUN010004436.1_pt1 | contig 19162 bp, 20 predicted proteins | sample 5559311 | NCBI WGS metagenome assembly JAABUN01 (sample SAMN10711877, study PRJNA513370) | rock metagenome | isolation source: Antarctica rocks | place: Antarctica: Victoria Land, Siegfried Peak sud | reverse complement strand
CTACACCCTGCTTCCGCTTAGGCTGATACAACAAAACTGAATGAATTAAATTAAAAAACAAAACACAGGTATCTTATCCCCCTGTGGATAACTCAAAAAATAGTCAACTGATTTCAGGACGATGCAAAGTCCAAGTGCATTTAAAAGTCCAAGGTTTATGAATTTTTCAGAAATTTGTTTTCTCAATGGGTCAGTTGGTACAATAATTAAAAGCTTATTGACTTGTGCCATAACTAAAACAGATAACATAGTTTCTGTTTTACCTGTCCCGGTTGGCATTACGACAGTGCCAACTTCATTTGAGTATGTCCAATGTGAAAGTATAGAGTAAACTGCTCCTATTTGGGGGTTTCTTAAACCGACTTCTTCGTTTTCAATGTTTTCTTGCTTTAAATTCAGTCCGTTTTTCCAAGAGGTTACAATGTCTGGGCAATTCAAAAAGTCAGAATTATCAGTTTCAACTTTTTGTGTAATAGTGTTCTTGGAAATGGTTGTTTTTAAATACTTCATTATTTATCGTGTAGTGTCATGTATGCTTTCGCCCAACGCTTCGCTTTGCGTCACTAATTATAAAAATTACCATTGATTATCAACAACTTTCATTTCGCTTTTTTCAATTGTCGTTGCGCAAAGCGTAATGCAATATACTTTTAATATGTTTATTGTAAAAAGTAAAAGAAAATAATTGTTTTTGCTAAATAATGTAATGCAGGTACAAGTGAGTGAGTGCTATGATACCACTAAACATTTATGCTGCTTTTTTATACTTATCCACATACTTTTTCTGGTTATAACCGCTGCTACCCTTAAGGCTATTTTACTTCTGATTGCATTGATAACTGCCTGTTCATGTTTCCCTCTTTTACTTTACGCTCATAATAATCTCTACATTCTTTATAATGTGTTATGGCTGATACTGCACCGATATATAATAACTTCTTAGGTCTTTGTTAGCCATTTTATGCACTTTATCCAAGCCCTTTAACTGGTGCCACTCGTGTTGCTAAAGGTGCTACTCCGGGCATAAGATGTCAATTGTTTGCCTGTTATCTTGCAAATAAAACTATTAGTGTAACAGATTATATATACTGCTGTTAGATGCCCTATGCCCCGTACAGATAGCAGCAGTCATAGTTTTTTTTAATAGCCGTATCTTTATTTTACATTCCTTTTAATCATTTAACCCAATTCCCTTACGAATGGCAATTTCCACAGGGGAATAATTATAATCTTTTCGATAAATTTCAAATTCCTCAGCCGGATAAAGAGGAGGCTGTGCCATAAAACGTGGGGTTATACCTTTATGTGGTTGAGCGGCATGAACGAGGAATGGATGACAGAGATAAACAGTTCCGGCCATGCCCGTTGCAAGCACTTGTCGTCTGCCAGATGTAATATCCAGCTTTTCAGCAAGCTCAGTAAGCGATAAACCTGCTTCTCCTGCAGGTTCTAAGAGACATGCAACATCGAGGTGAGAGCCAACACGAATACGTGTTGGTGCATCTGCCTCGCTAACGTCAGAAAACAGAAATAACATTAGTAAAGCTCTGCCTTTCGATTTTACATTAAGTCTCCATGAGAAGATATCAGCTTCGTTTTCTCCGGAAAAACTTATATCTGCATGCCAGCCGATATCAGATGGTTCTTCAGGACATGGGAAACGAACCGGGAAAGTTCCGAGACTAAACCGGGGAAGCCATCGTCCCTCACCTGCCAACTGGTTAAAAGCGGTGTGAAGAATAGGAGTATTTACTGCTTTTCTAAACGGCTCCTGTGCATAATCACCAAGCCAGGGAGGGTCCAGGTATTCGGGTCATTAGGATCGCAGTTTGTATCGCGCCATAGTATGTCCACGGCTTCTTCAGCTATTTCGCGTGAGAAAGCACTGTTTAACCTGATATATCCGTCATGTATAAATTGATTAATTTCGGAGTTATTGAGCTTGTTTTTCATTATAATTCAGTTTCATAATGTTCTTGTACCGTGGAACGCTTTAGTCAACAACCTACTGGTTGCTTGAGGAAAACGTACAATCACTGCTAAAGCTATTAACAAAAAAAACCTGTATTTGGTGGTACAGGCTTTTAACATCAGTCATATAAGTTGGAAAACAGGTTTATGCAATCCTTTTCAAAATATCAGAATTAGCTGCATAATGTTTATCGGGACTGTAAAGAAATAAACAGCTCCCGTTTTTGATTTTGTCAATAATAGGTTTGTATAAATTTTCAGGTAAAGCCGGGCAGCCAAGGCTGCGGCCTATAAAACCCTGCATACGAATAGCATTTTCACTTACGTAGGGAGCGCTATGCATAACAATAGCCCGACTGTTGGCATTATCATTAATTCCTTTTTCTGTGCCAAATAACCGCATCGAAAAACCATGTTTGCCGATGTAAGTATCGCCGGTTACGTAAAAACCAAGACTGCTTTTATTGCTTTCTGGAATGTTAGAAAATTCATTTGCCATTTCCCTGCCGGAGTTTCTGCCGTGAGAAACGTAAGTGTTGAATAAAAGCCTTTTATTCTTTAAATCAATAATATATAAACGTTTTTTGCTTGATGCCTGGCTAAAATCAACTATAGATATTATTTCGTCATTTTCAAGTTTTCCTGAAGAAAGCAGGTAATGATACCCTTTAACCGCATAGTCAAATGCATATCTTGATAAACCTAATTCAGCAAGGTGCAGGCTGTCATAAACGGATAAGGCTTTCATTGCAGGACTATCACTTATTACTGTGTTTTCTACAGTAACTGGTAGGCTGTCAGAAGCTGTTAAACCACTATTAATTTCAGAAAAAGGTGAATTGATATTCTTGAAAGGTTGGGATTTGGCAAAAATGAAAAGAAAGTGAATAATAATTGCAGAAGATAAAAACAAAAATAATTTTTTGCGCACAGGCATATTGATTAAACGTTGTTTTATGATTATTTATTAAATTCTGTTAAAATTCTGGAAACAGTTCTGAGAAAATACCGGGGCGAAAAACAAAAAAACAGTTTTTAGATAGTATTTTCGGATAAAAGATGCAATATAGGTCTGAGAACAGGAATAGCCAAATTTACAATCATAGTTAAGTTATCTTTAACTAAATCTTTCGTAGTAAAAGCATTAATAACGGCAGTGTAAGAGCGCAAAAAAGCTATTATAAAACAAAAGACGCTATACCATAAGTAAGCCTCTTTTTTTAGCTATAAAAACCGGTTGAAAACTTAAATTTGTCTAAAAACCTGAACTTATCCGGCAATAAAAAAATTAGCTATATTTCAAACACTTCCTCGTACGATAAAGGTTCATCCAGCGCTTCTGTAGGTGCTTAAGTTGCACCCTTATAAAATTTACAGCTTACTATATTTCCATTGTCTTGATTTGCCTTCTTCTAACCATTCTAACGCTGTAGCTATTCTTTTATTTCGGGTTGCTTCTGTTTTGGCTTCAGTTATCCATTCCAGGTATTCCTTCTTATGCGAGGGACTAAATTTTTCAAAAGTTGAAAAAGCAGTTTTATTCTGGCTGAGAGCATCAAGAAAGTAAGGTGGAACTTCAACTTCTTTTGTTTCGGTAACCTTTTTCTTTGGTATTTTAGCTCCCTTTTTATTCAACGACATCGCTTCTTTGATATATTTAAGCAACACATTTTCGGCTGGCAAATCAGCAACACTTTTAATCTGTCCAAGATGACCCATCGCGGTTTTTTCTCCAATTGCCAATAACTTATCAGGGTCTTTCATAAGGGAAGCTAACCAAAATCCGAAAGTGCAATGTTGTTTAAATGCTGCCATGCTGCACAAGATACCTCCTGCATATTCAAAATTTGGAAACCTCTACTTTATTGTTTCTTTTACATCAGGACAAGCTCTATGGACAATGTCACGCAAATAAGTAAGAATAGGTTTTGCAAAGTCTGCTGATTTTGAAATATACTCTTCAACACGTGGATCGTGTATAAGCATGGCAGTAGTTTTTGAGATTGATTTATTTAAAAGCTTTGTTACTTTGTAACTATCTCAAATTAAGATAATTGCTTTTATTTCAACAAAACTCGAAATAAAGAATATCAAAAATTAATTGACTCACAAACTCTAAGCACCCAGTCTGTTTAATTTCAGAACGGGTCAAATAATAGAGCGTTAATTTAATTTAAATATTTTATTTTCTGCTGTAATTTTATAAACTACTCCTGAAGGGTCGATAGCTCCAATTTCATTTTGAGTCACCATATAGATTTCACCTGCCTCATCTACCCCAAAACTGTTAATCCTGAAGTTGAAGGTATTATTATCTTTCCCTTCAAAATTACAATCCTTTTTTATCCATTTTCCCTGTTCATTTTTTTCCATATAAAAAACTTTGAATGCCCAATCGCCAAATATATATTTTCCTTCCAAAGCCGGAGATTGCCTGCCCCGGTAGACATATCCACCTGTAATGCTTACTCCTTCAGGATGCTTGTATTCAATTGCAGGTAACGTAAAAGATCCGCCTTTAGCATGTAAAGCTGTATCATAAATATGAAAACCTTCCATAGCCCTCCATCCATAATTTTTACCTTTTTCTATGATGTCTACTTCTTCATAAGTACTCTGACCTACATCGCCACAAAACAATTCGCCTGTTTTCTGGTCAAAAGAGATTCGCCAGGGCATGCGCATACCAAAAGACCATATTTCATCCCTTCCGGCTTTACCAACAAAAGGATTATCTGCAGGAATTGCATAGGGCTTTTTATGATTAATATCAATACGGATTATTTTGCCTAATAATTGGTTTAGATTTTGTCCGTTTCCTGGATTACCGTGCGCATCCCCTTGTCCGCCACCATCACCGAAACCAATATACAAATAACCTTGTTTATCAAATACAATGTTTCCCCCGTTATGGTTCTCTTCCGGCTGCTCTACCTCCAGAATGGTTACCTGTTTAGCATCTGCTTTATCAGGATTGCCTGCTGAAACTTTAAATTCAGCCAAAACTGATTTGTTATTAAAACCTTTTTTATGAGAAGGAGCGCTATAATGAACAAAAAAACGGCCATTGCTTTTATAATCAGGATGAAATGCAAAACCTAATAATCCAACATCCATATATTCATTCCTTATAGGAACCAGCGAAGACCTTATATCTAAAAAAGGTTCTTTTAATAACTTACCATTTTTTATCACTCTTATTCTGCCCGCCTGCTCTCCAACAAAAATTCTTCCTGAACCATCCTTTGCATTCTCCAAAGCCAAAGGGCCGTAAAGGCTATCAGCTACTTTTTCCAATTTAAAAATCAAATCATTTTTCACTGAGACAGACTCTGAAGACACCACTTTTTTTGTCTTTTCTTTATTACCGGAAACATTATTGCAACAAATAAACAGCAAAACAGGAATACAAAAGTTAGCTAACTGTATCTTTTTCATTTATTAGATTTATGATTAATAAAACCTCTACGCCTTTGACAAAAACCTATGTAATTGTGATTTCAATTAAGGTTCGTTTTTATTAAAATTTAAATACGAAATCGGCTGGATTGTTATAGAAATTAAATAAAGAAGATTAGTATTTTTTTAATGATTTTTCTCTTACCGCTTTAAACTCAGAACCATTTTTCCATTCCGGCATCCTGGTTTCATACGAAAGTCTTTTGCCTACCTGGAACAACAGTTTTAAATCTTCAATGCCGCCAGCCATTGTCCAGGTAGATGGATTATATTCATCAGAAGGGCGATGGTAATGGTTTTTATTAAAATCCTCCTGTCGTTTCTGACCATACTCTTTGCCCTTACCCTCAACGTCTGTACCAGACTTAATATACAATGCGGGTATGCCTGCTTTAGCAAGATTAAAATGATCGGAGCGGTAGTATCCACCGGCTTCCGGATGGTTTTCAGGCGCTATATATCGTCCGGCTTTTTGAACAGCTTCCTGCATGTAATCTTCAAGTTCTGACTGTCCCTGACCTACTATAACAACATCTTTGGTTTTCTCAAAAGCATTTAATCCATCCATATTTATGTTGGCAACTGTCTTTGTTGCAGGATAGATAGGATTCTGTGCATAATAAGCTGATCCCCACAAACCTTGTTCCTCGGCAGTTACACTTAGAAATACAATCGTTCTTTCAGGCTTTGTTTTAAGAGTTTTAAAAACACGTGCAAGCTCCAGCAAACCTGCTGTTCCGCTTGCATTATCAAGAGCACCGTTGTAAATCGAATCACCTTTTTCATCAGCTTTTCCATAACCAAGGTGATCCCAGTGAGCAGTATAAATTATGTATTCACCAGGGCGTTTTGTGCCAGGAATTTTTGCAATTACATTATGTGATTGTTTGTAAGTTGCTGACACCTGCATACTGGTCGTTAGCTTTACAGGCAAAGGCGCTGCTTTAAAATCCCGCATATGTGCCTTAGCTAACAGTATGGTGTCTTGTCCTGCGCTAAGTAAGATTTTCTTAGCTGCTGAGTCTGAAACCCATCCAATAATATCAGAGTATTTCTCATCTTTGCCCCTGTTGTCCAAATGAAGCCGGGAGGTATTCCAATTATTTTGAACTACTGAAAAAGGATAGCTGGCAGCCTCAGTGTTGTGAATGATCAGACATCCTTTTGCACCCTGCCGTGCTGCTTCTTCAAACTTATAGGTCCACCGGCCGTAGTAGGTCATGGTTTTTCCTTTAAACAGAGAGGTGTCTCCACTGCCAAAACCAGGATCATTTACCATCAAAAGGACAATTTTACCTTTTACATCAATACCTTCATAATCATTCCACTTATATTCAGGTGCTACTACACCATAACCTGCGAAGATTACTTCTGCATTATCAACATTTATTTTTTCATCAGTTTTGTCTGTCCAGATAACGTAATCATCAAAACCTTTTAATTTAAATGAGCCCTTAGGAGTATTAACAGTCATTTCAGGGGAGGCGTTGGTAGCTATACTAACCATTGGTACTTCCTGAAAATAACTTTGGCCATTGCCCGGCTGAAGTCCCAATGATTTAAATTGATCTTTCAGGTAGTTAATTGTTTTAGTTTCTGCTCTTGTAAATGGCTTTCTGCCTTCAAATTCATCTGATGCCAGAACAGCAATGTGTTTAGTAAGACTATCTGCACTAAAAGAAGCTAAGCCTTCATCAGGATTCATTTTTTTGAGATGTGCAGTAAAGGCAAACAAGAACATAAACATTGCTGCTGCTGCAGGAAATAGAAATTTTCCTGACGTGTTGTTTTTAAATAAAGATGAAAATTCACTTGTTCTTAAACAGGACGGCTTACTTTGACGCATGAATAAGTTAATTGATTATTAAGTAAAAATGATGAAAAATTAAAAATATGCTGAGCAATTAAAACCAGAAATCAATCTCTTACAATCTAGTAAAAAAAGCATTTGTAAAATAATGACTTGAAAGTCTTGCTTCACGGTCTCAAAACCTCAGATTAAAGCTATGCACTTTAGTACAACTCTTTAGCTTCTACAAATCTAATGAATTTGTAAGATGGACAATTTAAGAATATGGAGCTATAGTTTGAACTATTTTCCTTAATAAGTATGTTTACAACCATTTATTATAGAATATCGGATACATACGTATATTTATCTTATGAAACTATATTGTGCTTTCCTGCTGTCATTCCTTTTTATTAATGCAATAACGCATGCTCAAATGGTTATGGACTTGTATACTGCTATTCCAAACACTAAACCTTGCAACGAAAAGGAAACGTATACAAAAAGCAACTCAGGGATAGGATTTGTATCTCATGTGACACACCCTGAATTGCAGGTATTTTTACCTAAGGTTATCAACCCGGTTGCAAGCAGTATTATTATTTGCCCAGGCGGAGGTTACTCAGGTTTGGCTATAGACCATGAAGGTATTGAAGTAGCAAAAACACTTAATGCAATGGGCATTGCTGCATTTGTGCTTAAGTATCGCTTACCTGATTCATCATGTATGGATCAACGTGAAAATGTACCCCTGATGGATGCGCAACAGGCACTTAGGATGGTCAGGAAAAATGCGGTTAAATGGAAAATTGATTCAACGAAAATAGGAGTAATGGGCTTCTCTGCCGGTGGTCACCTGGCTTCTTCATTGGCGACTCATTTTAATGACGAAATCATCAGTAATCCCGATCATATCTCTTTGCGCCCCGATTTTGCAGTACTTATTTACCCTGTTATTAGTTTCAATGATAGCATCACTCATAAAGGTTCAAAAGAAAATCTGATTGGTAAAACTCCTTCACCTGCATTAGTTCACCGTTTTTCTAACGAAGAGCAGGTTACATCTAAAACACCTCCTTCTTTTTTAGTACATGCTGTTGATGACGATGCCGTACCCGTTGCAAATAGTATTTCTTTTGCAGAAGCACTTGCCAAAAATAAAGTTCCTGCCGAAATGCATTTTTATCAAAGTGGCGGACATGGGTTCGGATTACATAATAAAACAACAAAAGATGAATGGATTGAAAGATTAAAAAACTGGCTTACTATGAATGGATTTTTGAAATAAGGTTATAAAAAAACAACGGAATTATTATGTTTCTATCCGAATAACCTGTATTTGAATGACTTTTGTATTTTCAAAACAAATGTTTGTAAAAAGATCTTCCTTCTTTTGCAATAGGATTCCGCGAAGCTGTTGAGATATTAAAGAATAATGTGTAATAAAGCTAAAAGATGCACAATGATATGCCGATGAAGGAAATGCGACGCAACAATGAAGCATGAAGAATAAATGCTGGTATCAAAAGAATAAATTCTAAACAACTTCTTATAAATGTAACGGTGAATTGAAAGAGTTTTATTAGAAGCGATTGTAATGTTTTTAAAAATGATTATTTGCTATAGTCTTATTTTAATGAATGATTATGCTATCTTTTTTTAAATGAAAAAAAAGTATTTACATATCATTTTTACTTGTTTTTGTCTTTTCTTGTTTAATCAGATACATGCCCAGGAAAAAGAAAAGTTACAACGTAAGAAAAACCAGTTTTTTCATAATATATTTAAACGGATAAAAAGTTCTATTACCGTATCTAAACAAGACAGTACAATAAAGGCAACTATTTTAAATACTAAAAGTGTAATTCCTTTTTCTGAGTATAGTGGAAAAGTGATACGTTCTGTAAAGACACAGGAACTGGGATTTGAAAAAATATTTACAGATACCTCTAAACGAATAAATTATTATGGCACACGTATATTAAATGCATTGCACACAGATACATACGATTGGGTCATAAGAGATAATCTCTTCATAAAAAAAGGCAGCAGGCTCAATCCCTATTTGATTTCGGATAATGAACGATACCTGCGTTCGCTTGAGTTTATACAGGATGCACGAATTGTGGTAAAACCTATTGAAGGCAATGCAGATTCGGTTGATATTGTTGTAATAACAAAAGACTTATTTAGTATAACAGGCTCGCTTGATATCGGCGGCATTGAGCGCCAGAAATTAAGAGCAGCCGAAACAAATCTTGCCGGTGCAGGACAAAAAATACAGGTAACCGCTTTGCGTGATATGAACCGGCAACCTGTATTTGGTTATGATTTCCTTTATTCAAAAAATAGTATTGCTCATAGTTTTATAACCGGAACTCTTGGTTATAGCCGTATTAATAATGATCGGACAGGACGTGATAATGTAGAGGCAACTTATTTTCTGCTTAGCCGGCCTCTGATTTCACCTTATTCCAGGGCTGCCGGGGGGCTGGAAATGCGATTCAATAAATCTGCTAATTTATACCGTGAACCTGACAGCCTGTTTCGTAACTACCAAAATGCCTCCATTGATGTATGGGCAGGGTATAGTATGGGAGTAAAAAATCTTATAAAGGATAACAAAAGCCGTGACAGAACTTTTGTTGCCATCCGGTATCTCAGAAATAATTTTTTACAAACACCGATCCAGTTTAGTAAAGGCTATAATACTCTTTTTAATAATACCAATGCTGTGCTTGGCGAAGTAACTTTTTTTAAGCAGGAGTTTTATAAGACAAATTATATTTACGGATTTGGAACTACAGAAGATGTACCGTATGGTTATAACATTGCATTTACTGCCGGATGGCATAAGCAACTTGACCTCTCACGTCCGTATTTTGGTGTAAATGCGAACCAGTATGTTGCTTCAGAGAAAGGCAAGTTTACCCAATATTATTTAAGAACAGGTGGTTTTATAAACAAAGGTAAACTTGAAGATGCAAGTTTGCTTATAGGCGGAAGTTTATATAGTAAGTTGTACCTGTTTCATAATTTTAAAATGCGACAATACCTGAAATATAGTTTTACCCGAATTTTTAATCGCGTTGTTTATGATCCGCTGCAAATAAATAATTCGTTTGGTTTAAGAAATTTCAGGGCCGATAGTTTACGGGGCATCCAACGCCTGAGTGCATATGCAGAAACTATTTTCTTTGCCAAATACAAGTTCTTCGGTTTTCAACTTGCTCCCTTTGCCTACGTTGATGCTACAATACTTACCGGTGAACACAATCCTTTTTATAAGTCAGATATATTTACAGGCGTGGGAGGTGGATTAAGAACACGTAATGTAAACCTTGTATTTGCTACGACAGAGCTCAAATTTATCTACTTCCCCCGAAAAGCACAGGATATGAACGCCTTCAAAGTTTCTTTAAGCGGGAACATACGTTTCAGGTACAATAGCAATTACATAAGGTCTCCCGAAATTATTCAACTAAACAATGAGGATGTGAATAGCTTTTATTAAAATCCTCCTGTTACTGGATCATGTCCAAAAGGAACCTTCAGCTAAAAATCTTTCTCTAAAGTAATCCGCTCGATTTTACCTACCAGAAAGAGGTATGAACAGGCGCCAATAAATGCCAGTATACCTATGAAAATAAGAGCGGGTGCAAAGCTGCCGTTACGGGCTAAAAAACCAATTACAACAGGAACAATTATAGAAGCCAGGCCACCAATAAAATTAAACACGCCACCGGTTAGGCCTATTAAATGTTTAGGAGCAAGCGTTGAAACAAAGACCCATGTAATGGAAGCAAAGCCATTGCCAAAGAATGCAACAGCCATAAAAAAAATAATGAGTGCAGTACTGTTTACATAATTAGCACCTACGATTGAAATAGAAAGCAGCAATCCAACAATTACAGGGGTTTTTCGTGCAACACTAACCGACACTCCTTTTTTTATTAAAAAGTCTGATAGGAACCCGGAGAGCAACAGACCGACAAAGGCTGCAAGAAATGGAGCGGAAGCTAAAAATCCTGATTTAAGAAAATTTAATCCGCGATACTTTACAAGATAAGTTGGAAACCAGGTAAGAAAAAACCACAGAGTTGAATTGACAGCAAACTGACCGATATAGATTCCCCAAAGCTTTCGATGCATAAATACTTCTTTTAAATTACTCCATCGAAATTTTTCTATGCCGGCAGATTTTCTGTCGGTTGCCCGGTTCACTAATCCGCCACCTTTTTCAATATAATCAAGCTCTGCTTTATTTATCTTGGGATGCTCGGCAGGATTGCGGTAAATATAATACCAGATGATTCCCCAAAGGATCCCTACTAAACCTGTAATCACAAACAAACCTCTCCAGCCCGTAAAGTGTTCTATTGCTGCAAGAGCGGGTGTTAAAAAAGCCAGGCCAATAAATTGTCCGGAAGTGTAGACTGCAATGGCTGAAGCTCTTTCATTATCAGGAAACCAGCTTGTAACAATCCGGTTATTGGCAGGATAAGCAGGGGCTTCAAAAGCGCCGGTGGCGAGGCGAAGTCCGAATAAAGCTGCAAAGCCATTTATAAACCCTTGCAAAAGTGTTACTATAGACCAGGTGATTAAACTGACAGCATATAAAAGACGGGGACCGAAGCGATCAACCATAATTCCGCCGGGAATTTGAAGTGCGGCATACGTCCAGCCAAAAGCAGAGAAAATAAGACCTAACTGAACAGAGTTTAGATGCAGATCGTTGCTGATAGCAGAGGCTGCAACTGAAATATTACTGCGGTCCATGTAATTGATAACAACGCTGACAAATATAAAAGCGAGAATACGAAAGCGTACCCGTCCACGTTTATTTCCATCTGAAGTTTCTATCATAGTGCTGTCTTTTTCTCTTATAAGAATTATAAGAACAAGATTTAAAATGTTAGGATTAGGTAGTTTTCATTGCTTTTATTTGACTTAAAAAAAGTTCTGACAACAGTCATAGCATAAGGGACATCATAAGGTTTGGTGCCGAGCGAATGGCGAAGGCATTCAAAAACATGCGTAGCAGTTTTTTAAAAAAGCTTATAGAGTCACGTTGCAATGACGAAGCCATGCGGCTTGAGCTAATAATATGAAATTGATAAGCCTTTGTGAGCAAAATACTTAATTCTTTAAAATGTTTTAATTTACCATTCAGCTACGCTTCCATCCCGATGCCTCCATAAAGGATTCCTCCAGTTATGGCCGATGGCGGCCATTTTACGTACATGATCTTCGTTGATGACAATACCAAGTCCCGGACCATCAGGAATTTTTACATAACCCTCTTCGTATTTAAATACATTGTTCTCCACTAAATAATCGAGCAGGTCGCTGCCCTTGTTGTAATGAATGCCCAGGCTTTGCTCCTGAATGAATGTGTTATGACAAGTGGCATCTACCTGTAAACAGGCAGCTAATGCAATAGGGCCAAGAGGGCAATGCGGAGCAGCGGCTACATCAAAAGCCTCAGCCATTGAAATAATCTTTTTACATTCCGTAATACCGCCGGCGTGCGAAACATCCGGCTGAATAATATTCACATACCCATCTGTTAGCAACTTTTTAAAGTCCCACCTTGAAAACATTCTTTCACCTGTTGCAATAGGAATGGATACATGATTTGCAATATCTCTCAGCGCTTCATTATTTTCAGGCAGCACAGGCTCTTCTATAAACATCGGGTGAAATACTTCGAGTTCTTTGGCAAGTATTTTAGCCATCGGCTTATGTACACGACCATGAAAGTCTATCCCGATACCTATACCAGGCCCTGCAGTTTCTCTTACTGCCGCTATGCGTTTAACGGCCTGGTCAATTTTTTCAAAAGAGTCAACATATTGTAATTCTTCTGTGGCATTCATTTTAACAGCGGTGAAACCTTTACCCACCATTTCTTTCGCTGCCATGCCCACTTCAGCAGGCCGGTCTCCGCCAATCCAGGAATACACTCTTATTGAATCTCTTACTTTACCACCCATTAACTGATAAACAGGAGCATTATAATATTTTCCCTTTATGTCCCATAATGCCTGATCAATACCTGCTATTGCGCTCATCAAAATCGGGCCTCCGCGGTAAAATCCGCTTCTATACATTACATTCCAATGGTCTTCGATGTTCATCGGATTTTTACCCGTAATGTATTCCATTAGCTCATCAACAGCAGTTCTTACAGTAGCTGCCCTTCCTTCAATAACCGGTTCCCCCCAACCTGTAATGCCCTCATCAGTTTCAATTTTCAAAAACAACCAACGCGGTGGCACTAAGAATGTTTCGTAATGTGTAACTTTCATAATTACTTAATTGTTTAAAGTGGAAACAGCATGAACAAACTGACTTGCTTTCTGTGTTAACTTTTGTAAATAATCATCTGTTATTTCCTGCCTTGTATCTACCAATGCACTGGCAATTCCAAAAGCAACAGCACCAGCCTTGTAAAACTGTTGAATATTATCAAGGTTAACCCCACCGGTTGGCATCAGCGGAATCTGTGGAAGCGGGCCACGAATATCTTTAATATAACCCGGATTCGATGCGGGAAAAACTTTAATAATATCTCCACCATGAGAATAAGCTTCTAATACCTCCGTTGGTGTGTAAGCTCCCGGAATACTTACGGCACCATATCTCCTTGTAGTTTTTATGGTCTTTATATCAAGTGTCGGCGAGATAATAAATTTTGCTCCTGCAGAAATAGCATCTCTTGCCGTTTGTGCATCCAAAACTGTTCCTGCGCCAATCATCACCTGCTCACCTATCTTATTGGCTACCTCTTCAATAACCGATAGCGCATTTGACGAGTTCATTGTAATCTCCAATACTTTTATTCCTCCTTCGCTTAAAGCATTAGCAATCTTTAGTACATCATTCGGGTTTGCACCACGTATAATGGCTACTATTTTACTTTCTAAAATTTGTGATAAAGCAGTCATAGGATCAAGTCTTTTAATTAGTAATTTTTTTTACGTACCAGCATCTGTATTCAATAACATCATTGTTAGACTCTGCGAAAACTACAGTTGATGAAAATGAAGATTTGCGTACCTATTTGAATGATGGTCTCAAATAGACAAACCTCAACGCATTCATTTCAATTTTTTAAGCTCTTTTTTTGGTTTTAGCACAGTTTGTCGCAATCACTTCATTTACATATCTTTTGGTATCAATTTATAAGGCAATAGCTACATAAATAAAACTGTTGATTTATGATGCCATCAATTATAAGTAATTCTTTTAAAACAAAAACTTATCTGCAAATTAAAACACAATTAAATCTAATTATTATTTTAGGTTAATCAATAGTTCAACTGTTTCTATATCTTTTGTAACAAAAAGGTATTTTAATTCAGTCTTGCTTTCAAAATGTTCTGCATGAATTTTTGCGAACGTTTCTACAACTACAGCAAAGCCAACCTGAATTTCCAAATTTAGAAACTTTTCCTGCCTTTGATTAAATGTAGGATGCGGTACCTTGAAATAAGATTTTTAGAAGAAGCGGATGAATTCATGGCAGGACTTGACGCAAAGGCAGCCATGAAAGTTATTTACAATATTGACCTCGCTAAACAAACCAATGACCCAAAACTATTTAAAAAGTTGCAAGGTGAAATATGGGATTTCAGAACAAGGCATTCAGGAAGACAGATTCGCCTGCTTGCTTTTTAAGATAAGACTGATAACAAAGAGACATTGTTATGGCAACGCATGGTTTTATAAAAAAAGGTTGATAAAGTGCCTGCAAAAGAAATTGAGCGGGCAGAAAACATTAGAAAAAAATACTTTGAAAGTAAACTTAAATAGTACATCATGACAAAGACAGAAATGAAATCTTATTCGCTTTCCGAGATGAAGGATAAATATATTGGTAAGGTTGGGACTAAAGAAAGAGATGAGTATGAGTATGAACTTAGTATGGATGTTTTGGGAAGAATGATAAAAAAGGCAAGGCAGGAGCGTAACCTGACACAAGAACAGTTAGGAGAATTAGTAGGTGTTCAAAAAGCACAAATTTATAAGCTGGAGAGCAGTGCCAACAGTGCTACCATCGACACGATTTTAAAGGTGTTTAAAGCACTAAAAGCGGACATCCACTTTAAAGTGACTATAGAAAATAAGCACTTGCAGTTACCCTGAGAGAGAAATGCGAATGCATAATAGTTACAGACAAACGGTTTCTGCCGTTACTAAACGTATACACACTATCACTTTTTACTTTTAAATCTCATCTTTTCGTTATCCACAATCTTCCTTACTCATAAATTAGGTTTTACCTTTAACCCTATGGCTGAAATTTCAATTGGCGATGCAATAAAGGCTTTTCTTAAAAAAAGCCGTTTAAAAACCGGTATACAAGCTTTACAGATCGAACAGATCTGGGAAACTATGATGGGAAAGACCATCGCAAAATATACCGATAAAATACAAATTGTAAATCATACTCTTTTTATACATACCAACGTTGGTCCTTTACGCCAGGAACTAATGTACCAGAAAGAAAAAATAATTGAAAGGGTAAATGAAGCTTTAGGGGAAAAGGTAATAAAAGAAGTAGTTATTAAATAAAATGGTTGGCAAAATCTTATGAAACAATATAATAACGTTTGAAGGCATTTAATTGAAATTATCCTGACTTTTATCTCCTTTAAATTATAGAAATACTCATTTTAAATCAAAAAAGGAATTGGTTGATTAAGAAATGTTGTCGTACGAATAAAATCCCGTTTGACAAGTGAAAAATAAATTTCTATGGCATACAACGAAAAACTGGCTGACCGAATTAGAGAAGCACTTGCGCAATTGCCGAAAGTGGAAGAAAAAAAAATGTTTGGTGGCGTAATATTTATGGTAGATGATAAAATGTGCATCAATGTTAGCAATGATGATATGATGTGTCGCATTGACCCTGCCATTCACCAGGAAGTTATTCAAAAAAAAGGCTGCCGGACAATGACAATGAAAGGACGGGAAATGAAAGGTTATGTTTTAGTCAGCGAAGAAGGAATTAAAACTAAAAAGGAATTTGAGTATTGGATTGGTCTCTCTATTGACTTCAATAAAGAAGCAAAAGCATCTAAGAAGAAGAAGTAACCTGGCCATGCAACTTTAGTGAATAAGTAGCCGTGGATATTTTTTATTTATCCCACTTCTGCATGCGATGTGAATACTTTATCCACCTAATTCTTTAAAATTCATTTTGGAATAACTAATACTGCATGATATATAATGAACTTTTTAAGGCAAAGATGCTGATAGTACTTCTCCTGAAATTATACCAACTATTTTGACAACTTCGCCAAAAAAAAATTATTTTTCTTTGGAAGAAGGCTGGTGATGTTCAGCACTGTTTTGCAAAGTGTCTCTCATCAAATCATGAATGGTTATTACACCTCGAAAATCAAAATGATCAATTACAGGTAAATAACGGGTTTGAACCGCCTGTTGGCAGAAGTTCTACTTGAACTGAAGTCTATTAGTTTCAAAAAATTGAAAGATTTCTGCTTCGGTTGTGAATCCTTGGTTAATAAACCAGTCAGTAATACGAGATTGAATATTAGCTTGCGTATAAGGTCGCACTAACTCAAATGCATTTGAACCAGGAATTATGCAAATCATTATATTGTTACCAGTAGCTAAATCATAGGTATCCCTCTTCTTGGAAGGAAATTTATTTATCGCATTCAATTTCATATTGAGAATTACAGAACCTTCGCCTAAATTGTCAGCTGGGCCTGTGTCACCAATAATGGCATATACCAATGCTTTGTTAGATGGATTATAAGCTAAAAGTAAGTCTCCGACTGTTGCACCAAAAGTTCGTACAGGGTTTTTAGCGCTTATACCATTTGCAGCTAACACTAAAGCCGGTATTTCAAATGGGTCCACCTGATTGTTGCAATTGCATTCACCTTTGTCCTGAGTCAAACCATTAGTCAATGCGGTTGTAGATGCAAAGTAACCTTTGTATTTACCTTCTGCAAAAACACAGGGTTTATTATCCACTGGCACCAGTACATTCTTCCAGACAATTCGATAACCTTTAATGCTTAAAGGTTGATAACCAGACTCTCTCCATGCTTCAATTGCAGAATAAGCCTCCGTTGCCATTTTACTCCGTTCCGCTTTAGAGTAACGACCTTTAGGTCGCGGAACGCTCAAATTTACCCCATCCCTTAAGCGATAAACAGATACAGCATTTAAAATGGAATTGAGCGCGATTGAATCACCTCTTAAATCGTAAGGATGATATGAAATAGGAATGCCATCGGTGTTTACAGCAAGGTTCGTCTTAAAGAAAATTAATTTTTTTCCGGCTGCATTTTTTAGCAATGCAATTTTTTTATTTTCAGGCACAAATGTGCTTGTTTCTACTATGGCAAAGGTTTGAGCCGTGCTGATGTTTCGCAGAGCTGCTAATGTCAGAACCAATATTAATGTTCTCATGTGGTGTTCATATTTTTACGTGGTCATAACAATTTCTGCCAACGTTTTACAGCTTTAAGAAGTAAGGGTATTTGGAAAACTTCGGCTTAACTCACTTCCTGCTGTTCAATAAAGATAATTGGTTCAATACATATTCTTCAGCCCTTATTTTTTAAAGCTGATGTTGTACGCCGTCACTATTTACCGAAGAATCTTTTTGTATATTTTACTTCCTTCTCTCAATCAACCGATGCGGCTGCATTGGTTTTATTACCTCGGCTATTTTATCACGTTCCATTTTCAACCAAGAACGTACTTCTTGCAAGCTTCGAAGATTACCGTCGTCATCAAAAATCCTTAATGATTTTTTGCCTATTTCAATTTCACCACAACCATTCCAATACAAAACTGGATTTTGTGCTCCGACTGTTAATAGGGAGCAGCCTAATTCGCCACCAGCAATAGATATTGATGGACCATAAGTATTGTCAGGCTGAATTGCTTCAGCGGCTAAACTAAAAGGAACATCAGAACGGACGGAAAAACAATAAGTGAAGATTCCATGGCCAAGACTGGAATCTTCCCAAGATTCTTCGTCTTCCATACATGATGCAAATACGTGAAATGGTACAACTAAATTGCCTTTGAAACATTCAATAATAATCTCTGTGGTAAAAGCACCTGAATAACATGAGTCAAGAATTGCAGAAATACGCAAACGACGAGGACGGGAAACTTCATTTGCTCAACAACTCCATTTTGAAGAACAAGTGCTCCATCATTGATGCGGCCATGGCCCGCATAAATGATTTCAATTCCACCACCATCCCAATCTTGATCATCTTTATAAGATTTCAACCAAAATTTAATTTCCTGCAAAGCGTCATAAAATTGCTCAACAGTAGGATTTTTAAGTTTTTTATGTAGTTCGATTGCCGCAGAATCATAATTTGGCTCTTGAAAATAAGGTTCAAGATAATCGATATCTGCTGTAGTGTATTCTATATCGGCTGTTACTCTGGGTCTAAAAGTACGCCCTTCTTTCTCATATTTTGGTGAATATTCGGGGCCACTTGCGGAGACAGATAGATAAGCCATCCAATTTCTTCTTTTTCCCATTCGGTATATAGCTTTAGCTTTGTTTTGAAAATAACCCGTCTTAGTCAGAAACACGGTAGGCAACCACGGATGATGGCGTACAACGTTACGTATTGCCGATGGTTGGGAATTTGAAATACTTCCGCCCGGCAACTGAAGTTAAATTATTAATAAACAGTTTAAAACAAAAAAAATGTCAAACGAAGAACTTCCAGCCGGAACCGCTGACGAAAAAACTACCAAAGCCGATGTACCAACGTCCCACCCAACTATTGGCAATACGCATGTTGAACCGAACCCTCGTACCTCGGGAAACAATAAAGTGGGGCTGATGATGTAATTTAAGGCTCTAAATTTTAAAAATTATGAAAAAGGTTACGAAAAAAAATTAGCTCCCGCAGCGGAGGC
>JAABUN010004435.1_pt1 | contig 19164 bp, 12 predicted proteins | sample 5559311 | NCBI WGS metagenome assembly JAABUN01 (sample SAMN10711877, study PRJNA513370) | rock metagenome | isolation source: Antarctica rocks | place: Antarctica: Victoria Land, Siegfried Peak sud | reverse complement strand
GTACTCTCCGCCCGTGATTCGTCTCGTGAGCAGGAATCACGGGCTGAGAGCACCGCGCCATACAATGTCACCGATGCCGCCAATGTCTCCGAGAACCGCTCTACTTCCCCGCGCCGTCGCCCTGCACCACGAGCGGCAGCGTGAAGGTGAAGGTACTGCCCGCGCCTACGACGCTCTCGGCGGTGATTGTGCCGCCGTGTCGCTCGACGATCTCGCGGCAGATGTACAGCCCCAGACCCATGCCCCCCGTGCGCATGACGCTCGCCTCCTCCGCCCGGTAGAAGCGCGAGAAAATCTGCTGCAAGGCGTCCGGCGGGATGCCGATGCCGCTGTCGCGCACCGATACCACCGCGTTCTCGCCCTCCGCAGCGACGCGCACCGCCACCTCGCCCCCCTCCGGGCTGTAGGTGATCGCGTTCGAGACGAGGTTGATGAGCACTTGTTCGATGCGCGACGGGTCCGCGAAGACCGCGACATCCGGGGCAGGGTCGAGCGTGAGGGTGTGCAGGTCGCTCGTGACGCGCAGGTTGTTCACGGTCTCGCCCGCGAGGGCGGAGAGGTTCATCGCCTCGCGGTTCAGTTGCAGCCGCCCGCCCTCGATGCGCGACACGTCCAGCATCTCGTTCACGAGCTTCGCCAGCCGGTCGGCCTGCTTGCGGATCACACCGAGCGGTTGGCGGTCGCGCTCGCGCCCCTCGAGGTGGCTCAAGCGGCGGTCGAGCAGTTCGGCATACCCCTTGATCGCGGTGAGCGGCGTGCGCAGTTCGTGCGCGGCGATGCTGATGAAGTCGTCTTTCATCTGCTCCACCTGCTTCATCTCGGTGATGTCGCGGAACACGCCCACCGCCCCCGCGACCGTGCCGTCCGGCGAGCGCACGGGCGCACTGGAGCAGAGCAGGAACCGCTCGGTACCCGAATCGGGGTCGTGCATCGTGATGACCTGATCGGTTGTCGTCTCGCCGCGCTCCGCCCGTGCGAGGGGCATGTCGCGTGCGAGGATGGCGATGCGGGTACCGACGCGATCCACGCCCGCATCGGCCCCCGGAGCGGCGAGGGCGAAGGTTCCGGCGGCCTCGGTACGGCCCATCATGTGCCGCATCGCGGCGTTCTCCAGCGTGATCTCGCCCGCCGCGTTCGTGACGATCACGCCGTCCGCGATGCTGGCGATCACCGTTTCCAATTCGCTGGCGCGTTGTGCGGCCTCCCAGCCGAGTTCTTCGATGCGCAACCGCGCCTGCACGCGCTCGGTCACTTCCTGTACGTGCAGGAGCAGCCCCGTGACATGGTCCCCCGTCTCGCGGAGCGGCACGAGCACGAAATCGAAATACGCTTCGCCCCGCGAGAAACCGCCGTTGGGGTACTCGCGCAGGTTGATCGTCTCGCCGGTGTCGCGCACCTGCCGGTACAGGTCGAGCAGCCCCGATTCCTCGAAATCCGGCACGAAATCGCGGGAACCCAGCCCGATGAGACCCCGGCTCCGCCACGGCTCGCCGAAGAGGTGCAGGTATTCGCGGTTGTAGAGGCGCACGCGGAAGGCGTCGTCCGCCGAGAACACGGCGATGCCCGCCGGCACGGTCTCCACCACCGCCTGCGCGAACCGCCGCCGCTCGTCTATCTCGCGGAAGAACTCCTCGCGCTGGCGCACGGCGGCGTGCCGCTCGGTGATGTCCTGCACGATGGCAACGAACACGGGCGGGTTCTCCTCGTGCGAGAGGTAGAGCCGCGCCTCGGCGGGGTACAGCGTGCCGTCGCTGCGGCGCAATTGCATCTCCACCACCGTCTCGCGCTCCTCGTCGTCGCGTAGCGGCTCCACGAGCAGGTGCAGCATCTCGCCGTCCAGCCCCGGCGCGAGGTCGAGCAGCGACCGCTCCGCGAGTTCGTCGGCGTCGTAGCCGAGATTGCGCCGCGCCCCCTCGTTCGCCTGCACGACGCGGAAGTCCGTCGCACTCAGCACGTAAATCTCGTTCGAGGAGGCGTCGAGCGTGCGACCGAGGCGCGTCATCACGCGGTCGGTGCGGCGGCGGGCGGTGATGTCGCTGTAGATGAGCACGCTGCCCGTGATCGCCCCCGCCGCGTCGCGGATCGGTGCGCCGCTCGTGGCGAGGACGCGGTCGCCCCCCGGCGTGGCGAGGATGTACTCGGCGGCGGAGAAACTCTCGCCGCGTGCGGCACGGGCCGAGGGCAATTCCTCCGGCGGGATGGGGATATCGTCGCCGCCCCGGATGCGGTAGTACGCGGTGCGCTCGGCGGGCGGCAGGTCGAATTGCGTGTCCATGCCGAAGATGCGGCGGGCGGCGGGGTTGAATTGCCACTGTTGCCCGGTCGCGTCGCCGATGCTTATACCGTCCGGGATACTGTTGATGATCGTCTCCAGCTGCGCGGCGCGGGCCTGCACCTCCGCCGTGAGACGGATGCGTTCCTCCGCTTCCTGCCCCTCACGGGTGGTGTCCGCGAAGGTGACTACCGATCCCGTGACTTCCCCGGAACCATTGTGGATGGCGGATGCCAAGAGGCGCAGGGTGCGCAACTCGCCCCGCCCGTTGCGGAACCGGCGCGTGAAGGTAGTTGCCCCGCCGTGGCGGAGCGTATCGAGCGTGACGAACTTCGCCGGTTCGTCGCCGTCGCCCGCCGTCTCGAATCGGTCGCGGAACTCCTTCACGCTCGTGAGCGGCACGCCATCGAGCGCGAGAATCTCGGCGGCGGCGGGGTTGGTGCGCGTGATACGCCCCTTCGCATCCACGAGCAACAGCCCCTCGGCGAGCGACGCGAACACGGCCTCGAACTCGCCCGCCCGCGCCGCCTCCGCCTCCGCGAGGGCGACGATGCGTCCCTGTGCTTCGATGCGCTCGGTCACGTCCATCACTTGAAGCAGCACGAACCGTCCCGCGCCATCGCCATCGCCACTATTGCCCACCGAGAGCGGGACCGCCATCTCGTCCCAGTAGGTGGGGCCGCGTGCGGGGTCGTCGTAGCGGGCGGCGCGTTCGCTGTACGTCGTGTTGCGCTGCCCCGCCTCCCGCACCCGCTCCCGGAAGGCCGCGTTCTCGTCGCCGGGGAAGACATCGGGCATCGTGAGGCCGAAGAGGTCGCGCCCCCGGAACGATTCCGGCACGGCGGCGCGGTAGGCGGGGTTCACGGCGTGGTACTGCATCGTGTCGGTGTCTATCACGGCGAGACAGACCGGCACGGTGTCGAAGATCGTCTGGGCGAACTCACGCCGCTCCTCCATCAGTTTCACGAGGTCGTCGCGCTCGCGCTCGCGCCGCAACCGCCCCGTGTCATCGCTGAAGACGAGCACCGCCCCCACCACGTCGCCGTTCGCGGCCCGCACCGGCGCGGCGTTCTCGCGCAGGTAGCGTTCCTCCCCGGCACCGTCCGTGATGCAGATCACGGCGTCGCGCACCGTCTCGCCCCGCAAGGCGCGGCTCACATGCCCCCGCTCCGGCGGGATCGGGGTGCCGTCGGGCGTGCGCAGGTGCAGGGTGCGCAGCACGCGCTCTCGCGGCCACTCCTCGGCGGGGTCGAGGCGCAGGAGGTCGTAGTACGCGGCATTGCGGCGCACCACGCGCCCTTCGGTGTCGTAGACCACGATGCCGTCGAGCATGGCACCGAACGCGGTCTCCAACTCCGCCGTCTGCTGCCCCACCTGCCCCACGAGGGCGGCGCGTTCGGTGGCGCGGGCGCGTTCCCCGGTGATGTCGTTCGTGACGAGGATGGCCCCGGTGATCGCGCCGTCCGCCCCCCGGATCGGGGCGGCGTTCTGCCGCAGGTAGTGGTCGCGCCCGTCGTCGTCGGTGATGAGCAGGATTTCGCCGCGCACCATCTCCCCCCGGAGCGCACGGCTCGTGTGCATCTCGTCCGGCAGGATCGGGCTGCCGTCGGGATGGCGCATGTTGCGGCGGGCTATGATCTCGAAACGATCCCACGGGCGTTCGGGGTCGAGGTGCAGTATCTCGTGGTTGGCGCGATTGCGGCGCAGCGTCCGCCCCGCCGCGTCGTAGATGGCGATACCGTCTACCGTGGCGGCGAAGCTCGCCTCCAGTTCCGCCGCCTGCTGCTCGACCTGCGCGAGCAGCCATTCCCGCTCGGTGATGTCAGCGATGGTGATGAGCGCGGCGGTTTTGCCGTCGCCCATATCGAGCGGCTGCGCGGTGTAGTCGAAATACCGCTCCGTATCCAGCACCGAATGGTAGCGCGGGGTGCGGATGGCGCGGTCTTCCGCCACCGCACGGCGGATCGTCCGCGCCATCTCCCCTTTGGCGAAGTCGGGCGTGACGCTCGTTGGCGAGAAACCGGGGATATAGCGCACGCCGAGGCTCTCGAGAAACCGGATATAGCCGGGGTTCGCGTCGAGGACCGCGAAGGTGTCGGGGTCGTAGATCGCCACGCCCCCCGGAGCGGCGTCGAAGATACGGCGCGACAGGGCGCGTTCGCGCTCCACCCGCGCCAGCAACGCCTCGCGCTCGCGCTCGCCGCGCACGCGCTCGGTCACGTCGGCGAAGGTGAGCAACGCGCCCGTCGTGCCGTCGCCGAGCGGCAGGGGTTGCAGCGTCCAGTCGTAGAAATGGTCGGGGTACGTCGTCGGCTCGTACTCGTCGCGCCGCACCGTGCGCCCCTCGGCGGCGGCAGTGCGCAGGTCGCGGGCGATGGGCAGGTCGGCGAAGTGCGGCACGGTGGCGGGCAACGCCATACCGGGGCGGTATTCGGCCCCGTACACCTCGCGGATGTGGGCGGCGTAGACCGGATTCGCGTCGAGGATCGCGTAGTCGTCCGGACGGAACAGGCCAATGCCCACCGGCACCGCGTCGAGCACACGGCGCGTCAGTTCGCGTTCCGCCTCCAACCGCCGGTGCAACGCCTCGCGCACGCGCTCGTCGCGCACGCGCTCCGTGACCTCCTCGATGCTGAGCAGCACACCCGCCGCGCCGTCGTCGAGCGGCATCGGTTGCAGCGTCCAGTCGTAGTAGCGGTCGGGTTGCGCAGCACTCGTGTACCGCTCTCGCCGGACGGTACGATTCTCGGTGGCGGCGAGGCGAATCAGTCGGCCCGCTTCGGTATCGGGATAGGCGGGCAGGTACGTCGCCAGCGGGTAATTCGGCGCGAAGGGGACGCCGGTGTACTCCTCCAACTGCGCGGCGTAGGCGGGGTTCGCGTCCACCACGGAGAGGTCGTCGGCGCGGAACAGACCGAGGCCGAACGGGGTGGCCTCGAAGACCCGTTGCGTGCGCGAACGCTCGCGGGCGAGGTCGCGCAGCAGACCCTCGGCGTGTCCTCGCGCCCGCCGTTGTCCCTCCACGAACACGATCAGCAGCAGGATCGTCACGAGCAGCACGATCACCTCTTGGACCGACTCCCGTGCCGCGAAGAACAGACCGATGCACGCGAACGACGCGAGCAGGGCGACCGCCGCCGGGAACACGCCGAACAGCACCGCCGCCGCCATCACGGGGGCCACGTACGCCACACCGGGGTTCTCGATGGCGACGAGCCGGAAAACGCCCCAACTGCGATCCAGCACGCCGAGCACGGCGGTGGTCAGGGCGACGAAGAGCAGCGTGAGGGCGCACTGCGCGGGGAGCGAGAGCCGCGAAGGCGATACGTCGGGCGCATCGCCGCCGGTGCGACGCCGGGTAAGATGCATTCGGGGTGCCTGCCTTCATTACTTCGGATTGTTGCCCGGAAGGTGCCTGCGCGGCACCTCTCCGCCCTCAATCAGGTGCGGAGGAATTGTATCACGGTCACGTTTCACCTTCGTGCGGCACCGACGACACGCGAGGCACGACACGAAGGGGGACACGACAGGGCGACATAACTTTGGGGCATGATGGCATACTCTTTGCGTTTGCAAGGCGGGTATGCCCGGTGGGGCTAAATCATTCCTCTTTGTGGAGCCAGGTTAATCGGGAATGGCAGATGTATTGATACAGAGGCAGACACATATGCGTATTCTCGTGGTGGAGGACGACCGCGCTATCGCGGCCCTGATCGCGGACGCGCTCGAAGACGAGATCGGGGCGCGGGCTACGGTGCTGCACGACGGTGCGGAGGCCATTGCCTACCTCGCGGGGCATACCGTACATCTCGCAATCCTCGACTATCAACTTCCGGGCGCGACGGGCCTCGCAATATATGACGCGATGGCCTCCTACAGCCACATGTCCCGGACGCCCGTGCTTTTCGTCACCGCGAACAGCGAGCGGGCAGAGTTTCAGGAGCGGGACGTGCATTACGTGCGCAAGCCTTTCGACCTCGGCGAATTCCTCGCCGCCGTGGAGAGCAGCCTGACCGCACGCGAGTAGACGCACACTGCGACCTGCCCCCTTGCGCATCTGGAGAAATCGCGGTATCCTGCAACTGTGGCACGATTCTTGCGATTGCCCCGATAATACGCACAAGACAGCGCGTACTCCTTGGGGGAAATATGGAGAGGGAGCGTGGAATGGTCGGTTTGCACCATTCGATGGACGTCGGGCGCGAGCAACGGCAGTGGATTTCCCCCGTACTCATCGAAGCGAATCAGGTTCTCCTCCTCAGTCGCACCGAATTGCAGGCGGCAATGCGGGCCGAGGTTGCCCGGAACCCCGCCCTCGAACTCGATTTCGACGGGGCCGACGGCGGCGACACGCGCCAGTGTCCCATCTGCGGCGAGACGTTGCACGGCGGCTACTGCCACCAGTGCCGCACCCGCCCGGAGGAGACCGCGACCCGCGAGACCTACGAAGACTACCCGGAGCAGTGGTACGCCGGTGTGGGGGCGCGGAGCGGCGACGACGGCGACGACTATGACCCCTTCGCCGTCGTCTCCACCGAAGAGGACGTGCGCCGCCAGTGGCTGAGTGATGTCGTGACGATGCTCCCGCAGGAACAGATGACCCTCGCCGCGTTCCTCATCGTCCATATCGGCGGGCGCGGCATCCTCGAAACCTCCCTCGAAGAAGCCGCCGTTGCCTGCGACACCGACGAAAAAACGGCACTCGAGGTTCTCCGCGTCATCCAGCGCGTCGTACCGCCGGGAGTGGCGGCGCGGGACTACCGCGAGTGCTTCCTCCTGCAACTGCGCTCGATGCGCGAGGGCGAGGTGGAAATTCCCGACGGTGTGGAGCAGGTGATCGCCGACCACCTGAAGGATCTCGCGGCGGGCCGCTTCGCGCATATCGCCAATTCGCTTGGCCTCGTGCCGGAGCAGATTGAGGAGATTCGCGCCTTCATCCGCTCCCGCCTCACCCCCCACCCCCTGCAAATGCCCTCCGCCCGCGCCGGTCGCGCCACCTCGGTGACGGGCTTTCTCACGCCCGATGTGCTCGTCCGGCAAGACGAATACGGCAAGTTCATCACGGTTGTCCCGGACAGCGGCAACAGCCGTCTGCGCATCAACGAGGCATACGCGAACATCGTGGGCGACCGCGACTCCCTTTCCCGCCTGAGCGAGGGCGAACGCGAGCATATCCGCGAGAGTGTCGCCCGCGCCCGGTTGTTCCTGCATGGCGTGCGCCAGCGCGGGGCGATGTTGCAGCAGGTCGCGCAGTACGTGATTGACGAGCAGGAGGATTTCCTCCGCTACGGCGTGCGCGAGTTGAAGCCGCTCACGCGGGCCGCCGTCGCGCAAGCCCTCGGCGTCCACGAGAGCACCGTGAGTCGCGCCACCGCCGGGAAATACGTGCTACTCCCCGAACGCCGCGTGATCGCGTTCTCGGACTTCTTCACCGCCAGCCTCGGCGTCAAGGACGTGATCCGCGAACTCGTGGAGAAGGAAGATCACCCCCTGACCGACGATGAAATCTGCGAAGACCTCAAGGAACTCGGCATCAACATCGCCCGCCGCACCGTGGCGAAGTACCGGGGCGAACTCGGCATCCTACCCAGCACGATGCGCTGAGGACACTCTTTGCGCCTGTTAAAGCACCGGGATGGGGTTATTAGCCCCGACCCGGTGCTTTGCGTAGTATAATTGCGCGGGCAGAATGGGTGTGCGCTTAGGGCAGTGCGGCGGGTCGCCGCTACGGGGTGAGGGAGAGAACGATGACCAGACCACCGGCTCGCCGCATCAGTGCTGCGGGTTCCGCCGCGTCCCGTAAACCGACCGGCGGCGTGGCCCCGTCCCTCGTGGAGACTGTATTTGTCCCCTACGATCCCGCAAACCGTCGCGTCCTTGTGGCGGACGACGACGCGGCGATCCGCGAATTGCTCGTGGAGTTGCTGCGCGACGAGGGTTACGAGGTGACGCAAGCCGCCACGGGCAAGGAGATGCTGGCGCAGTATCGCGGCCCCGTCCCCCCCGCCCTCGTGCTCATGGATGTGCAGATGCCGGATATGTCCGGGCTGGAAGCATTGCGAGACATCTCGCAGGGATCGGCGGAGACGAGCCTGCCGATCATCATGATGACTGCCTTCAGCACCGCGAGCATCGCCATCGAGGCGACCAAACTCGGCGCGATGGACTACATCACGAAGCCCTTCAGCATTGACGAAGTGCTCGCCACGGTGGGCAAGTTCTTCGAGACGCGGGCGGTGATCGCGGAGATGGACGCCACGCCGATACAGGCCGATGCCCGCGCCCGCGACGAGATCATCGGCAGCAGCCCGGAGATCACGCGCATCTTTACCGTGATCGGCAAGGCGGCGGTTTCGACCGCCACGGTGCTGGTCACGGGCGAGTCCGGTACCGGCAAGGAATTGATCGCCAATGTGCTGCACAAGAACTCGCTCAACAGCCGTGGGCCGCTGGTGAAGGTGAATTGCGTGGCCTTGCCCGAATCGCTCCTCGAAAGCGAGTTGTTCGGACACGAGAAGGGCGCGTTCACGGGGGCGGTGGTGCAGCACAAGGGGAGTTTCGAGCGGGCCAACAAGGGGACGATCTTCCTCGACGAGATCGGGGAGATGACCCCCGGCACGCAGAGCAAGCTGCTGCGCGTGTTGCAGGAGCGCGAATTCGAGCGCGTCGGTGGCAGCGTGCCGGTACATGTGGATGTGCGCGTCGTCGCCGCCACGAACCGGCGGCTCGAAGACGAGGTGGCGAACGGCAGTTTCCGCCTCGACCTGTTCTACCGCCTTAACATGATCACGATCCACCTGCCGCCGCTCCGGGAACGCATGGAGGACATGCCGCTCCTCGTGCAGCATTTCCTCGACAAACACCGCTACGGGCTGGCGGATCGCCCCGCCCGCATCTCCCCCGATGGCATGGAGAAACTGCGCAACCACAACTGGCCGGGGAACATCCGCGAACTGGAGAACACCGTGCAGCGGGCCATTGTGCTCGCGCAGGGCGGCCTCATCACTGCCGACGCGATCCAGTTCGCGCCCACCGCCGGGGGGCGGCTGCTCATTGACCTCGGTGAGCGCGTGCGGGAACGAGTTCCCCTCACCGATGTGCTCAACGAAGTCGAGCGCGAACTGCTCATGGAGTCGCTGCGCCACCACGAAGGGAACCGCGCCGCCGCCGCCCGCGCCCTCGGCCTCGACCTGCCCGACCTCGAAGGGCGGTTGCGCACCTACGGGCTGACCGGCGGCGACCTCGCGGTGGACTAAGTAGGTCGGCAGCGAGATTTGGACGGAATCGGCGGGCTTTCGCCTGCGGGTTTCTCCCGATGCGGCGGGCTTTCACCTGCCGCTATCCCGTCCAGAATCAGTTGCGGACCTACTTAGACGCCCTACGAGAGAGAGGCCGCAGGGACACGACAGTCGTGTCCCTGCGGCCTTTTGGCGTCCGCACCGTCGCGCTGCGGCTCACTGCAAAATAATTCCCCATCACAAAATAGGCTGCGGTGCCGTTCTGACTATCGCGGATGACTGCGCAAATGTCGGTGTCCTGTTTGTGTGGGCGTGTGGCGTGATACGTATCACTGTCGGCACGAACGGCGCGCATTCTTCAATGCCTTTGTGCGAGGCCGCATCGGGCATTATGTGTACTATCAGCTCAGGGCAGGAAGGGGCGAAGATGGATACGGTCAGGCACGCATGGGGAAGTGGCATACTCGCGGAAGGCGTGGTTCTGTCGCCCTTCTGGGAAGCACTACACGCGCTCTCCGACCTCTCCATCGGCCTGTCGTACGTGGCGATCTCCGCCACCATCCTCTACCTGCTGTCGCGTGCGCCCAAGCTGCCGTTCCAGTGGATTTTCGTCGCCTTTGGGGGCTTCATCGTCTTCTGCGGCATCGGGCATCTCATGCACGTCGCGGTGGTGGCGAACGGCGCGAACTGGCCGTGGCTCGCGGGGGCGCAGACGCTCACGGTGGCGGCGTCGGTCGCTACGGCGGTGGCCCTCCCGTTTCAGGTGCCGCTCATCCTGACGCTGATCGAGGCGGCGCGGGCGTCCGAGGAGCGGCGGGTGCTGCTGGAGGTGGCGAAGGCGGAGGCGGAGGCGGCGAACCACGCCAAGAGCGCGTTCCTCGCCACGATGAGCCACGAGTTGCGCACGCCGCTCACCGCCATCCTCGGTTTCAACGAGCTGCTGCGCGACGACGTGATCGCCGACACCACCGCCCGCCGCGACGCCTTCGACGATGTCGAGCGAGCAGCCGAACACCTGCTACGCCTCATCAACGACGTGCTTGACGTGGCGAAAGTCGAGGCGGGACACATGGAACTCGAATTCCGGCCCGTCAATCTCGCGGAATCTCTGGCGGCATGTGCCGCACTCGTGCGCGAACGGGCGGCGGACGGTGGCCTTGCGCTCACGCTCGCGTTCGACCCGCTCCCGCCCGTGCAGGTGGACGAGCGCAAGGTGAAGCAGGTGATCGTCAACCTGCTCGCCAACGCCGTGAAGTTCACGCCCGCCGGGGGAGCGGTGACGCTCTCCGCACGCCGCGAGGGAGAATACGTCGCCGTCGCCGTGGCGGACACGGGCATCGGCATCAGTGCCGAGGACCAGCGACTGCTCTTCCAACCCTTCTCGCAGGTGGACACGTCGCTTACCCGCCGCCACGAGGGGACAGGTCTTGGCCTCGCCCTCGCCAAGCAACTCGTGGAGCTGCACGGCGGCACGCTTGAGGTGGAGAGCGTGCCGGGTGCGGGCAGTACCTTCACGGTACGGCTCCCCCTTTCTACGCCCGAATCCCTCCCCGAAACCGTCCACGACGCCCGCGACGCTCACATCGCGTCCGCGTCGTACTCGACCGCCGCCGCGACGTAGCGAACGACGGGTTGCCCCCTACCTAACCGCAGGTGGAATCTTCGCCCGGATTGCGTATCAGAGGAATTTCCACGTGTCCACGATCACCTGCGCGGCGTCGTAGAAGGCACCGTTCCGCTCCTCGTCGGAGGTCGCGTCTGCCGGGGTGATGAAGGAGAGCACGTAGAGGGTGCCGTTGCGCACGCAGTAAATTTGCGTCACCAACTGCGACTCGCCCCCGACGGTGGCGAAGAAATCGTACAACTGCGCGGGGGTGCCACCGAGCGAACCTGCCTGCAACCCCACCGGGCCGTCGCGGTAGCCCATCACGTCGCGCTTGATCGTGGCAATATTCGCGTTCGTGTACTGTTCGAGCGTGGCGGACGCCGATACGGACGAGGCGAGCACATTGAAACTGCCACGGGGCATCGTGGAGATGTAGCCCACCGCGAGTTCACGCGAGGCCGCTACCGTCGGGGCGTCGCGCCATGCACCGGGGCGCGAGAAGGTGAACCGCTTGCCGGGATCGGCGAACGACACGGTGCCGCCCGCAACGGTAGCGGCGGGCGCGGGCATTACGTTCGTCGCGTTCGTTGCGTTCGTGGTGGACGCGGGGCGTTGCGCCGTTCCCGTCACGGCAGCGATTGCCGGGGGCATAGTCGTCGCGCTGCGGGTGCCGCCCGGTGTTCCGCCGGTGATGGCGGTGCTTGGGGAGCGCGTCCCCGTTGCGGCACCCGTGCCGGAGGGCGGCGTCGCGCTTCTCGCGGTCGCGCTCCCCACGGCCCCGATCATCGTCGCGGCGGGGGTCGCGGTGGGTGGGAGAGCGGGAAGCGAGGTCGCGGTCGCGGTACTTGTCGGGGTGACGGTCGCACGGGTAGCGGTCGAGACAACCGAGGCGATAGCCGTGGCGAGGGCGGCGGCGTCTGCGGCGGCGGTGGCGGTGGCGACGGCAGGCTGCACATCGGCGGTGCCACCGCACGCCGCAAGCGTCGCCGCCAGCAGCCAGATAACCACGTCCCGCCGCGTGCGCACCGCCCGTGCCGCCCGTACCGCCCGCACCGTCGCTTCGTTTGTTCGCATCGTGTCCCTCTCCCGCACCGTCACCGAACGCACAAACGCGGGGCGGCGCGGAAGTCCTCCCGCGCCGCCCCTATCATACCCGATCTACCGGAACCGATGTACGTACTCCCAAGTGCCGCGTCGGGCATATGCGTTCTCCCTCAACACCCGTTGCCCGGAGAACGCACAAGCCCCACGGGCCGCGCTACTGATGCACCATGATCTTCGTGCCGAGCGGCGCCCATTGGAGCAGCCATTGCGCGGTGACGATGCTCGTGTTCACGCAGCCGTGCGACGCCTGCTGCCCGAAGTTGTCGTGCCAGTAGCAACCGTGGATCGCCTCGCCGGAGGAGTGGAAATACTGGATATACGGCACCGAGTCGAGGTTGTAGTAGTCCTCCGCGAAGCGGTTCTCGCCCTGCATTCGCTGCGACACGAGCCGCCACCACGATGCGTGCGCCCCTTCCTCGGTGGGCCACATCGGCAGGCCGGTGGCGACCTGCGCCATGAAGATCGGTTGCGCACTCAGGTACGCCACGATCACCTGCTGCGAGAGGTTGATGTCCATCCAGCGGCCCGTGAAGGGGGCTTGTTCCACGGGCAACACATCCCCCTGCTTGCGCACGAAGCTGCTGTGGAGGAATGCGGGCTGCTCCGGCGAGGTCGCCACCTGATACCACTTCGTGCTGCCGTTGTTGGCATCGCCCTCGGCCTCACCGTACACGAGCACACGCCGTCCGGCTCCCCATGTCTTGAGGATGTCGTTCTTCGTGCCGGGGCCACTGCGCACATTCACCGTCTCCGCCAGCGTACCCACCCAACCGAGCGGCCCGCCCATCGGCAGCGGCGGCGGCGGTTGCAGCCCCGCCGTCGCCGTGTTCGCCACCGATGCTGCGCTGACATAGCGGTCGGGATTCGTCATTACGCGGAGCCACCGCTTGCTCCCCTTGTACGTCCCGCCCTCCACCTCGCCAAAGTGCGACACGGGAATACCGGCCCGCCACGTAGCCACCTGTTCTCCGGTGGTCTCCGGGGTCTTGTAGATCGGGGTGGATTCGAGCAGCGTGCCGACGCCCGCAACGGGCTGTAGCTCCGGGGCGAGCCGCCGCAGATATTGCGCGTCCACCCACGCGAGCTGCGAACCGTGATTGATGAGGGAGAAGCCGTCGCGCCGCTCGCCCTCGATGCTGACCGTGCCGCCTCTCGGCATTATGCCGAAAAAGCGGCTGTCGTAGCTCGGCCTCTCGCGCAGTTTCAGCCCATCGGTCGCTTCCGCAAACTCCCCCACAAGCGGCGCACCCTCGATCATCTCGCGGCGCGGCGCATACGCATTGGCAGCGTAGCGCGGGTCGTTCGGGTCGGGCTTGCTCGGCTCCATCTGACGCGGGCGCGGGGCGGGCGTCGCGGTTACATCTCCCTGCGCCGCCGTTGCGTGCGGCATCGCCGCCAGCACCGCCGCCGCCGCCATGCCCGCCATCGTCCGTAGTATCTCGCGCCGCTGCATTCGCTAACCCCCTCGCGCCTATCATATTATGTCATGTAAGGAATACACGAGTTCCGCACGCACGTCAATACATTCCGCGTTTCGCGGCTCATGGTTCCGTAACGCCGATGATGGCAGCAATGTTCCGCCGCTGGCACGGTTTATGCGCAGTATTCCTGTACGAGGGCGCAATTGCCCCGTGCAATTCCCGGCAAGCAGGCCGGAAGGGAGGCGACCATGAGCGGTTTGGGCGACAAAATCAAGGGTGCCGCGAACGAAATCAAGGGCAACGCCAAGCAGGAGTACGGACGCGCCACGGACGATTCCGAAACCGTCGCCGAGGGTGTGGGCGACGAGGCGAAGGGCAAGACGCAAGGCGTTGCCGGGGCCGTGAAGGGTGCCGCCGAAGACATCAAGGACACGGTTAAGCGGTAAGCGCATTGGCGGCGCGAGCGGGCCGGGTATTCCCGGCCTGTTCTCGTACCCGTCACGAACCTGCCCCCTCCCCCGTTTACCGTAGCAACACACGGATGTGCGGGGCCAAGGGGAGGCACACGAGACAACCGGGGCGGTTCTGCCCCGGTTGTCGCTGTTTTCAGGGACGACAGCGAGCGGGAGTATGTGCCTCGCCGTTCATGTCGCATTCACGTATAACCCCGACAATACCGGGACGCGATACGACGAATGGGGGCTTAATGGGGGCGACAAGGGCGACGGAAGCGACGGCACGCGGGCTTTCCATGCGGCGACGTGTGCTGCTCGTCGCTACCGTGGTGGCGGGGTTGCTCGGTATGACCGTCGCCACGCACCCGCAGGCTGCGCTCTATAGCGTGTCGTTGCTCAACGACGTGCCGCACGGTGTGTTGCTGCTCTGCGCCCTGCTGCTTGTAGGGAACGAGTTCCTCAAAGGGGCGCGGTGGGCGTTGTTCCTGCGGGCGGGTCGGGTGCGCATCGGCCTATGGGACGCGATCAGCACGCACATCGCCAGTCAGGCAATTAACGTTCTCCCCGCGAACGAATGGCTCGCCGCCCGCCTCGTGGACGAACACCGGAACGGCACGCGCCGCCCGCAGATGGCGCAGGCCACGCCCGCGATCATCCTCCGCTGGATTTGCGACGTGATCGCCCTCGCATGTATCGCCACGGTGGGCGTCGCGTACTACCGGGGGTTCACGCCGATGACGCTGCTCCCCGTGCCGGTGGTCGTCGCGGTCGCGGCTCTGCTGCGGGCGAAGCGGCCTGCCCGCTGGATCGCCCGTCGCCTCGCGCAGTGGGGGCGCACACGGGGGCTGGTGCGCTCCGAGACGCAGTTTCACCGCGCCGCCGTGCTGCTCATCCAGCCGCGCACGCTGCTCGCGGGGGTGGCACTCAGTTGCTGCACCACGGGCGTCGCCGCCCTCACGCTCTACGCCCTCGCCCGCAGCACGGGGAGCGACGCCTTTGGCCTGCCGCAAGCCCTCGTGACACAAGCCCTCGCCGCCCTTGCCGCGATGTTCTCCTTTATCCCCAACGGCTTCGGGGTGATAGACGGCAGCATCGCCGGCTGGATGTACGCCTTCGGCGTCGGCGTCGGCGAATTGACCTTCGTTACCGTGGCGGTGCGGCTCCTGAACATCGTCGTACGCACGGCGTGCGGCATCGCCATGGTGCTGACGCGCTACCGCTTCCTCTGGGCGGGGGGCGGGCGGCAGTTCCTGCGACGGATGCTGCGCGGCGAGATGCCCGCGTCCCCGCTCGTTCCGGTGGTCGTCCCCGCACCCGTTCCCGTCGCGGCTCCCCGGAAGTCGCGCAAGCGCGGGTAGCACGGTTCCATCAAGCACCACCCTCCCCCGACCGAGACGAACGCCGCTGTCTTCTCCCCCTTGCGGAATGCGCGGATGCAATACTATCCCTCGAACAACCCGATGTGAGGAGGTAGGGCTTCTGCGTTCTCCCGCCGACGGTCGTTCTCGCAAAACGCTATACGAGGAGGTACGCCCGTGTCCGCCGTCCCCGCCACCCCCGCCGTTCTCGACGACATTGACCGCCTGCGCGATCCCGACGAGGCAACTGCGATCATCCGCGCCCGCACACCGCTGCTCGGCACCGAGGACGTGCCGTTGCGCGATCTCGCGGGGCGCATGCTGCGCGAGGATGTGACGAGCGACGAGGATCAGCCCCCCTTTCCCGCCGCCACCGTGGACGGCTATGCCGTGGTGAGCGGCGACGACGCGGCGCGTCGTCGCGTGCTCGGCGACCAGTTCGCGGGGAACGTGGAGCGGTTCCATGTGCAACGCGGCGACGCGGCGTACATCACGACGGGTGCGCCCGTCCCCCCCGGCGCGGATGCGGTGGTGATGGTGGAGCGCACCGAGCGCGACGGGGAGCATGTGCGCATCATGCACACGCTGCGCCCCGGCGAGAACATCCGCCCTGTGGGCAGCGACCTGCGGCGCGGCGACCAAGTGCTGACGGCGGGAACGGTGCTTTCCCCGGCGGCGGTCGGCCTGCTCGCGTCGCTTGGTCGCACGGCGGCGCGGGTGACGCGACGCCCGCGTGTGAGCGTGCTCGCCACGGGCGACGAACTCGTGGAACCGGGGCAACCTGTAGGGCCGGGGCAAATCCGCGACAGCAACCGCTTCGCGCTCGTCGCGGCCCTCGCACCGCTCGGCGTGGAACTCGTGTTCGCGGGCATCGCCCCCGACACCGACACCGCGCAACGCGCCTTCTTCACCGCCTGCCTCGCGGACTCCGACGTACTCATCACGAGCGGCGGCGTCTCGATGGGGCGCAAGGACCTCGTCAAGGGGCTGCTCACCGAACTCGCCACGGTGCATTTTCGGCAACTGAGGATGCGCCCCGGCAAGCCTTTCACCTTCGCCACGGCGGGCGACGCCCTGATCTTCGGGCTACCGGGCAACCCCGTCAGTGGCCTCGTCGGCTTCGAGCTTTTCGTGCGCCCCTCCCTGCTACGCATGATGGGCCACACCGCAACGGCGGAACGCCCCCGCGTCCGCGTTCGTCTCGCGCATGACGTGATGCCGATTGACCGGATAGATTACCTGCGCGTCGCCCTCCGCCGTATGGAAGATGGCACGCTGGAAGCGACGAGCACGGGAGCGCAACAGTCGTCGCGGCTGGCGTCGCTCGTGGGGGCGCAGGCGTTCGCCATCGTGCCGCCGTGCCCGGAGCCGTACCGGGCGGGCGAACTGCTCGACGCCCTGCTCCTCGAACCTGTGTGACGCCGACCCCGATGAATCGCATGGTTATTGCGTAATTGCGCAAGGGCGCGTTGCACGCGCCCTCTTGCCGCACCTCGCGTCCAGAGGGGGAAGCGATAATTGCCGGAGCGGGCGCGTGCAACGCGCCCCCACGAGACAGCAGTGCCTATTCTCGTAAGCTCCCTGCCGCTCCGCGACCGCTATTCGATCTGGTACGACGGCACCTCGAAGAGCATGGGCGACACTGTACCTTCGAGGGCGGTATCCAACGCCTCGATCTCCTCGCGGTTCAAGGATCGGTCGGGGACGACGAGGGTGAGTTGTCGCCCGTTCGTGCGGCAATACGCGAGCAGGGCGGCGAGTTCGTCCAGCGCGTGCGCGTCGAGCGTTTCCCACCCCGCCCGTTCCCCGGCGGGCAGGATGCGGTAGAGGTGCAGCATTTGCAGCACGCCCGTCTCATTGGGATACCAGAACTCGGCGTCCGGGATGACGCCGCGCCGCGTGCCGGGTGGTTCGAAGCCGGGGGCGTTCGCCCGCACCCGCGCCGTCGGCCATGTCCGTTGCAGGTGCGCCGCAAGCCACGCCACCCACGCCTCGCGCCCGTCCTCGATGCTCGGTAGTGCCGGTATCGGCGGTGTCGCCCCTATCGTCATCTGGCCCCCCACTCCGTGCGCCGCTTCCCTTGACCGTATTGACCGTATTGTACGGGCGATTGCCCCTCGTGGCACGCCCCACTACAATGGTCACGGAGGGGTGCCTTGATGATCCGCAATCGCACCGAACATCGCGCCGAACGCCCGTGGTTCGCGCTCGTGCAAACCCAGACGTGCTAGCCCGCCGCGTATCCGCGAAACCGCGCAAGGATACGCGGCGGCAGGGCCAGCGCACGACCGTCGCCCCGCCCCTGTAGAGGCGGGCGTGTCGCGTTGTGCCGCTCCTGTCGCCACCACATCAGGCAGACAGGAGCGTTTCTCGTGCAACATCACACGGAACAGGTGGAAGTGGCGTCGGTAGTGGCGGCGACCCCGGCGGTCGGGCGCGGGCAACTCGTGCCGTTCGTGGGCTACCAATTGCTGACGTTCGGGCAGTTCACGGCGAATATCTGGATTCTCTGGCTGACGTATCGCGGCCTCTCCCTCGCGGAGATCGGCCTCGCGGAGTCGTGCTACCACCTCGGTCGCCTCGTGCTCACGGTGCCGACGGGGGCTTTCGCGGACGCATTCGGGCGCAAGTGGAGCCTCGTGGCGGGGGCAGCCCTCGCGGCGGTGGCGACGGGGCTGCTCTGGTGGTCGCCGGGGTTCTGGGTGATTTGCCTCGCCCTCGCGCTCGACGGCGGCGCGGGGGCATTCAAGCTCGGTGCCGATCAGGCGTATCTGTTCGACACCCTGAAACGCGAGAGCCGGGACAATACCTTCGCTCGCGTCTTCGCGGCAGTGCTGGCGGCGTCGTACGTCGCGGCGGCACTCGCGGGGTGGCTCGGCGCGTGGCTCTCCGACCGCTCGTTCGCGTGGCCCTTCGCCCTCGCCCTCGGCGCGGCACTGCTGGCGACGGTGCTCGCGGCCTTCCTGCCGGAGCCACCCGCCGCGTCGGAGGGGCGCACGGTGCGCGGCCTTTTCCGCCTCGTGGCCGACGGCACGCGCATCGCACGCGCCCGCCCGAACCTGCTGCGGCTGATCGTCTTCTCCTCGGCCTTCTGGACGGCCTTCACCCTCGGCAACCTCTACATGCAATCCTCCCTGAAAGCTTTCGGCTTCCCCAACGGGAACATCGGCTTCGCGCTCGGTGTGGCGGGGATGCTCGGCGCGGGGGCGATCTGGATCGGGGGACGGGTACCGGGGCGGTGGCGGTCGTGGGCAGTCTTCGCGGGGCTATCGGCGGCGGTGGCGATAGGCACGGCGGCGCAGGGTGCGGCCCTCGTGCCGTTCGTACTCGCAGGGCTGGCGGGGCGCGAATGCGTCGCCGGACTGATGGAGCCGCTGCTCGCCACGCGCCTGAACGACGAGACGCCATCGGAGGTGCGGGCGACCGTGCTGTCGTTCACCGAGATGGGCTTCAGCCTGCTCATGATGCCGCTCTTCCCGCTCATCGGTTGGCTCGCGGATCGCGGCGGGTGGGGACTGGGATACGGCGCAATCGCGGCGGGCCTCGTCGCGGCGACCCTGCTCGTACTCCCGCTTCGCGGCGGTACTACCAAGGCTGCGTGAACAGTCCGGCACCCGCTGTAAAGCGATGTGCAGTGAGGTGCGGCATGGATCGGGGTCGGTGGAGGGTTGGCTTATGAACCTTCACGACTGGATCGGGTAGTGCGCGTT
>JAABUN010004434.1_pt1 | contig 19172 bp, 18 predicted proteins | sample 5559311 | NCBI WGS metagenome assembly JAABUN01 (sample SAMN10711877, study PRJNA513370) | rock metagenome | isolation source: Antarctica rocks | place: Antarctica: Victoria Land, Siegfried Peak sud | reverse complement strand
CGATCCGAGGCCAGCTTCGCCGCGCTCTGCGGCACCAGTCCCGTTCCGGCCTCATCCGGCAAGACAATCCGGCATCGGCTCAACAGGGGCGGCGATCGGCATGCCAACAGCGCGCTGCACATCATCGCCATCGGCCGCTTACGGACCGATCCGAAAACCAAAACCTACGTGGCCAAGCGTGTCGCGGAGGGCCATTCGAAGCTCGAAGCCATCAGAGCTTTGAAGCGCTATATCGCTCGTGAGGTCTTCGGCGTCATCACGCGCCGCCAGAAGAAAATCAACCAGACCCGCATTGCCGCTTGACACACAGAAGGGCGTCCAAGGCTCGCAGTTTACGAGCCTCGCCTCCACGGGCGTGCTGATGGACGCCGGCATCGCCATCAGCATGGATGGCAAGGGTTCCTGGCGGGACAACGTCTTCGTCGAGCGGCTCTGGCGCTCGATCAAGTACGAAGAGATCTATCTCAGGGCCTACGACACCGTCAGCGACGCACGTGCGTCAATCGGCCGATACATGACCTTCTACAATGGTCGGAGGCCCCATTCGAGCCTTGCCCGGCAGACGCCGGACCAGGCCTACTTCACCCGGCTGCCGCAATCCGTGGCAGCCTGAACCCGGCAGGGCTCCACTTATCGAAGCGCAAGCCGCTCTTCAGACAAACGGAGCCACTTCTCAACCAAGGAGATCATCGTCGAGCCGGCCCGCTCCACCCAAGCGGCCCAATCCGCTCGCCCGCCTCCCGATCCCCACCGCGAGCCCTTCAAACAAAGAGCAAACCCTCACCCCCGTGAGAAATGCGGGCTAGGAACTCGCCATGGTCACCGGAGCCTGCGTATCGATCGTCGGTGTGACGCTGAGCGTACGTCGGATTTGGTCGCCCAGCGGAGGGATCTGCACGCGAGCGGTGTGGCCGTCGATCTCCACCGGCAAATTATCCGCATAGCTGAACGGAATGTCGGGGCGCACTGACGTGAGCTTCGCCGTCATCTTGCTGATCGGCCCCGAGAAGCACAGGGTGGAACCTAGCGATTTGGCTTGCTGCTCGGTCGACACGTCGATGTTGTACTGTTCACCATTGTTGATCGGCCGCCCGTTTCGCAGATCGGCGTTCAGCTCGGTTAATGCCACTAGGTAGCGATCATACAGCGGGGCGATCACCGCAGCCTGTTGGGCAGACAAGGGCGAGGACGATACATAGCCGGAGTTAATCTCGACCGGACCGCCCGCGACTACGTCGCGGCCAAGCAATCGCAATCGGAAGTCCAATGGGAGCCGGCCCACCGCATCGTCGCCTTGATTGCTCTTAATCCAAAGTAGCACATAAAACATCGCACGACTGGAAGCCGAGAATGGATGCCGCCAGAGAGTCAAATGGGGCGAGAACGCAATGCAATCCTTGAAAAGCAGGCTATGGTTGACCGGTTCCTGCTTCAGGTTCTTGGGGAGGATCAGCCAGAGCCAGTCGAGGTGCTGGCGATCATCGATCCGGGTCCGGTCGAACAGGGCACTTTGCCGGACACCCTCAACGGAATGCCCGTGATAGTAACTCGGCGTTAGAAACGTCGGCATGTCGATCTGGGCCACCGCCAACCCGGAGAGAAAGAAGCGGTCGAGCGCCGACTCAACAAAAAAGTTCACCTCATCGGCATCGAATCGCATGACGTAGCGGTGCGAGCAGGCCTGGAAGCCCGCGCGCCGCTTCTCGAACTCGTCTGCCCATGTTCCGCGGACGACCTTCAGCTTGGCAGCGTATGGCGCGAGCGCGTCGTAAACCTCGTCGCTAGACCGTGTCGAATCGCGCGAACCCAACCAGGGCGCGATCCAGTCGTATGCGCCGTCGATCACCACGATCTCGTCGGCAATCGTATCAACCGATCTCAGAACCTCGGGAAGTGCGTCCCAGTCATCGAAGACGCTGAGATAGGCGCTAATCCGGGAGGCATTCCTCATGTTTTTCCCAAAATCTAGCCGCGCACATGGTGAAATGCCCAGCGCTGAATCGGGCAGGTTCCGTCGCAGGCTGGTTGAGATGGATGGCGGCTTGCGACGGACGCTCTCTGGGTTTGGGACAACGCCTGGTGAGTCGAACGCCAGTTTACGCGGTTCTCCGCTTGGTACGTAAGACGCCTGACCTAGCCAAGCCGAGCGGGGCACAGACTCGACCTGCTCACAGAATCCAACGTCCCATGTAGTAAGCCCGCCGACGGTCCACGGCCTCACCCGGTATTCGAGCTTTTCACTTTCAGGACGAAGTGCGGGTAGGGCATCAGACGAGAGATGACCCGGATGTCGCCCCGCAGGTCGTGCGCGATCCACCGCTGCTGCAGGGCCGGGTTGTCGGAGGGTGCTTTTTTCTCCGAGGACTGCGCCACGGTTCGCTGGAGGTCCTGGTCCGGGCCGAGCCGGACCGCTAGCATCAGGTTTCGCCCGCTGCCCGCCGTTGCGACGTTCAGGTTTCTTACGACGTCGCGTATGGCCTGGGTGACGCCGTCGGCGCTCGCGAGCCGCTCCTCGGCGTTCTCCTCAAGCAATTGGAGGAGAAGCCCGCGCTCGGCCTCTCGCATGTTGGTGCGTTCCCCGATGGCCGTCCTGACAGACGCTCTCTTTGCCGTCGGCATTACAGGAATGCCGAATAGGTTCGCCGCGAGTAGGCCGAAATCGAACCAGTCGGTGGCGGTGGAGTGCTCGCCCTCTGCCTTGTCGAGTTCCGGGGCGATAGGACCGCCGCGCTGAGCGACCCTCGCCGTTGCGCCGTCGCGTCCCGCAACACGCAGCGACCATTCGAAGCCGCTCAGGCGAAAGTCGCCCTGACCTTCTGGGCCCACGAAGACGGCAGCGGGTGATAAGGCGCGGTGGAGCGTTCCCTCTGCATGCAGAATGGAGAGCGCCTCGGCCACGCGAAGCAGGCCTTCCCACAGCGGCCGGCGCCGACCAACTTCGCCGAGGTTGGAGAGCCAAGTGTAGAGGCTCCGCTTCTCAAGCACCTTAGAGAGAAGGAGACGGCGACCCCCGTCGAGGACAGCGAAGTACTTGTCGTCATCGACGTCTAGATCGTGCAGCCGGACAAACAACTCCCCCGCACCTGGATAGCCCTGGAGGCGCATCAAGCCCCTGACCTCGCGATTCCAGAGTGCACGAAGGTCCGTCGGACCCTCGTCGCCGTCGCCAGAGCTTGACGTAGTAGATATCGCCCGCGTCCTGAGCCTGCCACAGGTCCGGTATTCCACGTGTTGGATCACCGGCGAGGATCTTGCTCGTGAGGCGGAAGCGCCCGACGCGTTGTTCCGGCATACCTGCTCCGGGTGTTCAGCTGCGTTATCGTTGACGGTACAAGTGCGGAGCTCGGCCGGGCAACGGGGCTGGCGACTTTCGCTGCTGATTCAGACTGCTTTCTGGCTTCGACCGTCGCCAGTGGCTGGGCCGGCATCGGGACCGGGCGTCCCCGAGCGGCCCGCGACCTTGCGGCGACGCTTGTTCCAAAGCTCGTTGAGGCGGTCCCGCCGGCTCTCGTAGACGTTTTTTGGGAATGTCGGCGCACTCTGAACGGCCGCATTGTAGTCCGACAGCAACATGAGGAGGTCCGCTCGCGGGTATCCCGAGGCTCGCACCGCGTCGAATCTCGGAAGCATAATCCTTAGCGCCCTCGATGCGCCGGAGTAAGCGAAGGCTGCGCCGAGCACCTCCGTCGAAACGAGTAGAGTTCTGACGCAGGCTGCGCTCCTTCAAGGCGATCACGACGGCTCGGCCCGCGCCTCAAGCAGGATACCGTTCGCCGGGTAGACGGTTGGGAAGCGGCCGTTGGCGCGGCACCAATCGGCCGCGACCGGCGACAGCCATCCGGTCAGCTCGAGGACAGCGGCATGGTGCTTCGGCAGATCCCACTGCAGGATCGGCTCGTGATGTGCGATCCGGTTGCGCAACAGGCGGATCGGACCGAGGGGCCGGCTGAAATCCTTGCGCCGGAGGCCTTTGCCATCAGCGCGTCGGGCAATGCGGTGGAGCCTCTGCTGCCAGAGGTCCTCATATTCCCTGCCGAGCATCGCCGTCCAGAAGCCGAACGTGAGGGCGGCGACCACGGCGCCGGGGGTCTCGACCTTGTGGGCGTCGCGCAGGTCCTGGCGAGCCTTCGCGAGCATTTCTACCTGACGCGGATTGGCCTGATGGGCGGGCATGTCGAACCAGGCCTCGCCGGCATTAAATCGCATCACGTCATGGAGGCGGTTGCGGAGGGTGACCTCGAGCATGTGGAGCGGCGTTGCAAAACACTCGGAGAGCTGAGCGTTCAGCGTGTAGAGCGCGATCGCGCGGTCGCGATCACCACCGGCCCAGCCGAGATATGTCGCGAAGCGGTCGGCGGAGAGGATGATTTCGAGATCGGGATAGGGCAACGGAGCAAGCATTGCTGGCTGGGGTTGATCCTCGCCCCACCTCCGGTTATATACGTTTCTGTAAGCCCCGGTACCGTCTCTGCCTTTGGCACGCGGCCGGGGTAATTTTTCGTTTGCTGTCCTGCAGGCTTCTCCAACCTTGCGCGCTTGCCCTTCGGGGTCTCGATGCGCCTCCGCTTGGTCTTGGCTGTGTCCACGCGCTACGGTCCCCCAGCCTGACCGCACTCGCGCGCGCGAGCCCCCACTCACTCTTAGTTCCATAATGTTCGTTATGAGAATGGGAATTTAGCTTTGGTCGAGCTACGTAGACCGTGCAAATTCCATAACTTCTCCGGCTACAGCCCCGTTTTCCAGGTCACTTCGGCTTGCGCTCGCTGGCGAACGCGTTCGGAGCCGCCGGCGCCCTCGCCGACCAGGCGGCGGTCTCGTCGGCGAAGAACATCTCGCGCTTATGCCGCTTCGGGTTGTTGCGGGCGTAGTAGGCGCGGGTCCAGCGGTCGGTCGGATCGAGCGTGCCGGCCTTGGCGGAACCTCCCGTCCTCTCGATCCGGTTGATCACGTCCCGCGAATAGAAGTGACGGAAGATGCGGTCGAACTCGGTGAGATAGATATCGGCCACCCTCGTGTCGCCTCGGATCAGCATCATGTTCTCGTCGTTGGCGGTCAGCGACGGCTTCGAGAAGTTCGCCGACCCGGTGCAGACGAGCGGATCGTCGGACAGCGCGTCGACGAGCAGGAACTTCGTGTGAATGAAGAACACGAAGCCCTGGCCCGACTGACGCTCCAGCTCCTCTTCGAGAAACCAGCTCTCGATCTCGAAGTGCGGGATCGGCACGACCTTGGTGACCTTGCGGCCCGTCGCGTCGCGCCCCTTGCGCTCCTCCACCTGCATCTTCTGCTTTCCGAGGATCGCCCCGAAGGAGAACTGCAGGTCTGCCGGGTTCGCCTCCTGAGCCGCCTTAATGGCATCGGTCGGAGGCTGCTCCAGGAGGATGAAACGTATGGAGGCGCCAGGCTCCGCCATCGGTGCCAGGATCGCTGGATCGACCGAGAAGGCTCCGGTGAACATCGAGGAGGTGGCAGCGTCCCGCACGCGCTGGCCATACCAGTCGAGCATCTTGCTGCTCGGCCGAGGCGAGAACACCAGCGTCGTGCCGGGCTCGACGAGATTCGCCGGGTTCGGAGACAGGCGCATGGCGGCCGCAGTCGCCTCGTCGTCCTCGGGATCGTCAACGAGCGCCTGCCAGACCTCCAGGTAGGTCGAGGCGACGCCATCGTCGGTGACCTTGTGGCCGACGTTGGTCTGCCCGAGGAAGCCGGACGGGGTGAAGTTGGTTGAGCCGGTCCAGACCGCAACGGGCCGCTGACCTCCGGCGATCCGAACTATGAACTTGTTGTGCGGCGTCTGAGGCTTCGTTCGCTTGAACAGCACCTGTCGGCGACCCCGCTTCTCGGGCAGGCCAGCCTCGTCGATCGCCGTCCGGTTGGCGGCGGTGTCGTGGTAGATGATGCGGACGTCGACCCCGCGGTCGAGCGCGTCCTTGAGCTCCAGCAGCAGGCGTTTGAACGTGAACTCGTAGGCCACGACCCGGAGCGCGTCGCCCTTCGGCGTCTCTCGGATGTAGGTCAGGCAGGCCTCGATCAGGCCGCGGGACAGGAACGTCACCTCCGGGTGGTCCGGCTGGTTGTACTCGGCTTCGCTCAGAGCCTTGTTGTCGAACTGCTCGGCGAACGCCTGGCTCGCGATGGCGCCGCGGTTGAACCAGATCCCGTGGAGCCCGTCGTCCTCCGCCTCTGTCGTGACCGTTACCGTAGCCGTGTGGCGCGCCTCCAGCCCTCCCGGCGACCCGTACATGGCCGAGACCTCGAACTCGTACCTCGTCTTAGGCGAGGCTTGGTAGTCGCCCCAGAGGAAGCTCTGGATGGGATGCTCGTTCGTCGGAAAGCGCGGCAGCTTGCGGCCCGGCTCAGGCTGCACCCCGTTCGGGAACAGCTCGGCGAACATCTTCAATCCGGTCAGCCAGCGCCAACGCCCCCTAGCCACGCGCCGGCGGAAGGCGAAGCCTTTGAGGTCGGCTGCATCGGCCTTGGACAAGTCGAGCGCGAGCAGCACGACCCGCGTCCCTGCGATGACGCGCAGCCGCAACTTGTCATCGGCGGAGGCTGAAGACGCGCGCATGAGATGTTCCTCCGTCGGCCCCCATACCGTCTACATCTGCACATCGCCCGACGGTAGCAGGCTCGTGAACTCACCCGCCCTCCCCTCCTCTCGCCGACCTCGATCGCCATCATCAGCGATAGGGGCGATTATCGGTGGTAATAGAAGCGGCTCGCCGAGGTCAGAGTTCGACCGTCTTGGGTCCGAGCACACCGCCCTCGATTCGGCGGGCGACAAGCGAGACGCTGGCGCCGGGCAGGTACGTCTCCTCGACAATACCTTTTCCTCGGTGCTCCAGCGCCAGCGGCGTTGCACCCAGAGGTGGTCCAGGGAATCTGGACAGGTGCGATAAGTGGAGTTTCTGCCTGACGGCGGCCGGGCTGGTCGCGGAGCAGGAGAGACGATGAGCAAGCGACCTCACCGGAACCACTCGCCGGCATTCAAAGCGAAGGTGGCACTGGCTGCCGTGAGGGATGAGAAGACGCTGTCCGAGCTGGCCCAGCTCTTCGGCGTTCACCCCAATCAGATCACGGCCTGGAAGGCCCAGCTGTTGGAAGGGGCTGCCGGAGTCTTCGGTTCGGAGGCCAAGTCGGAACCAAGCTCGCCGGTGGACGTGAAGACGCTACACGCGAAGATTGGCGAGCTGACGCTGACCAACGATTTTGTCCGGCGCGCTCGGCAAGGCCGGCCTTCTGAGCGCAAAGCGATGATCGACCGCGAGCACGATTAGCCGATCACGCAGCAGGCGCGGACCCTCGGGATCAGCCGCGGCAGCGTCTACTACCTGCCGCGGCCGGTCTCGCCGGCCGATCTCGCGGTCATGCGGCGGATGGACGAGCTCCACCTGGAACTTCCGTTCGCGGGCAGCCGGATGTTGCGCGGAGCCACAGGGCAAGGTCGCCTGATTCGCAACTCACGACTCAAGATCGCTCTCTGGCCTCCCGGTTTGACCGGGAGGCCTCGATTGCGGAGATCGGAGATGAACACTCGTATCGAGAGAACAGAAAACTGTCCTGGCATGGAAGGCTCGAACGGCCTCCTCGGACACCCGGACGACGTGGTTCGAGACCCCGGGATGACGCTAGACGAGAAACGTGCCGTCCTGGCCGCGTGGGCCTCCGACGCCCACGGCGGCCGCTCTGGCCGCCCGGGCTCCACTACCGTGTTGGCGTTAGGCACGTGATCGGTGTCGTCTAGATCTGCATGGGCGCGGTCGGACGGCCGGGCAGATAGTCGGGTTCGGAGCCAGGCCCGATCGGGTCGCCGATGCCGGGATCGTTAACGGGATAGGGCGTCCTCGGCCCGGTCGGGCCGATATCGGGCAACTCGTCGGGCTGCCGGGGCGGAACGTGTGTCGGGACGTTGCCGGGGATCGGCTCGTTGTCCGGACTGCCGGCCTTGAGCGCTGAGGCGGGTCCGGCGGGCATCTGCGGGACGGTGGTCATGGAGTTCTCCGAGCTGTCGGAGCGACAACCCGGGCGCGTGAGCGACGTTCCGGCCTGCTGCTATCAGCGAAGGCTACAACGCGAAACGGGCCGGTTGCCGCCCTCTTTTTCGTTCAGCTCCGCTGAAGGACGCGCTTCACCTGCACCGCAGACCAGGATCTGCCACGTGCTGTCGGGATGCTGCGCTGGTTTAACCCCGCCGCGATTTCCCGGAGGGACCTCGCCCCGGACGCTCGAATGTCCGCGATAATGGGCTGAAGGTCGGCCGCCCGCGTGCTGGCAATCGCGGTGCGCTTCATCCGTCCTTGCTCCCGGCCGGCCTCCTGGTTGCGCAGGTTCTGCGGCCGACCGAGCTTCGCGCCTCGGGCCTTCGCGGCCGCGAGCGCCGCCTTCGTCCGGGTCGAGATCATCTTCCGCTCGGCCTGGGCGACCACGGCCATGATGCCGACGATCATCTCGTTAGCCTCCGGCATGTCGGCCGCCACGAACCGGACGTTGGCTTTCTGAAGCCCGAGCAGGAAGTGAGCGTCGCGCGAGAGCCGATCGAGCTTGGCGATCACCAGCGTCGCCCCGTGCAGCCGACAAAGCGCCATCGCCTCGGCGAGCTTCGGTCGCCCGTCCCGGCTGCCGCTCTCGACCTCGACGAACTCGTCGATCAGCTTCCAGGAGCCGCCGTTCAGAAAATTCCTCGACGGCCTTGCGTTGCGCCTCTAGCCCGAGCCCGGATCGGCCCTGCTTATCGGTCGAGACCCGGAGATAAGAGACGAACTTGCCTTGAGCCATGGCCGGCGCTCCCCGTTACGTCTCACCCGACAAACGTGAATGGAATGTAACACCAGCTTTCAAACAGGGAAAGGCCCCTTTCTCGGCTCAAGTTTCAAACACGGCGCCGGGCTTCTCCGTCCACACCGTTTGAAAGTTGAATCAATGACTTAGGCCGCGTTCCGTGCTAGGACCAAACACGATCCGAACCCGGAACACCTTCTTAGTTAAGGACGACCGGGTCGAGCAGGGCGGTCCAGGATGTACCGGCGCAAGTTCTCAAGGGCGCTCAGCCATCGCGAGGTCCGTGACCTGGTCGAGCCGCTCACTTCGCCGAGAAGCGCGGCAAGCCGCTCACGGCCACGCTGAACGTAAACCCGTCGTCGCTCGACAACCACCCCGCCGACCTCGGCCGAGGTCTGACGGCCTTCCTCAATAAGCTCCGCATCGCCGCCGTCGCGGCGACTAAGACGACGCGGAGCAGCACCGCTTCATCCGCCGCTATTTGCGGCCAAAACGATTTGGCGGTATTCTTTAGGGTCAAGCAACATTTTTACTAGGTCGGCATGACGGCTCCATAAGCACCGATACTCTCGCGTATAGGACACATCCCACGGTTTGGGCTTATCGAGAAAATGCAGCAAGCGTCCGGACCCGATCGCTCCATTATCGCTACGGAACGGGCGGATAAAAAAGTTGAACTCGCTCGGAAGTGGATGAACTTTGGCAGCGAAGCTGATATTCAGCGCACACTGATCATGGAAACTGAGACGGTCAGGTTCGTGCTCCGTTATGTGTATAGCGCAGTCCAAATAGGTCCTGGTGTCCCGGCACGAACTATCCAACAGCAGCACGCCAGAGTTGAAATATCTGCTCGGCTCGATGCCGTTGCGCGTTGCCGCAGTGCTGACCTCCGGACTCATCTCCTCGCAGCGCGCCGCTATGGGGCGGTCCTGAAGGTCTAGGGTGAGAAGGGTATTCAGCTCACTCTGACAAACCACGTCGGAGTCAATATAGCATAATCGGTCGAATTCTTGGAGTGAACAGAGATACCGCGCGGCATAGATGCGATAGTAGGCTGCGCGTGCCAGAGTCGAACCGCCAGTGAAAATCCCGTATCTGTTGTTATAATCGAGCTTGCACGTCACGAAGTCGTCCTCCCTGACAACCTGAACTGTGTCGCCAAGGTGCAGCATGAATCTCGTGATCAGCCACCCCCACTCGACTGGGACGTTATTGTCCAAGAAGACAAACAAGGTGGGTCGAGGATCGGTGCCACGGTTGCATTCCATATAGGACGACAAGAAGGTAAGGACGGAGAGAAAGTAGGCTTTGTCGGTGCAGAGGAAAAGCGCCGACTTGTGTTTCAGTGGCGGCACCGGGAGGAAGTGTCGGCCGCATAGAATAGAATTACGGCCAGACACGACGTCCTGCTTCGCCGGTCCGGAAATGGGCGCCCGTCCTAGAATGCAAAGATCATCGACCAGCATCTGGCGAAAAGGCTTCTCGCCATCAGGCCGCTCGACAGCGCCGTGGTCCGCGGTGTCGAGAGCTAATAGCAGGCGTTCGTGGATGGAAGCGCGTCGGGCGATCTGTAGAAGGAAATGCTCGCTGCCGGGACAGGCGTAACCCCGGCCAAGCCCGGTCGTCAGCACCTCGCCGGCTTCCGACCAGTATTGCCGTTCAGCCAGGAACCGCAGGGCGGCCATGGTCTCCCAATCGTTCAGCTCCGGTCCGGCTATCCTTTCACGATAGATCGTCTCGGCCCCGTCGAGGTCGCCCATGAAGCATCGGAGCTCGAAGTGTCGGACGACCACTTCCCTGTGCAGGAAGACGTCGGAGTCGCTAATCTCCTGTAGCAGGGCTTCAGCCTCCGACCACATGCGGCGGCGGCAGTAGCAGTTCATCAGCGCGTGCACCTCCTCAAGTGTCGCCGTGAACATCGCCTCGATCAGGACTCGAAGGTGTTCGGCCACGATTAAGTCATCGTCCGTGGACTGATCGCCGGGCAGGCAGAACTCAGACATAGCCGCGACCAGGATCCACTTCGAGACCTCGCGCCAATCGTGTAGCGGGTCGGCAAGCAGCTGCCCGGCCTGTTGGGCGTCGTGTCGGCTTGTGGCCAGTCTGAGCTCCACGCCTAATATCTCTGCGGCGTTGCCGGATGCCCCCGGCGGAGCACGGAGGAAACGAAGCAAGGTCTCCACATCCTCCACCAGCCCAAGTTCAACGCCGCGGTGGGCAGCTTGCACCAGGAAGTGGCGACTTTCCGAGCCCAGAGCCACGGCTTGGCGCAACGCTTCGCGAGACGCTAAAATCTCCTTCCGCAGTTCGTGGAGGCGGCTGAGGCACAAGAACCCCCAAGGGTCGAGCTCGTAGCGTGCGCGTAGATCCGACATCCTGGCCCAAGCGTCGCCGACCCGTCGTTCTTGGACCAGGAATTCCACGATGCGCAGGGCGGAAAGATAGTCCTCCAACCCCCAGTTGCCGCATGCCTTGTAGATCCCACTGGCAAGAGGGCGGTCCTGCAAGAAGACCTGGTGAGCGATCCCGAGGATATTATCGCAGTGCACCTGGTTGAGGCCGAGTTCAGAGCTTAGGCTTGGGGCGGTCTCCAGAAAACGGAGGATGGACTCGCCTGCAGCGACGAGATCGTCCGACTGTTTCTGAACCAGAGCTAATTCGTAGAACGCCCAGGGAAAGACATCTCGAGACAGCGATCTCAGCAACCAGACCTGCGCCTGCGCGAGGTCGTCCATGCAGCGGAAGTTTCGACCCACGGAAAAGCAGTAGAAAGCATCATTCGCATCATCCGGGTCTAGCCCGAACAGCAGATCATTTGACGGCGCGTACTGGCCTTCGCTCTGGCCTTCGCTCGTGTCCTGACCCTCTGGGTGGCTTGTAGCGGGCGTGGTCACCATTCCGAACTACCTCACGCCCACGTTCATTCGGGGCTATTCAGCATTGTGAGCGGGTGCAAAAGATCGGTTGGGCTTCACACTGGCGATCATGGTTAAGTAACTACGAACCGGTGCGCCGCTTTATGCGGATCAACCCAAGGCGAGAAGCCAAGGTCGGCCGATTCCGCTCAAACATCGTTAACGGAACGTTATCCTGGTCCCGGTTAGGCGGTGTGACGGGCAAGCTCGAACGCTGCTAGCGGGCTACTCAGAGAGTCTCAGGTAAGGACGAGGAACCCCAGGATGGACACTGAGCTAGACCTCTCTCGAGATGGTTCGGCTCTCCTGCGCCGAAGTGGCGCGGCGGATTCGGATGATGGCCTGGAGCTCTGGGTCGACGGCGCCTTTTGTCAGCCTTTAGAGCTCTTGCGTGGCGGACCTGCGGCACTTGGCCGAGTCAACCGCTTGGCGCGAGGGGCTCGGCCGCTCGCCGGCTGGAAGGTGACCGTCGACGACGCCTCACGATCCTGCTCAGTCAACTGCGCGCCGGAATGGACGCTGAACGAATCGGATACGGCCTACCTCTGTTCCGCCGCCCCAGACGGGACGAGCACCGCCGTGTTCGAGTGCCCCGTCCAGGGGCGACAACTCACAATTTGTCCCGGAGAGGCATACCGCCTCGTCGGGTATTTCGCCGCGCACAGATGCGCCGGGTCTGCGCAGGTCACCTTCTTGGATGAGCAGGGCCGAAAGTTGGGAGCCTACCGTACCGAAGTTCCGCAGCCGGCTCGCGGCGGTCGGGTTCGGTCAGACTACGCTCGCGTCATCGTCAAGGCCCGCGCTCCGGAACATGCGAGCACGATGTCGCTCGAAATCATCAAAGGCTCGACGGTCGCCGGGGAGAACAGCTACCTTTTCTTCACGGAGCTTGCCCTGACTCGCGGCGAAGAAAGCCCGCGCGCCGAAGAGACCTGTCTCGATTTCAGCCCACAGCTGACCGCTAAGATCTTTGCCGCACCCGCCGAGATCGCCATCTTTCGTCCGGTCTGGCCCTCCTTGCTAACCAGCGGAAAACTCCACGACATCGCTGTCGTCGACCGCCGCTCAGGCGCCCGGTTTGAGCGACAGGGCTTCAGCGCTCCGCTGAGCGCCCAGGCCCGGCTGGACGCCTGTCGGCTTGAGGGGTCCACCCTGCTCGGCCGTTTTAGCCTGGAATCGGCATGCACCGAGGCCCTTGCTGTCGAGCTTTGGATCGACGGCGTCTTCAGCTCGGCGCTCTCGATTGCCGCGCCTCGGGACGGTGATGTCATCCGACTGCCCCTACCGCTTACTCACTGCGACGGCCGACCCCACCTCTTCCAAGTCCGTGGTCAAGGCGATGGCCGCCTGCTCGGGCAGATCGCCGACTTCGGTCCGAACTCGCTTACGCCTTGGACTTCATTGCAGCTTTATTGTGGGTCGCCACTCCCGATCGACCGCGCTCCGGCGATGGAGCATCGGTACCGTGCGCTGCGCGACGGCTTGCGCGAGCTCACCGCAGCCCGGGTGGCGGAGGGTGACCAGTCAGACCTCCAATCGCGGCTCCAAACGTTGATGCTGTCCCACGACCTCGTCGCTGAGGGATTTGCGGTCAAGCGTCGTGCGCTCCCGCCTCTGATCTTTCCGCTCGTGTCCGCTCCAAAAGTAAGCGTCGTCATTCCCGTCCACAATAGGCACGAGGTCACCTACAACTGCTTAGCGTCGCTCCTTCTAGCTCGCAACACAGCCAGCTTCGAGGTGGTGCTGGTCGACGATGGTTCCAGCGATCAGACAACGAGCCTCGGCGAGGCGGTTCGAAATATCACCTACATACGCAATCAGACCGCTCTCGGCTTTGTCGGCGCATGCAATCGGGGCGCCGAGGCGGCGCGAGGCGAATATATCGTTCTGCTGAACAACGACACGGAGCCGACGGCAGGGTGGCTGGACGAGCTCCTCTTTGTATTCGACTCGTTCGACAACGTGGGGCTGGTTGGTTCTAAGCTGCTCTACCCGGACGGTAAGCTGCAGGAAGCAGGCGGCATCGTCTGGGAAACGGGTGATCCGTGGAACTACGGTCGCGGAGAGAACCCGCACGAGCCGCGCTTTTGCTATACGCGAGAGGTAGATTACGTTTCCGGCGCTGCGCTTATGATCCCGCGGATCATCTGGAAAGTCCTGGGGGGCTTGAGCGCTGAGTTTGCGCCCGCTTATTTCGAGGACACTGACCTTGCATTCAAGGTTAAGGCCTCCGGGCGGAGGGTCGTGTTCGCCCCATTCTCAATCGTCTACCACTTCGAAGGCCTGTCCAACGGCACCGATCCCTTGGCCCTGACTGGACAGAAGCGGTTCCAGGAAGTCAATCGGCCGAAGTTCAAGCGGAAGTGGGCGCCCCTTTACCGGGTAAACGGCCAGGTCGGTGTGGACCTCGACCTGGCCAAGGACCGCGGCGTGGCGCTCCGAGCCGTCATGTTGGACGACGGCACCCCCCGGATCGACAATGATGCAGGGAGTTACGCCGCAATTCAGGAAATCCGCCTACTTCAGTCACTCGGGTTCAAGGTGACCTTCGTTCCAAGCAACCTAGCCTATCTCGGCCGTCATACCGAGCTGCTTCAGCGAATGGGCGTGGAAGTGATCTATGCTCCCTACTTTCAATCGTTGCAACAGTTCGTCGAGTCTCGTGCAACTGAGTTCGACCTGGTCTTCGTCACTCGCTACAAGGTTGCCCAGAGGGCAGCGGAACTGTTCAGACGGGCCGTACCTAAAACGCCGATCGTGTGCAATGTCGCCGATCTCTACTTTCTGCGGGCGATCCGCGAAGCGGCTCTGGGACCCTGCAGCTCAGAACGGCTGGAAGAGATTGGCCGCGGCCGGGACGATGAGCTGGATGCCCTGTCCAAGGTGGATCTCGCCCTGACCTACAGCCCTGTGGAGCAGGGCGTGATCGTCAGCCATAGCATGGCTAGAACGAAGGTGGCGCTTCTGCCCTGGGTGGTGGATCCTGTTGCACCGCCTCTCTTCAGAGAACGAGACGGCTTGGCATTTCTAGGCGGCTTTGATCACTCGCCGAACGTCTCGGCGGTGGAGTTCTTCGTTTGCGAGGTGATGCCGCTGGTGCGCGAGCGTCTGCCCGGCGTAACGTTTCGTGTTTACGGAAGCAACATCCCCGACGCGCTGTTGAAGCTTTCCGCGGAGGACGTGATTTTCGAGGGTTACGTCGCCGATGTCAGGGAAGTGTTTGACCAGTGCCGAGTGTTCGTCGCGCCGCTGCTTTACGGCGCGGGGGTCAAAGGCAAGGTCGTGGACTGCATCGCAGCGGGCGTTCCTGCCGTGCTGTCTTCAGTTGCCGGCGAGGCCCTCCCCATAAGCGACGGGGTGGAGGCGTTGCTCGCAGATAGGCCCCAGGACTGGGTCGAGGCTATTGCGTGCCTCTACAACGACGAAACTCGCTGGAGGGCAATGTCCAGAGCGATGCTGGACCTCGCGGAAAGAGCCTTCTCGTTCGAGCACGGCCGCAAGATGATGCAGGAAGCGCTGGAGCAGGTAGACCTATACACGTCAGGGCTCACCGGAGCCCTTTGCGTCAACCGGGCCAGGCCCTCGCTCGCATCACAAGGCGCTTTGACTGCCTACTTCCATACGGGCGCCGGTGAGGGCAGGGGGACGTGTCGCGCCCCGGCTCACTTGGATATCGTCCAGCTTCAGCGGAAGGTGGCGGCAGAGTTGGCGCAGGAATCCCTCCCTGACTCTGCCCGCCTATTCAGTCCCCGGTCCAGAAGGTGATGGCGGCGAGTAGGTTGTCGGACAGCCGTGCGAGACACATACATGCCCCTCGCTCCCACTGCGCTTTGTCCCGGTGGACAGGCCGCAGGAGCACCCCCCGGGGACTGCGACGTTTCCTATGACCGGCTTCGCATCCTAGCTGTGCGACTACACCTCAGGAGGCTTCAGGCCGCCGGAGATGGTGAAGCGCCGTCCGGCCGTCGTGATATCTCCGCGCCTGGCGCATCGAGATGGGCTGTGCGCCGTGGTGCCCCTCTCGGGCAGCGAACCGGATCGGCCGCTCGCCTACGTGGTCCGGCTCGCCCTACAAGAGCCCCTGCCCGACCCGTTGGCAATCCGTTTGGTGGGCGAAATGCGATCACGTCGCCACAGTCGGCTTCGCGCGGCTCGACCTGTTCAGGACCGCCCGCGACCCTTCCGGCCGGCGGCGCTACCTGCATCCGAAGCTCACCCCGACCAGATGCGCGAGGTCCGCGCCGCCGTGCTTCAGGGCCTCGGCATGGGCAACCTCGCTACCCATCTCGGGGTAGGCCAGCCGTAAGGGTCAGTTGACGGGACCGTAACCGAAGGCCACATATCCCTTGCTCGCTCGCGGCTTCGGCCGTTGAGCCTCAAGACCGTCTTCGGACGGCCGACCCCGCCGCGGCGATAACAAGCCTGGCGGGGTTCGTCGTTTCTAGGGGCGCGTGGCGCGCACTACAGCCGACATACCCGACCTTTCCAGTTCCCCGACCGCCTCAACCGCGGCCGAGCCCGAGGGCGCGTTCGGCCGCCTCCGAGCCAATGTGATTAACACTTTTGCGTATCCTGCCATTCGAAACAGACCCGCCATTCGAAACAGACCCGCCTACGACCCTTCGCACCATGGATGATCGGCACGGCTGAACGTTCGCGGATTGGCTCGCGCGCACGATCGCGCCTCCTCTCCAGTTCGGCTTGATGAATTGGTGCAGGGGATCATAGGCGCGGGCGCGCCCGCCCACACCTGCACATGTCCACATGCGAGCAATCGCACCCGTGACCATGTGAACAGGACATGTCGCGACCGGCTTGATCGGCGTGAACCGTTACGTGAGCCGAGGGGGTCCTTCCAAGGCTCCCGGCCCCTTTCGGGTGACGCGCGACCTCAAGACGGCCGCAGAGATGCCGGCGGGGTTTTCGCCGGGGCGGGCGGTTTCTGTCAGCTCCTTTCGTCGTTAATGGGAATGCGCCGCGTGCTCTCCATCGCCTCCTTTGATTTCGGCACGGTGACCGTCAACACCCCGTTCTCGAAGCTGGCCTTGGCCTTGTCCTGCTCGACGCCACGAGGCAGGCCGACATGGCGCTCGAAGCGGCCGTAATAATGCTCCGAATAGCCGCGCTCCTTGTCATCGATGTCGGACTTCTTCTCGCCGCGAAGCGTGAGCACACCATCCTCGACGAGCACCTCGACATCTTTTTCGTTGAGGCCGGGCAGCTCGGCCTGGACGTGGATCTCCTTGTCGGTCTCATTGAGCTCGACTCTTGGCCATCCCATGGCACGGCTGCTACCGCCGGTAAGGGCGGGTAAGCCAAAGCCACTGAAGACATCGTCGAATAGACGGTTGACGTCGCGATGGAGCCATAGCAGCGGGTTGCCGCCGCCCTCGTCGCGCCGCTCGACAGGGGTCTGGTCATTCTGCCGACCCCCCGGGATAAGATCACGAATAGCCATGTCTCTTCTCCGTGTTCAGCATTGGTTGGATGTCCGGGCGCTGCTGGCTGGGCGCGCAAAATCAACGTGCCCGAAAGTGCCCGGGTACCCTGGACCACCGGGGCCCCGATATCAGCGCCCGGCGGCAGAAAAGGTAGGAAACAAGACCAGCCGGTCAAGAGGTCCGGGGCCGGGCCATGACCCTTGGATCGCCAAGGAAACCATCGCGGCCCGAATCGGGAGGGACGCCCGGACGATTCAGCGCTGCCTCACCGGCCTTCGAGGAGAAAGACCTCGTCCGCCGCGTCCAGCGCTTCAAGCCGAGCAAGGGCCAGGGGCGATCGCGCCCGAGTTCGCCAAGGTGTCCAACCAGAACAAGCGGCGGCAGGACAAGGTCGATAAGGCAGGGTAGCGGCAGTGCCCACCACCTTCGCCCCGCGCCGTGGCGCGATCCCCATGTGCGACTTCGGGCCGGCCAGGCGAGTTCGATCTCGTTGAGCTCGGGAGCGTATTTCGGCAGCCACTCGACCGTGAGCCAGGGACGAGCCGCCAGCGCCTTGGTGGTCAGCCGGCTGGTGTGGATCGGGCCGTTGTCGAGGACGAGAACCGGCGGCTTCACCGTCCGGCCGGGCTGCGGGCCGTAACGGCGATCGATCGTCTCGAGGAGAGCCACGAAGTCGGCGCTGCGCTTGGTTTTCGAGGTGTGCACGATCAACTCCCGCGTCGCGGCGTCTTGCATCCCCATCAGGGCCACCTTCTTGGCCTGTCCTGGCGCTTGGACCCGCAAATCAGCGCCACGTCGGGCCCAGGCGTGGGCGAGATAGGGATGAGTGAGCGCCTCGGACTCGTCGGCGAACAGAAGGGTGATGTCGCCCGCCGCGGCCTGGGCCTTGCGCAAGGCCAGCCTGAGCCCGATCCGATCGACGGCGTCGAAGGCGGAGCAGAGTGGGCGGCAGGTCCTGCACCAGGGCATTGCATCCCCGCGGGTTCAGGCAGACCTTTAACCTTGCTGAGCACGTCCGCGTTGCGGCAGCGAGCCTGGAAAACGGCCTGCTTTCAATCGAGCTTGTGCATGAGGTCCCTGAGCGCCTGAAGCCCCGCCGGATCGAGATCGGCTCGACTGCCGCGACGGCGCCGGCTCAGGACAACCATCCGCAGCAGATTGAGCAGGACGCGGAGCCACAGGGCAAGGTCGCCTGATTCGCAACTCACGACTCAAGATCGCTCTCTGGCCTCCCGGTTTGACCGGGAGGCCTCGATTGCGGAGATCGGAGATGAACACTCGTATCGAGAGAACAGAAAACTGTCCTGCCGTGGAAGGCTCGAACGGCCTCCTCGGACACCCGGACGACGTGGTTCGAGACCCCGGGATGACGCTAGACGAGAAGCGTGCCGTCCTGGCCGCGTGGGCCTCCGACGCCCACATGGTCGAGAACAACATGGCTGTTAACGCGCGCGACGCCATGGACGGTCAGGGTCAGATCACGATCACCGTAGGCGATACTACAGAGATCCCGCCACACGTTCACATCCCGGACGCAGCGGCGATTTTGTGACGGTGGCGGTGACGGATACCGGGACTGGGATCGGGCCGGACCTTATTGGCAAAATCTTCGAGCCGTTCTACACGACGAAAGAGATCGGAAAGGGCACGGGCCTGGGGCTAAGCCAGGTCTATGGGTTCGCAAAACAATCAGGTGGGGAGGTGATTGTTGAAAGCATCTTAGGACGAGGGAAAACGTTCGTCCTCTACTTACGGCGTGTTGAGATCGGACCAGCTGCAACACAGGACGCCGCTAGTCGAGAGAGCGAGCATCGTGGTCCAAACTGTGGTCGCATTCTTATCGTTGAGGACAACAGTCGGGTGGGAGACGTTGCGGTTCAGCTTCGCGTTGATTTAGGTTATACCACCACTCTAGTTCTACTGAGTCATGAAGTTGGAGACGAGGGGGATTCGGAGCGGGACAGGGTTTGATAATCTCGTGATTCGAGCAGCGAATGGTGGCTGTTATGGATCCTGGGCCGGTTGATGGGGAAGAGCG
>JAABUN010004433.1_pt1 | contig 19173 bp, 15 predicted proteins | sample 5559311 | NCBI WGS metagenome assembly JAABUN01 (sample SAMN10711877, study PRJNA513370) | rock metagenome | isolation source: Antarctica rocks | place: Antarctica: Victoria Land, Siegfried Peak sud | reverse complement strand
GCGGTTTGATTTGCTTTTCCTTGCCGCCGCCCGAATCAAGACTCTCGTCAAGCATTACGAACATTTCGCCCGAACCGGATTTGACGGTGAAAACCTTGTCGCTCAACACGTTATTGACGCGCACGCCGTCAACGAAAAATCCGCGACCGACAAGCACCGCTTTGTCGGTCGCGCTGCCGAATTCGTTCACGTCTTTGATGACCGCGCCGCGATTCATACTGGTTGTCGAGCCGCCGCCCGTCATATTATTTGCGCCGCCGCTGTTTGAGTTCATCACAACTGCGGTGTTGCCGGTATTACCCGTCGTCGTTGTGGTCGTTGTCGTCGTTCCGCCGACCATATTGCCGTTTGCGCCCGAAACGTTTGCGCCGCGATTGGCGTTTCCGTTACGATTCGTGTTGTCGACGACCGCCGTGCCGCGATTGCAGAAATACAAAAGCGGTAATAATAATAAAAGCAGTAAAAGCGGAATCAGCCACCAGGGGAAACTGCCGCCTTCTTTGCGCTCAACCGGAATTTCAGCCATTTTTTCTCTGCTCCTTTTTCTTTTTGTTCGTCCGCGCTTTTCGGTTGGCGAAACGGCGCGGCGTGTTTAATTAAAATAAAAACTTAAAAATGCCGCGCCGCTTCGTTGTTAATCGAAAACGGCAGCGGCTGGTTTTGAATGCGATTTAGCTTTTCGCTTTGTTCGCGTTGCGATTATCGACATCGACATTGCGGTCGGTGGTTTCCTCGACCTCAACGTCGGTGCGTTTGACCGTATCGCGCACGGTTTCTTCGCGCTCGGTCGTGTTTTTGCCGATGACGACTTCTTCGACGATGCGCGCTTCTTTGCCGACGACGGCTTCTTCGCCGCGTGTCGTAACGCTGAACTCGCCTTCTTTGGCTGCTCTCATATCAGCATCCGTTACGGCGCGGTCGACGGGACGACGGTCAACCGTTACGTTTTCTTCGCGTAGAGTTACGGTTTCTTCAACCGGGCGCTCTTTGACGCTCGTGTGAACGCGGACGCCGCCGCGCTGGACGACGCGCTTGCCGACGTTTAATTGTTCTTCGATGACCGGCAGCGCGACTTCGCCTTGATTGGCGTAGCTGCGGCGCTCGGTTTCGGCTTGCTCGTCGTTGTAGAGCGGCGCGCTCGAATCGAATTTTTTATAGCCGCTGCTGCGATACTGCGCCGTGCGCTGATTTGCGTCCACGACGCCGGAGCGATTTAAAATGTCCGCCACACGGTCGTGCGATGCGTCGTCCGCTTCGACGACGACAACAGTCGAGCCGCGACGAAGCGATTCGGCGTAATCGTGATAGCCGCCTTCGTCGTCGTTCATATCCGTTCCGAAAATACCGTCGAAAAAGTTTGCAATGTTGTTGCCGACCGAAGTTCCCGTCGTATAATCTTTCGAGTTTCTGCCGCCGTAAGTCGTATAACCTTTGCCGCCGTCGTTGCGCGCAATCGAAATATCGCCTTGCCTGATGCCCATTTGCGCCAATTCCTTGACCGCTTGCTGCGCCTGCGCGTAATCGTCAAAAATTCCAACCAGTGTCGTTGCCATAATTTTATTTCTCCCTTTTTATTAGTTAAATTTATTATTTCTTTACCGAAAGAAATTTACTGCTTCCCACATCACGGCGCGAAAATTCTTTTAGAAATTTCCGCGCGTGTCTTTGTCAACCGGCGGCAAAACGTCTCCGCTCTGTCGCTGCCGCAACTGCTCCTCCAGCAGTTCCTGTTGTGTCAGCGGTTGCTGCTGCTGCTCTTGCAACGTCTGCTGCGGCAAAATGTTTCCGCCTTGCTGCCCAACGACATTAGCGGCGTCAGCGCCGGGTTGAATTTTTTCGAGACTTGCCTGCTCGCGGCGCAAAACCACTTGCTGCGGGTTGCGCAAAGTGTTGCGGCGTTTTGTAATTCTGACTTCCTCGCGCAGCACGAGCCGTTTTTCGACGACCAGAACTTCTTCGAGCAGCGGGACAATCATCACGTCGTCTTCGTAGCGAATTTGCGGCGGCGCGTCCGCATCCGTTATGAATTGGTTGACGGCGACTCTTTGGACTTCCATTTCTTCGCGCAAAGTCGGTTCGTCAACCGTCTCGGTGCGCTCCTCGACCGTTTTATGAACGCGCACGCCGCCCGTTAAAATCTTTTGGCGCGCGATTTCGATTTGTTCTTCGAGCAGCGGAATGACGACTTTTTCGCTCGAACCGAAGGCGGGCGCGCCGTATGCCGACTGTTGATTTACGCTCACCAGCTCGGAAAAGCTACCCGGGAACTCGAAAATGCCGTGTTCGCGCTCGACAAACGAGCTGGCGTCGGCAAAGACCTGAGAGCCGTCCTCAAAGCGCACCAAAACGAGCTTTGAATCGCTGCCCTGCGGCGGCACGACCGTCAAATCCAAAGTTCCGCGCACGCCGTCGCGGTCAATAGCCTGAAATGCCGACGTTTTTGTTTCGTCCATTTTTATCTCCTGTCGCTACCTGAAAAATTCGCACGCCCAAAATCGAGCATCGCGCTTTTTCTTAAAAATCTAAAATAGTTTCTATAGTCTTCAACAATAGACGGACGCGCACGAACAAACAACCGTGTTATCACGGGCGCGGCGTAAGTAATTTTGCGGTAGGCAAAATTTTAATCCGAGATGTCCCGAATACAAGCAATTGTTCGCTGTTCGCTTTTAACTTTTCACTATTTATTAAATGATTTTCAGTAAAAACAATGAACAGCTAATAGTTAATAGCGAACAGTTGCTTGTCCTTTTCCACTCTTGATTTGTATTTTTAGTTTTTAGTTATTATAAAGCGCGCGATTTCGACGCGGTTGGAAAAACCTTTTTTGGCGAGAATGTTCGAGATGTGCATTTCGACCGTGCGCACGCTGACACCGAGCTGGGCGGCGATTTCCTTGTTGCTCAAAGTTTTGGCGACTAGCCGCGCGACTCTTTCTTCGGCTTCGGTCAAATCCGAAACCGTGTGGGCGGCGTCCGTCTGATTTTTTTTCGGCGCGGCTTTCGGCGTCTTGGCGGCGGCACTGCGGGCGACGCGCGTATGCGTCAGTGAAATGCGCGTTAAGATATTTTCGATGGCGGCGACCAGTTCTTCCGGCTCGAATGGTTTGACGAGATACGCATCGACGCCCGCCTTAAATCCCGCGATACGGTCGGCGCGCGTGTCTTTTGCGGTTAAAAAAACAATCGGAATCAAATCGGTGCGCGGGTTGGCACGGACGCTTGCCGCAAAAGCAAAACCGTCGATGCCCGGCATCATCACGTCGCTGACAATCAAATCGGGAATCGTTTCGGCAAGACGGACGAGCGCGTCGCCGCCGTCGCGCGCCGTCATCACTTCAAAACCGGCTTTTTCCAAATAGACGGCGATGACTCGCAGCAGGCGCGAATTGTCTTCGACGACGAGCAAACGTTTTTTCATCGCGCGCGTTCTCCGTGTTCGTCATAACCGTATTCGTCAATCTGGTCGATTTTATCGGTCGCGTCATTCCAGACGGCAAAATAAATCTTAAAACAGCTTCCGCGCCCGACTGTCGATTCGACTTCGAGCCGCCCGCCGAGTTCGGTTACAAGGCGTTTTGCCAGATATAAACCCAAGCCGACGCCCGGCGTTTCGGCGCGTCCCATCGCGTCGTCGGGCGTTCCGTCCAAAGATTGGTCGTGCGGCACGGGATTTTTGCCGCGATAAAATTTTTGGAAAAGATGCGGAATGTCTTCGGCGTGAATGCCGCGCCCCGTGTCGGAAATGCTGACGAGGATTTCGTCGATTGCTTTTGGTTCGCGGCTTGTTCGCGTTGCCGCTTCATCGGTTTCCGCATCGCTGCGAACGTATGTAACGCGCTCTGCCGCAATGTTTATCGAGCCGCTGTGCGCCGTGTATTTAATCGCGTTTTCGATAATCGAGCAGAGAGCGCGCCGGATTGCCTTTTCGTCGCCGCGCGCGCGCGGCAAATCTGCGGCGTATTCGACATCGAAAGCCTGCTCGCGCGCGTTTGCCGCGTAGCGCTCGATTTTGTCGCACGAAGCCAGAACACGATTGATGTCAACCGGCTCGCTCCGCAAATCTATCGAACCTTCTTCGACGCGCGCAACGTCCAGCAGATTTAAAATCATATCAATCTGACGGTCGCATTCGGCGGCGATTATTTCTAAATATTCTTGTTTTTCTTCGGCGCTCTCGCCGTCTTTCTGCATTATTCGGGCGAGTGTTTTTATCGTCGTCAGCGGCGTGCGAAATTCGTGCGAAATCAATTGCAGAAATTCGTCTTTTGCTTGATTGGCGCGGTCGGCTTCGCGGCGCGCAACGTCGGCTTCCTGCCGCAAACTCTGTTCGTTTAAGAAAAGCTGCGCGATTTCTTCCTGCGCGGCGGCGCGCTCTTCTTCGGCGGTTTTGCGTTTGGTGATGTCGCGCGAGACGCTCAAAATCTGCGCCGCTTCGTCGCTTTTATTTCGCACCAATTGCACCATCGATTCGAGCCAGACGTATTCGCCCGACTTTTGCCGCATACGATAATCGACCGTCAAATCGGTTTCGCCGCGCAACAGCCGCGCGTGCGTGTCGTCGCGCACGCAGGCGATTTCTTCTTCGTGCATAAAATCATACGGCGTTTTGCCGAGCATTTCTTCGGGCGCGTAGCCAAGCAGAGCGAGCGAGGACGGCGAAACATATTCGTAACGCCCGTCGAGATGATGCAGACAAACAAGGTCGCACATATTTTCGGCAAGCAGACGATAACGTGCTTCCGAATCGCGCACACGCTCATCGGCAAGCGTCCGCTCGGTAATATCGGCGATAAAGCCCTCGAGCGCGACGACCGCACCGCTCGGCGCGTCGTTGATAAAACGAAAACGGTCGCGCACGTGGCGCAGCGCGCCGTTGCGATGAATAATGCGATAGGAAATCTCCAGCGGCGGTTTGCCTTGCGCGGCGTGGTCGCCGAGCCAGCTTTTTATTTGCGCGCGCACTCGCTCGCGGTCTTCGGCGTGGATAATGTCGTCCCACGTCGCCGTCCGACGCGTCGTCAGCTCGTCCGGCGCGTAGCCGGTCAATTCAAGACAGCCGTCGCTCAAAAACTCGCTCGTAAAATTTTCGTCCAGACGACACCTGTAAACGACGCCCGGCAAATTGCCGATAAGCGTGCGCAAAAAACGCTCGCGCTCCTGAAGCCGATATTCGACCGCGCCGCGCTCTGTTTCGGTTGTAACTGTTGCCGACGATGCCGCCGCCGCCGCCGATGCTTTCTCGTTGTTCATTTGTTCGCCGTTCATAATCATTTGAGAGTTTTTCAACCGGATTTTTTGAGAAATCGTCCGCCTTTGCGGTAAAATCTCTTTTTTTACAAACTTCAAAACGGATTATTAGAAGCTATCTCAAAAATACTCTTTGCTTTTCTTTGCCGCTTTGCGCCTTTGCGGGAAACCGAGAAATTGTCCCGCAAAGGCGCAAAGCTCGCAAAGGAAAAGGCGCAGCTTTTTGCCGAATCATTATTTTTGAAATGTCTTGTAGTAAAGTATTAAACCGCTCGTCCTTTCGATAAAATTCGCGCTCCTTATATAGTTTCGCCGCTCAACTTTAAACGAAAAAGCACTAATTCGACAATAAAAATCTGCGGCGCGCGCCTTAAAACAATAAAAATCAATCGAGACGCTGCGCGAAAAGCCACGCCAATAAATCCTTCTCGCCGAGCGCGTTCATCCAGACATTATGCCCGACGCCCGCGTATTCGCTGTATTTGACGTTACCGCCGACCGCTTCGAGAGCTTTGACAATCTCGCGCGATTCGCTGACGGAAACAACGCGGTCATCCGCGCCGTGAAAAAGCCACGCCGGAGTCTTGCCGACCGCTTCGGCGACGGGCGAGAAACGCTCGCCTTTGACGAGCGAGCTGCCGCCGCAAATGGAAACGAGCGCGGCAAATCGTTTCGGATAACGCAGAGCGAAATGCCAGACGCCGTAACCGCCCATCGAAACGCCCGTCAAATAAATTCGCCTCGCGTCGGCTTGAAATTCTTCGATTGTTTGCGCCAGCGCGTTCATCGTCATTTCGTCCATCACCGCGCTTGACCAGTATTTTCCCGCGCCGCACTGCGGCAAGAGAATTATCGACGGCGGCACTTGCGACAAATAATGCCGCGCAATCGCGCCGCCCGCGCCCTGCGTCGGCACGAAACCGCCCGCGCCGCGCTGTCCGATGCCGTGCAGAAAAATTATGACGGGCAGATTTTTTTCGTTTTTCGCTTGCGGCGGGACATAAATCTGAAAATCGTAATCGTCGCCCGCCGCCGCAACCGTTCGCGTTTCGATTGTTCCCTGCTGCTCGCCGCCTTTGCCCGAAATCAAACCGCCGAGCATCGTCAACATCTGTTTTTGCATAAAATTCGATTTATTGCCTTTCGTTTATTGTGCCACAAACGGCGATGCGGCGTCATTTCGACGGGGTTTCCAATTTCGTTAAACTCGCCGCGAAAATTTCCCGCGCGTTGAAAACCTTTGCCGAAACGATTATCGTATTGTTTGCCGACGCGAACGCTTTTAAAAAAAACAAAATTTATTTTTATGAACGCAAACGAGTTACGATTTGACTGGACGCTTCTCGAAATCGAAGCGATTTACAATTTGCCGCTGCCCGAGCTGATGTTTCAGGCGCAAACCGCGCATCGCCGCTTTCATAAAACCGACGAGATTCAAGGCTGTCAGCTTTTGAGCATCAAAACCGGCGGCTGTCCCGAAGATTGCGGTTATTGCCCGCAGTCGGCACATTACAAAACCGGCTTGGAACGCGAACAATTATTAAGCGTCGAAGAAACTTTAACGGCGGCGCAGAACGCGAAAAATTCGGGCGCGACACGTTTTTGTATGGGCGCGGCGTGGCGCAGCATTCCCGACGGCGAGCAGTTCGACCGCGTTCTGGAAATGGTCAAAGGCGTGCGCGCAATCGGTTTAGAAGCCTGCTGCACGCTAGGAATGCTCAACGAACGGCAAGCCGAACGGCTCGCCGACGCCGGACTTTCCGCATACAATCACAATCTCGACACGTCGCCCGAATTTTACGGCTCGATTATCTCGACCAGAACTTACGACGACCGCCTTAAAACTCTCGCCAACGTGCGCAAAGCAGGCGTAACGGTTTGCAGCGGCGGCATTATTGGAATGGGCGAAACGGCGCAAGACCGTTACGGGCTTCTTCAACAACTGGCAACTCAAAATCCGCATCCCGAAAGCGTGCCGATAAATCAACTCGTCCGCGTCGAAGGAACGCCGCTCGAAAACGAAAAATCGCTCGACGTTTTCGATTTCGTCCGAACGATTGCGACGGCGCGTATTTTAATGCCCGCGTCGTTTGTCCGTTTAAGCGCGGGCAGAATGCAGTTGTCCGACGAAGCGCAGGCGCTTTGTTTTCTCGCGGGCGCAAACTCGATTTTTATGGGCGAAAAACTTCTGACGACGCCGAACCCGGAATCCGACCGCGACCGAAATCTGCTCGACAAACTCGGAATGAAATTGTTTTCCGACGCGAAACACCAAACTTATTTGTAGGGGCGATTTTGTCATCGCCCGCTCATCTGATTGAAATAATATTGATTTAATCAAGCAGTTTTCGGGCGATGACAAAATCGCACTTACAATTATTTGGGTTTCCATAGTATTTTCGGCTTTTTTATGAACACAAAACTGCGCGACAGAATAGACCGAAATCTTGCCGCAATCGAAGCGGGCGGTTTAACCAGAGAACTCGCCAGCCCGCGCGGAATTGATTTGTCGTCGAACGATTATTTGTGTTTGGCGGCGGACGAGCGTGTAAAAAGCGCGATGATAAACGCTGTCGCGCGCGAAGGCGTCGGCTCGACCGGCTCGCGTCTGCTGCGCGGCGAAAGAGATTGTTTTGCTGCGGTCGAACGCCAATTCGCGGCGTGGAAAAAAACCGAACGCGCGCTTTATTTTAATTCGGGTTATCAAGCAAATATCGGACTTTTAACCGCTTTCCTCGAAGCGGACGACGTGGTTTTTTCCGATGAATTTAACCACGCGAGCTTGATTGACGGCATACGTTTGTCAAAGGCAAGGCGCGTCGTTGTCAAACATTGCGACGTTTCCGAAATCGCAAAACTGCTGCGCGAAACCGAAACGGACGGGCAAAAATTTCTCATTAGCGAATCGCTTTTTTCGATGGACGGCGATTTTGCGCCGCTCGAAAAATACGCGGAAATCTGCCGCGCGACCGGCGCGAATTTAATCATCGACGAAGCGCACGCCGTCGGCGTTTTCGGCGCGTCGAGCAGCGGTTTGATTGAGCATTTCGGCATCGAATGCGAAGTTTTTCTTTCGATAAACACAGCCGGAAAAGCGCTCGGCGCGGCGGGCGCTTTCGTTGCGGGCGACAATTTTGCAATCGAGTATCTAATTCAAAAAGCGCGCTCGTTCATCTTTTCGACCGCGCCGCCGCCCGCTATTGCCGACGCGCTTTCGGCGTCGATAAAAATCGTGCGCGAAGAAAAACAGCGGCGCGAAAAACTTTTAAATTCGTCCGAATTTTTACGCGAATTGCTCAACGAAAACGGAATAAAAGTTTCGCTCGAAAACTCGCAAATCGTTCCAATCGTCATCGGCGACAGCAAAAAAGCCGTCAAAATCGCGGCGGCTTTGCAGGCAAAAGGCTTTGACATTCGCGCCATTCGACCGCCGACCATTCCCGCAAACACGGCGCGCCTGCGCGTTTCGCTCAACGTCGGCTTAACCGAAACAATTTTGCGCGAATTTGTCGGCGAGCTTGCGAAAATTATTCGTGAAAATTAATTTTCAAAACATAAACGGAATTTTCGTCGCAGGCACGGACACAAACGTCGGGAAAACAATTGTTTCCGCCGCTTTCATCTGCGCTTTGCGGCGCAGAAAAAACGTTTGTTACTGGAAACCAATTCAAACCGGAATCGAAGCGGACGACGACACAAAAACGGTTAGAGAGTTGGCGAATTGTTCGGACGCGGAAATTTTCGACAAAGGTTTTCGCCTTGAAAAGCCGTTGTCGCCGCACCTTTCGGCGCGCTTGGCAAATGTCGAAATTACGGTTGAAAAAATTCTGGATTTTCTGCCGAACGAACCGGACGAGCGCTTTTGGATTATCGAAGGCGCGGGCGGCGCACTTGTTCCTCTGAATGAAACCGAGTTGTTGATTGATTTGATAAAAGTTCTCGATTTGCCCGTCGTCGTTGCCGCGCGTTCCGGTTTGGGAACGATAAATCACACGCTTTTAACCGTCGAAGCGCTGCGAAATCGCGGACTGGAAATTTTCGGCGTGATTATGAATGGCGAACCGAACGACGAAAACAGACAAGCAATCGAGCGTTTCGGACAAGTGAAAGTTTTGGCAAAAATGGCGAAATTCAAGTTACTGACCAACAAAAATTTAGAGATTTGGGCGAAAGGTAATTTGCCGAAAACCGTATTTATAAACGATTAATTTTATGAATTTAACCGAGCGCGACAGAAAAGTTTTGTGGCATCCATACACGCAGGAAAAACTTGCGCCGCCGCCGGTCGGCATTGTTCGCGGGAGCGGCGTATGGCTCGAAACGGAAGACGGGCGCAAAATTCTGGACGCGATTTCTTCGTGGTGGGTGAACATTCACGGACACGCGCATCCGTTTTTGAACGACGCGCTTACAAAGCAGGCGAGCGAAATCGAACACTTGATGTTTGCCGGTTTTACGCATCGTCCGGCGGTTGAATTAGCCGAAAGACTCGTCCGCATTTTGCCGACGAATCTGACGCGCGTTTTCTACTCGGACAACGGCTCGACCGCAGTCGAAGTCGCACTGAAAATGGCTTATCAATTCTGGCAAAATCGCGGCGAACGGCGGCGAAAAACTTTTGTCGCTCTTGAACACGCATATCACGGCGACACGTTCGGCGCGATGGCGGCGAGCGATGCTTCGGCTTTTACGAAACCGTTTGCGCCGCTGCTTTTCAATGTCTTGCGCGCCGGAAATCTGGAAGAAATCGAGCGGATTTTTCGTGAAAAATCCGGCGAAATCGCCGCTGTTATTATCGAGCCGATGCTGCAAGGCGCGGGCGGGATGATTGTCCGGGAAAAAGAATTTGTCGCAGGCGTCAGAAAGTTGTGCGATGAACACGGTGTTTTGCTGATTGCCGACGAAGTTTTGACCGGTTTCGGGCGCACGGGGAAAATGTTCGCCTGCGAACACGCAGGAATTTCGCCCGATATTATTTGTCTTTCAAAGGCTTTGACCGCCGGATATCTGCCTTTGGGAGCGACGGTTGCGAGCGAAGAAATTTACGCGGCTTTTTTGAGCGACGACCGCCTGAAAACGTTTTTTCACGGTCATTCTTTCACGGCAAATCCGTTGTCGTGCGCGGTTGCGGCGGCAAGTTTGGAATTGTTTGAACGGAAAAACTGCTTGGATAAAATCGCTTTTATCAATCGCAAATTCAACGAGCGTTTGCCGAAATTGCTCGAATTGAACTGCGTTTCGGATGTGCGTGTTATCGGCGCGGTCGGCATTATCGAAATCGTTTCGGGCGACGGTTATTTTGCAAACGTCGGTCAAACGCTTTATCAAGAGTTTCTCGCCCGAAACATTTTGCTGCGACCGCTCGGCAATGTTTTGTATTTTATGCCGCCGTATGTGATTGAAGAACGGGAAATCGATTGGGTTTTCGACGAAATCACCGAAGTTTTGAACGATGTAAATCGTAAATTTTACGGGAAATAAACCGCTCGAATTTGAACTTTTCGTTTGTAAATAAATTTTTATCAAACGACGCCGGATTCTTTGACATCGAGCGTTCCGTTAGTCGCGTCGAGCGTTGCCGCGACGCCTAGCGGAAGGGTCAACTGGTCGTTTGTATGACCGATTGTCAGACCCGACAGAACCGGAATTTTCAGCGCGCCGAGAATGTTGTCAACCGTTTCGCCGACTGTATATGGCGACGCGGTTGAAGGTTTAAAATCGCCCGCGCCGCAGTCTTGGCACTCGCCCCAAACGATACCCGCCGCTTGTTCGAGCTTTCCGGCAAGCCGCAACTGTGTCAGCATCCGGTCAATTCGATAGGCTTCTTCGCCCGTGTCTTCGAGAAACAGAATTTTCCCGCGCGTTTCTATTTCATACGGCGTTCCGACAGTTTCGCAGACGAGCGAGAGATTTCCGCCGACGAGCCGTCCGTTTGCGACGCCTTTTTGAACGGTTCGCAAAACGTGCGTCGGTCTAAGCTCGTTCGCTTCCTTCGGGTTTGTCAATTGTCCGAGCGGCTCGGTTTGAAACAGCGCGCGGCGAAAATTCTGCTGCGTGTAATCGGTAAAACGCGACAAAATGACGGGACCGTGAAAAGTTACGAGGCGCGAGTTTTTATTGATTGCTAAGTGCATCGCCGTTATATCGCTGTAACCGGCGAAGATTTTCGGGTTGCGGCGAATCAAATCGTAATCAATCCGGTCGAGCAATTGTCCCGAACCATAACCGCCGCGCACGGCGAAAACCGCTTTTATTTCCGGGTTGCGAAACATTTCGTGCAAATCGTCGAGCCGCGCCTGAACCGATTCACGATACGTAGCAAAGCGTCTGCCGACGTTTTTTCCGCGCTTCATTTGCAGTCCGAAATACTTAACCGTTCTTTCGACGAGCGCGAGGCGGTCGGGGTCTAAAACTTCGGTAGCCGGAGTTATCACGCCGATTGCGTCGCCCGCTCGAAGCGCTTTCGGTCGGATTAAATTTACCGCCGAGACGCTCTCAACCGCTCTTTTGGTTTGTCCGAAAATGATTTGTTTCGGAATGCCAAGCAGCCCGCCGACTGCTGTTGCGGCGGCGGTTTTTGCCAGAAAGCCGCGCCGCGTTATATTCGTTTTATGATTTTTCATTTTGAAACTTCTCCGGCGATAAATTTTGAAGATAATCCTAAATTAAAATCAAATGTATTGCCAATAAGAAAAAGGATGATTGAGCATTCAAACTCAATCATCCTTTTTCCTGTTTCGCTAAAATCAAACTTATCTGCCCGGAATTTTAACTTCGCGTCCGGCAGGCAAAGCCGAAGTCGGGAACAAGCCGTTAAATTTCGCCACATCGACGGGCGACGCGCCGTAGCGCTGCGCGAGTTTCGTAACCGTATCGCCAGCCTTCGCTTTGACAACTTTTACGCCGCTCGTCGCCATTGCAATGGTCGGCGTCGTCGGGCGCGAATAAACGATTGTTTTTACGCCGTTGCCTTGCGGCAATTGCGGAATGACGATTTTCCCTTTCGGAATAGCCGCGCCGCCGTTTGCCGCTAGTAACTGCTCGACCGGAATGCCTGTGCGGTTTGAGATATTCTGCCAGGTTTCACCCGCCGCAGTTTTCGTAATCGCCGCCATATTGCGATTGGCGGGCGAAAGTTTGCGGAAAACGGCGACGACTTCTTTCGATTTTCCTGCCGGAACGCGGATGATATACGGTTCGGGCGGCGACATATTCGTGCGAAGTTCGGGGTTCAAATAGCGCAAGTATTCGACGCTCGTGTCGGACGCCTGCGCTAAAAGATTCAGACTTGTCGAAGCCGGAACGCGCACTTGGTCATACATCAGGCGCGGCGCGGGGCGAATGTGTCCGAAGCCGTACTGCTGCGGGCTGTTGGCAATCAAAATCGTCGCTAAGATGTTCGGCACGTAATTGCGCGTTTCCTGCGGCAGATACGGGAAAGCCGACCAGAAATTCATCACACCGGCGCGGCGAATGGCGCGGTCAACGTTGCCTTCGCCCGAATTGTAAGCCGCCAGCGCGAGTTCCCAATTGCCGTTGTAACGGTTGGCGAGAAATTTTAAATATCTAGCCGACGCGCGCGTCGCGTCTTCAAAACCGTTGCGCTCGTCGATGTAAGCCGTGCGGCGCAGACCGAAACGCGAACCCGTTCCCGGTATAAACTGCCACAAGCCGGACGCCGCCGCGCTTGAAAAAGCCGTTGGCTTCCAGGCGCTTTCGACCTGTCCGAGCCAGACGACGTTTTCCGGCACGCCTTCTTCGCGGAAAACGCGGCGCGCCATCTGCATAAACATTCCCGAACGATAAAGTCCGGTTTCCATCGTCGCGCGTCCGCGCCCCTGATAATAGGCGACAAACTGTTGCACCATCGGGTGCATCTGGAAGCTGAAACCAAACGATTTATTGGCGATGGCAACTTGGATTAACTGATACTGCTGTTGCGCTTCGGGCGTGTTGACGACCTGCTGTTCTTCGGGCGTTAATTCGATTTTAGCGAGTTCGTCGAGCGGCGATGCTTCAAATTTCTGCTCGTTAAAACCCTGCGCGATTTCCGGTTGAACATTATTTCCGGCAGCCGACGCAACCAAAGTCGTGTCGTTTGTTTTCGTCTGCGGCGCTGGCTGTTGATTTATTTTCGCCGTTACGCTCTCGGCTAACTGATTGTCCAAATTCCAGCCGCACGTCGCTGAAAGGCTTTTTATTTGCGGCTGCTGATTTGACGGAAACTCCATTCGATAAACGGTTTCAATCAACTGGCTGTAACAGCTTTGCAGTTTTTGATTCGAGTTGACATTAACCGACGACATCAGAAAAACTTCGACCGCTTTGTCGAAATCTTCTCCTGCCTGCTGGCGACGATTGTCCTGCACGCTGAACAAACCTTGTTTGAAATATTTGCCCGCGTCCTGCGTAATCTGGTTGACGCGCGCTTCGGCTCGCTGCGCTTCGGGCGTTTGACCGAAAGCGAAGGCGGACGCGGAAATAAAAATTGCGGCTGTATTAAAAATTTTAAAAAATCGTGATTTTATCAAGTTCGTCTATACTCCTCCTAAAAGTTTTTCGGGGTTAGGGCGAATGCTGCGAAACGATTGAAAAATTTGCGTCCGATGCAAATAATTAAACGCCGAATGCTTCGGAAAAGTTTCTTTAAGTTGTCGCTTATTTGTTTTTAAGGACGGAAAACTTCTCAAAACTTAGCACATAAGAAAAATAGAGTCAATGCATAAGTAATTATGATACAAGAGAATTTTTGTTATCGGCAAAAGTGTAAAATCAAATGATTTATCAATTATCAATTGCTTAACCGAGCCGCTTTCGCCGCGTCGCTTTTCGATTTTTCCGCGGCTGTTTTTTTCTCGCGCAGCGCGTGTGCGAAAACTTCGCGCACGTTCTCTACAAATATAAATGTCAAATCCCGCAAAACTTCCACAGGCAAGTCTTCCAAATCGCGTTTGTTCGGCGCGGGCAAAATCACGGTTTTTACGTGTGCGCGGCGTGCGGCGAGAACCTTCTCTTTGACGCCGCCGATTGGCAGAACGTTGCCGCGCAGAGTAATTTCGCCGGTCATCGCAACGTCTTTGCGCACGGCGCGCTGCGACAAAACCGAAACCAGTGCTGTCGCCATCGTGATTCCCGCGCTCGGTCCGTCCTTCGGAATCGCGCCTTCGGGCAAGTGAATATGTATGTCGTATTTCTCGAAAGCGTCTTCTTCGATGCCCAATTCGACGGCACGCGCCTTTGCGTAGGAAAACGCGGCTTGCGCCGATTCCTGCATCACTTCACCGAGTTGTCCGGTCAACTGTAATTTGCCCTTGCCTTTTGTTTTCAAGGCTTCGATAAACAAAATATCGCCGCCGACCGCTGTCCACGCAAGACCGGTAACCGTTCCGATCTCGTCTTTTTTCAAGGCTTCTTCAGGAAAGATTTTCGGCGCGCGCAAATAATCTTTGACGTTCTGCGCGCCGATTTTTATCGGTTCAAAATCAGTTTCGAGTTCGGCTTTTTTGCGCGCGACTTTGCGGCAGATTTTGCCGATTTCCCGCTCCAAATGGCGCAACCCGGCTTCCTGGGTGTATTGTCCGATGATTTGTTTTATCGCCGCGCGGTCGAATTTTATGTCGTTTTTATCAAGCCCGTTTTCGTCGATTTGCTTCGGAATCAAATGGCGACGCGCGATTTCCATTTTTTCTTCTTCGGTATAGCCGGACAGAAAAATTATCTCCATACGGTCGCGCAGCGCGGGCTGAATCGTGTCAAGAACATTCGCCGTCGTCATAAACATCACATTCGATAAATCGAACGTAACGCCCAAGTAATTATCTCGAAACGTCGAATTTTGTTCGGGGTCGAGAACTTCCAACAACGCGCTTGACGGATCGCCGCGAAAATCCGCGCCGACTTTATCAATTTCGTCAAGCATTATCAGCGGATTGTTCGTCGTCGCCTGCTGAATTCCCTGCATAATTCTGCCCGGCATCGCGCCGACATACGTGCGCCTGTGTCCGCGAATTTCCGCCTCGTCGTGCAAGCCGCCGAGAGACAAGCGAATAAATTTGCGATTCAAAGCGCGAGCAATAGAGCGTCCCAAAGAAGTTTTACCGACTCCGGGCGGTCCGACAAGACACAGAATCGAGCCTTTCGGTTTTTCTTTTAATTTGCGAACTGCGAGCGCTTCAATAATTCTTTCTTTAACGCGCTCAAGTCCGTAATGGTCTTCATCCAAAATCCGTTCGGCTTTTTTCAAAACTAAATTATCCTTTGAAGCATTTGACCAAGGCAATTCGGTCATTATGTCGAGCCAGTTTCGCAAAGTCGCGGTTTCGGCTGTGTCGGGATGCATTCTTTCCAGCTTTTTGAGTTGCCGCAAAGATTCTTCTTCAGCCGGCTGCGGCATTTTCGCTTTCAAAATCTTGTCTCGATACTGTTCGATTTCCTCAAACAATTCATTGCCTTCGCCGAGTTCGCCTTGAATTGCTTTCAATTGTTGCCGCAGAAAATACTCGCGCTGCGAGCGGTCGATGTCGGCGCGCGCCTGCGTGTTGATTTCCTGCTGAACAGTGAGAACATCGATTTCTTTGCTCAATAAATCATTAACTCGACGGAGACGCAAAATCGGGTCGAAAATATCCAAAACGCTTTGCCCGTGTTCGACTTTCAACTCAAGATTTGACGCCGACAAATCCGCCAATCTTCCGGCGTCGTCTAAATTTGCAATAATGGCGAGAACTTCGGGCGAAATATTTTTTCCCAGATTGGCGGCGCGTTCCATTAACGAACGAACATTACGAACGAGCGCTTCGACTTCGAGCGAATTGGTCGGCGCGTTCGGTTCTGTAATCGGCTCAATCTGCGCTTTGATAAACTCGTTTCCGGCGGCGACCGACTCGATGCGCGCGCGCGAAAGTCCTTGAATAAGAATGCGTATGCGTCCGTCGGGCAATTTTAGCATTCGCATAATTACAGCAACCGTGCCGACTCGATAAAGGTCTTCCTGCGTCGGTTCTTCCTTGTCCACGTCCTTTTGCGAGACGAGCAGAATCATCCGGTTCTGGCTCAACGCCTCGTCAACCGCTTTTATCGAACGGTCGCGCGAGACAAAGAGCGGCACAATCATAAACGGGTAAATCACGATGTCGCGCAGCGGCAGAACGGGAAGCGCGTGCGGAATCTGCATTTGCGGGTCGGTCAGCTCGGTTTCGCTTAATTTTTCAGAGAAATCTTCTATTTCATCCATATTATTATGTTAGGTAAAATCACGAAAAAGGGCAAAGACTGTTTTGAAAAGCCAAAATTTGCAGACTTTCGTGGAAAACAAAAAAAAGAGGCGGAAAATTTCCCGCCTCTCGCGTCGTTATCCAAACGGAATGTGTAAAAACGACTAAATCGCGCCCAATCTGAAAAGTCTGCCGAGCGTGTTTATTTCACTGCGCAGTCTGACCCACGACTGTTCTGCTCGCTGGCTGAAATTTCGGCGAACCATAATGCGGTTGACGACACGCGCGGCGTTGATGACCTTGCGCACTTCCGGCGAATTTTCCGCGTGCGAATCGTGGTGGTCGAATTCGCGGCGCAGCTCGTCCGTTGCGTTTTCCAAATCTCTGGCGCGCGCCGTGATGTTGTCTTCTGCACGGCTGCCGTCAATGCGGCTGCGGTCGAGCGATTTGTTCAGCGAGTTTGAAAAATGGTCGCTCCTCTCCTCAATTCGTTCGAGAAGCTGTTCGACCTGCTGTTTTGAAACTCGGACGCGATTGGAGCGGCGAGTTTGCGCGCTGCTCGTTTGAGCAAAAGCCAAAACGATAAACATCACGGCAAAGGCGGCGAATGTTTTTAACAATTTGTTTCTCATTTTTATTTTGTTCTCCTTCTTTAAAATTATAAAGATTAAGTTTTGCGACGCTTATTGGACGCTGATTTTCTGATGCGCTCAAGCAACGAAAGGTTGAACTTTTTAAAGTCGCGCGCTTCGGGCGGCAATTTATTTTCGCGTGAAACTCAATTCAAACAAACCATTTTTCCGTCATATCGCACCACATCACAAGCCCGCGCCACGCGCCGAATTTTTCGTAAAAATTTTCGATTGTTTTATCCGTGCAAACCGCGCCGCCGTTGTGTTTTTTATAAAACTGCGAGCGCAGCCACGAATCGAGCGCAAGCCCATCGTAGCGTCCGACGAGTTTTAAAAGATTGTCCGCCGCGTATTCGCCGACGCCTTTTATTTGCTTGATTTCCCTTTTTAATTCTTTGGTCGGCAAATCCGAATGAAGCCAATTTTCGGGATTTATCGTGCCGCTCGCAACCGCTTCGGCGAGTTCGGCGAAAAACGGCGCGCGATAACCGGCGCGCATTTCCGTTTTATAAAATTCCGGCGAAATGTTTGCCATCGTTGCGGGCGTTGGAAACGCGCGCTTGCCGTCCGATGTTGGCGCGCCAAGTTTTTCGACTAAATTCGCCGTCATCTTTTTCGTCAAAGCCCAAGAACAATTGGTCGTGCAGACGGTTTTGACCAAATCTTCAAAAACGGTCGGCGAACGCAGCATTCTGCCCGCGTTCGTCTCGCCAATCCACGCAAGCCGCGTTTCCGATTTCAAAAGCTCGTAAAACTCGCCCAAATCGTCATCAAGGCGCAAAACGTGCCGCACGTCGCGCAAGATTTTAGGTTCGAACTTCTTGTCGATTTTAACCGCGCCGTCGATTTCGATTCGCACTCGCCCGCCGTCGTCGCTCATCGTCGCCGAAATCGCTTTTTCCGCATTTTCATCCGCAAAGACGCGGCTCAAACGCCAATTGTCCTTGTCGATTTCAAACGGCAAAAGCTCGCACCAGCCGTGACTGAAAATCGTCCGCCGAAAACTGAAATGGTCGGGCGCGTCGAGAAAAAGCGTTTGTGTCATAAAAATTTACCGCGAAACGTTTTTTGTGAAAAAATTAAATTCTTTAATTTATAAATTTTGTCATTTTTTCGCACAAATAGCATCTCGCGTCATTTTTCTGACACCTTTTGTTTAATTTTTAAAAGCAACGCAAAAACTTTTCATTTCTTGACACGCTTTGTCGGCGAAATCTAAACTCTAACAAAGTTAGCTGGCTCGAAAACAGATTTTGAATTTCTTGAATTTACCGAATTATTTAACAATCGCGCGCATCGTCGTCGTGCCGCTGCTGGTCGTCGTCCTTCTGACGCCGTTTGCCGAAAACTGGTTCGGTATCAGCAGCTACGCCATCGCCATCGCACTTTTTCTCGCCGCTTCGCTCACTGATATTTTGGACGGACATCTGGCGCGCAGTCGCAATCAAGTTTCAAAAGCGGGCGCGCTGCTCGACCCGATTGCCGATAAATTATTAGTTTCCGCCGCTTTGATTGTCCTTGTTGAAAAACATCTCGCGCCCGCGTGGGCGGTCGTCGTCATCGTCGGCAGAGAATTTATCATTACCGGCTTGCGTTCGGTAGCCGCCGCCGACGGCATTATCATTTCGGCGCAGAAAATCGGGAAAATAAAAATGTGGGCGCAGTGCGTCGCCATCGTCGCGCTGCTCGTAGCGGGCGCGACCGGCAACCCGCCGGTCTCTAATTTCGGCTGGGAATTGCCGACGTTTCGCTTTTGGGAAGTCGCCGAAGTCCAAACCGCTTTCGCGCATCTGGAGAGTTTTTCTCTGAATACAAACGACTGGAAAGTGTTCGGCTATTTGGTCGGACGCGCAGCGCTGTGGGTTTCGGTTCTGACGGCGATTTGGTCGATGTTCGACTATTTCAAATTCTTTCTCGCCGAAAATAAAAAACGCCCGAACGGTTAGGTTGTGTTGACATTTGCTTTATTTAACCCAAGTTGCCAGTTATAGAATTTGATATTTGAAAACAGAAAAGTCCTCTTTTAGAATTTTGTCGCCAAACAAAAACTTAAAAAAGAGGATTAAACGATGTGCCATA